>Ga0224554_1000283_pt1 | contig 44557 bp, 49 predicted proteins | sample 714S22024metaG_FD_180666 | JGI IMG/M metagenome (GOLD analysis project Ga0224554, IMG submission 180666) | Peat soil microbial communities from Stordalen Mire, Sweden - 717 S2 20-24 | ecosystem: Environmental > Terrestrial > Soil > Wetlands > Peat | place: Sweden: Norrbotten County, Stordalen... | reverse complement strand
CACCAACCCACCCACTAGCTCAGCATCGGACAAACCCAAGCGCACCCGAGCCCGGTCGCCCAGAGGTTCCCGGCCCGCGAAGGAGGCAGTGTCAAGCAATGACCGTTTGCGTTCCATTGGTGAACGATCTCAGGAATGTCCCGAGCGTGGACGGCGCCCGCACGCCGTGGCCCAGCACCTCGGCCGTGGCGGCCACCCGCATCCGGTCCGCGTCCTCGATGCAGTCGCCACCGGCCAGAGCCGAGTAGACCAAGGTCATCGCCTTGAGCCCGACGTTGGCGTGCCCGGGCCCATCACCAAGGTGCACGTACTCGTCGAAGAGCTCTCGCAGCCCGAGATGATCGGCCAGCGTCGCCGGCTGGATCAGCCCGGCATTGGCGACGACGCGGTCGTCATCGAAGGTCACCGAAATCCGGTCCGGGCTGTGCGAAGATGAGCGCATCGAAATAGTGCCTTTCTCAAGGGGCATGGGTTGGTTTCGCAGCCCCCATTTTCCCTTACAGGAAGGCACTTTTCGCGGATGCTAGGCCGGTCCTAGTGTAGTGTCTCGCAAATAGATGGTGATTGTAGTAAGGTGTCGACATGCGCGCGCCGAGCCCACCACTTGCGATGACCGACGGCCAGCGGGAGATCCTCGAGAATCTCTCCAAGTCCCGCACGGCGCCACAGCGTGAGGTCACAAGGGCCAAGGCGTTGCTGTACGCCGGCGAGGGCTTGGCGAACACGGCGATCGCGGCGCGTCTCGAGGTTTCGCCGGCCAGTGTTGTGGCCTGGCGATCCCGATTCGGCGAGGAGGGCGTGGCCAAGCTCGGCCGGGTGCGGCCGGGCCGGGGGCGTAAGGCGTCGATTCCGGCGGAGAAGGTGGACAAGATCGTGCGCGCCACACTCCATGACAAGCCGGCCGGTGAGACGCACTGGAGCTGCCGTTCGATGGCCAAAGCCCAAGGCGTGAGCCCGGCCACGGTGCAGCGGGTCTGGTCTGCGCGGGGTCTGCAACCGCACCGGGTGGAGACGTTCAAGCTCTCCAACGACAAGCGTTTCGAGGAGAAGCTCGTCGACGTGGTCGGGCTCTATCTGAACCCGCCGGACAAGGCCGTGGTGTTGTGCATGGACGAGAAGAGCCAGATCCAGGCTCTCGATCGGACCCAGGCGACCTTGCCGATGAAAAAGGGCCGGGCGGGCACGATGACCCACGATTACAAACGCAACGGCACGACCACGCTCTTTGCTGCGCTGAACGTCTTGACCGGAGTGGTGATCGGCCAGTGCTTGCCCAAGCACCGCAACAGCGAGTTCTTGAAGTTCCTCCGCACGATCGACAGCCAGGTTCCAAAAAGCTTGCAGATCCATATGATCTGCGACAATTACGGAACGCACAGCCACGACAACGTTCTCGCCTGGTTGGAGAAGCACCCTCGCTTTCATCTGCACTTCATCCCCACTTCGAGCTCATGGCTGAACATGGTGGAGCGCTGGTTCCGTGATCTCACCGGCAAGGCGCTTCGCCGGGGGGTGTTCAAGTCGGTGCCTGATCTGATCGCCGCCATCGAGGCGTATCTCGCCGCCCACAACGACGACCCCAAGCCATTCGTTTGGACCGCCACGGCCGAGGACATCCTCGAGAAAGTCCGCCGGGGCCGGGTCGCTCTCTCCAGACAATCACCAGTTAAAACTGAGACACTACACTAGTGTCCGGAACGCTCTATTTTTCGGTGGATCAGGGCTAAGTGTCCTCTGGCTCAGGCAGCATCTGGGTCCGACCCCGGGGACGGATCGAAGCTGATGATCCCGCCACCGCCTTCATCGAGGATGAGCGGAGCATCGCGGGCGATGCCTTCGAGCAGGTAGCGCAGCCCGATGGCGAAGTGATGGGAAGTCGTGTACGCGGCGAGCTGTCTTGCCATCTCGTCGTCCGCGTCTGTGGGTTGCCAACCCGCCCGAGAGCCCTCGAGGGCGGCAAAGCCGATCGTATAGGTGTGAATGGCTCCATAGGCTCGTCGAGTCAGCTGCTCATCTAAGAGGGCTTGTCGAAGGACGTCCATCATCGCGTCCATCCGCGCGATCGCCGACGGTGACACGACTGGGTGCCGTAGATAGACATGCAGAGCGGCGGGCTGGGTGACGAGGAAACGTCGCAGTTTGTCGGCTGCTTCTGCCACCCAGGCCTGCCAGTCGCGCTCGTTAGCGCGTGGCTGCCACGCCCGCGACAACAGCCGATCGACCACCTCGTCAAGCAGGTCGTCCTTGTCACGTATGTGGCGGTAGAGCGACATCGGCGCCACCTTGAGCTCAGCCGCGAGGCTTCGGATGGTCATCTCCTCGTAGCCGCCGGCCTTCACGACCTTCGTCGCTGCTGCGATCACCTGCTCGCGCGAGATCGACCCCCACGCGGCGCGCCGGCCCGGACCATTGGTCTGCTTTGTTACCTGGAGTCTTCTGGTCGGCCGGGCCGTAGGAGTCATGGCATCAATATAATAACGCTTGCGTACGTGTACTTGTTCTGCTAAGGATGGGTCCTGCTACGCAACTTGCAGACGAAAAACCTGTGGCGCGAAAGGAAAAAGGAGAGTTGCGCCGTGGCCTCAACTGAGCAGGCGACCAGCACCATCGAGGACTCCGCCATTGCGTCGGCCGTCGCCTTTACCGAGGTCGCCCGGAGCCTGTTCCTGTCTGGCAGCGTCGAGGACAGCCTGGCGCGGGCAGTTGACCTCTGCGTCGTAACCATCGAGGCCTGTGAGTTCGCCGGCGCCTTCCTCCTCGAGGGAGACGAGGTCACTACTCGGGCGTGCACAGATCCGATCGTGGTCGAGGTAGATGCCCTTCAGCTACGCACCGGTGAGGGGCCCTGCCTCGCCGCCATCGCGCACAAGCTGACCTTCTACGCCGACGAGCTCGGTACCGACCCCCGCTGGCCAAATTTCGGGACCGAAGCTGCCGCGATGGGGATGCGCAGCCTGTTGGCGCTCCCGATGGCAACTGACGGCACGCTTGGGGCCCTCAACCTCTATGCCCGCTATCCCCAGGCCTTCGGGGTCGTAGACCGGGCAAGAGGCCTGCTCCTAGCGTCAATGGCCGGTTTCGCCTGCTCGACAGCACGCGCTCACGAGGACGAGGAACGCCGGGCCGAGAACCTTCATGCGGCCCTCGTCACGCGAGAGCTGATCGGCCAGGCCCAGGGGATCCTCATCGAGCGCGAGCGGATCAGTGCCGACCAGGCCTTCCACGTGCTGCGCCAGGCCTCGCAGCACCTCAACGTCAAGCTCCGAGAGGTGGCCCGAGACCTTGTCGACACCGGCGAGAGACCAGAGACCGGATCGCCTCAAGCCCTGTGATCCCCGAATTAGGGGCTCAGAGGAACGGCCACCAGCTGGCCGTCGTTGCCTCCCTTTCTCAGAGCAACGGACCCAAGGCCTACTGAATCGGGTCGCGTCGCTGGCATGCCAATAGGCGTACCGAGCGCGCTTGCACCCTTCAGGCTCCCTCGTTTCCCCCGCTAGGCGACCGGGGGTCGTGCACTTTCTATCAGTATCGGCTCGGGGCGGTCGGCCCTTGAACGCTCGCTTGGAATGGTGACCAGCGCGTCTGTTGCCGGCACTGCCGCCACCGGCTGTCTCGGCTCCGCTCGAAAGGCGAGGCTCTTCACAACTGCACCGTTGCGGTTTGCGGCGTACCGTGTGCCCATGCCAGAACGTGAGCAGACAGAGCTTGAGCGGGATGTGGCAGCCCGCGAGCTGGCCAACGAAGTCGACGAGCAGCCGAAACGCAGGGGCTGCATCGAGTGGCGTGTCGGCTGGAAGCCGGAGCGCGGGCGCTTCGAGACATGGTCCTCTGGGTCTAGCACCGTGATCGAGGAGACGGACGAGGCCGAGCGTCAACTCATGATGGACGAGCTGGGCGCCGCGGCACAATTGATCCTCGCAAGACAGTGGAAGGCAGAGGAGCGCCGCCAGGCCGCCGCAGGTGCGCCAGGGCGCGATGTGCCACTGTTGCAGTAGCGACGGAGGCGCAGGTGGCCTGCCGTAGCGGCAGAGAGCGACGGGGCGTGCGCCGGTCGCGAAGTCGTGATCGCCGACGGCGTCAAGCACGGTGACCGCCGACTGCTGGTTCATTATCGACCTGACGGTCGCAAGCTCAACGGGCTGGGATGGCCTCGGCCCCGGCACGCACTACGCGGTCGACCCAGAGGGTGAAGGCAGCGGCTGTGGCTACCAACAAGCTGGAATGTCGCCTGTCCAAAGGCGAGAAGCGGAACCGCAAGCGCCTGGCCGAGGTCGGAGCCGTCTACGAACTGACTCCCGTCGTCCGCAGCCCCGCCGACGTCTTGGCCTCCAAGCGCGGCGAGGACCCGCCGCCAGCGCCGAAGCCAAGAGCCAAGTGGGTGACCGCCAGCGTGGTCGAGGACGCGGCGGTCGTGATCGCCAAGGTCTTCGACGAGGCAGAGCGGCGAGACCTGAACCACTCCCGCCGATGGGTGGCCCTGGTTGACGGCAACAATCACCAGATCGACCGCATCGAGAAAGAGGCCACGGCGAGAGGAGCAGACGTCACGATCGTGGTCGACTTCATCCACGTGCTTGAGTACCTCTGGGGACCAGTGAGGCGCCACTCCAGCGGAGCCGCACCTATAACAGAATGCCGAGGCGGAACGTCTTCAAGCTGAGAGCGAGCGATTCCCCGTCGCGAGACTGCTCGGGTTGATTGCCACCAACGCGGTGATCTGCGCGATCCCGCGGCGATAAGTGCCTCGACGCTCACCCGACCTGGTGCCTTCGGGTCGCGCAGGTTCGCTATGGGAATTCATCAGGCATAATCTGGTCATGGGTTCAGCCGATGACAAACCACGTAAGCCGAGGCATCCACTCGCCAAGGTACCGAAGTACGAGGAACCCAATTCAATGCCCCTCCAAGGACTCGGGGGTGGAAGTGGTTTCGGACTGCGATTCGGCCGATTCGGTCACGGCTCGGACGGCAAGAAGCACCACAGGCCGGCGTGGCCCGGGCGATTCCTTCTTTGGCTGCTGGGGATGCGCCCCAAAGAGCCTAAAGAGGCGATCACCCGCGAACACGATCCTCAACCGAATTCCGGGGAAGGGACGCTGCCCCACCCCTAGTTCGCGCCAGCTTTGAACGCAGCGTTCACCTGGAGCACGATACGGGGACGTCTCGAGACGCGTCGCTCGAGTGCCTGGCTAGGCACATGATACGTAGCAGCAATTCGAAAGCGATCTTGTCCCAGTTGTGAAGCATGCCGATCGACGGTGATGCGCTCGACCACTACCTCGCGGATCGCTGACTGCTAACGTCAACAAGACCTTCGACAGAGAGGGCCCTATAGATGACCGGCTGCGCTGTCGGACTCTCGGGTTCTTCGAACTCGAGAACGCTCGAGTGTCGCTACAGCTCCGCGATCCTCCCGGAGATGGCTGATCGGTCGTTCACCGACAGTTTGGAGGTCACCAATGGTCGAGGAACGCCGCAGCCTTGTGAGCGGCAACTGGAAGATGCACGAGGACCATCTCGAGTCCGTGAAGCTCGTGCAGGGAATCGCAGCGCTGCTCAGCGTTAAACATCTTCCTCTAGGTCGTGAAGTGAGCATCCATCCACCGTTCACCTCTCTTCGATCGGTGCAGATCGCCCTCGAGGAATGCCGCGTCCCGCTCGCGCTCGGGGCACAGACGTGCCACTACGAGGACGAGGGTGCCTTCACCGGCGAGGTGAGCGCAGCCATGCTCAAAAAGTTGGATGTCTCCTACGTGATCACCGGGCACTCCGAGCGGCGGACTCACGAGGGAGAGACCGATGCGCTCGTGAGGTCCAAGATCGACGCCATCTTGTCCCATCAGATGACGCCGATCCTCTGCGTTGGCGAGACGCTCGCGGTGCGAGACGCCGGTCAGGCCTTCGAGCACGTGAAGCGCCAAGTCGCCTCCGCGCTCTCAGGGCGCTCGAGCGACACGGTCGGTAGCGTGGTCGTCGCCTACGAGCCCCTCTGGGCAATCGGCGCGGGGGAGACGGCGAGCACCGACGACGCCGAGACGATGTGCCGGATGATCCGAGAAGAGATCGGGCATCTCGCCGGCGAAAGTGCTGCGGCCTCGATCCGCCTCCAGTACGGGGGTTCGGTGACGCCCGAGACCGCCGGGGCATTGCTCGCGGCGGAGAACGTGGACGGGCTGCTCATCGGCGGAGCGAGCCTCGACGCCGACCAGTTCGTGGGGATAGTGCGAGCGACCTCCTGAACATTGCCACGGACTCGCGGCCGACACTGCGGACTCCGGCTGACGGCAATGGTGCCTGGTGCTCCTCAAACGATCATTGGCGGAGATCGCCATCGCGTGCGACCTGCGCGCGTCTCTCGTTCCTCCTAGCCGATGAGGTCGATCTCGAGATCCGCCGAAACGTTCCAAAGCCCGATGCAGCGCTCCCCGTCGTGATCCCCGATCACCGAGACCGATGACGTCGCACTGGCGAAGAGTCGGCCCTGGTCAGCTGAAAGTCCCAGCGCGCTTGCGGCGAGGATCCTGGAGAAGTGTCCGTGGGTGACCACGACGACTGGTTGTTTGGAGTGCTCCACGTAAGCCTCGAGAAAGCGCTCAGCTCGTGTTCCGACGTCCTCAACCGACTCACCATCTGGGCAACCGTCGCGCCAGATGTTCCAACCCGGACGTATGTCCGCGACCTCGGTCGGGGTGAGTCCTTCGTAGCTCCCGTAGTCGAACTCTGAGAGCAGGGGGTCGACGAGGGCGCGCGCGTCCGGCAGTGCCAGCCTCGTTGTCTCCAACGCTCGTTCGCTCGGGCTCGAGTACACGACCGGAGTTCTCCCCCGCAGGACTCCGTTCAGGATCCGATGAAGCGAGGCGGCCTGTCGACGACCGTTCGAGGTGAGAGGTATCTCGGTGCAGCCCGTGTACTGCCCAGAAATAGTCCATTCGGTCTCGCCGTGACGAGCGATGACCAGCTCCATGTGCACCCCTCACGACCCCGTCGCTCGCCCGGCAGAACGCCAGCCACGTGACGATCATGGGCCCCGCCCGAGGAGCGCGGTTCTTGCCACCTGGGACGAGCGCTGTCAGAGCCCGCGCCGGACTGTACACCGTCACCCGACCTTCCCATCCTTTGTGCTGAGGAGTAGTGTCGATAGCGCCTTCTACAGCGAGGGAGCCCGGGCGGCCGCGCCGCTACAACCCCGGAGGCGACGACTCGTGTCGAATTCCTCGCTGTCACGTGTCGACGACCTCGCGATCCCAGATCACCACGGGACCGGGGTCGCACACGCGGGCACGCTCTCACTCGATCTGCTCGAAAAGATGGATGCCTACTGGCGTGCCGCGAACTATTTGTCAGTCGGCCAGATCTACCTCTACGACAATCCGCTGCTGAAAAAGCCGCTCGAGCTCGCGCACGTGAAACCGCTCGTCGTCGGCCACTGGGGGACGACGCCGGGACAGAACTTCATCTACGTGCACCTGAACCGGGTGATCAAGAAGTACGACCTCGACATGTTCTACATCGCAGGACCCGGGCACGGCGGCCCCGCGTTGGTCGGCAACACCTACCTCGAAGGCACCTACAGCGAGATCTACCCCGACGTCAGCCAGGACGAGGCCGGGATGAAGCGGCTGTTCACACAGTTCTCATTTCCCGGCGGGATCTCGAGCCACGTCGCGCCGACGACGCCGGGATCGATCCACGAGGGCGGAGAGCTCGGCTACTCGCTCAGCCACGCCTTCGGCGCCGCGTTCGACAATCCGGGTCTCGTCGTCGCCTGCATCATCGGCGACGGCGAGGCCGAGACGGGTCCGTTGGCGACCGCGTGGCACTCGAACAAATTCCTCAATCCGATCACCGACGGGGCGGTGCTGCCGATCCTGCACCTGAACGGCTACAAGATCTCCAACCCGACCGTGCTCGCCCGTATCGAACCCGACGAGCTCGACCAGTTCCTCCGGGGTTGCGGCTGGACTCCCCACTACGTCGAGGGCGACGACCCCGCAGTCATGCACGAGCTCATGGCGAGCGTGCTCGACGAGGTCATCGGGGACATCCACCGCTACCAAACCGACGCACGCGAGAACGGCGCGACCACCCGCCCGCGCTGGCCGATGATCGTGCTCCGCTCGCCCAAGGGCTGGACGGGGCCGAAGATCGTCGACGGACTGCAGATCGAGGGCACCTTCCGCTCCCATCAGGTGCCGATGCTCGTCGATGCCGAGCATCCCGAGCACGTGGCGCTCCTCGAGACGTGGATGAAGAGCTACAAGCCCGAGGAGCTCTTCGACGAAGACGGCCGGTTGATCGCGGAGCTCGCGGAGCTCGCGCCGAGCGGTGACCGGCGGATGGGCGCCAATCCCCATACCAACGGCGGTGTACTGCGCGAGCTCCAGATGCCGGACTTCTCTGACCATGGGATCGACGTTCCCTCCCCGGGCGCGGTCAACGCCGAGGACACCCTCGTCCTCGGTGATTTCCTCCGTGACGTCGTCGCGCTCAACGAGGACCATCGGCACTTTCGAATCTTCGGTCCTGACGAGACGCTCTCGAACCTGCTCGGCGCGGTCTTCGAGGTGACAAACCGTCAATGGGACGCGCAGATGGTCGACGGCGACGAGTTCCTCGCGCCACAGGGGCGCGTGCTCGACTCGATGCTCTCCGAGCACCAGTGCGAGGGATGGCTCGAGGGCTACCTGCTAACTGGGCGCTACGGCCTCTTCAACTGCTACGAGGCCTTCATCCACATCGTCGACTCGATGTTCAACCAACACGCGAAGTGGCTGAAAGTCATCAAGGAGCTGCCATGGCGTCGAGAGATCGCGTCGCTGAACTATCTCCTGGCTTCCCACGTCTGGCAGCAGGACCATAACGGCTTCACGCACCAGGATCCGGGCTTTCTCGACCACGTGGTCAACAAGAAGGCCGATATCGTCCGCGTCTACCTGCCACCGGACGCGAACTGCCTCCTGTCGGTCACAGACCACTGCCTGCGGAGCCGCAACTACGTGAACGTGATCGTCGCCGGGAAGCACCCGATGCCGCAGTGGCTCCCGATGGACGCGGCTGTGGTGCATTGCACCGAGGGGATCGGCATCTGGGAGTGGGCGAGCAACGACCAGGGGGCCGAGCCCGACGTCGTGATGGCATGCTGTGGTGACACGCCGACGCTCGAAATCCTCGCGGCCACGTCGATCCTGCGCGAGCACCTCCCCGAGCTCAAGGTCCGTGTCGTCAACGTCGTCGATCTCATGAAGCTCGAGCCGAGCACCGAGCACCCACACGGCCTGAGCGACCTCGATTACGACTCGATCTTCACCAAGGACAAGCACATCGTCTTCGGCTTCCACGGCTACCCCTGGCTCATCCATCGGCTCACCTACCGCCGGGCCAACCAGAACCTGCACGTCCGCGGGTACATCGAGGAGGGCACGATCACGACGCCGTTCGACCTCCGCGTCCAGAACCGCCTCGATCGCTTCCACCTCGTCTGTGACGTGATCGACCGGCTCCCCGAGCTCGGCGCGACGGCCAGCTACCTGAAACAGACGATGCAGGACAAGCTCGTCGAGCACAAGCGCTACGTCGACACCTACGGCCAGGACATGCCAGAGATTCTGGACTGGAAGTGGGCAAGCGAAACGTGAGCACGACCACGACCGCGACGGGCATGATCGCCACGGCCCAGGCGCTCGTCGCCGACGACAAGGGCTTGCTCGCGATGGACGAGAGCACGCCGACGTGTGACGAACGATTCGCCGCGGCCGGCATACCCGAGACGGTCGAAGCACGGCGCGCCTACCGCGAGTTGATCGTGACCACGCCCGGCCTCGCCGAGTCGATCAGTGGCGCGATCCTCTTCGACGAGACGATCCGCCAACAAACAGCCGACGGCAAGCCATTTGTTACCGTACTCACCCAGGCGGGGATCATCCCCGGCATCAAGGTCGACACCGGCACGAGCGAGCTGGCCGGCCATCGCGGCGAGACCGTCACCGACGGCCTCGACGGCTTGCGCGACCGCCTGGCGGAGTACGCGGAGCTCGGCGCCCGCTTCGCGAAGTGGCGCGCCGTACTCAGCATCGGGGACGGCACGCCCAGCCGGGGATGCATCGAGGCCAATGCAGAGGCCCTGGCCCGCTACGGCGCGCTGTGCCAGGAGGCGGGTCTCGTCCCGATCGTCGAGCCGGAAGTGCTCATGGACGGATCGCACACGATGGAGCGCTGCTCGACCGTGACCGAGGACGTCCTGCGGACGGTCTTCGTCGCGCTCCACAGCCAAGGCGTCGTGCTCGAAGCGATGCTCCTCAAGCCGAACATGGTGCTACCAGGTTCGAGCTGTCCCACCCAGGAGACGGTCGAGGAGGTGGCGGAGGCGACCGCGAGATGCCTCTTGCGGACGGTGCCCGCCGCAGTTCCGGGGGTCGTCTTCTTGTCCGGTGGCCAATCCCCCGAGCTCGCTTCAGCACGCCTGAACGCGCTGAACCTGGCGTTCCCCACCGGCCCGCCCTGGGCGCTCTCGTTCTCGTTCGGTCGCGCCATCCAGCAGCCGGCACTCGAGATCTGGCACGGCGACCAGGCACAGGTCCGGTCCGCCCAGCAGGTGCTCGCCGACCGGACCCGATGCAACCGGGCAGCGCGGCGCGGCAACTACTCGGTGGCAATGGAGGAGTCATGAACGTGAAGAGACTGGCCCACAAGGCAACATCCCACAACACAGCGGGCTCTGGGCGCGGTAAGGACGCCGACAAGGCCGACGCGGACGCGGAGACGCCGACCCCGAAGCCAAAGTCAGAGGCTGCGTCGAAGCCAGGCGCAAAGCCTGCGGCGAACGATGACCTCAAGTCCCTTCCCCTTCCGGAGGTGAAAAAGCGTCTCGGGTACTCCCCCGACGGTCTCACCGGCGCCGAGGCAAAGAAGCGCCTCGCCCAGTACGGGCCGAATGAGATCGAAGAGAAGAAGCCCAATCAGTTCCTCAAGTTCCTCACCTACTTCTGGGGCCCAATCCCGTGGATGATCGAAGTCGCGGTGATCCTGTCCGGCGTGCTGAAGCACTGGCCGGACTTCTTCATCATCCTCGTCCTGCTGTTCGCCAACGCCGTGATCGGCTTCACCGAGGAGCACTCGGCCGGAAAGGCCATCGACGCCCTGAAGGCCCAGCTGGCGGTGACGGCCCGGGTGCAGCGCGATGGCAAGTGGAGCACGCCGGCGGCACGCGACCTTGTGCCGGGCGACGTCATCCGCATGCGCCTCGGCGACGTCGTGCCTGCTGACGCGCGCCTGCTCGACGGCGACCCGGTCGAGGTGGACGAGTCGGCGCTCACCGGCGAGTCGCTCCCCGCGACGCGCGAACCCGGCGACGCGGTCTACTCCGGCTCGATCCTCAGAAAGGGCGAGATCGGCGCGCTTGTCTACGGCACCGGCGAGCACACCTACTTCGCAAAGACCGCTCAGCTCGTGGAGGGCGCAGGCAGCGTCAGCCACTTCCAAAAGGCCGTACTACGGATCGGCAAGTTCCTGATCCTGCTCGCGCTCGTCATCGTCGTCGTCATCATCGTCGTCTCGATCATCCGCGGCGAGCCGTTCCTCACGACCTTGCAGTTCGTCCTCGTGCTCACCGTCGCCGCGATCCCGGTCGCGATGCCGACGGTGCTGTCGGCGACGATGGCGGTCGGGGCGCGCCTGTTGGCGAAGAAAAAGGCCGTCGTGAGCCGGCTCGTAGCAATTGAAGAGCTCGCCGGCGTGGACGTGCTGTGCACCGACAAGACCGGCACCCTGACCCAGAACAAGCTGACCCTCGGCGACCCGTTCGCCGTCGACAAGATCCCCATCGAGGAGGTGATCCTTGCTGGGGCTCTCGCGTCACGCGCAGACGACAACGACACCATCGACCTCGCCGTGCTCGCCGGCGTCGAGGACCAAAAGGCGCTGCACGCCTACAAAGTTGTCCACTTCCAGCCCTTCGAGCCGGTCGGCAAGCGCACCGAAGCAACGGTCAAGGCACGAGGAAGCGCAGAGTTCAAGGTAACGAAGGGCGCGCCGCAGGTGATCCTCGCGCTCGTCGGCAATGCCCATCACATCAAGCCCGCCGTCGACAAAGCCGTGAACGAGTTCGCACAGCGCGGCTTTCGCTCCCTCGGCGTCGCGCGCGCCGACGGAGGAGGTGCCTGGCAGTTCCTCGGCGTGCTGCCGCTGTTCGACCCGCCGAGAAAAGACGCCAAAGCGACCATCGCGACCGCCGAAGCAATGGGCGTGAAGGTGAAGATGGTGACCGGGGACGCGATCGCCATCGCCGAGGAGACCGCGAAGACCCTCGGGATGGGCACCGGCATCCTCGATGCTGCCGGCCTCGGTGATGTGAAGAAGAAGGCGACCGCGGCCGAGGCGAAGTCCATCGAACAAGCCGACGGCTTCGCCCAGGTCTTCCCGGAGCACAAGTTCCATATCGTCGACGTCCTGCAAAAGCGGGGCCACATCGTCGCCATGACGGGCGACGGCGTGAACGACGCCCCGGCGCTCAAGCAGGCCGACTGCGGCATCGCCGTCTCCGGCGCGACCGACGCGGCGCGCGCCGCGGCCTCCATCGTGCTGATGAGCCCGGGGCTGTCGGTGATCATCGACGCGATCAAGGAGAGTCGCAGGATCGTCCAGCGGATGAACAGCTACGCGATCTACCGCATTGCCGAGACACTGCGGGTGCTCATGTTCGTCACCCTCGTGATCTTGGTCTTCAACTTCTTCCCCGTGACGGCGATCCAAATCGTCATGTTGGCGTTGCTGAACGACGGTGCGATCCTCTCCATCGCCTACGACAACGTCCATTACAAGGATCAGCCCGAGGCGTGGAACATGCGCCTCGTGCTCGGCATGGCCTCGGTGCTCGGTTTCGTCGGTCCGATCGCCGCGTTCGGACTGTTCTACCTGGGCGACAAGGTCTTTCACCTCGACCATCCCGAGCTCCAGACGATGATGTACCTGACGTTGTCGATCGCCGGACATCTCACGATCTTCCTCACCCGCACCCGCGGACCGTTCTGGTCGATACGCCCCGCGCGGGTGCTCTGGCTCGCGGTGCTCGGGACGCAGATGCTGGCAACCCTCATTGCCGTCTCCGGAGTCTTTATGACGGCCCTCAACTGGCGCTACGCGGCGCTGGTCTGGGGTTACGCGATCGCATGGTTCTTAGTGACCGACCGGGTAAAGCTCCTCGCCTACCGCATCCTCGACCCCGTGAAGGACACGCCAGCAACGAACAACGTCATCGATGGGGCCTCGGCTGACGCGCTCAAGCACGACGCCGATGCCGGTTCGTCGCAGAAGGTTGGCGCCACGACGACGGTGGCTCTGTTCCACACCGACAGCGACGAGGACGATCCCGTCTACCACGACAACAGCGACTGCCCCTACGGCCAAGAGATCATGCGCAACCACAACAACAAGCCCGGCAAGGACGGTCGTCGCCGGTGCGATTGGTGCGCCGAGCACGATGCGCAACCCGCCGCACAGCATGCGGGAAAACAAACGACGTGAGCGGCCGGCCATCGACAGGTCAACGAACGACAGGCCCGAGGTCCGACTACCCGAAGATCAACAGAGAGGCACGTACGTGAAGCTGCACAAGCACGTCATCGAGGATCTCATGGTTGCGCCAGGCGAAGAGGCGGGCCTCGAGACCCGGAGCACGAGTGTGACCAAGTCCGGCTGGCTGCATGCGAAGGACGCGCCCAGCCCGAAGGACCTCGCAAAGGAGGATCTCGAGGAGTTCAAGGAAGAGCTCGCCACGGCCCAGGAACTTCTCTACGCGACCGACACCTACGCGCTGCTCGTCGTGCTCCAGGCGCTCGACGCGGGGGGCAAGGACGGCACGATCAAGCACGTCATGTCCGGTGTCAACCCACAGGGCTGCGACGTCGTCGCGTTCAAGCAGCCCTCCGCCGAGGAGTTGAACCACGACTTCCTCTGGCGCTGCGAAAAGGCGCTTCCCGGACAAGGACGGATCGGGATCTTCAATCGCTCGTACTACGAGGAGGTGCTCGTTACCCGAGTCCATCCGGAGATTCTCGAGGGTCAGCACCTGCCTCCCGACTCAGCGACCGGAAAGAAACTGTGGCGTCAGCGCTACAAGGACATCAACGCCTTCGAAGACCACCTGCATCGCAACGGCACGCGCGTCGTCAAGATCTTCTTGCACCTCTCGAAAGACGAGCAAAAGAGCCGACTGCTCGCACGTCTCGACGACCCCGACAAGTACTGGAAGTTCTCCACCGCCGACCTCGCAGAACGCGCGTTCTTCGAGGACTACCAAGACGCGTACGAAGCGATGATCACGGCCACCTCAACTCGGTGGGCTCCCTGGTATGTCGTACCAGCCGATCACAAGTACGCCGGACGGGCACTGGTCGGTGGCATCTTGACCCACGTCATCGACCAGCTCGACCTCCATCTCCCCGAGATGGACGCCAAGCGTCAAGCGGAGCTCGACAAAGCGAGACAGACGCTCCAAGCCGATTGACCCCTTCTCACCGGCACCGACCGTCGATCGCAGGCTCCGGGCCGCTGCGCGGTTCGGCATTGCCGAGCGGGGCCGTCGAGCGCTGCCAGATCGGCCGTCCGCTCGAGCCCCGCTTCCCCAGGAGGTGCGCGTTTAGCTGTGGAACGGGAAAGGATGACGATGACCCTCGAGGGTGAGAAGCGCCTCGCTGTCGTGCTGCGGCCGAGCTCGTCGAGGACGGGATGACCGTGGGATTGGGCACAGGGTCGACCGTCGCGTACCTCCTCCCAGCTCTCACACGACGCAGACTGTCGCTGCGATGTGTTGCATCCTCCCCCCGCATCGAGTCATCGGCTCGATCGATTGGCCCCCACGTCGAGCCGTTCGGTGAGATTGAGCGACTCGACCTCTGCATTGACGGAGCTGACCAGGTCGCTCCCGATGGCTGGCTTGTAAAGGGCGGTGGGGCGGCCCACACGCGAGAAAAGCTGGTGGGCGTCTCTGCCGATCGCTTCGTAGTCGTCGTCGACTCCTCCAAGCCGGTCGGCGCGCTCCACCCTCCCATTCCGCTCGAGTTGCTGTAGGGCGCCAAAACGTCGATCGGGCCCCTGAGCTGGCCCTCTTCGGCGCCGTCAAGTCATGGCCCTCCGCCTGTGCTACCTCGTCACGTGCCGGATCTTCGGCCTGCTGAGATCCCGCCGGAGGACAACTTTGGACAAGGACATCGAGCTGATGGTGCTGCGCCACGAGGTCCGCGTGCTCACGTGGCAGCTCCATGGTCGCGTTCGCTACCGACCCGCAGAGCGAGCGATCCTCGCTGCGCTCAGCCGAGTACTTCCAAGGTGGCGCCGGCGTTGTTTTCTCGTCACGCCCGAGACTCTGCTCCGCTGGCATCGGGAGCTCTCGAGAAGCAAGTGGAAGCGATGGCGAGCCCAGCGAGGTCCTGGACGGCCGCCACTTCGTGATGAGATTGTCGATCTCATCGTCCGCCTCGGTCCGGGAGAACCGCCGCTGAGGATGTGTCCGCATTCAAGGCGAGCTTCACGGGGCTCGGGATCCGCATCTCGCCAAGCTCGATCCGCCGGGTACTTCGACGCCAACGGTCTCGGACCAGCTCCGCGCGGTGGACCGACCTGGAAGGAGTTCCTCACCGCCCAGGCCAAGGGCATCTTGGCGACGGACTTCTTCGTCGTGGACACGATCAAGTTCACCCAGCTCTATGTGCTTTTCGTCATCGAGCTCCAGAGCCGAGTGGTGCACATCCTCGGGGTCACCGATCATCCGACCGGCTCCTTTGTTACCCAGGTTGCCCGCAACCTCGCAGGCGATCTCGCCGAGCACGGTCGGTCGTTCCGGTTCTTGATCCGAGATCGCGACGCCAAGTTCACCGCCAGCTTCGACGACGTGTTCGCCTCCGAAGGCATAGAAGTGATCAAGACACCGGTGAGATCGCCTCGGGCGAACGCGATCGCGGAGCGCTGGGTACGGACCGTACGTGAAGAGTGCCTCGACTGGACGCTCGTTCTCGGCCGTCACCATCTCGAAGCAGTACTTCGCGACTACGTCCGGCACTATAACGAGCATCGGCCTCACCGCGGCCTTCGACTCGAAGTGCCTGCACCGGTCGGTGCAGTGACCTCTGGTCCCCCGTCGCTCAGCGACATCGGCTGTCGCGAGGTGCTGGTGGGATCATCCACGAGTACCACGCCGCCGCGTAGTCCAGCCTGAGGCCGGCCGGTAGCGGAGCGTCTTGGGTTCGGCCACCTTGAGCACGCCGTCGAGGCAGGTCATCTGCACCCAGGCGATGAGCGCCCCTGCGATGAGGCTCGTGGCCACCCAGGCGAGGTTCTGGGTGAAGCTCGCCAAGGGCAGGTTCTGTAACCCGCAGTCCTTCCAGCACCGGACCCGGCCCTCGACCCGGGCATGACCGCGGTGGCGGCACTCGAGGGCGCCGGCGTCGATCTCGAGGGCACTCGCGTTCGTGATGAAACACGTGTGCCGGAAACCCTCCGACGGCCAGGTAGGCGGCAAGGGCGCGGACCGAGGGCCCGTAACGGGCGGGGGCCGTGGCCTCTGCGGGAGGCGCGGCCTTGGTCTCACAGCCACACGCGCAACATGGTGCGGTCAGGGGACCTGAATAGTTACTTCTCTTCGATCTCATTGGGTCCGTATTGGGTCAGCCGCTTTTGCGCCTCGACTTGGCTGAGACCGTCCGGCGAGTAGTCGAGCCGCCTTTCCACCTCTTCCAGGGGAAGGGACTTCAGATCGTCGTTCGCATCGGGCCCTGGGCCCGGCTTCGGTTCAGGCTTGACTGCGGTCCGTGTCACGATGACGCTCCTCCTGTTCTTGTTGCCTCCGGTGAGCCGGGGGCCCCTGCCGGCGGCAGGAGGTCTGGCACCTCAAGGCGTGCCACACCGATCCGGTCGTCGGCCATCCCGTAATAGACGTCGAAACGCTCCGGTGGTCCAAGGTCGTCGCGCCGGTCGATGCCCGTGGGGAACACGACGTTGGCTATCGTCCCGATCCGCTCGTCTGGCAGCACCGGCACCAGTACCGGCTCTGTCGAACGGTAAAGGACGACCCGCGGGTGCTCCTTCGCCAGCACCATCACCCCGGCCGAGTAGCACAGCTGACGAGTGCCGTCGCCGAGGCCGCCCACCTCGCTCACACCGTGGTAGACGACCAGCCAGCCGTGCCGGGTCAGGACCGGGGGGGTGCCGCCGCCTATCTTCAGCCGCTCCCACGGCGACACCGGGGCCGCCAGCCGGTGATGAGAGGTGAACTGGGCCAGGCGGTAATGCCCATCACCCTCAGGGGCCATGGGGCTGTAGGAGATCCAGATGCTCTCCCGGTCGAGGTCCACCTCACGCGGCTCGAGATGGCGGGCGGTCTCCTCCGGGCGTGTGCCGAAGAAGAGCGGCCGGTGAAGGATGGCCAGTTCTGCCTGCCCCGATGGGTTAGGGACGGCGACGGGGAAGAGGCTGGCATCCTTGTCGTCCACACCGCCGAAGTCGATGTCGCCTTCCCGCCAAAACTGAGCAAGCCCCAAGCGCTTCCAATGAAACAGGTCCTCCGATATGGCCAGGGCGATGCGTGGGCCGGCGGCCGATAACGCCGTGTAGGTCATCACGTAGCGTCCGGGCGGCTCGACAAAGGTGATACGCGGGTCCTCGCAGCCGCCGCTGCCGTCGGGCCGCCGCTCGTAATCAGCTTCGGGCTCGAGCACAACTCCGAGCCGCTCCACCCCGCACGGATCGCCGGCCCCATTGAACAGGGCCCGGGCAATACCGATGCGCGAGTAATTGCCCGCCGCAACCAGCCGCGGGAAGAGGTACAGCTCCCCATCAGGGCCACGGGCGGCAGCCGGGTTGAGGACACCTTCTGCCTCCAACGGATTGCCCGGTTCCGGCTCCATCACCTGCCCCAGGCGTTGCAAGCGAAAGCCCGTCATCGGCTGTCCCCCGACGAAGTTGAGTCCTGATGGCAATCCAGACAAGCCGCGATGGCCTGAATCACAAGTTTCGTCTCGTCGGGGCCCCTGACTGGGATGGAGACAACACCTGCCTCTTCAGCCGGGTAGTCGTTGCCCCCGGGGAACAAGGCGTCACCTATGAATATCATCTCTGCCAATGAGATCTCCAAGATGTCTCGTAGCTTCCTGATCCCGTAGGCCTTGTCGATGCCAGGCTTGGTGACATCAAGCGATGTTGTGCCGCCCATTCGGACGGAGAACTCAGGGATAAGGGTGTCAAGGGTCGCCTTGACCCTCTTCCTCTTGGCGAAGTCGGGGTCCCACTTCTCCTTTTCTTCCAGAGGGGCCTGCTGTCCCAACGCGGAGAGCGTCACCTGGCTTCCCCGGTCCTCGATGACCTCCCCCCAGACCCTTTCGCTCTTGAGACCGTTCGATTCAAGCGCCTTTGCGAGGGAACTGATGATCTTCGCCTTTTCGTCTGCGCTCAAGTCCTCCGAATAGAGCTTCTTCCAGCCGCCCGCGTACTGGAAGAACTGTGTGCCACAAGTGGGCAGGATGGACAGGCTCTCCAGGCGTTCGTCACCTGGGAGCGCGGAGAGCAACTGTTCCTCGAACTGTTCCCAGTCACCTCCGGAGATCACGGCCACTTTGACGAGACCAAGAAGGTCGTGAAGCAGCTTCGACATTTCGGAATCAGGTGCTGATTTGCTCTCGGTAAGTGTGCCGTCCAGGTCAAAGACGATGAGCCGCTTCACTGTTCCTCCGACCGCTGTTTGAGCGTTGCCTGCGGTAACCCAACCTCCAACAGGTTCACCGAAGCGTCCGGGCGGAACACACAGGTGCCGACCACCGCCGGCAAGACCATGACATCGCCGCGGGCGAGGCCATACCTGCCGCCGCCGTGCTCGACTTGGCCGGCGCCGTCGGTGCATACGAGCACGCGGGGCGCTCCCATGGCGCCAACGGTGAAGGGCGACTTCGCGTGGATGCGCCAAAGGCAGAAATGCTCACATTCGAAGAGCCGCTCTCGCACCGTCGGCGTGGTCGCCTCCACGACCGGCACTACCGGACCGAGTGGACCTTGGGCAAAATCGATACAGGCGATGGCCTGATCGACCTGGAGGGCTCGAAGCTTGCCTGTCCTTTCGTCAACATGGTCCCAGTCGTACAGGCGGAACGTCACGTCGCTGTTCTGCTGGATTTCGAACACCACGACGTCGCCGCCCAGAGCGTGAACCGTCCCGGCAGGCAAGAAGACTGCGTCCCCGGGCTTGGGAGTGAAGCACGGAAGGTGGCCCGCCAGCGCCTTGTCGGTGAGGTCCAGCTGCAGGCTCTCAGCAGTGGTACCTGTTTGGAGGCCGGCGTAGATGAGGCTTTCCGGCCCGGCCTTAAGCACGACCCATGCTTCTGTCTTACCGGTCTCGCCCGCGGGAAGGTAGTTCGCCTGGCGGTCCGATGGATGTACCTGGACCGAGAGCAAGTCGTGGGCGTCGAGGAACTTCAACAGCAACGGGAACCGAACAAAGCGCGGGGCCAATGTTCCCAGTAGCTGTTCCGGGAACTTCTCCATCAGCTGGCGGAGTGTCCAGCCCTCGAGCGGCCCATCTAAAACGCGGCTTTGATGATCTGGGCGGTCGCTCAGCACCCATGCCTCGCCGACGTGGCTCTCGGTCGGCAGCGGAGCGCTGAGCAGGTCAGCCAACTGGTGGCCGCCCCACGGCCGGTACTGATAGATGGGTGCGAATCGCATGGGGCACAGCAGTACCTTGCTCGCGGCAGATGCCGTTGTTGTCGCTCTCACGTCTCGGCCGTCGCGGCGCAGAGCAAGCGGCACGCTCACTTGGTGTCGCCCCACTTCCAGTCCCGGATCTCGACCATGTCCTGGCCGTAGGTGTCGATGTAGCGCTTGTGCTCGACCAGCCGGTCCTGCATGGTCTGTTTCAGGTAGCTCCCCGTGGCGCCCAATTGCGGCAGCCGGTCGATCACATCTTGGACGAGGTGGAACCGGTCGAGGCCGTTCTGCACCCGCAGGTCGAACGGCGTCGTGATCGTGCCCTCCTCTTTGTAGCCGCGGACGTGGAGGTTCTGGTTCGTTCGGCGGTAGGTGAGGCGGTGGATCAGCCAGGGGTAGCCGTGGAAGCCGAAGACGATGTGCTTGTCCTTGGTGAAGATTGAGTCGTATTCCGCGTCGGTGAGTCCGTGCGGGTGCTCGGTGTTCGGCTCGAGTTTCATGAGGTCGACTACATTGACCACCCTGACCTTGAGATCGGGCAGGTGTTCGCGCAGGATCGAGGTGGCAGCGAGGATCTCGAGCGTCGGCGTGTCACCGCAGCAGGCCATGACGACGTCGGGCTCGGCTCCCTGGTCGTTGCTCGCCCACTCCCAGATGCCGATCCCTTCGGTGCAGTGCACGACCGCCTCGTCCATGGTCAGCCACTGGGGCAGAGCGTGCTTGCCCGCGACCACGACGTTCACATAGTCCCGACTGCGCAGGCAGTGATCGACGACAGACAACAGGCAGTTCGCGTCCGGGGGAAGGTAGACGCGGACGATGTCGGCCTTCTTGTTGACGACGTGGTCTAAAAAGCCCGGGTCCTGGTGGGTGAAGCCATTGTGGTCCTGCTGCCAGACATGGGAGGCGAGCAGGTAGTTCAGCGAGGCGATCTCCCGGCGCCACGGCAGCTGCGAGGTGACCTTCAGCCACTTGGCGTGCTGGTTGAACATCGAGTCGACGATGTGGATAAAGGCCTCGTAGCAGTTGAAAAGCCCGTGCCGCCCGGTGAGCAGGTAGCCCTCCAGCCACCCCTCGCACTGGTGTTCGCTGAGCATGGAGTCAAGAACCCGGCCCTCGGGCGCAAGGAACTCGTCATCTGCTACTGCTCGTGCGTCCCACTGACGGTTGGTGGCCTCGAAGACCGCGCCGAGGAGGTTCGAGAGCGTCTCGTCAGGACCAAAAATCCTAAAGTGCCGGTGATCTTGGTTCGCTCTGACGACGTCACGGAGGTACTCACCGAGCACGAGGGTGTCCTGGCCCTTTAAAGCACCGGGAGGTGGCACGTCCTGCGCGTGGGCTCCGAAGTCCGGCATCCTCAGGTCACGCAGCAGGATGCCTCCGTTCGCGTGGGGATTGGCACCCATGCGCCGGTCGCCCTTCGGTGCCAGCTCATGGGTTCGGCGGCGCGACGGACCTACGTGGTCAGTACACCGAGCAGGGTGAGGTGGGTCCGGTTCCTTGCCCAAAACCGGCGTGATGCCCTGATGCCCGATCACAAACGCCTTCACGCAAACGAGCCGAAGGGAATTCTCAGCAGAGGGCTGGGTATCCGGGAAACAACGGGGGTGTCTGAACCGGGACCTTGAAGACAGGTCTCCGACCAACAGCGATGAGCTGGACACGAGGTCGTTGCCTCCGAGACCGCAAGGAATGGCGCCTGGCGCCGACTAAGCCCTCGCTGTCGAAGGTACTCAATGCTACCCGCCCCTTAGAGATCGTCAACCGCAGCCGAGACGTGAGGGCGTGGCTCGACGTGTGCGATCGCACCGGTGAACGCCGTAGGTGGGCAGCGACCCGACCGCGGTGTGGCCGGGCCAGTCGCACGGACGCTTCTCCCGGATCCTCGTCGCGCGGACGTTGAGAACTTGACCCCGATTGCGGCAGCCTGCTCGCCGGCGCTGCCGCAATCGGTTCGCTGTCGAAGGTGCGCCTGAGTCCTGCGCGAGGAGGTAGACGCCGACGCTCGGCGCCCGAGAGGGCGCCCGTCGTGTGCTAGGCGAGCAGTTCCCGAACGTGATGGACGATCTCGATATCCTCCCGGGATTCGACAACGATCACCGCCGGAGAGGCCTCGGAGGGCGATACCACACCATCTCCGGTGCAGCCTTCGTTGGTGGTACCAAGGAGCCTCACGCCGAGGAACGAAAGACCCGCGCATGTGTCGGCTCGCAGCCGGGAGGATGCCTCGCCTGCTCCGCCGGTGAACACCAGGGCGTCGATTCCCTCCATAGCGGCGCACATGGCGGCAACGCTGGTTTGGATCCTGTACACGTAGACCTCGTAGGCAAGGCGCGCTCTCTTGTCCCCGGCGTCTGCTGCGTCGATGACATGACGGAGATCTCCGGATTCGTCAGTTAGCCCGAGGAGACCAGACTCGCGCTCGAGGATCTCCTCGACATCGGCAGCAGACAGGCCCTTTCGCTGCTGCACCCACAAGATGACACCTGGGTCGAGGCTGCCTGAACGGGTCGACATCACCAGGCCCTCCATCGGGGTGAACCCCATGGTGGTGTCGACCGAGCGCCCAAATGCCACTGCCGCAAGCGAGGCGCCGGAACCGAGGTGGGCGGTGACCAATCGGAGCTGCTCTCGCGGGCGCCCGACAAGCTCGCTCGCCCGACGGCTAGCCCACGCGTGACTGAGCCCGTGGAAGCCGTGACGCCGGATGCCCCACTGCTCTCGCCACGCCACGGGCACTGCGTAAGTGGCGGCCTTCGCCGGCATGTTGAGGTGAAAGCTCGTGTCGAAACAGGCAATCTGGGCCAACTCTGGTCGCAATAAAGACAACGCGCTGATCGCTGCCAGGCTCCGAGCGTTGTGCAGGGGGGCGAGGTCGGCCAGGGCCGCGAGTGCCGTGTCGATCCCCTTGTCCAGCAGGATGGGCTCAGTGAATTCCCGGCCACCGTTGACGACCCGATGCCCGGCAGCATCGATCGCCGGAGATTCGTCGAGGAACGCGGCAAGCGACGGAGCGAGATCGTGCGCAGTCGATTTCGGGAGATCCTTGGTCGCGACGACCGCATCGTTGTCGTCGAGGACGCGGAGCTTCAGACTGCTGGAACCGACATTGACCGCGAGGATGTTCACTGGCCCAGCTTGTCAGATCGGACCACGGCGAAGTGACGAGCGTTCCGCAACCCTGCAGGGACCGCATCAAAGGGAAACCTCACGCCGTAGCCACTCCCGTTCCAGATCGTTCTCCTGATCCGCTCAGGACTCCGTGGACTTCTTGCCGTTCTTGCCGTGCTTTTCGTGGTTCTTCTCGCCCGGGTCCCTGGTGGCCGGCGATACCGGGCCCCCCCGGAAGGGATCGGCATCGGCGCCCTCTGGTGCCTGGGCGAGGAGTTCCGCCTTGTGTACGACGCGTCCGCTCCGGCGGTTGCGCGACCGGCCCATTGTCGAGGCTGGCGCGGTGCTCGGCTACGGGCCGCTGTTCAGCGCGGGTGTTCTGCATCACGCCGGCTCCTACCACCTCTTCGTCCGGGCCGTGCGGGATCGCTACTGCCCCGACGACGACACCGGTCAGCGTTTCGTCGACTACGTCTCCGACATCGTCGTCTTCACCTCCGCCGACGGCTACCGCTACAAGTACGGCTAGGTCCTTGCCAGCTCAGGTATCGGGGCGCGCTGAGCCTTGAGGACCCGCGGGTGCAGTGGGTGGAGGACCACGGCAGCCGACGGCTCGTGATGCCCTACACGCACGTGCCCCCGCCCGGAGACGGACCGTGGCGCATCGGCGCCCACCGCCTGTGCTGGGACGGCCAAAGGTTCGAGCTTGAAGAGGCGACCGGCCAGCTGCTCGGACCACCCGGCGTGGCTAGTAAGGACGCCGTCGTCTTCACCCTCTCCGATGACCGCGTCGCTCTCATCCACCGCATCCACCCTGACATGCAACTCGCCGTGTTCGACGACCTCGAGCATCTGTGGCATGCGGGCTCCGACTACTGGGACGCTTACATGGCCGACCTCGACGTGCACACGCTGATGAGACCAACGCCAGGGGCGCTCGGCGTCGGTGCGGGGGCCCCGCCAGTACCCACAGAAGAGGGGTTCCTACTGTTCTTCCACGAACGGCGCGCCGACAGCTCGTACACGATCAACCTGGCGCTGTTGGACCAGGTCACCGGTCGACTGCAGAGCCGCCTCTCCCAACCGGTGCTCGAGCCGGAACTCGACTGGGAGTGTCGGGGCGATGTGGACAACGTCGTCTTCGTTCAGGGAGCGCACCGCGACGGTGACGAGGTCTACCTCACCTACGGTGCCGCCGACCGCTGTGTCGGCGTGGCCACCGCGCACGTCGGTAACCTGCTCGACGCGCTGCGCGCCGCCGCTTGAAACCCCGCAACGCGAGGGGAGCGTTGGAAATGTTAAGACGCGGCCGCAGCCGGTGACGCCAGCTCTTGGAGTTGGAGCATCGTGCCCACGAACGCCAGGGTCGACTCAGCCCCCTCGTTGCGGTTCACGCCCTCTGGTTCCAGACCGTCGAAGCCGCCACCGGTCGCCGGATCGAAGACCGTCACCCTCACGTCGTTGTCTCCGAGGAACCACGCACCCGAGCGGCGCGCCGCACCTGCCCACTGGTGGTCTCCCGTGTAGCCAAAGGCTCTCGCGCATGCTTGCGTCATCGTCCACGCTTCGATCGGTTGCTGGTCGAACGCCGGTTGAGTCCCGTCCGGGCCGCGGCCACCGACCGGCGTGAAGCTGAAGTGACCGTCGACCGTCTCGACGTCGACGAGCCATTCCAACAGGTGAAGTGCGTCGCTGGCAGCGCGCTGTCTCCCCATCGCGATGGCTACCGACAGGGCGGCGTCCGGCAGTAGCGCGTTGGCAGAGCTAAGTCGGGGCTCCGGCCACGGCCACGCGTCGTCGGTGGCAGGGCTGGGCAGGCTGTCCGCGGCGTCGCTGACCAAGCGGCGCGCACCGGCATGGTCGGGTACGGCCTGCAACAGCTCGACGGCGCCGAGGGCAGCATAGGCGACGGCGCGAGGGTGTTCGGAACGGAAGTTCGCGGCTTCACCGAAGAGCAGAAGAGCTCGATCGCGGACGTCCGGCCACGGTGCCCGTGCCGCCGCCGTCCCTAGACCGAGCAGGGCGCGGCCGGCCGAATCGTCGCTTGGTCGATCATCGGTCCACGTGCCGTCCACACACAGTCGCAAGCGGAAGTGGCCCCCGCCAACATGAGCCCGCTCGAGGAAGCCGAGGGCGACCTGGGCAAGGAGTAGAGAACCGGGGTCCCGGTCTAGTCGGGAAGCGATAGCGAGCAGTCGTCCGGCGTCGTCGGTGCAGTAGCCGCACTCCGGCCGCGGGCGGTCCAGTTTGGCGTGTTCGAAGATCCCAAGCGCATCGGACAGTCGGACCAGGTGGCGCAGACTCGGCAGCGGCACCACCGTCTCGATCACGCCACTGCCCTTGCTGGCAAGACCTCCGTGATGAGCGAACGGTAGGTCGCGCCGACCGTCGGCCAGAACAGGGCCGCCCCCTCCCGCCGTGAGGCAGTGGCCATCCTCGCCGCCAGGCCGGGTTCGTACAGCACTCGGTCGAGAGCATCTGCCATGGCCCGGAAGTCACCTTGGGGCACAGTCAGGCCAGCACCGTGGGAAAGGAGCTCTTCGGCGTGCGGGAATCGCGTCGCAACGACCGGCTTACCGGATGCGATGGCTTCGACGAGGACACCCGAGCTGACCTGGTCTCTTGAGTCGTATGGCAGCAGTACGACATCGACACTGCGGACTAACGCGCGTAGCGACTCCCAGTCCCGGTAGCTCCCGTCAAACCGCACCCGGTCGGCTATGCCGAGCGCGCGGCTCTGGTCTTGCAACTGGTGGCGGTAGTGCTCGCCCTGAGCGGCGAGGACTTTGGGGTGAGTCTGCCCGGCGACGATGTACACCGGTGCCGGCGAACGCTGCTGCAGGAGCGCGACCGCTGAGATGCCGTGCTCGATCCCTTTGCCCGGGCCCACGAGGCCCCAGGTCAGGACAGCCGGTCGTTCGATGTCGGTTAGCACCGGTCCTGTGAAGTTCGCGGCTGCGCCGTGCGGTACGACCACGACCTGTTCGGTGTCCGCGCCGTAGACCGCTATCAGACGACGACGGGCGGCCTCGCTCTGGACGACGGTCAACGATGCTCCAGCCATCACCTGTTCGAGGATGTGCCGCTGACGAGGGGTCGGATCGGGCAGCACCGTGTGCAATACCGCGACGAGAGGCACTCGCACCACCTCGATCAACTCGAGCACGTCCTCGCCGTCGGGCCCGCCGAACAGTCCGTACTCGTGCTGGAGCACCACCGCATCCGACGACTCGATGGCCGCGACCGCCCTATGAAGAGAGGCGCGGTCGCCCGTGATCCACTGGGCGACGACCTCCTCGTGTGCGTCGGCTTCGGCGCGATCCATTATCCGGACGACTACCGCGCTCCAACCCGACTCGGGAGCGGCGATCGCCACCGATAGGTTGCTCGTGAAAGTGGCCAGTCCACAGACGGTCGGCGGGTAGGTGCTCACCAACGCCACTGTTGGCGTGGGCATCATCATGGTGGCCACCGATGGCTTACTCGAGCTGGAAAATGCCGGCGGCGTTGACGCCTCAGGCGCGGCGCTGCTCGTCCCGCCGTGCCGTGGCCACGCGGAGGTCACGGATGATCCTTGCCGGCTTCTCGCGCTTTGTTTCGGCTTGGCGTGCCGTCGCTCGCTCATCGTGTCCGGGAGCCGGATGTCCTTTAGCCCGACGAGCGTGACGAGTACTCCCCAGTCAGCAGTCTGAGGTTCCAGCATCTGTTTGATATCAACGTTGATCTTGCTCGTCTCTGCGACCATGTCGTCAAAAGTGTGCTGACCGACGACCTGTCGCAGTGTCGTCTGGGTGATCTCGTTGAGCCGCTCTTTGATGTTCTCGACTCGGATAACCGACTTCGCGGCCTCGACGACTCGGTAGTACGAGACGGCCGACACATCAACACTCAAGTTGTCGCGAGTGATTAGGCCCTGCGATTGGATCGGCACCATCACGAGGCCAGGACTTCTCTCACCGACGAAGCGGCCGAGGCGAAAGACGACACCCTGTTTGTACTTCTGCACCGTGTGTGCCGTGAACGCCAGCGAGATGAGCAGAAGCGCCACGAAGGCGACAATCACAGCAAGCATGTGTGTTCTCCTTCCGAGACTGCGCGACGGGGCGAAGTGATGGCTCTCATGTCTGGCCGTTCTTGTCCCGACGCCCGTGGGTGTCGCTCTCGGCGTACGGGACAGGGTGATTACCGCCCAGCTCGACGAAGCGCTCGTTCAGGGCATGGGCGATCACTTCGCGGTCGTGCGGGCTCGGCTCGAGAGCACCATAAAGGATCGCCTCCAGCTCGAGGGCATCGTCCATGCCGCCGAGCTCGAAGTAGCGCAACCACAGATCGCCGTGGGAGAGACCGGCGTTGTGGCGATACCGGTCGAGCAGGTCGGCAGGTCGCTCAGTCGCCGATATCTCAGCCATGGTGGCGTTGCCTCGGTTCGGGTTCGGGATCGAGCCGGAGCCGCTGGGTCGAGGCCACCACGTCTTCTGCCCGCTCCCGAAAAGGCCGGTTTGACCTTCGCGAGTAGTCACAGAGCATGCTGTAGGCGTCATCAGCTTCGACGCCTTCGCGTTCCATGATCACGCCTTCAGCCTGGGCGATTACCCGCCGGGTCCCTAGCGCCTCGTTACGACGGGCGGAGAGCTGCTCGTCGGTCACATCCACGCCAGCACTGGTGAGCACGAGCGAGGCCTCGGCCGCGAAGACCGATGCCAGCTCCTGATCCTTCGGCGCGAAGGCCATCGAGGTGCGGGAGTAGATGTTGAGGGCGCCGACCGGTCTGTCCTCGGCCAGTAGGGGCGAGGACAAAATGGCGTTGATCCCGAGAGCCTGAGCTCTCGGTGTGAAGGCGGGCCACCGGGTCTCGGTGTCCAAGGACTCAGCGTGGAACCAACGTCCGTTGACCGAGGCATCGACGCAGGGTCCCTCGCCGGTCGCGTACTGACTGGTGTCCATGTCCGAGATCGTCTGGTCGCTCGCCGCCACCGTGGCGAGGCGTCCATGGCGCCGGAGGGACACGCTCGCCCCGTCGGCACCGCCGACCGTAGCCCGCGCCAGTGCCACCACCAGGCGCAGGGCGCCGTCGACGACGTCGCTATCGGCGGGGATGGCCGTAATCTTCCCGACGTGGGGAGGCAGGCGGTACGCCTCGGTCCCGAGAAGCGCTTCGGCAATCTCGCTCGACTGCTCCGCGTCGAGGTGACGACGCACTGGGTCGGGGTGTTCCAGACGGACCACTTCCGCCACGCCCGTGATGTCGAGCATGCGCAGGACCATGGCCGAAGGTGAGCGGATGGTGAGTGTGCCGTCCGAACGCCTGAGGCGCGACGCCCGGGCGGCAATCACTCCCAGACCCCAGCCGTTAATGAAGCCCAATTCAGCGAGGTCTAACACCACGGACCGGTGTCGCTCGATGACTGCGTCCAAGATGGCGCCCAGTTCCGGAGCGTTGACGCGGTCCACCTCGCCGCGGACGGCGAGCACCGTGCGTGCGTTCTCAAAGCCGACGGTGACCGCGAACTGCCCGAGAAGACACTTGGGCACGGTCACTTCAACATCACACCCTCCCGCCGCGCGGTCGGGGGCGTGCCTGATGGCGACCACGGAAGGCAACTGGCAGCGAATGGGACGTCCCCCAAGAGACCGGGGAAGGTGCCGGCACGCGACGCTAAGAACGCTTCGGGCGACAGCACGGGACCGGACACGAACTCGCTACCTTCCGATGGCGGCTCATCACTCAGGCCGCCTGCGACGCCCCTCACTGTCGAAGGTGAAATCGACCCTACACCTCAGTTATTAGGTGGACAAGGGCGGCAGTTTGCTAGTTTCCCGTTGAGATGGGGTGAACCCGGGGAGCAACGACTGAGCGAGGCGCCGTGGACTCAACTGAATGAGACCAGCACTGTCGAGGACTCGGCCATTGCGTCGGCCGTCGCCTTTACCGATGTCGCCCGGAGCCTGTTCCTGTCTGATCAGATCGCCGGCGTCCAGGCCGCGTTCGGCGAGCCACCTGCTCAGATGGGTCATCAATAAGAGCAGCAAGTCGACCCGGCTCTCCGAGTACCCGTGCGCCCTCAGCGCCTGCTCGACACCGTCCCTGAAAGATCCGAGGGGATCACCGACCCGGGTTTCGCATTTCCTTGCCACAAGCTTCTCCTCTCCTCGCGAGGAGTCAAGTTTGCGTGGGACGACCAATAACGCCGAGTCGCCCGGGAGGGCGCCTCCCTGATCAGGTCGTTCGCATCTCCTCGGGGACGAGCACCGCATTACGGGGAGCGCGGCGGAAAACGCCCAGTGCTCTGCCGGGCCCGGCATTCTGCACGATCGCTTCACGTGCAGGAGGTGAAGCGGTAGCGTCGTCGGCTGGCTCACGCGGACGAGAGAGCACCACAGACCCATGTCGGACGCTCAAAGCTCGCTCAGGTCCCGATGTCCTCTACCTCGGACCCATAGCCGGCGTTTCTCAACATGCGGCGCAGGTCGACGACCTGTTGCAGGTCGATGTCCTTGTCCCTCGGACGTTCGAGCGTCTCGGTCTCTTCTCCGAGGGTCACGAGGAAGCGACCGTCACGCTGCTCCTCGACAGAAGCCACGGCATCGAGGAGCGACAGAACGGCTCGCCACTCAATGTTGTGGCCCGCCGGGTGCTGAAGAATTTGCAGAAGGGTGTCGCGGTGATGGCCACTCAGATGCATCGGCTCGGGCGCAGACGCCATAGGGGTTCCTTTCTCCGGCGGCCTGACTGGCCGTCTGGCAGTTGTACGGGATCGGCGGCACCATCGCCGTCGGTTTGCTTGGGGTGGAGCTGGTGCCCATGAACGAGAAGGCGACCGCTAGCGGCAGACGGTGACGCGATGGCCTGCGGCCGAGATCGGACCCCGGTCTGGCGTTTTCCGAACAGGACGCGGCTCATCGCTATGCGTCCCAGGAACCGGTGGCAGCAGCGACGATGCCGAGTGCCTCGTTGTTGGAGAGGCCATCTACGGCCGAGAAGTCGAGATCAGCCGAGTACCTGCGACCGGAGAAGTAACAAAGACGAAGCAGCGTCCCACCCTTGAACACGAGCCTCGGTTCTCCGACGGAGCCGATTTCGGCACAGAGATGAGCGAGCACGTAGTCACGTTCGATCGTCTGGGCCGAGAGGTGCTCCTCATTGGCGTGCCTGGTGATGACGCCTTTGGCGATCACGAGGCGACCGCCGCCTCGAGCTGGGAGACGGGGTAGGGCCAGGCGACGCCCCAGGTTCTGTCAACCCATCCATGCTCATGCTGGGCAGTGGTGTCCAGATCCACAAGCGTTCTCCACGGCTCGGGTTCAAGCCCATGACCGACGGCGAGCGAGAGCGCCGTGCTGATCGAGCCGATCCGCCGGTATCCGGCCTCGGCACTCACCGCATGAGCCAACTCGGCAAGTCCCTTTATAGCCATGACGGCCGCTAGGGACTCGGCAATTCGCGAGGCGCCACCGACCAGTTTTGGCCACGACGCGGCATCAAGCAGAGCCCTCTCCATGGTGGCTACCCGAGATGGGCCCAGTGGCTCGGTTCCGGCGAGGATCGTCAACGGGTTCTCGCGAATCACTCTAAGCGGTCTGCCGGCAAGGGCCTTTGAGCGGGGTCGATAGGCACTCGCGACCTGGATCGCCTTTACTGGCCGAATCAGGAGACCGTGATGATCCAGAGCCGTCAGATAGCCGATCCGATGGGGGTGACCGGCGAAGATTCCCCTCAGAAAGACCATGGACCGTCTGCGCTTCAAGAACATCGAAGCTATGCACCGTTCTCGAATCACCAGACGCCTCGGGTCGGGGTTCCTGTTCCAGCTGTGGTTCAATACGGTAGGGCCAGGTGCCAGGACCTGGTTCGGCAATCGACACGTCAGCATCCGCCACTACACCTTCCGCCTCCGCTGGAGACCATAACCAAAGTCTCGCTCCCCACCAGGCCATCTTGGACGCCGTGATGAACGAGTATCGATCCGGGAGTGAAGGCTGTAGGGGCGTCAGGCGGGTGAGCTCGCCAGGGTCACGCGGATCGCGCCGGCGAACTCGTTCCAAACGGGGAGGGACGTCATCGGAACAATCTCGACAGATGCCCCTGTGTACGGCGAATCGATCACGCGCCCGCCGCCCACGTAGATCGCGACGTGGTGGACGAGTCCTTTTCCACCAGGTCCGGCGAAGAAGAGCAAGTCACCCGGCTGAAGCATGGCGAGTGGGACCGGGATGCCGGCGCGCTGCTGGTCGGCCGCGTCGCGGGGCAGGTAAAGGCCGTAGCGGGCATAGAGCGAGTACACCAAGCCAGAGCAGTCGTAGCCGAAGCCGCTCGTCCCACCCCAAAGATAGGGGAGCCCGAGGAACTGACGCGCCTGGTTGGCGACGGTCGTCCCCGACACGGCGCCGACGTGTAATGGGCTGAGCGCATTGTCGGCGATCGCCCCCTGTTGTCCTCCTGGCAGTCCGAGGACGAGGTAGTCCGGTACTGTCCTGACGACGGGCAGGACAGTGTCGTAACTGACGAGGAAGCGGCGCCGGGAGACCATGTCCTTGGCCACGGCGTAGAGCCACGTGCGCGGCACGCTGACGATCACTTCGCGAGAGCTTGCCGGTGGTGCGACGGCGGACAGCTGAACATCCGGCACCCAGCCGATGATGCCGGTGGGGAAGCGCGAGCCGCGTTGGTCGGGAACCTCGACCTCACTCCATCGCCCCCGGTGTGCGAGGACGAGGACCTCTTGGCCTAACAGGACCTGGGTGTTGATGCGGCTGTCGAGGCCGAGCCGCTCGGTCACGCTCAGCCGAGTGAGCCAGTGCTCGATCCCTGCCGGGTCACCTAGCGCCGGCGCGTCGACAGGTCGCGGGCTCGACGGGAGGTGCCACACCGTCGCTACCGACACCCGTACCCAGGCAGGAGTCGTCGTCTGCGCCGAGGCCACAGTTTGCACGACCGGCCCTTGCATGACCAACACGGCGGCCAGCACGAGCACGACGAGGAGCTGTCTAAGTGAACGAATGTCAAATAATGGCCCTCCGACCGCTCGCATTGTTCGCGCTAGCTTCCTCACGACCCCGTCACCTGGTGCGCACGTTCGAGAGGTGTGGAGCTTCTTCTGGCCTGCCCTGGCACGTCACTTTCGGGATGGCCCATTGAAGCCGACCGGCGAGTCAAGTCCGCCTTCACTCTTACCCCTCAAGGTGCTGGGTTCTCGGCTGCCGCGCCCTGGGCGGCGGGTAAACGGTCCTGGCGATGGTATTGGAGACCCACGCGATTACCCATCCATAGAACACCAAGAGCACGTTGCGCATGTTGCGTTTGCCCTTTCGGGCAGCCACAACAGCTAACAGGACGGCCCAGGCAACAGCACATCCGAGGCTGTATGTCGTATAGGACCTAGGCCTGAGTTTCACGTGTCGGCCCTCCTTTCATGACCTCTTGACGTGCTTCAAGTATGCCGCCTTCACCCACTCCTAGAACGACCGAGACACCACCTGTTCCAGACCGCCGGGACGGAGGCGTACAGAGCGTTCCACCTCTCGCCTCCCGAGGGACCCGGTGGCCGCGCGAGACTCGGCGGGCAGCGTCTGTCGGGCGGAGCGCCGAGCCGTCTCGATCAGCGTGGCTATCGGCTCACGACATGACGGCGTTCGGTGGCGACATTCTGTTCCCGGGTGACTTCCGTCAGGAACTCATTCCCGGAGGGCGGTTGAAGGATTGTCGCGTCGTCGTTGTCACGCCGGGCGACAGTCACGTCCCGTGGCAAGCCGACCTACAAGGCCAAGGCAAGATCTCTTAAGACTTCTCGTGCGACTCCCGTCCAGCACGCCCCATCGCGAATGCACCGAAAGCGGCGAGCAGAACACCTGGCCCGATCGCAAGTCCCATCCAGTAGTCCAGGGTCAAAGACGGCGACGCGGCATGGAAGTAGCTGCCGACGAGCACGGGCCAGACGACCGGGACCGACGCGAACCACGCCCCACAAAGGAAGGTCAAGAACCCTGCGCTGACGAGCCGACGAGAATCGAGCGTGCCGGTCAGACGGCGTGCGATCACGACGATGCCGAGACAAGCGAGCAGGCCGACCGCGCCTGGCACGACCGCGCCGAGCCCATGGACGAGATTCCAGGTCCACGAGGCCGTCCCATCTGCTGAGAAGCCAAAACTCGGGCCGACAAAGGGAACGATCCCTGCCCACGCCGACAACAAGAGCGCGAGGAAACCCCCGAGAATCAAGCTGAGCGGTGCGCTTCCCGGCGAGGTTGTTACGACCGGAACACTGTCGGGGACCACTGGCGGCGGAACAACATCTCCTGCAGCCGGAGCCAAATGGAGCGGGCCAGGGTCGCTAATAGGTGTGTCCATGGACACCTCCTTGATCGGGTCACGATCCTAAGGGCCTGCAAGTAAATAACAGGCTTGTAGTTGGGGTTTCCGCCCGATGAGCGTGTAGGTCCGCTCGCCTGAAAATCGTCGCGGGCGACGGAGATCGAGGCGAGCTGCTTGTCGGTGACCTCCTTTCACCTCGGGTAGTAGCCCCGGTCGAGTCGGGCACGGACCTTGAAGCCTGGCGCGTCGTCATCGCGGCGATCAGGTCAACCATGACGGGACTGCGAATGCAGAGCGGAAAAGTGGCCTACGGCCTACAGGTCGGACGGGTCCCGAAGTGTTCGCCGAGTCCTCGTGGGTTCGTGTGGATTCATCGCTAGCGACACGGCACGCGTACTCACACACGACGCTCAGGTCGTCGCATGAGCACCGCAGCGATCACGCCACCTATGACGCCTGCGGCCACGATGATGTCGCCGTCAACAGCCCCGAAGCCGACGGTGTACGCGTAGTATCCGAACCAGGCCGCGCCGATGAAGGCGCAAGCGTACGTGAACGCCCGTACGAAGAACTCCAACCCGCTGCCCATTCCAGTTCCCTTCTGTTGTGAACTCGGCTCGTTACCTCCGAGCATCATGCCAAGAGTGATCGAGCGGCAATTCGAGAAGCAGGTCCTGACGGTGCAAGAGTGGCTGACCTGTCACCCGAGGAAGCCGAGGTTCTGCGCCGGCTGATCGCCATGCTCCCTCCTCGGGCTCTGAGCGGTCTGAGTCGGGAGAGGGCCCTCGCGATCTGTCGCGTGATGGCGCTCCGCTAACCGAGCCGCACCGCGCGAGCATGATCAGATGTCGGACGAGGAGCAGGAGACCACCCCGGCGCGTTCGTGGCGCAGGCGCGTGCCGGGCCCGCTCCGTCACGGCCTCACGATCTTCCTCGTGCTGCTCGTCATCGAGTATCTCGTTATCCCGAAATTCGTCGCTGCGAGCCACGCCGTGGCGCTGGTCACACATAGCGACGTCGTCTTCCTCGCCGTCGCGTTCGTGCTTGAGGCGGCCTCGTTATTCGCCTACGCGCTCCTCACTCGGGTCCTCCTCCCCCCGGACTCCCCAGGGGTCGGGACGCTGTTTCGCGTCGACCTCGCGACGACCGCGATAGCTCACGTGGTCCCCGGCGGCAGTGCGGCCTCCGCCACCCTCGGCTACCGGCTCTTCACCAAGCTCGGGGTCGACGGCAGCGCGGCCGGGTTCGCGATGGCGACAGAGGGTCTCGGGTCCGCCGTCGTCCTCAACGTGCTCTTGTGGGCATCGCTTGTCGTCTCCATTCCTTTCGCGGGCGTTCACCCGATCTACGTGACGGTCGCTGTCGTTGGGATGCTCGCCATCCTCGCGATCGCCGCCCTCGTCTTTGCATTCACGCAGGGCGAAGAGAGGGCGATCCACGTCGTGCAGGCGATCGGCCGTCGCGTGCCCCGAGTCAGCGAGGCACAGGTCGAATCGGTCGTGCGCCACATCGGCGACTCGCTTCGTGACCTGTGGGCGAACCGCGACCAGCTCCGCCACGCGATCGTGTGGGCCACGCTCAACTGGCTTCTCGACGCGGCGTGCTTGTGGGCCTTCCTCGCCGCGTTCCACCGCTACGTGAACCCGGTTGAGTTGTTCGCGGCCTACGGCATCGGCAACGTGCTCGCCGTTATCCCGATCACCCCCGGCGGCCTTGGCGTCGTCGAAGCGACGACGATCCTCCTCCTGAAAAGCTTCGGAGTCTCGTACCCGATCGCGCTCGAAGCGGTCATCGGTTGGCGCCTCCTCAACTTCTGGCTGCCGATCCCGGTCGGCGCAGGGTGCTACATCTCGCTTCGGGCCCAGCTCGGAGCGGAACGCGTCGGCCGTCGCGAGGCTCTGGCGGTGATGGCGGCAGAAGCTCGCGTTGTCGGGAGCCGGGACCTCGACGCGAAGGACGGCAACGCGATCTCGTGAGGCCGCCAACGTCAGCGATGCCGCCGGTCGAAGGATCCGGCGGCGGCCGGCAGGATCCCGGTACCGACGATGGGATACAGCAGACCTTTTGACTAGATGTGAGGCTCGAAGAAGAAGGAGAAGCAGGGATGACAGTGAATGGGCCGACGGCCGCAGCTAGTTCTACTGATGCAGCGGAACCTTGGACGTTGTGACAAGTTCTACACGGCGATGCCAAGACGCGCGTTCGTAACCTAGTCCTGCACAGCGTTGTCGAGGCTGCCGTCGATAGCACCAGACCGGGCCGCTCCGGCCTTGGCGATGTCGGGATCACCTGCTGATCAGGAAGAAGTCTCGCCGAGCGCCGTGACGGTCCCGATAACCGGTTCCTCGTCTTTAGGAGCCCTTTCGCCCAGTGAACGGTCGCTCGGCTGGCGCCCTGGGTCCACCGGCAGCATGTTCCGCAGCCCGTTCAGAAGTCCGCCGAGCTCCATCGGCACGACCAGCTTCGTCGAGGGCGACGAGCCGACCTGCTTCAGGGTCTCGAGGTACTGGAGCTGCATGGTGTTCCGGTCGAGGCCGCGCGCGACCGTGAGGATCCGCTCCAGCCCCGCTGACAACCCCTCGGCGCGGAGTATGGCGCCCTGGCGTTCCCCTTCGGCTGCCAGGATTGCCGACTGCTTGGTCCCCTCTGCACGGGTGATGGCGGCCTGCTTCTGCCCCTCGGCCTCCGTGACGGCCGCGCGGCGGGTACGTTCGGCGGACATCTGGCGAGTCATGGCATCCAGGACGCCCGGCGGCGGGTTCACCTCTCGCACCTCGACCGTGGTGACCTTGACACCCCAGCGCTCGGTCACTTCGTCGAGACGGACGCGAAGAGATGCGTTCATCTCCTCACGCTTGGAGAGCACGTCGTCAAGTGGCATGTCGCCAACCACGCTGCGGAGCGTCGTCGCCGCGACGTTCTGCGCAGCCCCCGCGAAGTTGCCGACGCGCAGCACCGACATCGATGGATCGACCACCTTGTAGAAGATGATGAAGTCGATCGAGATCGACGCGTTGTCCTTGGTGATCGCCGTCTGATGCGGGATCTCGAGATACAGCTCGCGCAGGTCCACCCACGACGTCCGGTCCGTGACCGGGTTGATGAAGACGAGCCCGGGCCCCCTAGTCCCGAGCGCCCGCCCAAGTCGGAACAGCACGATGCGCTGGTACTCACGCACGATCCTCACCGAGATCCCTGCGAGGATGAGGAGGCAGAGCACCACCACTCCGATCACGATCCCGATGATCATGAGCCACCTCCTTCGTTGTTCGCCTCGGCAGACGAGGACGGTACGCCATCGGTCGGGATGGCGACGTCGAGCTCGTTTCCTCCGCGGGCAGCCGCCGTCTCGTCACCCCAGACTTCGAGGCGGACTCCCGCGACGCGTACCACCTGCACTGGCGTCCCCGCCCGCACCGGCCCGTTCACGGCCACGGCCGACCAGTTCTCGCCGTGCACCCGGACAATCCCCTCCGGGTCGAGATCGCCGATCGCGACGCCTTCGGCTCCGTTGGGCGAGACCAGGTGGCGACCGGCCACGTTGATGCCCCTGGTCGTGAGCCCCTTCCAGGCCATCGTGCCGATACCAGCAGACACCACCAAGTCAGCGCTGAGCAGCGCCCAGAGCACTGGGGCGGATCGTCCGTCGACCGCCATCACGACGAGCCAGGCGGCCGCGAGCACCCCGAAAATGCCAGCCGCCACGTGCGCGTGTGGACCCACATGGAATCCGATCAGTGACGCGAGGACGACGAGCCCCAGCAGAACCCCTGCTATCACCCACATAGCGCCTCCTTCCGCGGCTGCGCGTAATCCAGGTTAACGACATTCGAAAACCTTCGGCGAGGCGGGCCGCTCCTTGGAGCCTTCGGTTCGGCGAGTCGTGAGCCACCTACTCGGCTCCAGTCGTCGAGTCGAGGGCGGCCCTTCTACTGCTCTCGGGCTGCCGTCAGCGAGGAGAGATGACCGCCGCGTGGCTCGTTGTCCTCCGGTACGTCGGGGGTCGCGCCAGAACGACACGCAATTCTCACGGTGGCGGATGGCCGTCGAGCAACGGATTCGTTACGCGCAGCGCAGGTACACGTCGCATTCCCACCGACGACCACTCGGTAGCGCCACCGAACGTCGCATGGTGGCCACCACGCTGGCCGATCGAGGATGTTTCTGACGGTAGCCGCACGCGACGCCGCGCTCTCCCTGGAGTCCTCCAACTGTTCAAATGTGCCACTTGCCAGATCCAAGAGGCTCCCTGCTCAGCAGCGTCCGTCAGAACGGCCGACAATGGCCTTGGCAAGCGCAACGGGGCGATGAGCGATGGAGAGCCTAAGCTCGACGAGGTGGCTGAACGTCTCGTAGCAGAAGGTTGGTACAAGGATCCCTACGGCAAGCATGACGACCGTTGGCTCTCGGCTGGCGAGCCGACTTCGTTGGTCCGCGACGCCGGAATTGAGTCTCGTGACCCTCCTCCCGATACCCCGCTTCCGACGACGCTTGTCCCGAGTGAAACATCAAACCAAGCAAGCGACGGTGACGACTTGCGCCGTGCTGACGACGCTGAACGGGAACCACCGTATGACCGCGACAGCGTGGTCCAGGCGGAACTCGACGCCTTCCCCGACTAGCTATCCGCCGGTCAAGTCGGGTGGATGTTCGATTGGAGCCGTGAAGATGTTCCCGGCTGCGGCGGTACGCCGCGACGAGTCCTCTCTCTTCCGAGTCATCCAACTGTTCAAACGTGCCACTCGCAGGATCCAGCAGACTCTCGACCCAGGGGCACCCGTCAGGACGGCCTACAACGGCCCAGGACGCCTGGGCGGAGTGGGACACCGGCCGGAAACCAGCCTCTAGCTCAGGCTACGGCCCTTCACGCAGGCGCGCGGATCTTGACGGAATATCCGTCTGATAGGGACGGCGAACCTCTCTTGGCCGCCACGGCGAATGGCGAGCAATAAGGTTTGTTCTGAGCGACTTCTTGCCAGTGAGCGGAGCCAGGCTTTCCTGACCCAGTTCTTACGGGTCAGAAGCTCCGGTCGCACGTAGAGACGGGCTCGCACACCGCCACCAAATTGTTGGGCCAGCGGGAAAGCGAAGCCGCCAGCGCCTTCTACGGCCCAGCTGCGCTCTAGGTACCGCTGACCGGGCACGGCCGCCCTCGATAACGAACGGCGCGACGCATACGCGGTGCTCGACTGCTCAGGCGATCTGCTTCCCCGCATTCGGCCCTACCGATTGATCGTAGATAGCCTCAACACTAATTTTCACGACGTACGTCGGCGCAGGCAGCGCCGAAGAAATCTGCTTCAACTCTTCCGCAGCTTGCTCAAAGAGCACGCCGCTCGACAGCAGTTCGGCGGTTCCCTTGAGCTGATAGCCGACGCGCGTAGCTGCGTCGATCACTGTCACAGCTACTTTCGGGTTCTGCTCCAAGTTCCGCCGCGTCTTGATGGAGTACAGATCGGCAAAGACAATGTGCTGGTCGTCGAGCAGCCGCACCGAGCCTTTGGGTGTGGTATTGGGGGTGCCATCGCTACCAGCAGTTGCCACCCAGGCCAGCTTGCCCGGCAGGAATTCCTGGACGTGCTTCGGGATAGTCACCATGTGTTTCGCCTCATCTTCTTGACCTTTTTGGTTTCCGGCTGTGCTCACCCTAGTACCGACCGCCCGGTGAGCATCCCGCTGGGGCTGCAACGTACCGTGGGTCGTCGTACGGTATGGCGTACAAACGCAGCACCCACTTGTCCTGCGAAAGTCGAAGAGCTGGCGGCTCATCGGCGAGCTTTTGGCCAGCGCCATATCACCTGCGGCGACGAGGCCGCACAGGACATTTACTTGAGGTCAAGGTCGGCTCTGAGCCCCAGTCGTAGCAGACGTGGTGCACAGCCTCGCGCAAGCGCCGAGGGCGCGTCGCCTGGGTACCGATGTTCAGCGTGCCTGCCCAGAGAGCCACGAGTTAGGCAGCGCCCGTACCACGCAACTCGATGCCGCAAATGCGTGCGTAACGCCCTGATATGCGTGGACAAAAAACATTGGAGAGTCAACGTGAGATCCGGCCATATCGACGGTTACGCGAGCGCACGAGATCCCTGCCGATTCGGCGCTTATCAAGTGTGTGCATCGGTTTGCGACGGAGCGGCTCCGAACACCTGGTTCTGGGGCTCGTGTATGACCATGCCGGCGACGCCGTTCATCGATTTGCTATCGGCGATCACGGTTTCGCTCGAAGAGGCCTTGTGCGGCTATTGCCGAATGACTGTCGACGACGTGGCATTGTTCGACTACCACGGAGCTTTGGTGGTGGTCGAGACCGACGTCGACGAAATCGTCTTTATCCATCCACCCGGAGGACCTGCTGAGGCGCCGGCCTCACTGCCAAGCAACCCCTGCCGTCCTCGAGAAGCACCGGCAGACGCCGCCGTCCGGATGGTCCGCGAGATGACCGGTCTCCAGGTCACGATCGTTCGCGAGTTCGCGAGCTTCATCCAGGAAGGAACACCGACCGGAACAATGTTCGCCCACTGCTACGTCGCTCGGGTCTATGACGGCTCTCTCATCGACGACGGCCCCGAGGGACCGGCAAGGTCGTACCCGCTCGGACGCCCTTCCAGCGATCACGCCAATCCGGATCGCCAACCAGCGGGCGCTCCACGCCTACCTTGAGCAGCTTCATCAAATCTCGGGCCCGGCCTAGCTGACATTCTGCGTCCAATCGACAGAGCCCAAACCTCGGCGGCAAGACGCTCGTGATCGCCCACTCCGGCGCTCGCGGGCAGCGGTCGCGACGAGATCTCTACTCGATGATCTGGGCGGCATTTCCTTGTGGGTCGCCGAGGGGGTACGCGACGTCGCAGACGGTGTCGTCCGGTCCGATCTCGTCGGGTTCGGCCCGGTACACCTCCCGGCAAGACAGGCGGCTCCCCGGCCGCGCCGCAACTTCCGGTGAGCAGGCGACAGCGTCGTAGGCAGCCAGGATCGCTGGGTAGTCCCACTGGGCCTTGGTGATGGTGGTGTACGCCTCATCGTGGCCCGGTTCGGCCCGGATCCCGATGCGTTCGTTGGATTGGATCTCCGCCGGGCAGGGCAAGACGGCCTCGAGCGGACCGTCATGATCGGCATCGACCACGCCGTGGAAGATGAGCGTGAACGGGCCGGTCGGCTCGACCCTGCCGAGGTGGTCCGCGAATGCCTTCTTCGCTTCGCGGACGAAGCTGTCGGTTTCGTGCCCATGAAGGCGGCGCTGGATGGACATGACACGCTGGGCAGGAACATGCCGTGTCTGAATCGGGAACATCGGGTCTCCTCCTAGGCTGAGGGTCGCTTGGACGTGGCGGATGAGCAACTGGCGGTCTGCGTGGCGGCGGGCCAAGTCAGAGAGGAGCGCGTCGAGGCGTCGGATCGCAGCGTCGACGTCACGGGCGATGTCGTCGAGGATGAGCCCGATGTCGGCCAGGCTCAGGTCCGCGCCGGTAGCGCCGGTAGCCGGTGGCGGGATCGGTGACTGTCGGCGAGAGGAGGCCGAGTTGGTCGTAGATCCGCAGTGCCTTGGGCGTCAAGCGCGCCCGGCGTGCGAACTCGCCGATCGAAAGCAGCTCCTCGTTATCCACTATCGCAATCCTCGCCCATGCCCCTGGGACAAGGTCAAGCGGCGATCGGACTCGTAAAGCCCCGGGGAGGGCGCGCCCAGAGCGATCCCTCTGGCAGCGTCCCTGAGCAGCGGCCTTCCCGACCAGCGCGCCAGACGGATCTGCGGCCCCCAGCCGGTCCCGTCGCATCCCAAGTGACTTTGGCTGGTCACAGACTGATCAGGGGCGATGAAAAACTACCAAGTCGGAGACTGCTCGCCGAAGGCCTTCGGTGGCGGGCAGCGATCGAAGAGCTTCAACGGCCGGTCTGGTGACCTCGTCGATAGCGGCCTCGTCTAACTCTCGCATTGCGGGCCAGCTGCGGTGAGCAATGGCAGCGAGCTCGTCGGCTGGGGCCGAGATCCATTGGCGCTGGAGTTCGTGGACGGTGCCGACGAACCCTGCGCCGGCGGCCCATCCCATCACTTCTTCCACCGTGACGCCCCGTGGTCGCAAGTTGCCGCGACGGGCGTCGACCCGCTCGGACATCTCCTTGATGATCTGACCAACGACGTCGTCAGCCGCTGGCCGCTGGGTCGAGGACACGACATAGAGCCCGCCGGGACGCAACACGCGAGCAACTTCACTGAATAGCCGTGCGGGATCGGCGACTGAATGCACAACCCACACCGACACAGCGTGGCTGACGCTCGCCGTCGCCACTGCCATCTCCAAGGCGTCGGCCTGAATGACGAACGACCCCAGGCGCTTCTGGGCTCGCAGGAGCATGGGCGACGAGATGTCGAGCCCGACGACCTGGCGCCCTCGTCTGATGAGACCAAGCGCAACGACTCCGGTTCCGACTCCAACCTCGAGGATCGGGCCTTCGTTCGGCGGGAGGGCGGCATCGATGTCGGCGGCGTACTCGTCACCTCGACCCTCTCCTCCTCGGGTCTCGTCGTAGTGATCCGCCAACTGATCGAACTCGCCCATAAGGACATGTTCGCGTCCGCTCGCTGTCAGCGATCTCACCGCCGACCAGCCTGAGTGCGAGCTGGCAACCGTGGGGTAAAGAATGTCCCGGTGAGCCTGACTCGGCCGGACCCCGGCGAACGAGCTCTCCCCATTCAAACGCGTAGGGCGCAAAACCGCCGTGGGCGCGCACAAGGCCTGGTGGGGTGGGGCCGTCTAGAGGGTTGTCCGGATTCTTGCCATGGTCAACAAGAGGTGTGACGGCGCGTCGGCCGACGCGGTGACCGGCCGAGTCAAATGAGCCGACAAATTAGATGCTTAGCCTGCGCTGTGTCACTGGAATCAGAGTCTCTGAACTCACGTAATCCCTTGTCAGCGCGCTCGGAGGCACTCGACTCCCCAACCTTCTGACAGGTGCTTAGCCTTATCTGTGCTACCAGAATTAGCTTCTCTCACCGTATATAATCCCTGGTCAGCGCGCTCGGAGGAACTCGAATCCCCAACCTTCTGATCCGTAGTCAGATGCTCTGTCCAATTGAGCTACGAGCGCAGCGCGAAGGCGCCACCTTACTTGACTTGCTGGGATCGGCACCCGCAAGCGGCAGTGCTGACCGCCCTCGGGCCGACTCCGAGTGCAATCCTAGACCTGTTCGCCCAGAATCGAACCAACCGTCGGGACTGTCAGGCTCGACGGTTGGTTCGTTGTAGGCAGGCCAAGATTCTGGCCGGGCCGGATGGCAATGTACGCTTGAGCTGGGCGATTGCCCGGGCTGCGATGGTGATCCAGCGAGAGGATCCGACGATGACCTGCTGGCAATGTGGCGAACCGCTTCCGCCGGACGTCGGATTCTGTAGGGCGTGCAGAGCTTTTGTGCGACCACGGAGTGCGCCGCTGATCCGGCCTGGGTTCGCAACCGGCGCGCCGCAAGAGCCATTGAGGACGGCCCCCGACGTCGCTGGCATGGCGCCGGCGAGTTCGGTGCCGGCGGGACTCGAATCGACGCCTCAGTTCTCGGCGTCGCCGACGCTGTCGATATCGCGGCTGGCTGCTCCCGCAGCGGCCTGGAGTTCTTCGTCGTCGACGTTGCGTCCGAGGATTGCCTCGAGCGGGGGAGGTCGGAATAGGAACATCAGTGACGGGCTCGTCGTCGTGGGAACTGCGTTCGTATTGATCTCGCTTTTGCTTACCTGGTACCGCGTCACGATCACGCCGCTAGGTGTGCAGTTCTTCGAATCGATCGAGCGCGCCTTCTTGTCGCGCCTTTTTCCACAGGCCGCGGCAGGTCTAGGCGGGATTACGGGCCCGTTGACGTTGTCGGTATCTCCGCTCGACAAAGCGGCAGGAGGATGGCGTTGGGCGGTCCTCGTGGTGTCAATTGTCATTCTGCTGGAGGTTCTCTTGGCTGTCAGCTCGGGAGTGACGAGACAGCCAGTCGCGACTTGGCCTCACTCAGCGATTCTCCTCGTGCTGACGGTCGCCAACCTGTTTCTTGTCATCGCGGCCTTTGTTGATCTGCCATACGGCGCGACGCCTGCCGGCTACCTGACCGTTACTCGTGGACTGGGCGCGTATCTAGGTCTGTTGGCGGGACTCGTCGCGTGCGGCGGCACACTGGCGGTCCTCGTCAAGAGCTCTGTGGGCGAGGGCACACGTTGAACAGCAGGGCGCCGCGACACATCTGGGCGGGTACGCGGGAGAAGCTCCACACACAGGAGTGTGAGCTGGGGCTGAGAATCAGAAGCCGGGCACAACGGCTGGCTGGCGGCGTGTTGTCCACAGGTTCAGCCTGTGAAGTCGTCGACCCGGCGAGTGCAGGTGTCGGCTTCGAGAGCGGTAACGCCAAGGACTTCGAGGCGGGCGAAAATCTCATTCGCGCAGCGCTAACTGCGATCGTATTCGGTGAACCCGAAGGCGATCGAGGGTGAAGATTCTTGAGCGGAGAGGGAGGTGTGAGTGAGCGAGCGAGGTCTTCACGTTTGGCGGTGACCAGGCACTTCTGACCGAGTTCTCGACGCGACTCGCGGGTTAATGAGCGCGTGTTCACATCACCCTTGAGCGGTCCCAGCGGGGATCGGCCTCGACGATGCCGAGACTGAGGGACTCGAGCTCGGCGACGAGGGAACGCAACCGTCGCTCGTTATCGATCCAAGGGCCGTAGTCGTCCAGCTGCTCGTCGCTCATGAGCCGGGTGACGGTCTTGGCCGTCACCTTGCGGGTCCACTGGTGATAGGGACCGTGCAGTACCGGGGGTTCAGCGTGGCAGCGACAGTTGGGCTTGCCACAGCGTGCCAGGCGCTCGGTCATCGTCCCGGGCAGGACGAAGCCGACCTCGGCGAGGGCACGGGCAATGCGGCGAGCCTCAGCTTGCTGGGTGGGGGTGGGTGGCACCACTCAACCTTGGCACCGGGGATCCACCAGCTGGGTCATATCCGTAAGTATATATGTTGTATGACAGAGATCGACCTGTCCGCCTGGGTGCCCCGCGGCGTCGACGAGCGTGCCGGTGCCTTCGCCCGGGCGGTGGTCGCCCGGGCTGACCCGCCGTCGTGGTCCCGGGCCCGCTCGTTGTTGTGGGCGGCCAGCCGCCTGTGTGCCTTTGCCCTTTGTCGCGGGTTGGACCCCGAGCCATCCGTTGTGCTCTCGAGCGCGCTGATCGAGCGCTTCATCTTGGTCGGGACGAAGAGCTGGTCGCCTGCGGGGCGACGCACCCTGCGCTCGGACCTCTCCTTTTGGCAAAGCGGGTCCTTAGTCCCGCGCCAGGCCCGATCCCGCTCGGGCGCGAGCGGGCCAAGGCCCCCTACAGCGAGTCCGAGCTCGCGGCCTACCTGGCCCTCGCCGACGCCCAACCCACCGTTGCCAGACGCCAGCGTGCCTCGGGGCTGATCGCCCTCGGGGCGGGGGCGGGACTGATCGGGGCCGACC
>Ga0224554_1000281_pt1 | contig 45013 bp, 41 predicted proteins | sample 714S22024metaG_FD_180666 | JGI IMG/M metagenome (GOLD analysis project Ga0224554, IMG submission 180666) | Peat soil microbial communities from Stordalen Mire, Sweden - 717 S2 20-24 | ecosystem: Environmental > Terrestrial > Soil > Wetlands > Peat | place: Sweden: Norrbotten County, Stordalen... | reverse complement strand
TTTGGCCACACAATAACCGCGCAACTTTTGGCGGACGGTCTGCCGTCCGTTTGCCGCCGGTTTCCGGGATTGCCATCATCCGTCACTTCATCACACTGGTTGCCAGTGAATCGGGACATTTATGACGCGCTGATCATCGGTTGCGGACCCGGCGGCAGCAGCGCCGCCACGTTTCTGGCGCGGGCCGGCAAACGTGTGCTGGTTTTGGAAAAGGAAATTTTCCCGCGCTTCCACATCGGCGAATCACTCCTGCCCTGCAACATGGCCATCTTCCGCGAAATGGGCGTGCTGCCCGCGTTGCAGGCGGCGGGTTTCCCGCGAAAATTTGGCGCGCGGTTCGATCTTTGCAACGGCGCACTCGGCACCCGTTTCGCCTTCCGCCAGGGCAAATACAACCGCGAGCCGGAAGCCATCCAGGTCGAGCGCGCCGTGTTCGATCACCTTCTGCTCAAGCACGCACGCGCCAGCGGCGCGGACATCCGCGAAGGCTGGAGCGTCTCGAAATTTTCAACGGACGCGGACGGCGTCAACGTCGAAGCGTCCGATCCCGACGGAAAAATCCATAATTTTAGCGCCGCCTACCTGATTGATGCCAGCGGACGCGGCAATTTCACCGGCAATCAGGAAGGACTCCGCGTCACCCATCCGCGCCATAAAAAACTCGCCATCTTCGGCCACTTCAACGGTGTTATGCGCGACGCGGGCGAGGCGAACAGCGACATCATCATCGTCCGCCTGCCGAACAAATGGTTTTGGATCATCCCGATTTCCGCCGAGAAAACGAGCGTGGGACTGGTCATTGACAAGGACGAGTTCGCGCAGGAAAAAGGCACGCCGCAGGAAATTTTCGACCGCTGGGTCGAGTCCAGTTCCGCCGTGAAAGACCGCATGACAAATGCGCGGCGCGTCAACGAAACGCGCACCACGAGCGATTTCAGTTATTACAACCGCAAGCTGACCGGCGAGCGGCTTTTGCGCGTGGGCGACGCCGCCGGTTTCATGGACCCAATTTTTTCCGCCGGAGTTTTTCTCGCCATGTGGTCGGGAAAACTCGCCGCCGAAGTCGTGGAAAAATCCCTCGCGCAAGGCAAACCCAGCCGCCGCCTGTTTGCCAATTATGAAAAGCGCGTCCGCAAAGGCCTGATGTTTTACTGGCGCATGGTCGAGAATTATTACACGACGCCGTTCATGGAATTGTTTTTGCGCCCGACCGAGCGCTGGAATCTTTTCTCCGCCGTCATCGGCGTGCTCGCCGGCGAAGTCGAGGGAAGCTGGGCACTCCGCTGGCGGATGGAGCTTTTCTTCCTGCTCGTAAAAATCCAGGCGCGCTGGCCGTTTTCACCGCGCATCAATTTCCGCCCCATTGTCATCGTGAACAAAAATCCTCCTTCCCGATGAAGCGCGGCGCATTTTTATTGGGCGGCGGTTCAATTGCGGAGTTGGTGGGGCGAGCGTCCTCGCGAGCCGCGAGAACGGTTTGGCACACGTCGGCTCGCGAGGACGCTCGCCCCACCAAATTGAGCCACTATCTTGTTTTGCTTTTGACCGCCGCCGCTGTTTTCGGCTGCCGCACCGCGCCGCTGCCGCCCGCCGATTTTTCCGCGCCCGGCTGGCGCGTCCGGCAGGGCCAGGCTGTCTGGAAACCTTCGTCCAGCCGACCCGAACTCGCCGGTGATTTGCTCTTCGCGACCAATGCAAATGGAAATTTCTTTGTCCAGTTTTCAAAAATTCCATTTCCGCTGGCGACCGCCCAAATTTCCGGCGACCAATGGCAGATTGAATTCGGCGCGAATGAATTTTCATGGCACGGCAGCGGAACGCCGCCGGATCGTTTCGCCTGGTTTCAATTGCCGCGCGCGCTGCTCGGCGCAAACGTCAGCGACAATTGGAAATTTATCCGCGTTGAAACTAATTCATGGTGCCTGGAAAATCCGCACACCGGCGAAATCCTGGAGGGCGAATTTTTCCCATGAAATGGTTCCGCTGGTGGTGGCCGCTGCTGCTCATGCCGATTGTCATCGGGCTTGCGCGGCTGCATTTTGATGTCGAGGTCCTTGACCTGCTGCCTGCGAACGTTCCCGCCGTTCAAGGACTGAAACTTTACCAGCAACATTTCGCCAACGCGCGCGAACTCATCGTCACCGTCAACGCATCGAGCCGCGAAGCCGCCGAGCAAGCCGCGAAATCCATCGCCGACAATTTGCTACGCGCGACGAACCTCGTCGCCGACGCCACCTGGCAGCCGCCGTGGCTCGAACATCCCGAACAGACCGCCGAGCTGATCGCCTATCTCTGGCTCAACCAGCCGCCGGAGACATTTGCCAGCCTCGCCGCGCAACTTTCGGAAACCAACCTCGCCATTGTTCTCGCCGCGACGCGCGACCAACTGGCCACCACGCTCTCGCCGAATGAAATTGCGCAATTGAGCTACGACCCGTTCGGCCTGACGCGCCTGCCCGAAAACATCGCCGGATCCGTTTCCGGTTTTGGACAGGGACAGGAATTGTTCGCCTCCGCCGACGGCACGTTCCGAATCATCTTTGTCAAGGCGCGCGGCGAACTGAACGGCTACCGCGAATGCACCGACTGGTTTAACGCCGTCAAAAAAATTGCCGCCACAAGTTTGCCTGCCACAAATCAAATTCAAATCGGCTACACCGGCCGGCCCGCGTTCGTCACGGAAATTTCCGGCAGCATGAAGCACGACATCATCCTGTCCGTCGGCGGCACGTCAGTCATCATTGCCATTTTATTCTGGTTCGCCCACCGCCGCGTCAAGCCGATGCTCTGGCTGCTGACGTTGTTGGCGCTGATTCTCGCCACGACGCTTGCGCTCGGCGGGTTGATTTTCGGTGTGATCAACGTCATCAGCATGGGCTTCGCGGCCATCCTGCTCGGCCTCGCGGTGGACTACGCCGTCGTGCATTATCAGGAGGCGCTCGCACATCCGAATCTGACGATTCCCGAAGTGCGCCGCACCATCGCGCCTGCGATTTTTTGGGCGGCGGCCACCACCATTTCCGCGTTTCTCGTTTTGAACTTCGGCGGCTTGCCCGGCCTGGCGCAACTCGGCTCGCTCGTCGGCATCGGCGTCGCGCTCTCGGCCTGCGTGATGATTTTTGCGTTTCTGCCGCCGCTGTTTCTGGATCGGATGAAACCAAGGCAAAATTCAATCTCATTAACACCCGGCTTCAGCCGGGTGCAATCCGAAACCACCGGTGCAGAAACCGTTTCAACGGTTTCCGTTTTGGCAAATCCGCCTGACGTCCCGCTGAAGCAGGGTGTTAACGAGGCCATTCGACCCAATGTCGTTGAACATTTGAATCCACTTCGCGCGAAAATTGTCTTTGCGGTCACGGCTGTTTTAATTTTTTTCTGCGCCGCCATTTTGTTTTCCGGTCTGCCCAAAATGGACGCGAGCGCGGACGCCCTGCAACCGCGCGGCAGCCAGGCCTACGCCGCGCTCGACGCGATCAAAGAAAATCTCGGCCAAAAGCGCGAACCGCTCTGGCTCGTCATTTCCGGGCGCGATGAGAGTGAAGTCGCGCAAAAACTCGACGCCGTTTTGCCGGCGCTCAACGCCGCCGTTTCCAACCAAACCCTTTCCGGCTTCACCTTGCCCAGCGCGCTCTGGCCGCGGCCGGCATTTCAAAATCAAAACCGCATAACCGCGCAGAAAATGATTTCTGAACGCGGCGCGATTCACGCCGCCGCCGCGACGAATGGTTTTGCCGAAAGCTCGCTCGGCTTGACCGATGAAATTCTCGCGACTTGGCAGCGCGCGATTTTTAACACAAATGTTTTCTGGCCGACCAATCCGCTCGACACTTGGATTTTTGAAAAACTCGCGGCGCGCGAACCGCAAAACTTTTTCGCCGTCGGCTTTCTTTATCCGTCAACGAACGCGACGGCCGCTTCGTTCGCGCAACTTGATGCGCAATTGCCGCGCGCCGGCGTCCGGCTTTCCGGCTGGGAACTGCTCGGCGGAACGGTCCTGGCCGCCGTGAAAAACAATCTCTGGAAACTCCTTGTGCCGATGGGCGGACTCATTTTGCTTTCGCTCGGGCTGGCGTTCCGGCGGTTCACGGAAATTTTTTTCAGCCTCGCCATTTTGTCGTTGAGCGGACTTTGCCTGCTTGCCGCGATGAAAATTTTCGGCTGGCAATGGAATCTGCTCAACCTCATGGCGCTGCCGCTGATTCTCGGCACCGGCGTGGACTACAGCATTTTTATGCAGCTCACTTTGCGCCGCTGTCACGGCGATCTGCAAATGGCGCATCGGTCGGTCGGTCGCGCGCTGCTGCTCTGCGGCGGCACGGCGATGGCTGGCTTCGGTTCGCTCGGTTTGTCGAGCAACGCGGGCATGTCCAGCCTCGGCCGGGTCTGCGCGGTCGGCATCGGGGGCAATATGTTGATCTCGGTTTTTCTGCTGCCGGTCTGGTGGCGTGTATGTAGCCGAGAGTCGAAGGTCGAGAGCCGAGGGCCAACCGCTTCGACCCTCGACCCTCGACCCTCGACCCCATCTTCACTTTACGGCGCGCGCCTCTGGCAATGCGGCCTGGCGCTGGCGCGGATTTTGCCGTCATCCATGCTCACGTCGCTTGCAAAAATCGGCGGCGCAATTTACTGGCGGCTGGCCGCGCGGCGACGGGAAATCGTGGTTCAAAATTTGCTGCCCGTTTTGAACGACCGCAAGCTGGCGGGCCGCGCCGCGCGAAAATTATTTGTGAACTTTGCGCTCAAGCTCGCCGACCTGTGGCGTCAGGAAAGCGGCGCGGCGTTTGAACAAGGCACGGGCGACTGGAACGGCTGGGAACATTTCGCCGCCGCCCACGCGCGCGGCCAGGGCGTGCTCCTCGTCACGCCGCACCTCGGCAACTGGGAATTCGGAAGCGGGTTTCTCGTCCAGCACGGCTGCAAGCTGCTCGTGCTCACGCAGCCCGAACCCGATCCGCGCCTGACGGAATTGCGCCAGATTTCCCGCGCCCGCCACGGCGTTGAAACTTTGGTGGTTGGCGAAGACGCGTTCGCGTTTGTTGAAATCATCAGGCGATTGCAGGAGGGCGCGACCGTTGCGTTGCTCGTGGATCGCCCGCCCGCGCCGACGGCGGTGACCGTCAATCTGTTCGGCAAACCGTTTCCCGCCTCCATCGCCGCCGCCGAACTCGCGCGCGCCTCCGGTTGCGCGATCGTTCCGGGCTACATCGTCCATGAGCGCGGCCATTATCTCGCGCAGATCCTGCCGGAAATCACCTACGACCGCGCGGCGATCGGCAACCGCGCAGCCCGCATCCGGTTGACGCAGGAAATCCTGCGTGCGTTCGAGCCGGCCATCCGGCAGCATCTCACGCAATGGTTTCACTTCGTCCCAATCTGGCCGGACGAAAAATCAAAATGAAAATTTTTCAACAAATCGTTTTCGCGCTCGGAATTTTTTCCGCGCTGCAAATCGTCCGCGCCGACGAGACCAATTCCGTTTTAGACTCGTGGTTCGCCGCGCAAAAAAACATCCGCACTTGGTCGGCGGATTTCGTCCAGACCCGCGCGCTGAAAACGCTGACGCAGCCGCTCGTCGCCAAAGGCCATATTTCCTTCGCCGCGCCAAACGACTTCCGCTGGGAGCTCGGCCAGCCCGCGCAAACCATCGCGCTGCGGCACGACGACGAAATGTTCGTGATTTATCCGCGATTGAAGCGCGCGGAGCGTTATCCGCTCGGCGCCGGCACGCCGGCTGAATGGCGGGACACGATGTCGCTGTTGCAGGCCGGTTTCCCGCATGACCGCAAGGAATTTGATTCGCAGTTCCAGATTTTGTCGCTCACTCAAACCAACGGCGTCTGGCAGCTCGCGCTTCAACCCAAAAGCAAATTCGCATTGCGGATGATGCCGGAACTGCGAATCGGCCTGGCGACGAATGATTTTTCGCTCGCCAGCACGGAACTAGTTTTTGTGGACGGCTCAAAAATGCGGAATGATTTCACCAACGCCACGTTGAATCCGCCGTTGGACGAAAAATTGTTCGAGTGGAGTCCGCCGGATGATTTCAAAGTCACAAATCCATTCAAACAATGACTGTGGCGGCGCTCTGTGAGCGCCGTTTTCAGCGGTCATAGACCGCCGCTACAAAAATGAACAACCTTGTAAAAGCCCTGAATTTACTGCCGCACGGCGCAGAATTTCGGTTCATTGACCGGCTGACAAATTTGAATCCCGGTCAAAGTGGCGAAGGCGAATACAAGGTTCGCGGCGACGAGCCGTTTCTGCGCGGCCATTTTCCCGGCGAACCGGTTTTCCCCGGCGTGCTGCTCGTCGAGGCGGCGGCACAGCTCGCCGGCGTCGTGGCGCAAAGCGACCCGAAAATTCCGGCGCTAAAAAATTTGAAGCTGACCGCGCTGCGGAACGTGAAAATCCTCGGCACCGCCAAACCCGGCGAAATTATTTTGCTCGAAGCAAAAATTACCGGACGTTTGGGAAATTTAGTTCAAGCGCAGGCAACGGCAAAAGTCGGCAGTGAAATTATTTTGACGGCGGAATTGACTTTAAGCGGCGCAAAATAAATTGCCGCGAAAGAACGCAAAATAATTTTGCCTTGTGAACTTTGCGTTCTTTTGCGGCAAAAATGTTTTCAGCCCGCCAGCCGCCGCCGCCATTCGGCGCGGGAAATTTTTCCGCGCGCATTGGCCGCGAGCGAATCAACAAAATGCCATTCGCGCGGCACCTGCCACGCGGGCAGCTTTTCCAGAAGGAATTTTTTCAATTCATTTTCCCTGGCGTCCGAAACGACGACGGCGACAACCATTTCCGTCCGCTCCGCGTCGCGGCTCGGCACGCCCAAAACCAGACATTCGCGGACCCGCGGATGTGCGAGCAGCGCGCGCTCGACGGTTTCCGGCGGGATTTTTCTCCCGGCGACGTTGATCAAATCACCCGAACGCCCGCGCAAAAAAACCTGTCCGTTTATTATTTCCGCCAGGTCACTTGATTGAAAAATCCCGCCACGGAGCAGATCCGATTTTTCCGGCCAGTAAGTTTCCGCCACGGCACGGCTGCGAACCGCCAGACAGCCATGATCGTTGAGCGACAAATTTATATTTTGCATCGGTGTTCCGGCCAGCGACGCATCGGCGCGCGGCGATTCGCCCGTGTCATAAGCAATCCCGCCACATTCGGACGCACCGAGAAAATTGTGGATTTTCAAACCGTTCGCCGCAAAAATTTTCTGTTCCAAATTCAACGGCAGCGGCGCACCGGCGGAAACCGCGAGCCGGACATTTTTCGGGATGGCATCCGTGTCATGCCACGCACGCCACATCGCAGGCACGGCGGGAAGCGTGATGGCCTTTTCAGTTTCCGCCGCGCGACGGACAATTTCCGGCAGCGGCGCGGGCGCGAGAATCAGCGGAATCCCATGCAGCAGCAGCGGCAAAATCAGGTTGGAAAATCCGTAGGAATGTGCGAGCGAAATGACGCCGAGGTTCGGCCAGTCCGCGTGCAGCCCCATCGTGGCGACGATGTTTTCCGCGTCGGCGGCGAGCTGCTCCGCCGTGAAGGCGACGAACCGCGTCGCGCCGCCGGTGGCCGAGGTGGATTTGAGGTGGACGCAATTTTTCGGTGGCGGCAAAATTTCCGGCGGCAGTTGCCCGGCTTCGAGCGGGCAAACAATTTTATTTTCGCGCCACGCGGCGAGCAGTTGGAAAATAAATTCCGGCGAATGGCCTTGCGGAAAAATGATTCCGTCTTTCACCCCGCTCTTTTCACCGGCGGCAAACAATCCGCCGAACGTCCAGCGCCGGCCGGACGCAAAATCGCGCAGGGCGGTTTCGCTCCGGCGGGCGGCGGAAACTTTTTTCCAGCGTTCGTAAAGCATTGTCAGTTGGTCGGCGCGGTTCTAAATTCCCGCCAGCTTATTTGCATGGCGACAAAAACTCCACGACGATTTGACTTTGCGCGCGACAGCTTCGCCTTTGCCAACGAACTGCTCTGGGAATATCAATTTGATCCGGCGACGGGCAACGCCGCTTTCCAAAAACGCGAGCCGAAGCCGGATTACGCGCACCGCTGTTTTGTGCTGGTGCGCGCGGCGCGGCAATTTTTGTATCACGCGCGGTTTGACGCGGATCAAAAAATTGCCGGCAATGACATTTACCGGCAATTGACTGGCGAAGTGGTTTTGCGCAATCCGCGAATCCCATGCGAACTGGAAAAACAAATTGTCATCCCCGGCTTTGCGAGCCTGCGCGAGTTCAGTGCGGCGCGCGAAGAACTGCTGAAGGCGGAATGTGGCGGCGCGTGGCGCTCGTATTTTTTGCGGAGCCACTGGCGGATGGTTTTCCCGATTTCGCGCGAACACCAGAAATCCACGGCGGAAAACTTGTCGGCGGAGATTCAGGGAAATTTCTCGCCCATCATTCATCTCGTGAAATTTCCGGCGCTGACCATCAATCACGGGATGATTTTGTTCGATGTTGTGGAAGCCGGCGGCAATCTGGAATTTTCCGCCTGCGACCCGAATGACCCTGAAAAACCGGCGCGCTTGAAATTTGACCGTGCGGCGGGAAAGTTTTTTCTTCCGGCAAATTCCTACTGGGCGGGCGGCGAGCTGGACGTGATTGAAATTTATCGTGGCTGGTTTTTGTGACTGGCCGCGCGCGGTTTTGGCCGCCAGAAAAGCGGGCCGATAAAAACGAGGCCGCACAAATCCACGCCGCAGATGTAGCCGATTTTGTAGGTGCGCCCGGAATTGTCCGGCTCGTAAATCTGCACCTCCTTGCCGATGACCAGGCTCGGCAGCGAGAGCGGCATCAGCGCGCCGTGCAAAACTCCCCAGCCAAACCCGTCGGTCTGTTTTTTCGGAAACGCCCACGGCGACGCCCAGGCATAAAACCAGCCGACCGCGACGGTGACGACGGCCAGCACCACGGCCTTGCGAATCAATCGCTTGAAAAAGGGATTCGCTTTCAACTTCGGGAAAATGTTTTTGCGAGGTCGTCCGTCGCAAGTTGAATTTTTCCGCGTTGCGCCAGCCGCCAGCGCAGCCAGCGCCAGCCGTCCGCGAGCGGGCGGATCTTGCTCGCGGCGTTTTTGTAAATGGTCTGGACGGGGACAAATTCAATTTCGCGTCCGGCGGCGAGAAAGGCGACGAGCATTTCCGATTCGATCTCAAAACGGTTCGCGCGGAACGATAATTGAAGCAGCGTTTCCAGGTGCGCGAGCCGGAAGCCGCATTGCGAATCGGGCAGGGGAACGCCGGTCAGTTTTGAAAGCCGGCGCGACATCCAGAAATTCACGCGCCGGCGCAGCCACGGCATCGCGGCGGAATTTCCCATGCGGTTGCCGACGACCAGCGGCGCGCGGGTTTTTTCGGCGCAGGAAAAAAAATCCTGGATGTCCTCGGGCGCGTGCTGGCCGTCGCCGTCCAGCATGAGCGCCCAGGCAAATCCGAGTTCGTGCGCGCGTCGCCAGCCGGATTGGAGAGCAACGCCTTTGCCGGAATTTTTCGGGTAGGAAATTATTTCCGCGCCGGCGAGCTTTGCTTTTTCAGCCGTCGCGTCAGTCGAGCCGTCGTCCACGACGATGACTTTTGGAAAATGTTTTTGGACTCCGGCGACGACCGCGCCGATGTGCGCGGCTTCGTTGAAGCACGGAATCACCGCCGCGCATTGGCGTTTCCAATCAGGCTGGAGTCCGGGCTTCAGCCTGTCCGCCGGATGCAAGCTGAAGCTTGAACTCCAACTCGCGGGCGGGCCGCCCGCGCTTCTTTGCGTGTTCACGTTCAATCCACGCTGTCCGGGTGGAGATCGGATTTGATGACCGAACCGTCGGCGGCGGAAACGGTGACTTCGCCCACGTCCGCGTCGTCATTGGGGCTGTGAAGTTTTTGCGCCCAGATTTTGACGCGCCATTGCGGGCCGTTGTCGCCGTGCTCCAGCCAGAGTTGCGTGGCCTTGGGCGTGAGGTTTTTAAGCAGCGGCTGCGACAGGGCGATTTTCAACGCCTTGTCCGAATCCACTTTCAGTTTCGCGCTGTCGAGCACCTTGTCCGCGCCGGTGATGGGTTCGAGCAATCGCAACGGATGCGAAACGTCCATTTTCTGGCCCGCGCCGAATTTCACCTCGACGGCCTTGAGCGTCGCGTCCGGGTCATAATAAACGACATACCAGATGTTCGGCGTGAGTGACGCGACGGATTTTTCGGAACGGATCTGGACGACCTTGTCCTTCGACTGCACGCCGACGAATTGGTCGCCCAGTTTGACCAGGTCAAAGGCCGTCGGGTCGGCGGCTTGGGCCACAGACGCGCCGACAAGCGTCATCGCCGCGACCGCAAGTATTTTTTTTATAAAAAAAATCCGTTTAACTTTCATGGCGTGAACATAATTTAACCGGGCGCGGCTGACAACGCCCAAAGCTCTTTCGCAACCGACTTTAGAAAATCCTCCCGTCCGTGGACATGGGGTGTTCGCCCCACTGGTTGCGCCGGGGCGGTTCGCCTACTATCATTGGCCGGTGTCAAGACATGGCTATTTTCCCACCGAGTCGGAACTCGCCGCGAACGTCGCGGGGCAAACCACATTGCACGAGCGCGCCGCCGCCGCGACGCGGCGGCATTTCGGCGAAAAAGTTTTTGTGCGCGCCGTCGTCGAGGTTTCCAATTTCTGCCGCGAGAACTGCCACTACTGCGGGATGCGCCGCGACAACCGCAGCCTCGCCCGCTTCCGCGCAAAACACGAACAGATCGCGGAACTTTTGATCCACCATCGCCCCGCCAGCGTGACCGACGTGAACATCCAGACCGGCGAAGACCCCGTGGCCGTGCGCGAAGTGGTTTTGCCGCTCATCGAAACCTTGCGGCGCGAAACGTCGCTTGGCATCAGCGTCTGCCTCGGAACTTTGTCGCCGGAGATTTACGACGAATTGCAAAACGCCGGCGCAAGCATCTTCATCATGAAGTTTGAATCCGGCGACGCCGCGCAATACGAACAGCTTGAAGCGCCCGGCACTTTGGCCGAACGGCTGCGGCACATCCGCCTGCTCGCAGAAAATAATTGGAACGTCAGTTCCGGCTTCATCGTCGGGCTGCCCGGACAGACACCGCGCGACCTGCTGAAAAATCTGGAACTCGCGCGCTTGCTGCCGCTGCGCGGCTGCAGCGTCAGCCCGTTCATTCCCGGCGAAGCCACGCCGCTCGCAAAAAATCCGGTGGCCAATCCCGACTGGACTTTCAATTGCGTCAGCGCTCTTCGTCTCATGCGGCCTGACTGGATTATTCCCGCCGTCAGCGCGTTCAACCTCGCCGCGCAGGACGGTTACCGGCGCGGCCTGCGCGCGGGCGCAAACCTGGTCACCATCAATTTGACGCCCGACGAATTGCGGGGAGATTACGTCATCTACAAACGCGACCGCTTCATCATGACCGAGGAGCGCGTGCTCGCCGCTCTCGCCGCCGAGGGTTTGTCACCGTCCACGCGCAGCCTCGCGGGACATTATCAGGAACAGTCTGCGGGGCGGCAGGCGGTTCCCACTTGATTCCGCATGGCCAGCCGCGTTCTCCTCGTCAATCTCAACCGCTGCACAACACCGGAAACGGTTTTTCCGCTGGGCTTGTCGCACTTGAACGCCGCCCTGCGGCGCGCGGGGCATGAGACCCGCTGGCTGGATGGCAACGCGGAAAGCCGGCCGCCGGCCGAAGTGCTGGCGGAGTTCCGCCCCGATCATGTCGGCGTGTCCGTGCGCAACATTGATGACGTTCTCATCCGCCAGCGCGAGACTTATTTCAGCGAACTGGCGGATTTCTGCTCGCTCGTGCGCCGGGTCAATCCGCGCCCGGTGATTCTGGGCGGCAGCGGCTTTTCAATTTTTCCCCAACGCCTGCTCGAATTGTCCGGCGCGGACTTCGGCATTTGCGGCGAAGGCGAGGCGGGCTTTGTGGAATTGATCGCCGCGTTGTCGGCGGGCGGAGATTATTCGCACCTTCCCGGTCTGGTTCATCGTCGCGGCGGGAAGATCATCGTCAATCCCCCAAAGTCCGCCGGCACCGGCGCGCCGCTGGAAGCAGCGGACCGCCCGGCGCCGGTGGTGGAACATTATGTGCGCACCAGCGGCACCTTGAACCTGCAAACGCAGCGCGGTTGCGCCCAGCGCTGCTGTTATTGCACCTATCCGTTGATCGAGGGACGCCGGCACCGCTGTCGCCCTGCCGAAACGGTCGCCGGGGAAATGGCCCAACTGGAGGCCCAGGGCGCAAAATATGTTTTCATCGTGGACTCGGTGTTCAATTCCACGCCGCGCCACGTCACAGAAGTTTGCGAGGCGCTGATCCGCCGCCGGCTGCGCGTGCGTTGGGGCTGCTTCCTGCGCCCGCAGGGGCTGACGCCCGCGCTGATGCAACTGATGGCGCGCGCGGGACTGGCGCACATCGAATTCGGTTCGGACAGTTTTTGCGATCCGGTGCTGGAGGCTTACGGAAAACGGCTCACGTTCGACGACATCCGCCGCGCCAGCGAACTGGCGCGGCGGCAGCGGATTGATTTCTGCCATTACCTGATTTGCGGCGGGCCGGGCGAAACGCTGGAGACGCTCCGCACCACCTACGAACATTCGCTCACGCTCACGGGGGCGATCATCCTGGCCGTCGTCGGCATGCGGATTTATCCCGGCACCGATTTATACGAACGCGCCTTGCGCGAACGCCGCCTCCTGCCGGAAGCGGATCTGCTCACGCCCGAATATTATGTGACGCCGGAACTCGGCGAGGAACAGGTTTTCGCCCGGTTGCAGGAATTTTCCCGGCGCTCGCCCAACTGGATCGCCGGCGATCCGCCGCCCGGTTATTTGCGGATGGTGCAGCGGTTGCGCGCCCGCGGCCTGAACGGGCCGTTGTGGAGTTATTTTGCCGCGAGCCAGCGCCTCAACCAAGCCGCGCCTTCCGCCACCGCCGGTTAAATCCGAATCCTCCGATGCTGTTTCCACCGCCAAAAATTTCCGGCTCCGCAAATCCGCATCGCGTTGTCGTCACCGGCGCGGGCATCGTCACGGCATTCGGCTGCGGCTGGAAAATTAATGCCGCCGGTTTCCGCGCCGGGCGCACCGCATTTCGTCCGGTGACATTGTTCGACGTTTCCCGCCAGCGTTCAAAAATCGCGGCGGAGATTGACCTGCCGGCCGGATTGCCAGCCACCCGATTATCCCCCAACAGCATCCGCCGCCTGGATCGCGCTGCAAAAATGCTGTTGTTCGCCGCGCACGAGGCGTGGTCGCAGGCCGGATGGAATGAACCGGAAAATCTTCCGGTTGTGCTCGGCACGACCAGCGGTGAAATGTCCCTCGGCGAAAAATACCTGCAGCAAGCCATCCGGTTTCCGCACGCCAAAAAACAGCAGCCGACCCGCGTCGCGCATTATCAAATCCAGCAGCAAGGACTCGATTTGTGCAACGCCTTCGGCTTCCGCGGCCCCATCACCACCATTTCCAACGCCTGCGCCTCCGGCGCGAACGCCATCGGCCATGCGTTTGAGATGTTGCGCGGCGGACGCGCGGAAAAAGTTTTGACCGGCGGTTACGATGCGCTGTGCCAGTTGACTTTTGCCGGATTCGATTCGCTTCAGGCGCTTTCGCCGACGCCATGCCGCCCGTTCGCCGCTGCGCGCGACGGATTGACGCTCGGCGAAGGCGCGGCGGTTTTGACTTTGGAAACGCTCGATCACGCGCAAAAACGCGGCGCGGAAATTTTTGGCGAAATCGCCGGCTACGGCGCGACGACGGATACGCATCATCTCACGCAGCCGCATCCTGAAGGCAACGCCGCGCTGGCCGCGATGACCGCCGCGTGCGCGTGCGCAAAAATTTCGCCGGCACAAATTGGTTACGTCAACGCGCACGGCACGGCCACGCCGCAAAACGACGCGACCGAGTCCGCCGCGATCAACCGCTGGGCGGGCGGACACGCAAAAAATTTGCGGGTCAGTTCGACGAAATCCGGCGTCGGCCATCCGCTCGGCGCGGCGGGCGCGGTCGAGGCCGTCGCCTGTCTCATGGCCTTGCGCGGCCAGTGGCTGCCGCCGCAAATGTCTCCGGACAAATCGGACCCGGCCTGCCGATTTCAAATCGTGCGCCAGCCGGTGGACGCAAAAGTGAACATCGCGCTCTCAAATTCATTCGGCTTCGGCGGCGCGAACGCCTCGCTCATCTTTCGGAGGTGGTCGTGAGCCGGATTTTCGTCCATGGACTGGGCGCGGTTTCGCCGGCGGGCTGGGGCGTTGCCGCCTTGCGCGATGTCCTGGAAAAAAACGTGCCGCTGCCCGTGCAGCCGGTGGCGCGTCCGGGCTGGGAAAAACCGCTGCGCGTCCGGACCGTTCCGCCGCCGGTTTCGCGGCCGGCATTTTTCGCGCATCCGCGGTTGCGCCGGGCCAGTGCCATCGCCCAATACGCCGTCGCCGCCGCGCTCGAGGCGCTGGGCGAAAATGTTTCCCGCGTGCAAAACGGGACGGTGCGGCTGGGCATCATCGTGGGGGTGATGGCCGGCAGCGTGAATTATTCGCGCCGGTTTTACGAGGAGGTCTTGCAGGAACCGGCGACGGCCAGCCCGCTGATTTTTCCCGAAACGGTTTTCAACGCGCCCGCCAGCCACCTCGCCGCGTATCTCGGCTCGGACGCCGTCGGCTACACGCTCGTTGGCGACGACGGAACTTTTTTGCAGGGTCTCGCGCTCGCCGCGCAATGGCTGGCCGACGACAAAGTGGATGTCTGCCTGGTGATTGGCGCGGAGGAAACCGACTGGATTGCGGCGGACGTGATGAATCTGTTCCGGCGCGACGCGGTTCACGGCGCGGGCGCGGGCGCGGTTTTGCTGGGGAAAAATCCCGGCGGCGCGCTCGCGGAATTGTCCGCCGTGACTGATTCATTTCTGTTCACGCAAAACCAGACCCGCGTGGAAGCCGCGCGCCAGATGCGGGGTCAACTTCCTCCGGGCGCGCCGGATGAACTGCTCTGCACCGGCGCGCAACCAATTCCATTCACGGTTGCGGCGGAAAATCTGGCGTGGGAAAACTGGCCGGGCGCGCGGCTGGCGCCGCCGGTGATTCTGGGCGAGGCGTTCGTGGCATCCGCCGCGTGGCAGTGCGTGGCGGCGGGCGATGCCGTCCGGCAAAATAAATTTGCCGGCGCAAATGTCAGCGTCGTCGGCGTCAACCAGCAGGCGATTGGCGCGCGGTTTGCCAGGCCGGTTTTTTGAGGCGGCCCGATTTCTGGCTTGCGCCGGAGCGGACTGCATTACAGGCTCAATGCTTGAATTGACGGCGGAATTTTCTGATGAACCCTGCAACTGAACTAAAAGGCCAGATCAAACGACTGCTGGTCGAAAACCTCATGCTGCAAATCAGCGCGGAGGAAATCGGCGATGACCAGCCGCTTTTCGGGCCGGGCAGCCTCGGCTTGGATTCGGTGGACGCGCTGCAACTGGTCGTCGCGCTGGACAAAAATTACGGCCTGAAACTTTCCGACACGGAAGTCGCGCGCAAGGCGATGCAAACCGTCAACACCATCGCCGCCGCCATCGAGGGCAAGTGACCGGAATCCTTGTGGTTTCCGGCGACAAAAAAGCCCCAAGCCAGACTGGCCTGGGGCGTTGCTGGAAAAATATTTTTTTAATCAAACGCGTGTCCCGCGCAGCAAAGCACGTCGCGGACTTTGTGGCGGACAAGCTCCTTCACCTTCGCGCGCGCGGGGCCGAGGTATTTGCGCGGATCGAATTCCTTCGGGCTTTCCCAGAAAACTTTGCGGATGGCCGCCGTCATCGCCATGCGCAGGTCGGTGTCAATGTTCACCTTCGTGCAACCGACGCGGCGCGCGATTTCGATGTCCGCTTCCGGCACACCCGCCGTGTCCGTGCCCATCTTGCCGCCGTATTTGTTGATCTCTTCGGCCAGATCCTTCGGCACGCTGGACGCGCCGTGCAGCACGAGCGGATAATCGCCCATACCCGCGTCGAGCAACGCCTTTTTGATCGCCTTCAACCGTTCCAAATCCAGATGCTGTTCGCCTTTGAATTTGTAAGCACCGTGCGAATTTCCAATGGCGACCGCCAGTGAATCCACGCCGGACGCTTTCACGAACGCGACCGCTTCGTCGGGATGTGTGTAAGCGCCGCCTTTGGAATAACCACCACCTTCCTCGCCGTCATCGTGCTGTGCGCCGACGAGCATACCGAGTTCGCCCTCGACCACGCAGTTGTGCTTGTGCGCGTAGTCCACGACTTTTTTGCAGATTTCCACATTCTTCTCGAACGGTTCGTGGCTTGCGTCAATCATCACGCTTGTGAAGCCCTCGTCAATGCACTCCTTGCACAGCTCGAACGTGTCGCCATGATCGAGGTGAACCGCGATGGGAATCGTGGACAGGCTGACCGCCGCCTCGATCAGTTTTTTAAGGTAAGTCGGATGGGCATATTGCCGCGCGCCCTTGGAAATCTGGAGCATCAGCGGCGCCTTTTCCTCCTCGCACGCCTCGACGATGCCCTGGATGAGTTCCATGTTGTTCACGTTGAACGCGCCGAGCGCGTATTTCCCTTTCAACGCCTTCGCAAAAAGTTCCTTCGTGTGTGTTAATGGCATAAGTTTTTCAATTTTGATTTAACGGCGAACCAACCCGGTCCTTCCGCCAGCGGAGAATCATAGCCCGCTTCCGGTGAAAGGAAATAAAAAATCCAAAAATAACGAAGCCAAAAATGAACGCCATGTCCGGCGGATAATTTTGAATGACATTCATTAAGCGTTCTACTTTCAGGTTCCAAATTGAAAACGGCGGCGCGGCAACGACGGCCTTTGGGCCGGAAAACCCCGCGTGAATTCGTGAGATGAAATTTTATTTTTCATCCGTGTCCATCTGTGTTCATCTGTGTTCATCTGTGGTGGAAATGAAAGCCGTCATCCTCGCCGCCGGTTGGGCGGAGTAATTTTTATTCGGCCAGAAATTTTCCGACGAATTCCGTCGGCGAAACGGCCTTGATGGGCGAGAGTTTGTAATCCTTCACGTTGCGCGTCACGATGAAGTCGGCTTCAAATTGTTTGGCGCAGACACTTTGCAACGCGTCTTCAAAATCCGAAACGCCGGAACGGATCGCCGCCAGCGCCAGTTCCGAGTCGCCGCCCACAACTTCCACGAACGAAAGCAAGTCTTCAAAAAAATTCAGGGCGGTCCGTCCGTCTTCCGCCAGATAATAAGCGTTGGCCAGCGTGTGCCATGCAATCGCGCCGTGGATTTTCCCCGATTCGCAGCCGTCCAGCACGCGCGCGGAACCGGCCAGAAATTTTTCGCGGCCAGCCATCACGTCCAGCAGCACGTCGCAATCCAGCAGGATTTTCACGAGAATTTTCTGGCAAGCTGCATTCCCCGGCGATCCGATTTTTTTGGTGCGCGCAACGCGACTTTGCCTTTCCAGCGTTCGGAAAATGGCTTGTCACTGCGGACATGATTGCGTCCGCCGAGAAAAAATCCCTCGACCAGCCTGGAAATGCTGGTCCTTTTCTTCCGGGCAAGCTGGCGGCCAAAGGAAAGTGATTCCTTGCTCAAAAGCAAATGGATGCGTTGCGCGCTCATACCCACAAATTAACAATCGTGGGCTTCCATGTCAATAGCCGCTGCAAAAGAAATTATCCGGCGCTTTAGTTTTTATTTTTCATCCATGTCCATCTGTGTTCATCTGTGGTGGAAATGAAAGCCGTCATCCTCGCCGCCGGCAAAGGCACGCGCATGAAGGAGCTCACCAACGAGCTGCCCAAGCCCATGCTCCGCGTGTCGGGCAGGCTGATCCTCGAACACATCGTCGCGGGCGTCGTCGCGGCGGGAATCGGAGAAATTTTCATCGTCACCGGATTTCGCGCGGACGTGATTGAAAGCTATTTCGGCGACGGCAAGAAATTCGGCGCGCAGATTTCCTTTGGCCGGCAGCTCGTCCAAGATGGCACGGGCAAAGCGCCGGAACTCGCGAAGGCTTTCACCGGCGACTCGCCGTTTCTGCTGACTTACGGCGACATCCTCGTCGCGCCGGAAACGTATCCGCAGATGCTCCGGCGTTTTGGCGAAGGCGATTTCGCGGGCGTCATCACCGTCACGCCCGGCGAGGACGTGACGAAGGGCGGCCTGAATTTTTTCGACGAACAATTCTGCCTGAAACGGCTCGTGGAAAAACCGTCGCCGGAACAGTTGGAGCAGTTGCGCCGCGACGGCTGGCTCAAGCCCGGCGTTCCGGCGTGGTATAACGCGGGCATTTATATTTTCCGACCGGCGATTTTTGAATTCACGGCGCGCCTGCAAAAATCTCCGCGCGGCGAATACGAACTGACCGACGCCATCAGCGCGCTCGTCGCCAGCGGACAAAAACTGGCGGGTTTGGAAATCCAAGGCCGCTGGGTGGACGTGCGCGATCCGGAGACGCTGGCGAAGCTGGAAAAGGAAACTTAATTTGGGCGGCGCGGCAGCGCCGCCCTACCAAAAAGGTAGGACCGCGCTGCCGCGCGGCCTTGTTCACGAAACGTATTTGGGTTCAAACACCGGGCCGAGGTCGTGCTTCGTCAGCAGTTCGCAGAATTTCGCGATGCCGCGCTTCTCGTCGTCGCCAAGGTGAAACTGGATGTTCCACTCGAAATAATCGCGCCGGAAATCCTCGTCGTATTCCTCGCGCGATTCGATGATGTAATCCAAAGTTTTCATTCCGAAATTTTTCGCCTCGCGCAGTTCGCGGCGCAATTCCTTGTTTTCAATCCCGCGCTGCAACGCCCAGACCGCATAAACAAAGGGCAGATTCGTCATCTCCGTCCACGCGAAGCCGAGATCGTAAATTTCGTGCGCGTGCGGCGCGTCCGCCTTCGCTTCGCTTCGGCGCGACAAGCGTTGGAAATCAATCGCCCGGTCGCCAATGAGCAGGACGAAATCTTTTTCCGGCGCTGCTTCGTAATTTTCCAGCGGCACGAATTTCGGAAATAGATTTTTCCCGGCGAGCAGCACTTTCAACAGGTTCACGCTCGTCAGCGACGCGGTGTCGCAGAAAATTTCCACCGCTGCTTCGAGCGGTTTTTTGTGCGCGAGAATCACGCTGTAGACTTCGCCGAGCGACGCGATGGCGATGCCGTCGAGGATGTCGTAGCGGTCGTTGAGCAAAACCTCGGTGATGCTGACGAGCGCGGCGTCGAGTTCGTCGCGCCGGAGCATTTCGGCGAGCCTGGCGGGCGTGGCGAACGTGACTTCGCCTTCGATACCGCGCGTGAGCGGCACGGCGTTCAGGAAACTGACGGAGCCGATGCGGAAATTTTGATTTTCGGCGGCGGGCATTTCAGTGGACCGGCATCGGCGCGCCGATTTTGGTGAGGGTGATCTCGGCGGCCTTGTCGCCGGCTTGATACAAAAAAGTGATTTCACTTTCGTGAGCCAGCAAGACCGTGGTTGTCAGCGCGCCAAAGTCGTCGAGGTAGTATTTGACGGCGTAGGCGCCGGGCCGTGTTTCGCGCGCGATGTCCATTTTCTTGTAGCCTTTCCGCCAGGACGGCAACTGCGGGTTCAGCGCGAAGCCGATAAAATCCCGGCCCGGTTTGGAATTGTCCCGGATGATGCCGATCCGCTCCACCGAACCGTCCGACCAAATCCCTTCGATGGGATCCAAGGTCTGCTGGTGCTGCCGGAGATAGTTGAGAAAATCATCGCCCGAAATGGCGGACGTTTCCCAATCATCGGCATAACGAAACAGGCCGGCTTCGAGGCCGTAATTCGAACTGACAAAGCCCGGTTTTTCGATGGAAGTGATCTGCACCACATCCGCGCCTTTTTCGTGCGCCGTGTCCATCAACGTCTTCATCACGCCTTTGATGGAGCCGCCCGCCACGGTGAACTCCGAATGGCCGATGGACAGCCGGCCGATCAACTGGCAACGCCGGGGCATCGTCTGGTCGGCGGTGTAAATCGGGATGGGATAACCCGCCGGTTTGGCCGGCCCGGCGGCGAGGCCCGGCTGGTAGGACGTGGTTGTGCCGCAGCCGGCGAGCAGTAAAAGCCAGGGCAGCAACAACGCCAGATGACGGATGGGCACGGCGTTGCGACCATGGCCGCGAAAAATTGGTGTGTCCGGTGACATGACCCGGCAATTTTGCGTTGCCGCCGGAGGAAGCGCGAGCCATTTCAAATGAACAAAATCACCAAGCGGCAGCGCACCCAGCTTCAAACCTTCGTGCGGAAATACGCGATGGTGCCGGTCAGACCATCGGCCAGTTTCACCTTCGGTTCCCATTTCAGGATTTTGTTTGCCTTCGTGATGTCGGGCTTGCGCTGTTTCGGATCATCCTGCGGCAGCGGCTTGAAGATGATTTTGCTTTTGGAACCGGTGGCCGTAATGATTTGTTTGGCGAATTGCAGCATGGTCATTTCCACGGGGTTGCCGAGGTTCACCGGCAGATGGTAATGGCTCATCATCAGGCGATAAATGCCTTCGATCAAATCGGAGCAATAACAAAAGCTGCGCGTCTGGCTGCCCTGGCCGAAAACGGTGACGGGCTTGTTTTTGAGCGCCTGGCTGATGAAGGCGGGGACGACGCGGCCGTCGTTGATCCTCATGCGCGGGCCGTAGGTGTTGAAGATGCGGACGATGCGCGTCGCGACCTGGTGCTCGCGGTGGTAGGCCATCGTGAGCGATTCGGCGAAGCGCTTGGCCTCGTCGTAGCAGCCGCGAAAGCCGATGGTGTTGACGTTGCCCCAGTATTCTTCCGGCTGCGGATGGACGAGCGGATCGCCGTAAATCTCCGAGGTGGAGGCGATGAGGAAGCGCGCGTTTTTTTCCTTGGCGAGGCCCAGCGCCTTGTGCGTGCCGAGCGAGCCAACCTTCAAGGTTTGAATCGGCAGCTCCAGGTAATCCACCGGGCTGGCGGGCGAGGCGAAGTGCCAGACGTAATCCACCGGGCCTTCGAGAAAAATAAATTCGGTGACGTCCTGCTGGATGAATTTGAAATGGGGATTGCCGCCGAGGTGCGCGATGTTGTCCACGCTGCCGGTGACGAAATTGTCAATGCCGATGACCTTGTGGCCGCGCGACAAAAGGAGGTCGGTCAGGTGCGAGCCGAGGAAGCCGGCGGCGCCGGTGACGACGGAGGTGGGTTGTTTCTTTTTCATTCGGGATAAATCGTTACATCGTGAACCGTTGAATGGTTACATCGTATTGAAATGCGCCGCCGATTCAACGATTAAACGCCGGCATAACCCGCTGCGTTCATCGTGAAGAATTCCGCCAGCGACGGAAGGCGAGCAGCAATGTGCCGAGTGCGCCCAAGGCAAGCTCGCTTGGTTCGGGGACTGCCAATGGGGAAAATTGGATGTTGTCAAGCAGTCCATAACCACCGTTTGGCAACGCTGTAAATAACAACTGGCCTGTCTGTCCGGAAAATGCTGAAACGTTTCCGCCCATAATGTCATAATTTGACGTAGAACCAATTTGAACCAATGGAATAATTTGACCATTAAATGTAACCTGAAGGCTCGAATTTAGTGACAAAAAAAAGGTAAGTGAAAGAGCGTTTAGCGGAATTTGGCCCGTCTGCCCGATAGAGGCTGCGGCTGTTGGTCCGGTTGAACCTTGCAAAAGCATACTGTAATTTCCTTGGATTGGGAGTGGGCCACCGCCACTAGGAGCATTTGCATCTTCTAAAGCGACCATTGCGCCACCAAGACTGGTTGAATCATAGGCGATCACTGGTTGAATTAAGGGGGCATACGCTGTCCATCCTGGAATAGCACTGCTCGCATCAATGTTGGCTGGGCCACCATCTAATATGACAGTGGCATTCTCAAAATCAAGGTTCACGAAACCTTGACCTTGTGCATTTTGTCTTAAGACTAGAATCAGGATAATCAGCATTCCGCTTTTAATTATCTTCATAGGTCGCTCCTTTTACTTGGTTACAAATGGGTCGCCGACGGCTTGGAAGTAAGGTGTGTTGCGAGAATTCCAAGCACAAATGGCAAAGTTTTTTCCACCAGCCCAAAGACCAAAATAAATCGCGCTATTTTCTACCCCGGGAAGGCCGGGTTCTTCCACGTGAGAAACCGCGCCAATCGGAGTGTTGGAATAATTCGTCCCACCAAAGGCGTTGCTAGAATACCATTTTATAAAATTACCCTGATCGGTGTCCTGAACGACTTGGCCGTTATCAGATTCAACCGTTTCAATGACATACCAAGAACTGTTCCCTTGAAATTTTACCGTTCCGTTTATTGCATAATCAGGCCCAAGTCCACCGTTTTGCCCCCAAGACATATAAGCAGAAATGTTTGCGGCATTCGTGATTTGAGGTGCGTTGTATGAGATGCCATTGGAAAGAATATCAAGCCCGTCGTTATAGATAATTGCACTGGAGGAAACACCATTTGCAAGCAGTGCATTTGTGGCTTGCGCAACAACATCGCCATCGCCAGAATAATTGTTTTGAGGAGGATATATTCCGCCATCCCTGACCCCATCAAGCACATAATTCGTATTTCCGTATCCGCCCGCACTTGCGCTGATGACGAGTTGGCCGGGCGAATAGTTTGTGCCAAAAGATACAAGCTTGTTGATGTAACCGATGCAGTCGTTCGTGCCGTTCATGTTGATGCTCGTCACATACGGCTCAAACGTCGGCAGGGCCGTGGCAAGCTGATATTGCACGCTCGGATATTCGGCGGTGTCGTCAACACGCGAGGGAATGCCCAAAAACAAAATGAGGTATTGCGGGTGCTTCGTTGAATTTGCAGCCAGCCAGTTCAAGTATGGCGTCAGAATCTGGTTTGAGAAGGTTGAGCTGCTGGTAATTTCACTGGTCGGGCAACCGATGCCCAGCACATTCGCGCCGCCCACCATCGGACGGTGTGCGAGGTAGTAGGCGCAGACATTGGAACTGTCCAGTGAGTTCGTGTTGTAAATCAAAAGCAAGTCATTCGTCACGTTGATTGAGCTTGCCATGGTCACCAGCCATGAAGCCCTCGCGCTGCCTGCCGCGTTGGACACAATGACGGAATAAGTTCCAGCCGAAATATCGGTGGCATAAAAGCTGTAGGAGCTTGTATGCGCGCTGCTGATATTCGTGCCGTTGAACTGCCACTGGTAGGAGAGCGGGAAGCCGTCAAACTGCCCGACGCCCGTTGCGATGACGCTCAAGGTCAGGTTCGTATGGTAAAACGCAACCTGATTTGTGGGCATCGGTGTCTGCGAAATGATGACCGGCGCAGTTATCAAATAAAGATTGGCGTTGGAACTGGTGAGGCTGCCCATTCCCCCATTGTCGGTGACAGCCACATCATAGCTGCCGGCCTGCGCCGCCTGCACGTTGGTCAAAGCCAGCGTGGTATTGGTTGCGCCCGAAAGGTTCACACCATTAGTCTGCCACTGATACGTCACGCCGTAAAGTCCGGTGCCTTTGGCCGTGAAAGTCACGTTGCTCCCGGCAATCTGATATTGGTCAACCGGCGCAAGCGTGATAACGGGCGTCGGCGGCCCGGTGCGGACGGCCAAGGCGTGATCCACTCCGCCGCCAATCGCAATCACGTCGTTCAGTCCGTCAACTGGATTCAAGACATCGCTGTCGCCCCAAGCCATGACTGTGCCGTCGCTCTTGAGCGCCAGAGTATAGGCCGTATCTGTGTCAAAGTCGCCACCGGCGGCAATGGCAACGACGTTGCTCAACCCGGCTGGAACGGTGCTTTCACCGTCAGAATTATCACCCCAACAAACAACCGTCCCGTCCGTTTTGAGGGCGACGCTATGCACCCAGCCTGCCGCCACGTCCCAAACATTGCTCAAGCCCGCCGGAACATTGCATTGGCCGGAACCGTTGTAACCCCACGCCACGACAATGCCATTTGAGACGGCCAGGTTGTGCATTCCGCCTGCGGCAATCGCCGTGACATTGGTTAGACCGGCAGGAACATTGGTTTCTCCGTCAGGGCCGTAGCCCCACGCCACGACCGTTCCATTGCTTTCCAGTGCCAGACTGTGCAGGGATTGGGCGGAGATGACTGTTACATTTGTCAGCCCGGCGGGAACATTAATTTCACCCCAGAAATCGTCACCCCATGCCGTCACGGTGCCGTTGGTCAGCAACGCCACATTGTGTTCCCAGCCGGAAGCAATCATCGTCACGCCGACAAGGTTGGTCGGCACCAATTCACTTGAGGTTGCGCCATTATAGCCCCAACCCACCACTGTTCCGTTAGTCAACAAAGCCAGACTGAATTCAATGCCACCGGTCACTTGCACCGCGTTCGTGATTCCAGACCAGAGGTCGCATTGTCCGTAGGTATCATCGCCCCACGGCACAACCATCGTTTTTGACGGTTTCGCCAGAATGTAAAACCCCACATCGGCGGGCTGGCCGTAAAATGTGTAGTTGTTGGAAGTGTAGCCGATGCCGAGCCAGTTCCAGCTTGCAACGGGCATAGCCACGTTTGTTGACATCAGAATGTCGTAAGGCACAAAATTTGTGCCGCCCGCGATGCTGAAACTGGCAATCGTGTTTCCGTAACCATCAGGCATTGCCGCCATGTTGGTGAGATAAACGGGATTGCCATAGGCGTAACTGGTGGCAAGGCTGCTGGCCATCATGCTCATTCTCTTTCTGGGAGACAACGCCGCCGCCAATGCTTCGGCCGCTTCGTTCTCCGCCTGGATTTCGACATAATTGATGTTCGTGTCGTCCAGAACAAACAAGCCGTCGCCGAGCGGCCATGCTGGCAATCCTAAAAAGTCGCCGGGCATGGGCGGCCAGTCGGGGTTTTGCGCGGAATAAAATCCGTGCGTGTCTGCCGGCAGTTGTAACGCTGGCGTGGGCGTTGTCTGTTCCAACGCCTGCAACATCACGTCCATGTCGGTCAATGCCCGGACGGACTGATCTGGCGTGGCGGCTTCCTGCGCGTGAAGAAAATTGAAGGCGGCAACGCCGATGAATAAACCGCCGAAAATCTTTCTGATTGATTTCATTTTAGACATTTCCCTGCGAACTTCGTTACGGAATAAAAAGGCGCGACCCAACGCACCCTGACTCAGGCACCGCTAAGCGCCTCTCCAGAAAGCACGCCAAGCCGCGCCGAGTGGCGGCTTGGTTTCTGGAGGGCTTGGAAGAAATTAGCGGTTTCGAGTCAGCCCCGTAGCCAAAAGCTACGCAAATTGGTTTTTGGTTTTGTTACATTCGTTTTGAAACTTCGTGACTGACGGTTTCGGTTCTACGCCCTTCATCGGGGATTGCCAAGAAGTATTTTCATTTTCTCCGCTTATGGCAAGAAATGTAAGAGCTTTCGCAAAAATGGGAATGTGTGTTTTTCCTGGTTGAGGCTGAATGGTCGGCGTCGCAGCCGGGCAAACAACCAGAAACCATCCATCACAATAAAAATATGTCAGACCTCAATGATGCATTAAAGGACAGTTATATCGGCAAAGTGGCCGACGCGTTGCAGCCTTATACGGCTGAACTCACCACGGCGGGCTTCGACCCCACCAGCCGCATCACGCAACTGGGCGGCGCAGGCCAGTTGATCGAGAGCGCAGGCAAGGTGAGCAAGCAGGCGCAGGATGCCGCCACCGCCGCCGTCCAACACACGCAGGATGTGCGCAGCCAGTTTTACACGCTGGCCACGGCCACGGTCAGTTCGGTGGAAGGTGCCTTGGGCAAAGGCCATGCGCTGGCGGTCAAACTCCGCAGCCTCCGCAGCGGATTGATCGGCAATCAGCATCCCGACGGCACGCCCGCGCCCGCACCGGCGGCGGCAAAACCGGCCTAAACCGCCTGAAAATCGCCAGAACCAGCATAAACTACTGGTATTTAACCAAATCCGGCTGGTCGTCGAATAAAACACCCAGGTCGTTTGCCAAACGACTTGGGTTGTTTAGTAAAATACCCGGGTCGTCGCCTTAAATACCCGCCCTTTTCTTCCGGCGACCTGTGTCGTCGGGCAAACTACCGGGGCCATTTGAGCGACGACCGGTTCCGTTTGTCTGGCGGAACAGTCACTTTCAAAGAAATTCCCACTGTTCGCCCTGCAATGGCTCGCCAGACGATGCGATGGAGTTGCGCCAAGGGCACGGAAGTTCCGCCAAGGGACGCGCTGGAGGCGTGTTCAAACATTTCACTTCGCCCCCGTGCCGCGCAGGACGGCGGGGAGGGTGAGGAACAGGATTTTCAGGTCGAGCCAGAGCGTCCAGTGGTCAATGTATTGGAGGTCGAGCCGCACCCATTCCTTGAAGTCGGAAATCTGGTTGCGCCCGCTGACCTGCCAGAGGCAGGTGAGGCCGGGCTTCATGCTCAAGCGGCGGCGGTGGGCGAGGTTGTCGAAGCGCCGCACCTCGTCCACGGGCAGCGGGCGCGGGCCGACGAGGCTCATCTCGGCGCGGAGGACGTTGTAAAGCTGCGGCAGTTCGTCGAGGCTGTATTTGCGGAGGAATTTTCCGACGCGCGTGACGCGCGGGTCGTTGGTGACCTTGAAGACGGGGCCGGTCATTTCGTTCATGGCCTCGAGTTCGTGCTTGAACTGCTCGGCGTTGGTGACCATGGTGCGGAATTTGTAGAGCGTGAAGGGCGCGCCGCTCAACCCGGAGCGCTGCTGCTTGAAAAAAACCGGGCCGGGCGAAGTGAACTTGATGGCGACGGCAATGACCAAAAACACCGGCGCCAGCACGACGAGCAAAATGGCCGCGCCAAAAATGTCCATGAACTGCTTGACCAGCCCCTGCCACGACGCTTCGGGCGCGGTGCGGAAGACGAGCAGCGGGCGGCCGAGCAGTTCGTCGAAATTGGTGCGGGAAATCTGGGTGCTGAAAAAATCGGCGATGAGCCAGACCTCGATGCCTTCGAGTTCGCAGGCGCGGATGACGTATTCGACCTGCTCGAAGTTGGTGTGCTTGGCGCTCAAGATGACGCCGAAGACGGAATGGTCGTGGAGCAGGTTGACGATTTGCTGCACGGGCGTCTCGACGAGGTTGAGTTCGGCGATGATCTCGACGCTTTCGTCGGTCTGGGGTTTCAATTCGTTCCGGATGCGGAGGATTTCCCGTTCCGTGCCGACGAGGACGAAGCGGCGTTTGTATTGCGATTGCGCCAGCCGGCTGCGTAAAACCAGCCGCACCAGTTCTTCTTTCAGATAAACGAGGCTGAAACTGATGACGCCGAAGAAACCGATCATCCCGCGCGGGGTGACAAATTGAAACACCCACATTGCCAGCACCAGGCCGATGCTGGTGATGGCGCAGCCTCTGAACAACGGCCAGAAAATCTCGGCGCGCGAGCCCAGCACCGGGCGGTTGTAAAAATTTTGCGATTCGAGGATGAGCGGCGCGGCGGGAAACAGCGCGACATAAAGCCAGATGATTTTCTGCGAGTCAATGGTCTGGTCGCCAATCGCGGGCAGATCCAGCCATGCGCCGATTTGCGGGTCCGTCCGCAGGGCATAAGCCACCCAGAAGCTCGCCGCAAACAGGCAGGCGTCCGCCAACTGGTGGATCTGCGTCCGAATCTGGCGGTCACGTCGCAACATGGTTTTTTAATTCTGAACTGTCCGCAAAATAATCAATCCGCCCGCAAGTTCAATTGTTTTAGGTCAGCGCCGGGCCGGTGGCAACTGGAATTCCGGCACGGAACGGGCGATCAAATTTTTCATCCGTTCAAAGGTCGCGTCCTCCTGCCCCGGCGCGCAGACCGCAAAATAGGAGAGATAGGCCCAGCGTTGCAAAACGCCCGAGCGCAGCAGGTCGCGCCCCAGCCAGATCATCCGCTGCTGGTTGTCCGGCGTCTCCTCGCCGTTCGCGACAAACCAGAAAACATAGACGCCGAAAACTTTCGCGCCCTGGCCGCCGGGCCGCTGGAAATCGCCGCTCACATCCCATCGCGCCACCGGCAGTGGATAGGGTTGCGCTCCGGCAATTGGAATGGTCACCACCGATTTTTTCTTGCCGGTGAAGCCCTGGCCCGTCAGGCAGAATTCCGCGTTGTGAATGCTCGAGCGGTCCGTGCCCATGAGAATCGCCGTGGCCTGGACTTGAAAGCCGTCGGCCCCGGTGTAAATGCGCAGCGCATAACTCGTGTCTGCGGGCAGGTTGTCCAGCAGCACTTTCGGCTCCGGCAAATTCGTGGAGGTGAAATCCAGCACGCGCGCCGGCAAATCAATTTTCACCACCACGCTGCCGGGAATCGGTGCGGTCACGATGCCCGGAGTGCCGAGTTTCTGGTGCGCCTTGAGCCAGGTCAGCGCGACGACCGTCCCCGCCATCAAAACCAGCGCGACGGAAAAGATGATCCACTTTTGGTTTTTCATGCGCGCTCCTTTCCGGCGGATTTATTTTTCGCCTCCCGGTTTTCCATCCAGCGCCCGATGAAAAGCAGCCCGAAGATTCCCGGAATGTAAGGCAGCAGGTTGGCGAGCGCGATCTGATCATGAAAAAACGGGATATAATTATGAAAAGGAAGATAAAATGGACAACCTTCGTGAACCCAATCGCCCCATTTCTGCCCGCCCATTTCCGCCGCCAGGATGATGCACAACAGGCGGATCATGTTGCCCAGCACGGCAAAGGGCAGCGCCGTGGCCATCAAAAAAATCCTTTTCCACGGCGAACGAAAAGTCCCGAACGCATAAACCGTCGCCAGCAGGAAAATGGCGATCAGGCTCCGCATCCCGCCGCACGCCGCCGCCACGTCATAGCCGTAATGCCCCGACGGATCCAGCAACTGCGTGCCGTTGCGGATGACCTCGATGCCGACGATGTGCGCCACCACTTCCACCAGCCAGCAGACCAGCAGCCGCAGCGGGAACAGAATGAAATTCATGTGCGACGCCAGCGGGATGGAAAACACGAAAAGCAAAAACGGATAATTGCCGTGCCGCAGCCACGCGCGCCCCCACGCCAGCCCCATCAACGCGTAAATCCCCGTGAACAGCGCCACGACCGAAAGCAGCGGCTGCTGCACGAGAAAGCCCGCGATGTGCAGCACCCCCGCCGCCGCGAGAATTAAAATTCCCGGCCACCACGTTTGCAGCGGCAGCGCGAGCAGCTCCTTTCTTTTCCACCAGAAAATCCCCGCCACCAAAAACGGCATGATGTCGCCGTGGCCCGCGTCCTCGACAGACACGGGATTGTTGTAGGCGTCGTTCAGCCAGTCAAACAACGAGGCCTTGTGGAAATAACCCAGGAAGGAAATTCCCCAAAACTGGAACAGCAGCAGCCACGCCGCCAGCAGCGCGAAGAAAAAAACCTTGTTCGGCAGGCGATGCCAGCACGCGACCGTGTCCGCCCACCAGTCCGGCGGCGATGCCTTGGTTTGATTTTCACTCATGCGGCGTAATTCCAGCATTGAGATAACAAAACGCCCGCTTTGACTCAAACAAAATTGAATTGCGGAAACAGGCGGCGGTTGACCGGGCACAATGATTTCTCTAGCTTCGTCGCATGGCAAAGAAAACCGCCGCGAAGGCCGCCGTCGCTTTCGAGCATCTCAACCGGCAGATTCCGCCCGAGCCGCATACGGCCATGTATGTGTGGCACAAGTATTGGTCGCGCAAGACGTGGAACGTCGTCGGCGAACACATCCAGACTTATACAAATCCGGATCAAATTGTATTTGATCCGTTTGCGGGCAGCGGCGTGGTGGCGATTGAAGCGGCGCGCAACAAACGGCGCGCCATCGTTTGCGACTTGAATCCCGTTGCCAGCCTGATTACCGACCTGACATTGCGTCCGGTCAACACATTGAGACTTGCCGAAGCCTTTGAGCGCGCCAGCAAACGGGTGAAAAAAGATGTTGAGGCACTTTACACGGTTCACTGTTTGGATAATTCTGTTTGCCAATCTTATGAGAATTGAATTCGCAGAAGACATTGATTTGGCTCTTCGGAAAAGTTTTGAAGGGCATATAGTTAAACGTCGTCGTTTCAAATGCGGAGAAATTCATTTCGTAGAATTTCTCGGCGAAGACCGTGACGCCGAAACGATAGACTTTCAATTCGAGGATGGCTTGCTTGCGCTAGGAGTTGGAAGATTTGCGGTTGCAATACAAATACAGATGCGCCACTGCCGCGATTATGAAAATTGAACTTTTTCTATTTACGTCCAAAAGCATTACGAACATTTGGGCGGGAATAGGTGCTAGAACTTGGGCAGTGGCCGTATCGGAAACATCTCCCGCCCGTAATTTGGATAGTGTAACAAAGTCCAAGCGAATGCGAGCAGGTTCGCTTGGTCTGCTCTATTGCTCGGAAATCCACTCTTTTACTACCCCATTCATGGTTTCTTCCAAACCAGACACCAGCAAAATCATTACCGATGTGTGGCCGGAACATTGGCAACTGTCATTTCGCATTTTGCCACTAGGCAACCCTACTCGTCTTGTTCACAAAGATAAGGCAAAACAAGAATGGCGTGTGCTAAAAAACTCCGGCAAGAACAACATTACATTTGTGCTTAATATCACAGCAACGACTGTATTTATTCCTTCACAAATTGACCCAGAAGATTGGGAAATTATTCTCAAAGACGTTGCCGTTTGAAATAACCGATCTGGTTTAAGGCGGACGATGAATTTGATTTACACAGAACACGTTTTGCGCCGGATGGCCAAACGAAAGTTGCGTGAAGAATGGATTGAGCGTGTGGTCGGTAATCCGTCGCGCATCGAGCCGGACGATGTGGATGCAACATTGGAACACCGGCTGGCGGCTGTGCCGGAGCTTGCCAACCGTGTTCTTCGGGTTATTGTGTCCAAAGACGAACCCATGCGCGTCATCACCGCACATCTTGACCGAAAACTGAAAGGCAAATTATGAAACTGACGATTGATCGCGACGCGGATGCGTTATATCTCGATCTGGACGAAGCCCCCGCCGCCGAAAGCGAGGAGATTTCGCCGGGTGTCATTTTCGATTACAATGCTGCCGGCAAAGTTGTCGGGATTGAAATGCTTTATCTTTCCAAGCGAGTTTCTGCCGAAAAACTTGGCCGGATGCAGATGGAAACGGTCGGACATGATGTGCAAACCACTCTAGGCTGATTTCCTTTGCTGCAAACAAAATAAATTGCATGATTTAGCCACGGCAAAACCCACGACTTTGAAGGACGTGAAAAATCTCCGGCCTGTGCTGGACATGGATTTGCTCTGGTTCAAAGGCAATGAAGTTGTCCGCGCTTTTGAAGTCGAATGCACGACCACGATGACGAGCGGCTTGCAACGCGGTTCAAACCTTCCGGCCACTGTTCCCAAAACGATGGTCATTCCCGAAGAACGGGAAAACGATTTCGAGCGGAAGATGAAATCGCCGCTGTTCAGCGAGCATTTTGCAAAGGACAATTGGACACTGGCCTATTTCAATGCGCTGCGTGAGGCGTTCACCAAGACAAAATCGAAGACGGATTTGGAATCGTTGTTCGGCAAAAAGAAAATCATGGCCGGCTTTCGTTACAAGAAACAATCTTCGGAAGCCCAGGCGCTTTTTGAACTTCCCGCATCCGGCAGAACGGCGTCGTCGGCATGGGTGATGAAGGATGACGGGGCGGATTGAATTTCCCGGCTTGCAATCACTCCAGCGGATATTTTTTGAAGCCGCAAAGCTGCCCGGCGATTTTCAGCGCGAAGCGCGGGTTGTTTTTGAAATAGCGCTTCGCCAGCCGTCGCGGTTCGCGGCACAGCCGGTAAAACCATTCCAGCCCGCCGCGCTGCATCCAGCGCGGCGCCTGCCTGACCCGCCCGCTTAAAAAATCAAACGCCGCACCCACGCCGATCATCAGCGTCGCGTCCAGCTTCGGCAGGAATTCCGCCATGAACTTCTCCTGCTTCGGCGTGCTCAACCCGACCCACACAATGTCCGGCCTCGCCGCGCGGATCGTTTCCGCAAATTGTTTTTCCTCGGCGACGTTGAGCGGACGGAACGGCGGCGTGAACGTCCCCACGATTTCCATTTTCGGAAACCGCGCCTTTAATTTTTCCGCGAGCAATTCCGCCACGCCGTCACCGCCGCCGAAAAAAAAGTGGCGGCACGGATTTATCTCGCTCCAAGCGCAAACATCGAGCATCAGATCCGGGCCATAAACGCGGCGCATTTCGGGATGACCGTGGATTTTCCCCAGCCAGACCATCGGCATCCCGTCCGGCGTGCAGAGAAATGAATCGTTCAAAATGCGCCGGAAATTTTCATCCGTCTGCGCCTCCATCACGCCGTGGACGCCGGTAACGCAAATGTAGCCTTTGCGCCGCGCGCGGATGGCTTCGGCGATTTCGTCCAGCGCGGTTTGCAAATTCAAAACGCTGATGCCGACGCCGAGGACGTTGACGCGGTTCTTCATTTTTGATTTATGATTTGCGATTTATGATTTATGGTTTCAAAGTTCAAGCGGCGTCAAATCATAAATCATAAATCGTAAATCGTAAATGAAACTGCTCATTTTCGCCCACGGACGCAATTGCGCCGTGCAGTCCATGCTTGACGGCTTCGGCGGCGATTCACGCAAAAAAACCTCTTCGCCCAATCCGCTCGGCATCGAGTGCTACCACGTCAACGCGCGCGCTTCCGAAGAACCCGAAGACGACGGTGTGTTTGGCGCCGGGGAATTTTTGCTGACGCTGTTTTTTTGTTTGCAGGCGGTCTGGTGCCGGTTCCGCCACGGCGTGAAAAATTTTTATTACATCCCCGCGCCCGGCAACCGCGCCGCGCTCTGCCGCGACTGGCTGGTGATGCTGGTCTGCCGTCCGTTTTTTGAAAGGGTCATCTTCCATTGGCGCAACGCCGGGCTGGCGAAATGGCTCGAAACTTCCGCGCAAATCCGCACGCGGAGCTTCACCTACCGGCTGATGAAGGACGCGAGCTTGAGCATCGCGCCGTTGGCAACGGGACGTCGCGACGCGGAAAAACTTTTGCCGGTGCGGCTCGTGACGCTCGCCGATGACGACGCGGATTTTGCCGCGCAACTCGCCGTCTGCCTCCGCAAGCTGGAAAATCCGGAGCACGGAAACTTAAAACTGGCGCTGACAATTCTCGCGGAAAATCCATCGCGGAAAACCGGCTTGAGTTCCATGTTTCACGAACTCGTTTCGCGGTCGCTCGCGCTTTTCCCGGACGTGTCGTGGGTGGTTTTCGCCGGGCCGAACCAGGACTGGCAGGTGAACGATCCGCGCGTGGAAGTGGTCCGCGATTTTCCAGCCAACGACCGCTTGAACCGCCGGCTGTTCGCCGATCACTTTCGCGTCCCGGCGGCGGCGCGCGCGCGTGGCGCACAATTTTTGCTGACGGTCGGCTTCGTCCCGCTGCGCAAGCAGTTGCCCACGGTCATGCATGTTCTTTCATTGCAAACACTGGACAAGCGCAACCGCCTCGGATTTTTCCGCCAGTTCTATCGGAACTCGATGATGAAATACAACTGGTCGCAGGCCGACCTGGTCATCACCAATTCCCGGTGGACGGCCGGCCAGGTGTTGTCCCGACATCCCGAATTTCGCGAACGCATGATCACCAGCTACGAGGGCCTGCAGCACGAAATTTTCCAGCCCGTCCCGGCCAAGGGCGAAGCTGCCAGGCTCAAGGAAAAATTCAATTTGGAACCCGGTTATTTTCTGTGGATCTCAAATTTTTATCCTTACAAACAGGCGATGCTGCTGATCGCCGGCTACGCGCAGCTCAAGCCGGAAACGCGGCGGCGGCATCCGCTCGTCATGGTCGGCGGCAACTGGCTCAACGGCCTCGACGCCGCCCGGGCGACGGCCCGGATGCTTGGCATCGAGCAGGACGTTTTGTTTCCCGGCTGGGTGGATGATTCCATGATTGCACCGCTTTATCGCCACGCCGCCGCCTTTTGCCTGCCCAGCCGCGAGGAAACTTTCGGGCGCAGCGTGATCGAAGCCATGGCCTGCGGCACGCCGTGCATCGTCAACGACATTCCCATCATGCACGAAGTCACCGCCGGCCACGCCCTCATCATTGATTATCACGACCCCGCCGCCGTATCCCTCGCGCTGCAAAAACTCATCGCCGACGACCAGCTGATCAACCGTCTGCGCGCGGACGGCATCGCCCGCGCGCAGGAGTTCACGTTTGAAAAACTGGCCACCGAGCGCGTCACCGCCATCCGGCAACTGGCCAAGGCCATTCACCGCGTGGAATAGATTTACGATTGGCGAATTACGATTTACGATTGGCCGCCAACTCGCGCAAGGCGCGTAAATCGCATATCGTAAATCGAAAATGAAAATCGGCCTGCTCCAGCTCAACTCGACCATCGGCGATTTCGCGGCAAACCGCGAAAAACTTCTGGCCGGTTACGGAAAAGCCGTCGCGCTCGGCGCGGAATTCATCCTCGCGCCGGAATTGTTTTTGTGCGGCTACCCGCCGCGCGACTTGCTTTTGCGCGATGATTTTATCGAGGCCAATCTTTCGGCGCTGGATGAAGCGGCAAGAAGCGTCGGCGCAATTCCGCTGTGCGTCGGGTTCGTTGACCGCAATTCCGAAAAGCCGGGGCGCGCGCTGCGAAATTCCGCCGCCGTTTTGCACAATGGGAAAATCATCTGGCGCACGCACAAAAGTTTGCTGCCGACTTACGACGTGTTTGACGAGGACCGTTATTTCGAACCGGCCAAAAAAATCGAGCCGTTCGTTTTCAACGGCAGAAAAATCGGCGTCACGATTTGCGAGGACATCTGGAACGACGAGGATTTCTGGCCGGAGCGTTTGTATCGCCGCGACCCGGTCAAGGAATTGATTTCGCAAGGCGCGGAAATGATTCTGAACATTTCCGCGTCGCCGTGGCACGACGGCAAGGAGCGGACACGGCTGGAAATGCTCCGGCGCGTGGCGCGCGACGAAAAAATCCCGCTCGTGCAGGTCAACCTTGTGGGCGCGAACGACGAGTTGATTTTCGACGGCCACAGCGTCGCGATTGATTCGCGCGGCGAAGTGGTTGCAATGGGAAAAGGTTTTGCGGAAAATGTTTTTGTCGCGGATTTAGAAATCGGTGGGGCGAGCGTCCCCGCGAGCCGTCTTCACCTTGATTCGCGTCAAATCCGGCTCGCGGGGACGCTCGCCCCACCGCATTTTCCCGCGCGCGAGGCGCAGGTTTTTTCCGCATTGTCGCTGGGCATCCGCGATTACGTCCGCAAGTGCGGGTTCAAGTCGGTGATTGTCGGCTTGTCCGGCGGGATTGATTCGGCGCTGGTGGCGGTTCTGGCGGCGGACGCGCTCGGCGCGGAAAATGTTCTGGGCGTGGCGATGCCGGCGCGTTATTCGAGCGAAGGCAGTTTGAGCGACGCCGCCGCGCTCGCGAAGAATCTTGGCATCCGCTGCGAGGTTTTGCCGATTGAGCCGGTCTTCAATTCGGTTGAAAAACAACTGGAAAAAGTTTTTGCCGGGACGAAGCCGAACGAGGCGGAGGAAAACATCCAGTCGCGGCTGCGCGGCGTGACGCTGATGGCGCTGTCGAACAAATTCGGCGCGCTGGTGCTGACGACCGGCAACAAGTCGGAAATGGCCGTCGGCTATTGCACGCTTTACGGCGACATGGACGGCGCGCTGGCACCGCTGGCGGACGTTTTGAAGACGGACATTTATAAAATCGCGCGCTGGATCAACCGCGAAAAAATTGTCATCCCGCAGAATTCCATTTCCAAACCGCCGAGTGCGGAATTGCGCCCGGACCAGACGGACCAGGATTCATTGCCGCCTTACGAAACGCTCGACGCGATTTTGGATTTGTATGTCGTGAAAAATCTGGGCAAGGAGGAAATTGTCGCGCGCGGGTTTGACACGGCGGTCGTCAGCGACGTGCTCAACAAAATCAATTTCAGCGAATACAAACGGCGGCAGGCCGCGCCGGGTTTGAAAATTTCTTCGCGCGCGTTCGGGATGGGGCGGCGGATTCCGATCGCGCAAAAATTCCGCGCGTCACGGTGACTGGCTCAACGAGTTGGTTTTCGGCGGATCAACGTAGAGGCTGTTGAAGATTTTCAACAGGTTGGTCTCCGCTTCGTTGGCTGGCTGGCTGATGGAAATGCTTTGAACCGGCGCGCCCGCGACCGTGGTGACGCTTAATTTGTCATTGAACCGCATGACGTAGGATGAGTCGTGGTTGGTGTCGAACACGCTTTCGCCCCACCAGCCTTGCGGGATTGGCAAGTTCAGCAGGTGCGCGATGCTGGGGGCAAAATCAAGCTGGGAGCAAAATTCATTGCGATCCACGTTAGGCAAGGGCTGGCCGCTGAAAAAGGCGAGCGGAATGCGGCTGACGGACGTGCTGGGATAGCCGGGAATGTTGTTCAGCGCCTTGGTGCGCGGAAAACTGTGGTCGGCGGTCAGCACGACGAGCGTGTCGTCGGTCAGCAGGTTCCGCTCCTGCATCCGGCGCATGGTCAGGCCTAAGTCGTAATCGAACCGGAAAATTTCCTTCAGGATGGCGCGGGCGTCGTCGTCGGCATCGCCCGCCACATCTTTCACGGATGCCGCGATGCTGTCGGGCACCGGCGGATATTGCAATGAGCCAAAATTATCGCGCGGCACCGGCCCGTGCGTGTCGGAGTTCATGATGTGGAGGTAGATTTTTTTATCGCGGTTCTGCGCGAGCAGGTTCAGGGCGGTTTCGTAAATGGCGCGGTCCATCACTCCCCGGCCTTCCACAAACGGCAGAATCTTCGGGTCTTTCTCCAGCGTCTCGAGGCCGATGACGTGTTGAAAGCCGAGCCTGGTGAAAAAATTCCGGTTGCCGAGGAAATTTTCCGAGCACGGCATCAGGACATAGGTTTCGTAACCCTGCGCGTCCAGCAATTTCGCCAGCGACAGTTCCGATTGTCCCACGAGCAGTGCGCGGACGTTGGGATGGCTGTTGTAAGTCACGACCAGACCCGGCTGCGTGGGGCCGGCGACGGTTTTGTAATTCACAAACATGGCCTGCGTCACGGCGGTCGAGCCGTAGAACGGGGTGATTTCCGGCGGCAGGCTGGCGTTGTAAGGCGACATGAAGTCGAGCGACATTGATTCGGTGGCGAACACGATGATGTGGTTGAACGGTTTCAGCCCCAGCGGGGGATAATTGCGCGGCCCCAGGGCAAGATTCCAAGTCTTGATGGTGTCGGCCATCGCGGCCAGTTCGCTCACCGGCCGCAATTGCAAAGGCTGCCAGACGGTGAACAGGGCTTTGCCGAGAATGACCACCGGATTGTCCGCCACCATCCGCAACGTCTCCGTCTGCGTGACCTGCCAGGCACCGGCCTGCTGTTTGCCAACTATCCGGGTGACGACCGCCGAGGGATGGATGTAATTATGCTTGCTCAACTGCACCACCGCCCACAGGAGCACCAGCAAGACCAGCAGCTTGCGGACGCGCACTTGTTTCAAGTCCGCCGCGTATTTATACACCAGCCAGGACGCCGCCAGCCCGCAAACCACAAAAACGCCGATCATCATCCACAGCCACTTTGTGACATAGGGCAGCCAGTTGGTCGCGTCGGCGATCCGCACATAAAAATGAACCAGCACAATTCCCCCCGAATGAAGCATCCCGATATTGACGACGTAAAGTAACAGATAAAACCACGCGAACAGCACCGCCAGCCACACCGACCGCAAATACCTCAAACAGACCACCAGCCCCAGCCAGTAGCCGCTCACCGCATAAGCCCAGCCATAAAGCACATATTCCCAGAACTTCACCGTGCTGGCCAGAAGACCGAGCGTGTCCTGCGCCGTGAACCACAGGACTGAAAACATCACCAGCAACGGCAACGTCTGCAGCCAGATGGCGGTTCCGAGGTGGGGAAGCCACTTCTTAATTTCGGATTTGACTGGCATGAAGAAAGATGAACTGCGTTACAACCGGGCGCACAAAACAATCACGGGAAAAATGCTGCATGGCAAGATTCTGGCCGGCGCAAAAAAAAAATTCATGGGCAATCGAAACTATCATCACCGCCGAGCCATTGTCAAACACCATTCGGCGGAAGGTCGGGTCCTAATCCAGATTCGTAATCGTAATCATAATCAATCCAGCCCGGATTAGGATTAAGAGCAGGATTAAGATTAGGACACTGTTTCGCGGAAGGTCGCGTCCTCATTCGGCGGAATTTCACCCGTGTCAGTCAAGGTGAAAGACTTCCTTGAGCGGCTTCACAACGGGTGAATGGTCGGGATTCACTTCCATCAGCGGTGCCATGGCGTTCCACCATTTGCGGACGACCGGGGAATTCGGCAATGCGGCGGCGGTATGTCCGTCGGCCAGTTTTTGCACGGCAAAGAGCGTGAGCGTCTCCTCGTCCAGAAAAATCGAGTAGTCGGAGATTCCCGCCGCGCGGATTTCCCGCGACAATTCCGGCCAGATTTCGTCGTGGCGCTTTTTGTATTCCGCCGCGACGCCCGGCTTCAACTTCATCTTGAAGGCGTTGCGCTGCATTTTATGATGCGGCGTGACTCTTCAACCAGGCACCGAAGCCGATGATAATCGTTGCGAGAACGAGCGTGGCGATGCCGCCGCCGATGAGCAGGTGCGCTTTTTTGCTGGAGCCTTTCCATTCGTGGAAAATCCAGCCCCACATCGTCGCAAAAATGATGATGCTGGACATATGCAGCGTCCACGAGGCGAAATCGTATTTGCCCATCTGCGTCGCGCCCATCGTGTAGAAGAAAAACTGGAAATACCACGTCGTGCCCGCGAGCGCGGAGAAAAGATAATTCGGCAGCACGGGAATTTTCAGATCGGTTACCTGTCCGGAAACCGCTACATCGCCGGGGCCGTGTTCGCCGCTGCCGGTGCCGCCGTGATGCGCGTGTTCCTGTTTGACCTGCGAGGCGAAATACTGATAGCCGCTCTTGTTCTTGATGTTGAGCAGAACGCACCAGATGAAATTGGTGGTGAATCCGCCGAGCAGCAGCACGGGCAGCGCGGGCAGGCCGGTCCAGATTTTATTCGTGCCGGCGGCGAGCGATGCGGCGTTGATGTCTTTGCCCGCCTGCAACGCAAACGCGAAGCACGCGCTCATGATGCCGCAGAACGTGGCGACCGCGATGCCCTTTTTGAAGCTGAATTCCTTGATGGATTTCTGTTTCTGTTCGGCCGGCATTTCCTGTTCCTTGGTGAAACCAGCCAGTGCCGCGATGGCGATGCCGACCATGCAAACCGCGACGCCCGCGAGCGTGACCTTGCCCGAAGTGGACTGGGCGATTTCAACAATGCTTGGGCTTCCGGCGAACACAAAATAATCCGGCTTGAAGTATTTGAAGATCGGCGGCACCAGCGTGCCGAACGCCGCGCAGTAGCCGAGCGCCACGCCCGTGCCGAGCGACAACCCCAAAAAGCGCATCGTCAAGCCATACGTCAGACCGCCAAAACCCCACAGCATCCCGAAGAAATAAGTCCAGAAGAGCGTGCTCATGGTTTGCTGCTTCAAGACGCCAAACAGGTCGTTCGTCATGAAATAAGCGAACACCCACGGGCAGATGATCCACGAAAAGAAACCGCCGACGAGCCAGTAGGTTTCCCACGACCACTTTTTCACGCCCTTGTAAGGCACATAAAAGCTGCCGGAGGCCAGGCCGCCGCACCAGTGCAGAAATACGCCGAGAAATGGATTGCCCATAATTTTATTAGTTTGAGTTGGCCGTTAAATTGCAAATTTATCCCCGATTCGACAAGACATTCTTTTCATAATTTTTCACTTCCATCAGCCAATGATCGCCGACGGGAATGCCTTTGCTCTCGCAGTAAAAGTCCCAGACCGCGCCGAACGGCAGCGTCCTGGTTTCCTCCTGCAACACGAGGCGCGTGGTGAAATCGCCCGCCGCCTCCGCCGTGCGGATGAGCGGCGTCTCCAGCAGCGCGATGAGCAGCGCTCGCAGCATATTGCGCGCGCCAATCGTCCACGCGGCGACGCGGTTGATGCTCGCGTCGAAATAATCCAGCCCGATGTGGACGCGCTTTTCAAATCCATTCGCCACAATCTCGCGGGCGATGGCGAGCAGGTCATCATTGAGAATTACAACGTGGTCGCTGTCCCAGCGGACGCCACGGCTGACGTGCAAAAGAATTTCCGGCATGAATTGCAGCACGCTGGAAATCTTGTCCGAAATGCTTTCCGTCGGATGATAATGGCCGGCGTCGAGCGTCAGCACTTTTTTGCGGCTGACGGTGTAGCCGAGATAAAATTCATGCGAGCCGACGACGTAACTTTCGCTGCCGATGCCGAACAGCTTTGGTTCCATGGCATCGAGGTTCAGCTTCGGCGAAATCGGCTTCTTGAAAACCGTGTCGAGCGATTCGGCGAGCCGGGCGCGCGGAGAATTTCTGTCGGCGGGCGTGTCTTTCATGCCGTCGGGAATCCAGATGTTCGTCACGCAGGTTTTACCGAGCGCCTGGCCCATTACCGCGCCGATTTCGCGGCTGCGGATGCAATGCTCGATCCAGAAATTGCGGATCGCCTTGTCAGCATTGGATAAAGTAAAACCGTCCGCTGCTTTCGGATGCGAAAAACAAGTTGGATTAAAGTCGAGGCCGAGGCCATTTTTCTTTGCCCACGAGATCCAGTTCTTAAAATGCTCCGGCGCAATTTCGTCGCGGTCCACTTTCTTGCCGCCGAACTCGCCATAAAATGCGTGCAAGTTCAGGCGGTGTTTGCCGGGAATCAGCGAATACGCTTTTTCGAGGTCGGCGCGGAGTTCATCCGGCGTGCGCGCCTTGCCGGGATAATTTCCCGTGGCGACGAGTCCGCCGCCGAGCGTGCCGCCGAAATTTTCAAAGCCGCCCACGTCGTCGCCCTGCCAGCAGTGCAGCGAAATGGGAATCGTGGAAAGGGTTTTCAGCGCGCGGTCAACATTCACGCCGAGCGCGGCGTAGCGCTCGCGGGCGAGCGAAAAGGATTTTTCAATGCTCATGGCGGATAAAATAATTATGGGAATTTGCCCGCGCAGATTACCAAGAACGGGCGGGGCGGCAATCCCAATTCTGGCTAGGGCGCGACGCGCAGGTTTTCCCAGCGCACGTTCCACTGGCCGTTGTCGGGAAATCCGGGCGCATTTTTTTTTGGCGCACCGTCCCAGCCGGCGGCCATCAGCGCGGCGGCATAAAGCAAACCCCCATTCGCGGGCAGATAAATTGTCAGGCCGGGCCGCTGATAAACGTGGCCGTTGAGGCCGTAATGATTTTTCGGCGTGTTGAGCAGCAGCGCGTCAATCGCGCGTTCCGGTTCGCCGAGGCGCGCGGCGGTCATTGCCAGCATTGGATAATCCCAGCCCCAGGTGTCCGGCCAGTTCCAGTTTTTCCAGACCCAGTCGAACGTATCTTGCATCGTGGCAAAATCAATTCCCGGTCCCGGCACAAAACTCAACGCGCCGACGACCGCCGGATGATCCGCGTTCCATTTTGGATTCGTATAGCTGTCTGGCGTCGTTTCGGTGAAAAGGTATTTGCCGTCCGCAATGGATGATTTCGCGAGGCCGTTCAGAACGTCGTCCCATTTTTTCTCGCGCGGCAGGCCAAGCCGCGCGCGCCAGTTTTGTGCGGTTTCCAAAGCCCAGCGAAAATAAGCCAGTTCAAACGTCGGGTTGAAGGTTTTGTCCTTCGGAAAAATTTCCTGCGCGGATTGAAGAGTCGGGCCGAGAACGTAGCGGCTGGTGTTCGTGTCCCAAGTCGCGTAGCTCGCCATGAAATCCGCCGTCTGAAAAACGATGTCGCGGTATTTTTCCAGCGTCGCCTTGTCCTGATGTTCGCGCCAGCAAAGCTCCGCGTAAAAAATCGGATGCGGCTCCTGCCAGACGAGAAACGGCCCGACCGGCGACGGCGATTCCGCGCCGCCGGGACTCGTCATCTTCGGCCAGCGCGCGCCGGCGTAACCTTGTTTTTGCGCCGTGCCTTCGGCGCGTGGGAGAATTTTTTGGTAGTAGTCCAAAGATTTTTCCAGCAGCGGCAGCCGGTTCCACAAAGCGAATTGCGCCTCGTGCCAGAAGTGCATTTCGAGATGAAATTTCCCTTCCCAAGTATTGTAAGTCAGCCCGGTTTCCTGCGGCGGATTATTTCCCGCGTCTTGAATTGCCGTGAGGTATTGTGATAAAACGATTCGGCGCTCCAGTTCAAACCAGCGCGAATCTTTGCTGCCGGACAAGTCAATCGCGCCGCCGGCCTGCCAGAAATGGTTCCAGTTTTTTTGCGTGGTAATTTTGGTTTGGGCGAAAGTCGGCAGATTTTTCGCCGACAGTTTTTCCGGCGAGAACGCACAGGCAAATTCCAACGCGTCTGAATTTTTTCCCGGCACAATTTCAAATTGATGCTTCGCCGTGTTGGTGAGCGTTGCGCCTTTTGTCCAGCTTGCCGCGGCGGAATAAACATCGTCGTCCAGCTTGCGTGCGAATTCGGCTTGATTGGATTTTGGCTGAACCAAAATCGTTTCGTGCGCGTCCGGCCGGCTCCAGTCTGCGGTCTTCACATCGCCCGTGCCGTAGGGAAAATGGATTTGAATCGCGAGCCGCTGCAATTTAAGCAGCGGCGATTTCACGCGCACGGCAATCGCATCCGACGCCGGATCGCAAATGGTTTCAACCTCGACGGGTTCGCCGTCAAATTTGAAATAACTCACTATCTCGCCGTTCCACAAATCCAGCGTCTGTGAAATGTCCGTCAGATCATTCGTCTGCGCAGGCGAGCCATCGGATTTTTCCAGCAGAAAACCAATTTGTCCCAGATGCAAACGGTGCGGATTCTCGCGCAGCCATTTGATTTCCGGCGTCATCTGGTTGTGCGGCACGTCGGCGTAAGGCACGAGCCGACCGGTCAGGTTTGTAAATTCCTTGAATTGAAATTTGTCAATGCTCCAGCCATTCGTGTTCGGAATCGTGTGCCAGCCCCAGTCCGACAGCGTGCCAAGCGGAGTCGTGTTTTCAAACGCTTCGGGAAAAGTCTGCAGGCCGGTCGCGTCCACGGTGAAGGCGAATCCGCCGTTGCCGACCGAGAGCGGATTGTTCGCGTCAAATTGTTTCAGTTCCACATTGTGCCGCGTCACGAGCGCGTGGCGGTCAATCGGCGCGGCGCGCAGCGCGACGGCGGAATTGAGGAAAAAACCGAGAAGGCAGAGCTGGCGCGCGATTTTCATTTGCTTGGCTTTCATTTATTGTTACCAAGTCGCCCGCGAACACGGCATAAAATTCATGGTAAATTTTCCCTTGCACCGCGAATGAGCACGGCCGCAACCCAACCCGTTGTCTCCATCATCATCCCCGCGTTCAACCGCGCGGAACTGATTTTGGAAACCCTGGACTCCATTTCGCGGCAGACGTTCGCGGATTGGGAAGCGGTGGTCGTTGACGACGGTTCCACGGACACGACGAGTGAAATCGTGACGCGCTGCGCCGCAACGGATTCGCGCGTGCGTTTCCTTTCCCGCGAACGCCCGCCCAAGGGCGCAAGCACCTGCCGGAACCTCGGGCTGGCGGCGGCGCGCGGCGATTTGGTGGTTTTTCTGGACTCGGACGATTTGCTCGGCCGCGATTGTCTGGAACGGCGCGTGGCCGTGATGACGGGAAATCCCCGGGCCGACTACGCCGTGTTTCAAGGTTTGCTTTTCAAACAGACGCCGGGCGATCTGGAATTCGTTTTGAACCTGCCGAACAACGAGCCGGACCTGTGCCGCTTTCTGCGCGGCGACCCGGTGTGGCAGACGACCGGGCCGATCTGGAAAAAATCCGCCGTGCAACAACTGGGCGGCTTTGACGAGCAGTTCGCCTGCTGGCAGGACACCGACCTCCATTTTCGCGCCTTGAATTCCGGGCTGGCTTATCTCAAGCGGTTCGACCTGCCGCCCGACTATTTTCACCGCAAGCATAATCTGCCCAGCATCAGCCAAAAGGGTTTTAATTACCGCGAGGCCGTCGTCAGCACGTTGCAATTTTGCATCAAGGCGGCCGACGCCTTGAAATCCCCGGCGGACGCCGACAAAAAAAATAATTTGCGTTCCATGCTGGCCAGCCAGGTTCAACTGGCGCTGGCCAACCGCCATTTTGACCTGGCAGATCAGGGCATCGAACTGGCGATTCAAAACCGGCTGCTCGATTTTCGCGCCAAAACATTGTGGCGGCTGGCGCGCCATTGCCACCGGGCGCGTGCGCTGGGAATCCGCGGATTGGCGCGGCTGGGCAACCGCCTGCTGCGTCCCTACCGGCCGGCGTTGTCGCTGGGAATACACAGGCTGGCAGAAAAACCTGACGCGGCCGGGCGTGCATCTTGAAAGTTCCCCCCGGAGCGCGGACGGTTTTGGCCGTTCACGCCTGATGAATTGAGAAAATGCCGGTGAACCGCGCCGGTTCAGGTCTGTTGCAACTCGGTGAGCAGTTCGTTGTGAATATTTTTACAAGCTCCACCCTTGGGCGCGGGGAAAACGTTCTTGCCCTCGTCGAAGGTGAGCTTGCTCTCCCCGCATCCAACCTTGGATTTGCCGGATCCGACGTTGGGTTTGGCGGATGACGCGGCAGGCTTCGCTGAAAATAGCCCAGCCATTTAATTCCGCCGTCCGGTAAATAATTTAATGAAAATAGCCCAGCCATTTATGGCTGGGAACAACGCAACCCAAATTACAAAGTCCCGTCAGGGACGGCAGACAATTTTCTTTCGTCCCTGACGGGACTTGAAACATTCCCGAACTGCGAACCCAGCCATAAATGGCTGGGCTATTTTCAAAGACGGCGGAGTGCGCCCGTCCCCGGCCGCTGCAACGTCCTAACGGCTGTGCGCCCCGGTCTATCCGATGACGGTTTGCCCGGCCACGTTGCTGCGCCCGGGAACGGGCGCACTCCGGCAGGTCGCGGACGACGAAGCCACGTCCGGCGCGCCAGAGCGGTTCGCCTTCCGGCAGATGCAAACGTCGCGCCAGCGTCTGGCCATGACGCACAGGCATGGGCGAAATATCAAGGCCAATCATGGTGCGCGGATTTTCAAGGGGACACGGACGAGGCTCCTGCTCCATGGGTAGAAGACCCCATAGCAACCGTGGAGCGAAGGGTTATCTTGCTGGCATGAATAT
>Ga0224554_1000280_pt1 | contig 45164 bp, 31 predicted proteins | sample 714S22024metaG_FD_180666 | JGI IMG/M metagenome (GOLD analysis project Ga0224554, IMG submission 180666) | Peat soil microbial communities from Stordalen Mire, Sweden - 717 S2 20-24 | ecosystem: Environmental > Terrestrial > Soil > Wetlands > Peat | place: Sweden: Norrbotten County, Stordalen... | reverse complement strand
TCGTGGCCATCGCCTAGCCGCTTTGCTTCTGGCCCCCATGGGGGCCAGAAGCAAAACAACCTCAACCCAACAACCTTCCGGAATAAGACGGAAGATCGAAAGTGCGAAAAAGTCTGGACACTACCTGTTCAGGCGCGACCACTACGTCCGCTGAGGGACAAGTTCCCGCGCCGGGATTCAACTTGCAGCCCAGCAGGGCAAAGCCGGAGAGCGTGCCCGCGACATTATCCACACCTGTGCCCAGGAAGTAGGGCGCAGGCGATCCACCATTTGCGTTCACGAGCGGGATCGGAAACAGATGAGTCGTGTCGGTGTAGTTGGTTGAAAGTTGGCCGCCGAGGACCTGCCGCAGGTCGGCGCCGCGATAGCCGCTGAGAACGACAGTGAACCAACGAGTTGGCAATTGCACTGCGATCTGGTTGCCATACATGGCGCTGCCGGCGGTAAAACCTTTGGCCAATGAAGTGCCGGCGACCAGCGCGGCGGGGTATTCGTCACCGACAAGATCCTCAGCGGTGTTGGTAACGACGGACGAGCGCCGCCCGTAGAAGCCGGTCCAGAAGATTTGCGCGAGCGCGACGGCAGGGGCCTTGTCGAGCTGGAACTGCAGTGTCAATCCGGCGGCGAGCTCGGGACGGTCGGAGTCGGCGCCCTGCCGCTCGGCCTCGCCAACCTGGCTCAGGAATCCGGCGGCGGGCGAAACCGCAGGGGGGCAGTAGACCGCTGCCAGCGTGCAGAACGTGAGCTTCTCCACCTGCCCCGAACTCGGCATCATGATCGCGAATTCGGGCGAGAGCTTGAAATTGCGCGGCGAGGCTCCGAGTTTCTGGACGACTCCGAAACGGAACTGCGGCGCGCGGTTGTAGACGGCGCCGTAGTCGGCGACGTTCCATGTGGTATCGAGCATGTTGGGCATTGCCATTGAACCGAACCGAGTCCAGTCCTGTCCGCCGACGAAGAACAGACTTGTTTTACCGGTTGCGCGGAAATCCAAACGCACATAGGCCAGGCGCAATCGCAGGTTGGGATTGCGAATCGAGGTGACGTCGGCATTATCGGATTCGTTGAAATTGCCTTCAAAGTCGGCTTCGAATCGGCCGGTAAGAACGACCCTTTTAGAAATGCTGGGCCATTCCAGATTGACTCCCATGCGGCTTTGACGCGATTTCATGTGGAATTCGGGATCGGCGTTCGGGCCGGTGTCGCTGCCGGGGAGCAGCATCAGGCCGGCGGGGATCGGGAAGTCATCGCCGTTGGGCGAGCTGCTGTCCTGCTCCGCGGTAGCTTTGATGAAGCCGTAGGGAGTAAACGTCACTGGGCCGACTTTGAGACCGATTAAGCCGCCGGGTTGAGGAGCGTCGAAGGCCAGCACGCGCACCGGAACAATCGCCGGGATCGCGGAGACCGCGGGGGGCTTCAATTCCGCCAACTCGGGTTGAGGGACTGGTGCGGCTTGCGGTTTGGGCGGCGGCGCATGACCGGCAGCCGGGGCCGGCGCCGGAGTCGCGGCGGGAACCGGCGCGGTTGCGGCTGAGGTTGCGGACAAATCGGCCGCGTTCAATACGCCTTTGCGAGTGAGGGCTTGAACCAGAAGCTGGAGTTCGGCGTCTGGGGCGGCGACGCGAATGGCATCGATCTCGGAAGACGTGAGTACTCCTTTCTTCAGGAGCGCGTCGAGCAAAGCCGTGAGATTCACGGCGCTTATGGCGGCGGCCGGCCCGGCGGCCGGGCCGATATTTGAAGAAGGATTTGAGGAGGGATTTGCCGCAGGGGTTCCTGCAGCCGAACTCGTTGCGCCCGGCACGCTTCCGTTGGCTGCGCCGCCATTACCATTCTCGGCAGAGACGGTTGCGACTGCCATGGCCAGAACAGCGACTCCCAAGAAGATCCCACTGAGTTTCCGCATGGACGTTGTCTCCCTTGTTTCGGCCTATGTGCACAATCCGGCCGAACTCGCATTCTTCTTGTTCATCGTTCAAGGGGTGGAAAATCGAGCGGCGTGGAGGAGGAAAAGCCGTCGCGTCTCGGATTGGGATTGCGCGGCCGGGACTCGTTCTGAATCGGGCGCGCTGGAAAATTAACCGCAGCAAAGTTCGTGCCGGCACACGAATTCAGCTATCGTCTTCGCATATCAAGCGGAATTTGACGGCGCGGACTTGAGGGTTGCTCATCTCTCCGCGCGGCTGAACGCCCGGATTCCTAGAAACCGCCGCCGCTGGCTCGAAGGAGCATGCGGCACCGGGGATAAGCGGCCGGGCTGCCCAGGGCTGGGAGATATGGTCATGCAGGGACGGGAGCATTCCCCGCTGATTTTCGTTGTCGATGACGACGCCACGATCGTTCGCACGATCGATGGATTCATGAGGCGGGCGGGATTTCGAACAGAGAGCGCGAGCGATGTTCGCAGTGCGCTCAAGGAGATCCGGGCAAGACGCCCCGACCTGATTCTGTTAGACGTGAATCTGCCCGACGGCTCGGGCTTTGACGTATGCAGGACGCTGAACAATGAAGCCTCGGCATTCACGACGCCGGTTTTGTTCATCTCCGCCAACGAAGACACGCCGACGAAAGTGAAGGGATTCGAGGTTGGCGGGGTCGATTACATCACCAAGCCCATCGTCGGAGCCGAAGTCCTGGCACGTGTGCGCACGCATCTGCGGCTGAAGCGGGCCTACGACCGGCTCGCCGAACTTCAGGCGGAACGGCTGCAGAAGCTGGCCAGCGCTCAGCGAAACCTGATGCCCAGCCCGGAGGACCATCCGGAGGCACGTTTCCAGGTCTCCATCTGCCAGGTGCTGAAAGCCGGCGGAGATTTCTACGACGTGATCCCCACGGGCGAGAACGTTGTGGACTATCTGGTGGCAGATGCGAGCGGACATGACCTTGCGGCTTCTCTCTGGACAGCATCCCTCAAGGCGCTGGCCGCGGAATACGCCGGCCCGCTGAACCTCCCCATTGAGATTGTGCGCGCCATCAACAGCTCGCTTCGCCACATCTTGCCGCGCGGCGCATTCTTCACGCTTATTTACGCGCGCGTCAACCAGCAGACCGGGCGCGTCTCGCTGGTAAACGCCGGCCATCCTCCGGCTATAGTCTCCCGCCACGCAGCCGGGGAACCGACAATCCTGCGCCAGGAAGGCGACGTGGTAGGCGCCTTCGATGACGCGGTCTTCGGTGTCGCAGAGTTGATCCTGCAGCCTGGCGACCGGCTTTTCCTCTACACAGACGGCTTGATCGAAAACGGGGGCACCTACGAAGAGGGCCTTGAGCGCCTCGTCAAGGCCTGTGTCGCGCGGCAGAATCAGCCCCTTCAGAATGCGATTCCCGCGATCGTCGACGAGGTTGTAGTGAGTCCATCTCCAGCCGACGACACCCTGTTGATGGGAGTGGAAAGATGAAGCTGCCGCGGGAACCCAAATCCATCTCTCTATCGGAGAAGATCCCGTCGAGAATGGCCGAAGCTGAGCTGCTCTGCCTCCGGATCCGCGAAACGCTCCAGGCAAACGGACTGTCCCGGCTCAGTTTCGCGGTGGAACTGCTGGCGCGGGAATGCCTGAGCAACGCGATGATTCATGGAAACCGCAACGATGGCGATAAGTTGATTGACCTTCGTCTCGATCTGGGGCGGGAGTGGATTCGCCTCGAGGTACGCGACCAGGGTCCGGGGTTTCGCTGGCGAAAGGCGCTCAAGAACCCCATGGATCAGTCGGCGCACTCAGGCCGCGGGCTGCACCTCTACAAGCTTTATTCCCAGCGCGTCGAGTTCAACCGCTCGGGGAACCAGGTGACTCTCTGGATCAGCAGGATGAACTCAACCGGAAAGGAAGGCCGCGAAATGGCCGCTTACGTGAGTGAACAAAAGGAAGAGCAGGGCTCGGTGAGGCTGAAGGGCGATTTGACGGCGGTGCTGGTGCCGGAGCTCCAGGCCAGCCTGCAGGAGATGACCGAGAACGGCGCGCGCGAAGTGGTTTTCGACTTGTCAGAAACCGCGATGCTCGACTCGAGCGGCATGGGCTTGCTGATCGCGGCGGCCAACAGCCTGACTCCACTGGGCGGCAAGGTGCGCGTGACCAATGTCCGGCCCGATATCTTCCGCCTGCTGCAGAGCATGCGATTGACGGCACGGCTCAATGTCAGCGGAAAAGCGCAATAGGAGAGTCAACATGGATCCGGACGTCGCACTGGACGATGAACTGCTGGGCGAATTCATCAACGAATAGCGTGAGCACCTGACCACGATCGAGGCCGACCTGCTGGCGATTGAAGAGGGCGGGGCGAACATCGATGCGGAGCTGGTGAACAAGGTATTCCGCGCCGCCCACTCGATCAAGGGAGCCAGCGGCTTTTTCGGCCTCACCAAGGTCAAGGAGCTGGCGCATAAAGCCGAGACCGTTCTGGATATGATGCGGTCGAAAAAGATGCCCCCCAACGCCGAGATTACCAACCTTCTGCTGGCGGCCTTCGACCAGTTGCGCGAGATGATCAACAAGCCCAAAGAAAGCGCTGAAGCGGACATCGCGGAACTTCTCGTGAATCTGACGGGCTTGACGTCGTCCTATCTGCCCCAGGCACAAAAAGAGTCCCTCACGCAAACCGTCACCCTGAAGGCGGAGCAAGGACCGCCCGTCGTGATGCCGCAGTTCGATCTTGAGCGGTCGCGGGAATCGGGCCATTACATCTGCAGCATCGAATACGACCTGATTCACGATATCGAGCGCCAGGGCCGCAACATTCTGGAGGTCTTCCGCACCCTGTCGGTGTACGGAGAGATCCTGGATTGCGAGGTGAACTTCGAGTCTGTCGGCACGCTCGAAAGTCCCATCGGAAACCAGCTTCCGGTGCGGGTCATCCTGTCGACAGAGTTCAAGCCGGACGAGATGGTGGCGCTGTTTCCCTATTACCGGAACAAGATCAAACCGCTCTCCGAGCCTTCATCGAATGCGCCGCCGGCCGACGTCAAGCCGGAGGTTGCGCAGCCCGAATCGAATCCGGCGCCGGTCGCCGCCGCCATCGCCGAACCTGAGCCGCAACGGCCGCCCGCCGTCCCGGCAGAATCTCCAACGCCGGCACCCGCGGCCGCCAGGGCCCAAGCGCCGCCCGCTTCCCAGGCGCCCTCGACGGTCGTCGAGGACAGCATCCGGGTGAACGTCGGAACTCTCGAAATGCTGATGAATTTGGCCGGCGAGCTGGTGCTCGGGCGCAATCAGCTGCGCGCCTCCATCGCCCAGAAGAACTCGCGGGCCCTGAAAGCCGCCGACCAGCGCATCAACCAGATCACCTCCGAATTGCAGGATGCCGTCATGCAGACGCGGCTCCAGCCCATCGGCAACGTGTTCGGAAAGTTTCCCTGGCTGGTGCGCGACCTGGCCGCATCGCTCGCCAAGGATGTGCAGTTGGAGATTCGCGGCAAGGACGTAGCTCTCGACAGGAGCCTGATCGAATCCTTGTCGGATCCTTTGACGCACATGGTGCGCAACGCCGTCGATCACGGCATCGAATCGCCGGAAGATCGCGTCCACGCCGGCAAGGGACGTCAGGGATCGCTCGCGATCGACGCCCGGCATGAAGCCGGCCAGGTGGTGGTGGAGATTGCCGATGACGGCCGGGGCATCGACCCCGATCGCATTGCCAAGGTTGCCCTTCAAAAAGGGCTGATTACGCCCGAAAAACTGGAGGCCATGTCGGCGAAGGACAAGACTGCCCTGATCTTTCTTCCCGGATTGTCAACCAACACCCAGGTCAGCGAGGTTTCTGGCCGCGGCGTCGGAATGGATGTGGTGAAGACCAACCTCGACCGTCTGGGCGGCAAGGTGGAAATCATCTCGACACTGGGGAAGGGAACGACTTTCCGCATCAAACTGCCGCTGACCCTGGCCATTATCCCGTCGCTGATCGTCTCCGTCGAGCGGGAGCGGTTCGCCATTCCGCAGATCAACGTGGAGGAGATGCGCCACGTGCTGGCCGACCAGGCCAAGACCCGCATTGAGATTGTGGGCGATGCCGAGGTTCTGGTGTTGCGCGACCGCCTCATCCCGCTGGTTCGTTTCGCCGATCTGCTGGGGGTGGCGCCCACGTATTCCGATCCCAACAGCGATCAGTGCGAGATCGATCGCCGCAGCCGGATGGCTGACCGGCGCTCGCCCCGCCTGGCCGCTGAGGGAGATGGAAAGCCGGCCGCAACGCCGCCTCATCTGGAACAAGCGCGCAAGCCCGGCGACCGGCGCCATGCCGGCGGCGCATTGGAGATCGTCGTGGTTACGACCGGCACACAAACCTATGGGCTGGTGGTGGGCAGTTTTCACGACACCGAAGAGATCGTCGTCAAGCCATTGGGATCTCATCTGAAGGGATTGGAAGAGTACGCCGGAGCAACCATACTAGGCGACGGCTCCGTGGCGCTGATCGTCGACGTCGCCGGCCTCGGGGCGAAGGCGAACCTGGACGCGATTGCCGGCACGGCGCGCGCCACCGGCGAGAGCGAAGGCGCCGATCAGGCTGAGTTCACCGATAGCCATGCGCTGGTTCTGTTCCATAACGGCCCGGAGGAGCTCTGCGCCCTGCCGCTCGACACGGTGACGAGGATTGAGCACATCGCGCCGAGGCAGGTGGAGACGATCGGCGGCCGGCGCACCATGCAGTATCACGGCGGCCTGCTGCCGCTGGTGACACTCTCCGATGCGGCCGAGGTCAAGCCGATCGGCGAGAGCAAGAATCTGGCGGTGATGATCGCCAATGTTCGCAGTCACGAAGTCGGTTTGCTGGGGGCCATGCCCGTGGATGTAGTCGAGACCGGCGTGAGGATCGATCAGACGACCCATCGCCAGAGGGGCGTTTCGGGGTCGACGATCATTCGCGACCGCACGGCGTTGATCGTCGACCTGTACGAATTGGTAGACGCGACGTGGCCGGAATGGGCCGCGGAACAAGCCAGTGCGCGGCCGCGCTCGGCCGATGCCGGGAAGTGGGGCGTGCTGCTGGCCGAGGATTCGGACTTTTTCCGGTCGCAGATCAGGCGCATTCTCGAAGAAGACGGCTATCCCGTGCTGGCGGCGCCCGACGGCGAATCCGCCTGGGAGCTGCTGACGAAGAATCTCGAAAAGGTGCGGACCGTCGTGACCGACATCGAGATGCCGCGGCTGGACGGGCTGGGCCTGGCGCGGCGCATTCGCGCCGATGGCCGCACGGTGGGCCTGCCCATCATCGCTCTCACCTCCCTGGCCGGCGAGGACGATATGGCCCGCGGCAAATTGGCGGGTATCGACGACTACCAGACGAAGCTCGACCGGGATCAGCTTCTCGATCGCTTGCGCGCGTATTCCGGCAAGGCTCCGCCCCAGCCGGCAGAGGCCGCCGCCGCTTATGCAGCCGCCTGACCGCCCATCGCGAGATGGAGGGCCTGGCACAGAGGCAGGTACTCAACACGCAACACGAAGGAGAGACTCTTTATGAAGCTGAATATCCGATCGCAACTGGTACTGGCCTTTGCCGCTGTGCTGGCCCTTGTGCTCATCTCCTCGGCCATCGTTTATTGGAAGGCGAGCGACGTCAGCCAGAAGCTGGACCGTTTCAAGGAAATCAGGATCCCGCTCATGGTGAAATCCAGCGCGGTGGAACTCAACCTATTGAAAACGAGATCCGACACGCGCCGCGTGGTGCTGTATGTCGCCACCGGGAAACTCGACAAGGCAAAGGCCTACAAACAGAACGTGGAGCAGGACTGGGCCGCGGTCAACTCGGAGTTTGAAGAGCTGCCCGAGATGAGCAAGCATTTTGTTCTGCAAGAGAACAAGGACAGGGTGGCAAAGCTGGAGACCGAGTTGCCTTTGCTCCATCAGGAACAGAGCGACATCGTGGATCGGGCGCTGTCCGCAGGCCCCAAAGGGATCGCATCCGTCGACGACGATTTGGCGCAGAATGTCGAGACACACGGCGCCGCTGTAAGAGAAGTCATCGAGGGGCTTTCAGGAAGTGCCAAGTCGCTGGTTGCCGACGATCTCGATAGCCAGATCAAGAGCCAGAGCACATCGCAGTGGATGCTGGTCGTTTCCTCGCTGCTCTCCCTGGTGATTGGCATAGGGATCGCCTTCATCATCAGCGGCCGGATTGTCGGCGCCCTGACGCCGGTTCTGGCGCGCCTCAAGGCGAACGCCACAGGAGATTTGAGCGGCAACATGATCACGGAAGAAATGCTTGCCAGGCAGGACGAGCTGGGCGAATTGGCGGCCGCCTCGAAAACCATGACCGTGAATCTTCGCACGCTGATCGGAAAGATCGCCGGCGGCGTACAGACCCTGGCCGCCTCGGCCACCGAGCTGTCGGCGGTCTCGAAGCAAACCGCCGAAGGGACCTCTTCCATGTCGGACAAAGCCAATGGAGTAGCGGTGGCGGCCGAAGAGGCCAGCGCCAATACTCTGTCGATTGCCGCGGGCATGGAGGAGTCTTCAAGCAGCCTGTCCTCGGTAGCCTCGGCCACCGAGGAGATGAGCGCCACGGTGGGCGACATCGCGGCCAACACTTCCCGGGCTCGCGCCATCAGCGAGCAGGCGACGGGCCAGGCGCAGACGATCACCGACCAGATGCAGAAGCTGGGCCAGGCGGCGCAGGAGATCGGCCATGTGACTGAGACCATCACCAACATCTCGGCGCAAACCAACCTGCTGGCGCTGAACGCCACCATCGAGGCGGCGCGCGCGGGAACGGCGGGCAAGGGCTTTGCCGTGGTGGCGAACGAAATCAAGGAGCTGGCGCGGCAGACGGCCGAGGCCACCGAGGACATCAAGGCGCGCATCGCCGGAATACAGAACTCGACCGGCACGGCGATCTCCGACATCGGGCAGATTACGACCGTGATCAAGGACGTGGGCACGATCGTCTCGAGCATTGCGGCGGCCATCGAAGAGCAAGCCACGGTGACCAAGGATGTGGCGGGCAACATTGCGCAAGCCTCGGACGGCGTGCGGCAGGCCAATGAACGCGTCTCGCACACTGCGGAAGTATCGAAGAGCATCGCGCAGGACATTGCAGGGGTCAACACGGCGGTGGTCGACATCCGGCAGGGCGGCCAGCACGTGGAGGCCAGCGCGGTCGAATTATCCAAGCTGGCCGAACAACTCGGCGCCCAGGTGGCGCAGTTCAGCTTGTAGGGAGGGCGACGATGGCAAAGAGCGTCTCCAATCCTGAGATCGCGGAAGACCTGCTGGTAGCCACCTTTCAACTGGGGAGCGACGGCGGCGTCTTCGGGGTCGACGCAACTTTGATTCAGAAAGTGGTCATGGTGGGCGAGCTTACGCCCGTCCGCCATGCCCAGGCGTATGTGGCCGGCATTCGAAATCTGCGCGGCCGAATTATTACGGTCATCGATCTCTGTGTGCGCCTGGGCCTGGGAGCCGTCGAGATCGGTCCCGAGAGCCGCATCCTGATCGCCGACTGGAAAGGCGAGCCTGTGGGTCTGCTGGTGGACCGGGTGGAGGATGCCGTGGCGGTGGAGGCGGGCGGCCTGGAGCCGGCTCCGCCGAATCTGCATGGCGTCCAGATGCAGAAACTGCTGGGCGTGTTTCCGAGCGGTGAGCGCCTTGCGGCGCTGCTCGATCTCGCGGCGGTGCTCGACACCGACGAGCGCACCGGAAAAGCAATGTCGAACGAAGACAAGAGGGGGTAGGCGTGAGGGTCCTGGTCGCCGACGATGCGATCCTTTTCCGGCGGCTGCTTCGGGACGTGCTGGTGTCGCTGCCGGGCGTTGAGGTCGTGGGAACCGCGACCAACGGCAGGATTGCGGTCGAGAAAGTCCGCGAACTCAAGCCCGATCTTCTCACTCTGGACATCGAGATGCCGGAGATGGACGGCCTGGCGGTCCTCGATGAGCTGTTCAGAAAGGGCGAACCGCAAGTGGAGATCATTGCGGTGAGCGCATTGTCCCGTCGCGGGGGCGACCTCACCATGCGAGCCCTTGAAAAAGGCGCCTTCGATTTCATTACGAAGCCGGAGGCCGCCACCCCTGAAAAAGGCCGCGAGGCGCTGTTGCGGGAGCTGGCTCCGCGGGTGCGCGCCGCGGCGCATCGCGTGGAAGTCAGGACAATTCTGCGCGGTGACTCTCGACCCTTGCGGCCCGATCTCGCGACGCCCGGCGCCCGACCCCAACGCGCACAGGCGGGCTCCGGCCTTGATGGCGTTCCCTCGCGCATGCGACGTCTATCCCTCCCGCAAAGGCCGGAGATGGTCCTGATTGGCGTGTCCACCGGCGGGCCGGCTGCGCTGGCCCAGCTTCTGCCCGCAATTCCACGCGACATCGGGGTGCCGATTGTGATTGTGCAGCATATGCCTCCGATCTTTACGAAATCCCTGGCCGACAGCCTGGCCGCGAAATGCGCGGTCGAGGTTCGAGAGGCGGCTCACGGGGAGCTCCCCCTGCCAAACACGGCTTACATCGCGCCCGGAGGGCGGCAAATGAGGCTGATTCGAGGAACGGAGAACCGGGCCGTGCTCGAGCTGACCGACGACCCTCCCGAAAACAACTGCCGGCCCGCGGTGGATTACCTGTTTCGCTCGGCGGCCAACCATTTCCCAGGCAGCTCGATGGCAGTGATTCTGACCGGGATGGGAAGCGACGGAACGATTGGCTTGAAGCTGCTGAAGCGCCATGGTTGTTTCGTGATTGCGCAGGACGAAGCGAGCAGCGTGGTTTACGGAATGCCCAAAGCAGCGGTCGATGCAGGAGTGGCCGATGTCATTTTGCCTTTAAGCTCGATCGCCGGCCGCATCGGCGCCGTGGTCAAAGGAGGGCTGCTTTGACTACCGCGATCACGCGCGAAGAGTTGCCGGTCTGGACCCGCTACATTTACGAGATCAGCGGAATTCATCTCGACGATTCAAAAGGCTATCTGGTGGAGACGCGCTTGAGCGGCCTGCTGAGAGAATCCGGCGCCGCCAGCTTTTCCGAGCTGTTCTTCAAGGTCCGGGCCGACGGCACGAGCAAACTGCGCAGCAAAGTGATTGAAGCCATAACCACGAACGAAACCTCGTTCTTCCGGGATACGTCTCCTTTCGACTTGCTTCGGCACAAGCTGATTCCCGACCTCATCGACCGGCGCAATGCGAATGGCGCCCGCGTTCCCATCCGCATCTGGAGCGCGGCCTGTTCGACGGGTCAGGAGGCGTACTCGACGGCTATCGTTCTCAAGGAGCTGCTTGGGGACCTCGCGCGCTACGACATCCGCATTATGGGCACAGACATTTCGAACAAGGTTGTGGCCCAGGCCAGCTACGGAGAATACGGCCGGCTGGAACTGGAGCGGGGCCTGCCGCCGGAGTCGCTCGCCCGGCACTTCATGGCATCGGGCGATCGCTGGAAGGTCCGCGACGAAATCCGCGCGCTGGCCACATTTCGCACCATGAACCTGCTGGAGCCGTTCTCCTTCCCAAATCCGTTCGACATCATTTTCTGCCGTAACGTCGCCATCTACTTCACCGAGGCGGACAAAACCAGACTGTACCGGAACCTCATCCGATATCTGGCAAAAGACGGCTGCCTCATCATCGGCTCAACCGAATCGATCTCCGGGCTCTGTCCGGAGCTCGAGCCGAAGCGATACCTGCGGTCGGTTTTCTATCAATGGAAGAACCAGGCATGAGGACACATCTCGAAGATTCCGGCAGGCTTCCGAGGCAGGAGAATTCCTGCGTTGAGTACGCCTCGCTGGCTGCGGCTGTCGAGCAGGCCGCGGACAGCTTCGTCATGACCGATCTTGACGGCAAGATCCTTTACGTGAATCCTGCGTTCACGGCGATGACGGGATACGCCAGCGAGGAAGCGGTGGGACAGAACCCGCGCGTCCTCAAATCCGGGCGCCACCCGGCGGCGTTCTACAAGCAGCTGTGGGATACCATACGGTCGGGACAAGTCTGGCAAGGAGTAGTGATCAACCGCCGCAAGGACGGCACCATCTACGACGAAGAGATGCAGATCGCTCCCGTGCGCGACGCGAATGGCGCAGCCATCGGGTATGTCGCGGTCAAGCGAGACATCACCGAACGCAGGCGGGCGGAACAGGCGTTGCGCGACAGCGAACAGTACTTCCGCTCGATGGCCGATAGCTGCCCCTCGATGCTGTGGGTGACCGGGCCGGCGGGTGAGGCTGAATTCCTCAACCGGGCGTACCGGGAATTCTCCGGCCTCACCCTCGAAGAAGCGCGCGGGAATCAATGGCGCTCGCTGATCCACCCCGACGACGCTCCCAGGTATCTGGCGAAATTTGACAGCGCGATGAGGGAGCACACATCCTTCAGCGCGGAAGGGCGAGTTCGGCGCGCCGATGGCGAGTGGCGGCTGGTTGGCTCTCGCGGCGAACCGCGGTATTCGCCGGCCGGTGAGTACCTGGGGCACATCGGACTCCGGGCCGACATCACCGAGCGCACCAAAGCCGAGCAGCAGCAACAGTTCCAACACTCGCTCATTCGCGCCATTTACGAAGGGTCGCTGGATGGAATTCTGGTCGTAAATACAGACGATACGATCGTCTCTCACAACAAGAAATTCCTGGACGTCTGGAAGCTCTCTCACCCCAGCGATGCGGAGGGACTGCCGGAAAGCATCGCGGGCACTTCTTACCAGGCGCTTCTCTCCCGAGCCCTCGAGCGGGTGAAAGATCCCGACGCTTTCATGGAGCGAGTCCGGGCGCTTCAGAACAGCAAGGATCTGGCGGACCGCATCGAAGTCGAATTGAAAGACGGCAGGACACTGGAGCGCTATTCGAGCTGTATACGAAGTGAGAGCGGCCAGCACCTGGGGCGCGCGAGGTTCTATCGGGACATCACCGAACGCAAGCAAGCCGAGCAGGCGCTGCGCGAGAGCGAAGATCGCTTCCGCACCATGGCGGACGGCTGCCCGATGCCGATGTGGGTAACCGGCGCCGATGGCAAGATCATGTTCATCAACCGAGCGCTTCGGGATTTTACCGGCGCCGGCCCGGAACAGGTGGAGGGCGACAACTGGCAACTGCATTGTCATCCAGACGACGCACGCGCGTTTATCGAGGAATCGAGCCTTGTGGCGCGGGAGCATTCGCCCCTCAAGACCGAAGCGCGGTTCCGAAGAGCCGACGGCGAGTGGCGGTGGCTGGTCGCAATCGGCGAGCCCCGCTTTTCGCCCCGCGGCGAATTTCTCGGGCATGTCGGCCTTGGGATGGATATTACCGACCGCAAGCAAGCGGAGCAGGCCCTGCAGAGCAGCGAGGAGAAATTCCGCGAGCTGGCGGAGAACATCCGCCAGGTGTTTTGGCTGAAGGATGTTGGATCGGACGGGTTCCTCTATGTGAGCCCGGCGTATGAACAGGTATGGGGAAGGAGTTGCGCCAGCGTTTACCAGGATCCGAATTCCAGGTTGGAGGCGATTCATCGCGATGACCTGGAACAGTCACGCTTGGCCTTCGCCCGGCAAATGCAGGGAGAAGATGTTGAAACGGAATACAGGATTCGAACTCCGGAAGACCGGGAGAAATGGATCCGCGGCCGGAGTTTTCCCATTCGCGATCAAGACGGCCGGCTGATTCGGGTAGCCGGGATTGCGGAAGAGATTACCGAACAGAAACGCCATGAAGAGGCGCTGATTCGCGCTCAAGCTGACGCCGAGGCCGCCAACCGCAAGCTTGCCGCGCAACACGCCATTTTGGACGACGAGCGCAAATTACTGCGCACCTTTATCGACAATGTCCCCGATTTGATGTTTGTAATGGATTCCGAATCCAGGTTCGTCGTTGCCAATCCGGAGTTAGCGCGATGGGCGGGAGTTGAGAAGCCGGAGGATCTTGTCGGAAAATCCGAAATCGACGTGTTTTCTCCCGAGGTCGCGAGGCGCATGTATGAAGACGACCAGCGCGTAATTCGCTCCGGTAAGCCTATGTTCAACCGCGAGGAGATTGTCGAAGTGAGTTCAGACAAAGGGTTCCTGATCCTTCTCACCACCAAGGTGCCACTCTTCGACAGCGAGGGCCATGTGACGGGAATCGCGGGCATGGCGCGGGACATCACCGAACGCAAGGTGATCGAAGATGCGCTTCGCGAAAGCAACCGGGAACTCCAAAAGTCGATTGACAGGGCCAATAAGCTGGCCTGGGAAGCGGATGCAGCCAATCGCTCAAAGAGCGAGTTTCTGGCCAACATGAGCCACGAAATCCGCACTCCGATGAACGGCGTGATCGGCATGAATGGCTTGCTGCTCTCTTCCAATCTGGAAGGGGAGCAACGGCACTACGCTGAAGTGATCGACGTCAGCGCCAAATCGCTGCTCACGGTGATTGACGACATCCTGGACTATTCCAAAGTCGAAGCGGGCAAGCTTGAGATTGATACTGTGGACTTCAACTTGCACGTCTTGATGGGCGATTTCGCCGAGCTGATGGCCGAGCGGGTTGGGGACAGGCAGCTGGAGTTTGTCTGCGCCGTGGCGCCGAATGTGAGCTCAAATCTGACTGGAGATCCGGGGCGCTTGCGTCAGGTGCTTCAGAATCTTGCCGGCAATGCGATGAAGTTCACGCAACAGGGTGAGGTCGTAGTACGCGCGGAACTGATCTCGGAGACCGACGACAGAGTATGCCTGCGGTTCACCGTGCGCGATACCGGCATCGGAATCCCGCTGGATAAACAAAGAATGCTGTTTAACAGCTTCACACAGGTCGATGCTTCAACGACGCGCCAGTATGGCGGCACAGGACTGGGCCTGGCAATTTCAAAGAAGCTGGTCGAACTGATGGGCGGCGAAATCGGGATCGAGAGCAAGGAAGGCGAGGGCTCGAATTTCTGGTTTACAATTTGCGTTGCCAAACAGAAGTCGAACCCGCAAGTGAACACTCCAAGGGTTCCGGTGAAGGGCTCGCGGATCCTGGTGGTTGACGACAACGCGACCAATCGCGAGGTGCTCACCGCTCAACTGCATTCCTGGGGCGCGGCGGTGGTCGCTGTGGAAAGCGGTCCCACGGCCCTGGCCTGCTTGCGTTATGCGGTCGCCACGGGTACCCCATTCCAGTTGGCAGTGCTCGATATGGCGATGCCGGGGATGGATGGGGCGACGCTGGGGCGCGCAATTCTGGGCGACGAAGATCTGAAGTCGATTCCCCTGGTCATGATGACCTCTTTGGGCCAAAGAGGAGACGCGCACCGTTTTAGAGAAATCGGATTCGCGGCATATTTGACCAAGCCGGTGCGCCAGTCCGATCTGTTTGATTGCCTGTCAAGCCTGTTGACTGGAGGCCAGCAGACGGAGACACGTCCTCTGATTACCCGGCATAGCCTGCAGGCTGCGCGCCGAAGCAATGCCCGCATCCTTTTGGCTGAGGATAATCACACGAATCAGGAGGTTGCATGCGGAATGCTCCAGCGAATGGGGTGGCACGCAGATGTGGCTCAGGACGGCAAAGAGGCGTTGCAGGCGCTTGAGCGAACTTCATACGATCTGGTTCTCATGGACGTGCAGATGCCGGAGATGGATGGATATGAGGCTACCCGCCTGATCCGCGACCCGAACTCGGCAGTGCTCAACCACAATGTTCCCATCATCGCGACAACCGCTCATGCGATGGCAGGAGATGCGGCGAAGTGTCTCGCCGCAGGCATGAGCGATTATGTCTCCAAGCCCATCGATCCGAAGATTCTGGAGCAACTGGTGGAGAAGTGGTTAATTCGGAAAGAGCATGGGGCGCCTGGAGCGATGCCAGCCGAATCAGCCGGAGACACGAAGGCGCCAGCGCCGGTTGCAGCACTGGTCTTCAATCGGGAGGTGTTTCTTGAGCGAATGATGGGAGACGAAGAGTTCGCTCATGAAGTTGCAGCCGAGTTTGTGAAAGAACTGCCCACGTTGATAGGAGCTCTCGAGGACTGGGTTCGAGAAGCCAGCCTTGAATCGATTTGGAAAGAGGCTCACAAAATCAAAGGTTCCGCGGCGAACGTTGGAGGGGAGGCGCTCAGGGACATAGCTTTGAAAGTGGAGCAGGCGGGCAAGGCAGGCAACTCCGCAGAAGTCTTTCAATGGATTCCCGAATTGGAGATCCAGGCCACCCGATTGATCGAAGCGTTGCAGCGGTGGCAAGTCGATCTTGGTTTGCCAAAGCATGGATCTCCCGTTGAGAGAAGCAATTGAATCGTCCAGCCAACTTCGTTGGCTCGCGGCTAAACCTCGCAGGCGACCGATACGCGGTGGTCGGGGATTCTTGTTCTTGCGTATTCTCAGAAATGCTGTGACGTATTGCGATTGAGCTACGTCACCGTTCCCTGTTGTTCCCACTCCAACGGCAAAAACCCGCCATGGGCGACCCCGTGTTGGCCGCGTCGAACTCAGGGTTGCGGCTTCGAAGTTCAGAGTTTAAGAAAATGCTTCAGCGGGCGAGGAAGTTTTCGTTAGCGAGGATGCGGTAGAGGGTGGAGCGGCTGATGGCGAGCTGGCGGGCAGCACGGAGCTTGTTGCCACGGTTGAGGTCGAGCACAAACTGGACATGATGGCGGATGATGGCGTCGAGGGAGAGGTCGGCGGCGCGGGCGGAGGACTGCGAGTCGAGCATCGGGGCGGGGCCGGCTGAAGAGTTTGCCCAGGGATTGACGGCTGGGCTGGCGGCGAGCGCCTGGTCGAAGGACGGGAACGGGGACTGCTGGAGGCCGTCGGGGAGGGCGAGGTCAGAGGTGCGGATGACGCCGTTGTCGGCCTGGAGGAGAGCGTTCTCGAGGATGCCGGCGAGCTCGCGCACGTTGCCGGGCCAGGAGTGTTGGAGGAGACGGGCAAGTGTGCCGGGTCCGAGGACGACTGGGCGTTGCTGGTAGCGGGCGCAGATGCGGTCGAGGAGAAATTGCGCGAGCGGGGCGATGTCTTCGCGGCGCTGGCGCAGCGGGGGGATGGCGAAGCGAATGGCAGTGAGGCGAAAGGCGAGGTCGGGGAGAAGAAGTCCCTGGCCGGCCATCTGGCGGAGCGGAGTTTGCGAAGAGGCGAGCAGAACGGCACGGCCGGGCGGACGGTCCTGAAGGTTTTTGAGGACGCCAAGGAGCAGGCCCTGACCGGGAGGGGCAAGAAGGTCGACGCGATCGAGATAGGTGAAACCGGCAAGGGTGGAGGGATCGGCGTCGGTGGCCAGCCACTCGCGGGCGTCGCGGCGCTGAAAGGCGCTGGCGGCGAGGGGTGAGCGGCTGAAGAGATAGCGGGCGAGGGTGTACTTGCCGGTGCCATGCTCGCCCTCAATGGCGGCAACCTGCAAGTGGGGCGCAGCCATTTCAGCCTGCATGAGGAGCTTGCGCCAGGCGGCGCTGACGCCGACGACCTGGATAGAGGCAGTCGCGGAGTCCAACTCCACGAGCGTAATGCCGGAGGCGGGAGGCTGCGGGTGAAACGGAGCTGAGCTATGCATGGATCTCAACCTGCCTCGCCTGCGACGCAAAGGTGAACTGCCAAGCCATCACAGGTCTCATCGGCGAGGTGGGGGAAAACATGAAGTTAGAGGAAGTTCATAAAAGCAGGGAGCAGGGAGTAGGAAATAGGGAGTAAGTGAAGGAGTGAAAGAGTGAAAGAGTGAAGAAGTGAACAGGGAGCAGTGAGCAGGGAAAGGAAAGCAGTATTTAGCTCCTAGCCGTTCGCTCGCTGAGCCTGAGGGAGTTCCGTGCGTTCGCCCGGAGCGCGTGTGGGGGCGCGTTATACTCAGGGGAATCCACGCAGAAGCGAACTCCATAAGCAGCTTTGCTCATTTTTTCAAAACCAGCTTTGATCATTTGAAGAGTCTGAGGGAACAGGAATGCCAGCGGAATCTCCAGCCGTGACGCGTTTGGGGCGCGCCGTTCGAGTGCAGGAGAGCGTTATGGACGGGCAGGGACCGCGCTCGGGACGGGCAGAAGGGCTGCGGCGCTGGGGCACAGCTGCCTGGGTGCTTGCGATTGTTGGATTCGCGGCGCTGCACGCATGGCACCTGAGGGCAGATTTTCCAAACGGATCGCCGTGGACAATGGACTGGGCAAAGTACACCGATGAGGGCTGGTACGGGAATGCCGCGGTGCGCGCGCATCTGTTTGGGAATTGGTATCTGGCGGGGGACTTCAATCCCGCGGTGATCGTTCCGGTGTGGCCTTTCGCGGAGTGGCTCCTTTATTTCTTTACCGGTGTGAGCGTGCAGGCAGCTCGCGGGCTGGCGGTGGGATGCTTTTTTGCGAGCCTGGCACTGAGCTACCTGTTGTTGCGCGGCCGTGGACCGCGCTCCCACCCCGCGGATGAGGACCCATCCGCGGGGACCCCGGTGTGGATGGCCTTGGTGGGAGTAACGCTGGCGGTGACGAGCCCCTATGTTTATAGCTTCAGCCGGCTGGCGATTCTGGAGCCGCTGCAGACGACGCTGTTGCTGGCGACGCTGAATGTTGCGGTGCGATTGCCGCGGATGAACCGGCCGGTGCTGGCATCGGTGGGGATCGGGCTGTTGTATGCGCTGGCGGTGCTGACGAAGACCACGGCTGCGTTTCTGGCGCCGGCGGTTGCCTGGGCGATGCTGATGCCGCTTTGGCACGAGAGAAGGAAAGCGATCAAGTGCGCGCTGGCGGCGGCGTTGAGCGCGGCGTCGGTGTATGGCGCTTGGCTGGCGATCGTTCTTCGGCTGGGCTTGATGCCCGACTACCGGTACTTTCTGGTAGTAAGCCACTTTACGTTGCCCGATGGATATACTTGGCCGCTGGCGGCATTCTGGTGGTCGTTTCACGGGCTGCTTTGGATCGATCACAGCCTGGTGATGCTGGCTGGAGCGCTGGTGCTGGGGGCTGCGCTGACGAGGCGCGCGGAATGGAGCAGAAAGCTGTGGGGCGATCCGGTGTTTGGAGCGGCGCTGCTGGGGGTTGCGGGAATGGTGCTGTTTATGACGGTGCAGAACCATCCCCAGCCGCGGTACATTCTGGCGTCGTCGTTCCTGATTTTCTGCGTGGTGGCACTGGGGGCGAATGCGCTGGTGGAGCAGGGAGGATGGGAACGAAGTGCCGGGTGGTGCGTGATTGCGCTGGCTGCATGCGCGACCGTCGTTCACGCGGCGAAGACCATCGAGTACGCGACGCATCCAGAGTACACGTGGGTGAACGCGGCGGCGGAGTTGACACAGTATGTTGATACGCACCCGAACGGGAAGCGGGAGCTGGTGTCAGTGAGCGGGGACGACATTACGCTGATGACCCATTTGCCGACGCTTTGCGACGAAATCAGCTTTGAGGACCTTGGGGAAAAGGTGGAGCGCTCCCAGCCGGGCTGGTACGCGTCATGGAATGGCATCGATCCCGTCATTTTGTCGGAGCTGCACACGCATGAATCGGTGGAACAGGTCGCGAGCTTTCCCGCGCTCGACGATCCGGACCGGAATGTGCTGGTGTTGTTCAAACTGCATCCGCTGCCGGACGGGAAGGAACGGGACGAGGACGGCCCGGGGATGACGGCTCCGCTGCCCGGCGACAAGATCGACGTGCCGGTGGAGTAAGGCAGGGACCGAGGGACCAAGGGACGCAGGGACTGCGGGAACGGACAACTCATCAGGGACAACCTTCATCTGACAACTGAAAACAGGCGGGATTCCGGGGCGACGGAGTGTGCCGACGGCGGAGATTCGGTATGGGGGATCACTTTGTGAGCACGGGCCCGGAATGGGACGGCACCAAACAAGGAATCGGGTGCATGGACCTAGTGACAGCTATCACTCGACAGCGGTGTATCCGGATGATAGCCTTCCCGTGGCAATTCCCCGGGGTATTCGAGAGGTCGGATCCGGGGCTGCGGTTCAAGCAGCTTCAAAACCATAGAGTTGGGAGGATTTGTGACTGTCACAAATTGGGTGGAGTTCTTTCTGAGCGTAAGCGTTCTTTCGCTCGTTGTGGCCGTGATTTTTGGGCGGCAGGTTATCGGGTCTGACATTGGCACGCTGGATTTGCAGAAGATCGCTAGGGCGATCAAGGAAGGCGCAGTGGCATTTCTGAAACGGCCGTACAGGATCGCGACAGCTCTTCTGGGCATGCTGCTTCCCACGCTCGCCTTCGGGCAGACGGAACATGCAGGCGGAGGCGAAGCCAACCTGACGGTGCCGGATTTGAGGAGCGTGAGTTTCGACAATTTTCTCGGTTTGAACGGACATGCTCTTCTGTCGATCGGATTGCTCTTTTGCGCCGGCGGCCTGTTGTTCGGCCTGGTGATCTTCGTGCAGTTGAAGAACCTGCCGGTTCATCGCTCGATGCGCGAGATGTCGGAATTGATTTATGAAACGTGCAAAACGTATCTGATCACGCAGGGCAAGTTCATTCTTCTGCTCTGGGTTTTCATCGCGGTAATCATCTCGCTGTACTTCGGCTATCTGGCGCCGGTGCCGGGAAAATCAATTGCGGTAACGCTGCCAATCATCTTGTTGTTTTCGCTGGTCGGCATTGCAGGCAGCTACGGCGTGGCATGGTTTGGAATTCGGGTGAACACATTCGCGAACTCGCGGACGGCGTTCGCGGGATTGCGCGGGAAACCGTATCCGGTTTTTGCGATTCCGCTGAAGTCCGGCATGAGCATCGGCATGATGCTGATCTCGGTCGAGTTGCTGATCATGCTGTTCATTCTCTTATTCATCCCGGGCGATTATGCGGGTCCATGCTTCATCGGCTTTGCGATTGGCGAGAGTCTGGGCGCCGCGGCGCTGCGTATAGCCGGCGGCATTTTCACCAAGATTGCCGACATCGGCTCCGACCTGATGAAGATCGTATTCAAGATCAAAGAAGACGACGCGCGCAACCCGGGTGTGATTGCGGACTGCACGGGTGACAACGCGGGCGATTCCGTAGGCCCGAGCGCCGACGGTTTTGAAACCTACGGCGTGACCGGCGTGGCCCTGATCACGTTCATCCTGCTGGCGGTACCGAACCCCGCGACGCAAGTGCAATTGCTGGTGTGGATCTTCGTGATGCGCGTGGCCATGCTGGTTTCTAGCTCGGGCGCTTACTTCCTGAATGGCATAATCGCTCACGCGAAGTATGGAAATGCAGACGAGATGGACTTTGAGGCGCCATTGACCTCGCTGGTATGGATCACGTCGATCCTTTCCATCGTCCTGACCTTTATCGTCTCGTACCTGATGATCCCCACTCTCGGCGGCGACACGACGATCTGGTGGAAGCTGGCTTCGATCATCTCGTGCGGAACCCTGGCGGGCGCGATCATCCCTGAACTGGTGAAGGTCTTCACTTCAACCAAATCTAGCCATGTGAAAGAAGTGGTGAAATCGGCGCAGGAAGGCGGAGCTTCGCTGGGGATTCTGTCGGGATTCGTAGCCGGCAATTTCTCTGCTTACTGGCTGGGACTCAGCATGGTGGCGCTCATGTCAATGGGCTACTTCTTCAGTACCGGCCCATCGATGGCGAACTTGATGCTCGCTCCGGCGGTATTTGCGTTCGGGCTGGTGGCTTTCGGCTTCCTGGGCATGGGTCCGGTGACGATTGCCGTCGATTCCTACGGGCCGGTTACTGACAATGCGCAATCGATTTACGAATTGTCGATGATCGAAACCGTTCCCGGCATCGAAGCCGAGTTGAAGAAGGACTACAACATCGATGTGAAGTTTGAAAAGGCGAAGGACCTGCTCGAAGCCAACGATGGAGCCGGCAATACGTTCAAGGCTTCGGCAAAACCGGTTCTGATTGGAACTGCAGTGGTGGGCGCAACGACGATGATTTTCTCGATCATCATGGCCCTCACCGGAGGACTGACGCATGACGTCGAGAACCTTTCGCTGCTTCACGCGCCCTTCCTGCTCGGGTTGATCACTGGCGGGGCAATGATCTATTGGTTCACAGGCGCTTCAACGCAAGCGGTGACCACAGGCGCTTACCGCGCGGTGGAGTTCATCAAGAAGCACATCAAGCTGGAAAGCGCGGAGAAGGCGTCGGTCGCCGACAGCAAGAAGGTGGTGGAAATCTGCACGAAGTACGCGCAGAAGGGAATGTTCAACATCTTTCTCGCCGTCTTCTTCGCTACACTTTCGTTCGCATTCGTTGAGCCGTTCTTCTTTATCGGCTACCTGATCTCGATTGCGGTCTTCGGACTGTACCAGGCGATCTTCATGGCGAACGCCGGCGGCGCATGGGACAACGCGAAAAAGATTGTAGAGGTGGAACTGAAACAGAAAGGGACACCTCTGCACGACGCAACCGTGATCGGAGACACCGTCGGCGATCCGTTCAAAGACACCTCGTCGGTGGCATTGAACCCGGTGATCAAGTTCACGACCTTGTTTGGGCTGCTTGCTGTCGAGCTTGCAGTGACGCTCAGCCATCAGAACCAGGTGTTGGCAACTTCGCTGGCAGTCGCGTTCTTCCTAGTGTCGGTGTTCTTCGTGCATAAATCTTTCTATGGAATGAGGATTGAGACCAAGGAAAGCAAGTGATTCTTGGTTTGTTGTTGTAGCCCTCTCCCTGAATTGGCCTCGCATGCTGCGGCGTGCGGGGCCAATTTGTTTTTGGGGGGAGGGGCGAGGCGGAGTTGGGGCGGAGGCCAATTGGATTGAGGCGCGCGGAAAAATCATTGTGATCTGCGGGATAGCGAAGGTATGCTGCCTTCATGCGATGAAGAAACTCTCGCTCACCTTCGACGATGGACCTTCTCCACCTTGCACGGAAGCGATTCTCGCTGTCCTCTCCTACCACTCCGTCCCCGCGACCTTCTTCATGATCGGCGAGAGAATGCTGGCGCACGAGGCCACGGTCAAGCGTGTCGAACAGGCGGGTCACGTGATCGGCAACCATACCCGGACGCATCGCAATTTGTGCGGTGCAACCTTCGAGGACCTCGACCGCGAGATTAACCGCTGGGGACAATACTTCCGCCCACCGGGCGGCCACTACGACGAGGGAGTGCTCAAGTACCTGCGGGACCATGACATCCAACTCGCGATGTGGGATGCGGAAGGGCTGGACTGGAAACTCAAAACCGCCGACGAGATTGTGGCGTATCTCGACGCGCAGATCTCCAGCCTCGAGGGTGACAGCGCCATTGTCCTGCTGCACGACGGCGACTCGGAGGACGTCGGCTCGGAGCACATCGGGGGCAACCGCTGGGCTACAGTCGAAGCCACCGACCGTATCATTACCCGCTACCGCGCACAGGGATTTGAGTTCGTGCCGCTGCGGGAGATGACCCTGCCAAGAGGGCCGAAGGTGTGGCGATGAACCCGGGATTGGGCGGAGTCGCTGCGAGGGTTTAAGGGCACTTTGAAGCCCGGCATTGAAGACGATTCAATTGGCAAAGTATGCCAATTCATCTAGAATGCAGATGAGGGACTCCTATGCCGACGCGCAATGTGAACCTGCCCAAAGCACTTGACCGATTTGTCGCTTCTCGCGTGAAGAGCGGGAGTTACGCCAATGCCAGCGAGGTGATGCGGACAGCCTTGCGACTGCTGGAAAAGGAAGAGCGGGAATTTGAAGAGAAGATGGCAGCGTTGAGGACGGCAATCGCCGAGGGGGACGCCGGCGGCGCAGTTGAAGGAGAGGAGTTCTTCGACGAACTCTTCGCATCTGTCGAAGGGGCAGCGAGACAGAAGAGCAAAAAGATTGCCTAGATACTTCTTATCCGATGCCGCAGGCTCCGATGTACGCGGCATCATCCAGTACACCAGAAGCCGATGGAGCGCAGAGCAGGCGCTGCGATATGGCGTGGAGCTTAGAAAGTGCCTGTGGACCCTCGCCAGGAATCCCGGGATCGGGCGTGCCTGCGACGCCGTCAGTCCAGGCTTACGCCGGTTCGAACATGAGAAACATGTTGTGTTTTATCGCATTGTGGCCGGAGGGATTCGCATCTCCCGCGTGCTGCACCAGCGGATGCTTCCAGCCAAGTCGCGCTTTGAACCTTGAGGCAAGAGCGGCCCCGTCCGGTCCAAATGTCCACAACTTGAACAGAAGTGACGTTGAAGTGCACCGGTTCTGCGCCTTGTGCCCGAGTTCGCCTGGGGCTAGGGTTAAGCGATGGGGCTGGGGGCCTTTGACCGGCCCTTGAGGTGCCCCAGTTTTCCGGTGCCTTCACAATGACCGTGGCCCTATTGACGCCGTACAGGTGGCGTTTTCTTAAGGAAAACGCCACTTGACTGCACTTGCTTCAATCAACACCCATTGTGAAAGCGCGAGTAGGCAAACTTGACCGGGCAAACCCGCGCGGGGCGAGGCTGATTCGAAGTTTCCACAGGCAAATGGCGGTGTTTAAAGAGCTGGTGCGCGAAATGTGAACAAAATACAATATGTTGTGGTTTGTTCTTGACACGCACCATGGACAGCGGTAAGTTTTCATCTGCGGCTGTGAACGGGCTGTTAAAAGACACCGGCGCAAACCGAGCAATTCCCGAGTTCAGGTGCTCCATCCAGCATCTCTTAAGTGGGCGATCGAAGCGAAGATTCCCACCGGCCGGAGATAGCTCCAGGGTACGGCGACGAGGAAAGAGCTGGATGCGAACGTCGGCTGCGGGTTAAGCAGGGATTTGCGGTAATTTCATCCCGTTTTCCGTTTGTTTCCAAATCATTGCGGGTCGTCCCGCGATCCGGCTTAGTGGCCGGTGATAGGGCTTTTTACACCGATTTTTAACCGATGGAGAGGATTTAAGATGAACGAGGCTCACCTTCAGACTTCGACCGCTGCCTTCCAATCAACCCCCGGAACCCAGGGCCTGACCTTTTCCCGGCGTTTTTCGAAGGAGGGCGTCTCCCCCTACGACGAACTGCAGTGGGAGCGCCGGACGGCGTCAATCACCGACACCAAAGGGAACACGATCTTTGAGCAAAAGGACGTGGAGGTTCCCGTGGACTGGTCGATGACGGCCACGAACATCGTGGCCTCAAAGTACCTGCACGGGCAGATGGATACGCCGGAGCGCGAGACGGGCGTGCGGCAACTGGTCGAGCGCGTGGTGGAGACGGTGCGCGACTGGGGCATGGCCGGCGGGTACTTCGCCACGGCACTGGACGCTGGGATCTTCCACGATGAGCTGGCGCACCTGCTGCTGACCCAGAAGGCGGCGTTCAATTCGCCGGTGTGGTTCAACGTGGGCTGCGACCGGCTGGAGCCGGAGGCCGACGGGCAGAACTGGCATTGGGATCCGGTGACGGGCGGCGTGCAGTACTCGGCGACGGGTTACAGGAATCCGCAGTGCTCGGCCTGCTTCATCAATGCGGTGGACGACTCGCTGGATTCGATTCTTACGCTGGCGAAGACGGAAGGGATGCTGTTCAAGTGGGGATCGGGAACGGGGACGAATCTGTCGTCGCTGCGCGGATCGATGGAGCAGCTCTCGGGCGGCGGGTCGGCGAGCGGACCGTTGAGCTTCATGCGCGGGTTTGATGCGTTTGCCGGGGTGATCAAGAGCGGCGGCAAGACGCGGCGCGCTGCGAAGATGGTGATCCTGAATGTTGACCACCCGGACATCGTGGAGTTTATTGAGTGCAAGTCAAAGGAGGAGGCGAAGGCCTTCACGCTGATCAAGGCGGGTTACGACGGAAGCGGGCCGGATTCAGAGGCTTTTTCGTCCATTTTCTTTCAAAATGCGAACAATTCGGTAAGGGTCAGTGACGAGTTCATGCGAGCCTATGAGGCCGACGGGGACTTCACCACATACACGGTGAAGGGTCACCTGCCGGTGGAGACTTACAAGGCGCGCGAGATCATGGGCAAGATCGCCCAGTCGACGTGGCTGTGCGGCGATCCGGGGATGCAGTTCGACGACACCATTAACAAGTGGCACACGAGTAAGAACACGTCGCGGATCAACGCGTCGAATCCGTGCTCTGAGTACATGTTCCTGGACAACTCGGCGTGCAATTTGGCGAGCCTGAACCTGATGCGGTTCGTTACGCCGGCGGGAACGTTCGACATTGCGGCGTACCGGCACGCGATTTCAGTGCTGATCACGGCGATGGAGATTCTAGTGGACAACTCTGGCTATCCCACGGAGGCTATCGCGCGGAACTCGCACGACTACCGGCCGCTGGGGTTGGGCTATGCCAACCTGGGTGCGCTGCTGATGTCGTTCGGGCTGCCGTATGACTCCGAGGCGGGTCGCGACCTGGCTGCAAGCATGACGGCGATCATGACCGGCCAGGCGTACTTGCAGTCGGCGATCATCGCGGCGCAGTGCCCGCCGCTGAGCTCGGCGACGCCGCTTACTGCTTCGGTCGAGCACCAGGGCGGAGCGTGCCCTGGCTACTATGTGAACCGCGAGCCGTTCCTCGACGTAGTACGCATGCACCGGGCCGAAGTGAACAACATCGGCAAGTCGCGGCAGACCGGTGAGCCGTTCACGGTGCCGCAGCTTGACTCGCTGATCGAAGCCAGCCGCGAGAGCTGGGACATGGCGCTGCTCTACGGCGAGCGCTATGGATACCGCAACTCGCAGACGACGGTGCTGGCTCCGACGGGAACGATTGGCTTCATGATGGATTGCGACACGACGGGCATCGAGCCTGATCTGGCGCTGGTGAAGTACAAGAAGCTGGTGGGCGGCGGCATGATCAAGATCGTGAACAATACCGTGCCGGCAGCGCTGTTCAAGCTAGGCTACGACAACGAAGAGGTGAACGCGATCGTCAGTTACATCGACGCGACGGGGACGATCGAGGGCGCACCGGGAATCAAGCCGGAGCACCTGGCGGTGTTCGATTGCAGCTTCAAGCCGGCCAAGGGCACGCGGTCGATCCATTACATGGGGCACATCAAGATGATGGCGGCGGCGCAACCGTTCCTTTCCGGCGCGATCTCAAAGACTGTGAACCTGCCGCACGAGGCCACGGTGGAAGATGTGGCCGAGGCCTACGCGGAAAGCTGGCGGCAGGGCATCAAGGCGGTGGCGATTTACCGCGATGGATCGAAGGGCACGCAGCCGTTGAACACGAGCATGGACGCGAAGAAGGAGCCATCGGCTCTGGATGCGGTTGGCGGCCGCCTGCTGGGACAACTGGCGGCGTCGCAACCGGCGGCCGAAGCAGACGTGAAGCTGCTGGAGGCGCATGGCGCCGACAAAGTGGAGGTGAGCGCCAAGCAACTGCACGCAGCGGCGCAGGCTTTCCAGAAAGCGCTGGATGAGATTGCCGCGGCTGCGGCGGTACCGGTGCTGACGGCGACGCCGACGGCTGGGGTCAACGCCGCGACCGAAGTTCCGCGGGAGGAGCAAGACCTGAATGCGCCACCGCGCGCGATACGCCACCGGCTGCAGGAGGAACGGGCGTCACTCACGCACAAGTTCTCCATCGCCGGTCACGAGGGCTACATAACCGTGGGAATGTATCCGAATGGCCAGCCGGGTGAGATCTTCATTCGCATGGCCAAGGAGGGGTCGACGGTGAGCGGGCTGATGGACGCCTTTGCGACGTCGGTTTCTCTTGCGCTGCAGCACGGCGTTCCGTTGAAGGTACTGTGCGAGAAGTTCGCGCACACGCGGTTTGAGCCTTCGGGTTGGACAGGGAACGAGCAGATCGGCTACGCGAAGAGCCTGATGGACTACATGTTCCGCTGGCTGAATCTGCGCTTCCTTTCGGGCCAGCAATTGACGCTGTTCGCCGGACTGGCTCCCTCGGCTCCGCAACTGCCGGCTTCACCGAGCCTGCTGGCGGAGAGCGATCTCGATGACGATGGATCGCCGACGACGCAGCAGCACATTGCGCGGCTGGCGGAGGAAGTGGCCAAGCGGCTGAACCAAGTGGCGGCAACGAGCGCGCACTCCGGCGGCGGCATTGCTCCGGAGCCGCAGGCCGAGCCGGGCGGAGGGGCACGGCGGATGACGGAGGCTCAGATGCACCAGGCGCCGGCGGCGGGACCTTCGCACGTGCCCAGCTTGCAGGACCGCGGGCTGTATCACGCGGCCGACGCTATGCGCGGCATGTACGACATGGGTGACGCGCCGAGCTGCGGAACATGCGGAGCGATCATGGTGCGAAACGGGAGTTGCTACCGCTGCATGAGCTGCGGGTCGACTTCGGGGTGCAGTTAATCAAACCGAGATCGCTGCGAATCGGGGACAATTAGGGCCAGGAGACAATCTCCTGGCCTTTTTGTTTTAATCCCGATGGATGCAGGGTGACGACGGAAGGGCCAATCAAGTTGGCAGCAAGCGAGTTCGCGAGCGCTACGCCGGCGTATATCGGCAGACATGTGATACAAGTTAATGCGATGAATTCGAAACCAAATCGCTGTTCTAGACAATGATCTTGGATTGAAGAAGGGATCCACGCATGATGCGTTCGATGGTTTTAATCCCACTGATGGCGGGCGGTTGCGCGATTGCAATGGCTCAATCCGAGCCCGCAGTTTCTTGCGCGGGAATTGCCGATATCAAGATTGACGGCGTCGAGATCACGAAGGCGGCGATGATTCCTGCCGGCACGATTCTCCCGCCCGCATACCCCGGCGCTTCCACCGTCGGCCCTTTGCCCGCACATTGCCTTGTGGACGGCGTCATCAACCGGCGCAAGGGCGCAGACGGCGAAGAGTTCGGAATCGGTTTCGAAGTAGCGTTACCTGGCGTGGGAGCATGGAACGGCGACTTGATGATGCAAGGGGGCGGGGGCGGTAATGGCGTCGTGGCCTACCCGGCGGGAGCGTCGTTCACGGGAGATAAGCCGGCTCTGGCGCGGGGGTTCGCCGTGGCCAGTTCGGATACGGGGCACAAGGCGAGGAATGGTGGCTTTGATTTCTCGTTCATGCGCGATCAGCAGGCGTATCTCGATTTTGCGTATCGGGCCAACGCTGAAGTGGCAGGGATAGCTAAGAAGATCATCGCGCAATACTACTCCAAGGGTGCGGCGTATTCCTACTTCGTGGGCTGTTCGACGGGTGGACGCGAGGGAATGATTTTGTCGCAGCGCTATCCCACGGTCTTCAATGGCATCGTCTCCGGCGATCCAGCGATGCGCACCGGATTTTCGAATCTGGCCATCAGCCAATGGATCCCGGTGGCCTACAACCAGGCGGCGCCCAGAGACGCTTCAGGAAAGCCGGAGCTTGACAAGTTTCTCAGCGACGGCGAACGCAAGGTCTTTATGAATGCGTTGATGAATCGCTGCGACGCAAGGGATGGAGTGGCAGATGGGATGATCTCCGATCCGATGGGATGCGATTTCGATCCCGCGGTGGTGGCTTGCAAGGACGGCAAGAGCGAAGGCTGCCTTGCGCCGGAAAAGATTGCAGCCATCAAGAAGGCTTTTGCCGGGCCCAAAAACTCGTACGGCACACAGGTGTATCCCGGATTTCTCTATGACGCAGATATCGCGGAGACGGGAGCTGTTCCGGGTTTGCTTGCTCTGGGCACCCACGGCCTGTTTGGCCCGTATCCAACGGCGACGGAGATCGATGTCGACAAAGAAGCTCTGCATGCCTCCGATCCTCTGGTTGAGCCCGCATCCACCAATTTGTCGACCTTCTCAGCGAGTGGCGGCAAGATCATCTTCTTCCATGGAGACAGCGATCCCTGGTTCTCGGCATTGGACACGCTGGGGTACTATCAATCCCTTGCAGCAACAAACGGCGGCCCAGAGAAGGTGGCCGAGTGGAGCGAGATGTTCCTTGTGCCGGGGATGCGGCACTGCGGAGGAGGGCCAGCACTGGACCAATTCGACATGCTGGGCGCGGTGATGAACTGGGTCGAGAAAGGGATTGCGCCGGGATCGGTTATTGCCACAGGAAAGGCTTTTCCCGGCCGAAGCCGACCGATATGCGCGTATCCCAGACACGCCCAGTACTCGGGGCATGGAGACACGAATGCTGCGCAGAACTTCAGCTGTGAGTGAGGCCGGCTGGGTTCAGGCGTTGTCGAAGACGGGAATGGATGCGCCATGAATGACGCGCGGAGGGCCGAGGGAAATCCCTGAGTGGAAAGGTTGATTACCGGCGTTACGAATGTGGCAGGCTCGACGGTGAAGCCGCCCGTCCAGTGACGAAGGCTGTTCCAGCGGGTCGGGAAATTAAGCGCGCGGCGGGATTTTCTACCGAATTGCCGCGCGGGCCTCAAGCTTACGGATAGATTTGAGCATTTCGGCGAGGTTGGATTTGCCGATTTCGCTTTCGAATTCCTTTTGCATGCGATCGAGGGCGGCGATGACGCGCAGGGCGCAGCGCTTGCCGTGCGGCTTGAGCGTAAGGAGATAGGCGCGCGCGTCCTGAGGATCGATTTTGCGCTGCAGGAGGCCCTTGGCTTCAAGCGACGAGATGCAGTGGCTGAGGTTGCCGCGCGTGGTGGCGAAGGTTTCGGCCAGTTGCGAGGGCTTGACCTGGCGCGGCGCCTCAAAGAAGAGAGCGGCGAGGACGAGGGCTTCAAGGAAGCCGAGGCTATCGGCCGCGAGGACGCGCGAGGCGAGCGCCTCAAAGCGGCGCGCAGCACGGTTGACGGCGAACATAGGACTTTCGCGGAGAAAAGCGTCGATGCGCATAAGAGAGCGGCGTTCACGGAGCTTGCGGTGTTAGCGAAGTTAGTTTAGCACCTCAACTATTCACGGTGATACAAAATCGTTGTTGCGCAGCATGCTCCTCGGCGGCGATTCTCTAACCGAGCGATTCAATGCGCCGAAAGCAATTAGTCCATCTCCGCCGAGTCTTGTGGCTCCCGCTGTTGGCGGTTGGTCTGCGTGCGGCTGTTTTCGCGCAGAATGCGATGCCTCCGCCATCAGCGCCGGTGAAGGGGAAGACCGAGACCATGGTTGTGCTGGGGACGGCGACGCCGGTGCCACTGGCTGAGTCGCAGCGTTCGGTGGAGGTTCTGCCGGTGAAGGGAGAATCGCTGGCGGCAGAGTCGCCGCAGGATTCTTTGCGCGAAGACTCGTCGGTATTCCTTGAGGAGCGCGGCGCGGGCGGCGGGCAGGCAGATCTGGTGCTTCGCGGCGGCAGCTTTGAGCAGACGCTTGTGCTGCTGAATGGGTTTCGCATCAACGATGCGCAGACTTCGCACCACAATCTCGATTTGCCGGTTCCGCTGGCGGCGATGGACTCGATCGAGGTACTGGAAGGCGCGGGGTCAACCTTGCACGGCGTGGATGCGCTGAGCGGGGTGGTGGATTTTCTGACGGCAGCGCCGGATCACGATTCGATTTTTCTGCGCGGCGGCGAAGGCAGCTTCGAGTCGAACGAGGAGACACTGCTAGCAGGGGCGACGCGCGGCCGATGGAGCGGACGCGTGACCGCGGAGCGCAATTTTTCCACGGGATTCATGACGGACCGAGACTACCGCAATGAAGATTCTTCCGGGGAAAGTTGGCTGGGAACGCGACTGGGCATGACGGACTTGATGTTCGCCGGGAGCGACCGATCGTTTGGGGCGAACCAGTTCTACGGCAACTATCCTTCGTGGGAGCGGACGAAGGGATGGTTCGGCTCGGCGCGACAGGAACTGGGAAGCCAGACCGAGGCGGCGTTCGCCTACCGACGGCACACGGATGAATTCGTCCTGTTCCGCGACGATCCGGCGATTTACGAGAACAACCATATGGACGGCTCGTGGCAGGGATCGTTGCGGCGCACGGAGAAATTGCCGGCGGGAACGGTGCTGTCGATGGGACTGGAAGCGGACGGGGATAGCATTCATAGCAATAATCTTGGCCTCCATGCGCGGAATCGCGGCGCGGGCTACGTAGATATGGACCTGCGGCCGGCGAAAAAGCGGTGGAGTTTGTCGGCGGGGGCGCGGGAGGAGATTTTTTCAGGCGGAGCGCAGGCGGTATTTTCTCCGGAAGTGGCGGGGAGCCTGCGAGTGGCACGGAGCCTGAAGCTGCGCGCGACCGGAGGGTATGGATTCAGGATTCCGACGTACACCGATCTTTACTACTCCGATCCGTCGACGCTGGGAAATGCGAATTTAAGAGCGGAGTCGGCGTGGACCGGGGATGGAGGCGCGGATTGGACGCCGTCGGCGAAAGTCACCCTTTCAGCGACGGGATTCTATTCGCAGCAGCACGACACTATCGACTATGTAAGATCGGCCACCGTTCCCAATCGGAACCTGCCGCCTTCGTGCACGGTCGATGGCGCGCAGGTTGCCAACATCTGGTGCGCTGATAACCTGAATGGGCTGTATTTTGCCGGGGTCGAGGCGAGCTTCACGTGGATTCCGAACCAATCGCAGTCGGTGCGGGTGGAGTGGACGGCTTTGCACGGGGCGCAGACTGCGCTGCACGGACTCGAGTCGGAGTATGTGTTCAATTATCCGGTCGAGAATATTCACGCCTCGTGGACCTGGGCGCTGGGACACGACATTGTTCTGACGAATGCAGTGCAGCTTGCGCAGAGGTATCAGCAGACGGTGTACCCGGTGTGGAACGCGACGCTGACGCGCGATGCATGGAAGGTGCGGCCGTATCTGTGGCTCATGAATGTGAGTAACACCGGTTACCAGGAGATCATCGGCGTGAAAATGCCTCCGCGGACGATTATGGGCGGGATTGCGGTGCAAGTGGGACGATAGCGGCAATCAACAGAAGGAATTGTCTTGACCGAAGGGGTCGACCTTCTGCTAGATTATTTTTGTACCTCGGCAGCCTGCGACGAAAGCCAACCAGCAGGCTCTACCTGCCTTCTCCAGCTCTTGAGAGAATGCGGATGGAGGCGTTCAGGAGCACACCGGGAAGGTGTGCCTGCGCTTTCCATGCGCGGCGCCTTTCCTTGTCCCCCACGCAATTCGACGCAGAGGAGATAAGTCATGAGCCAAGCAGAAAATCACCACAGAATCAACTACATTGAGTTCGCGGCGACGGACGTGGCGCGAGCGAAGCAGTTTTATGCGGCCGTTTTTGGCTGGAGCTTCCAGGATTGGGGGCCTGACTACATCGGCTTTGAAGCCGCGACCGCAGGCGTCCACGGCGGGTTTCGCACGGCCAAGCTGGAGGAGACTCGCGGCGATGCGGCGCCTCTGGTCGTGCTTTACTCCTCGGATTTGAAGGCGACGGAGAGCGCGATTGTTGCGGCAGGCGGCGCGATCGTTGTGCCCACATTCGAATTTCCCGGCGGGCGGAGGTTCCACTTTTCTGACGGAGTGGGCAATCTGCTGGCGGTCTGGTCGGAGTGAAAAAACAGGGAACAGGGAACAGGGAACAGGGAACAGGGAAGAGAGGATCGATGGGATCTTTTGTCGGCTGATGCGGGCTTGTGATTTTCATTGCATCGATTGGCCCCAGGCTCGCGCCTGGGGCTACCATCTTTTGCCCGCTAACGCTGACTACGCTTCGCAAGAAAACGGAGAAGAGAGAGCCGGAGTTTTGGCCAGGTTCGGCTGCTCAAGCCAGGTGTTTTTTGAAGAACTCGAGGGAGCGCAGACGGGCTTCTTTGGCGGCGGCGGCGTTGTAACTGGGCCGGGGCTCGCAGTTGAAGGCGTGGCCGGCGTCGTACCAGAAAACTTCGACTTCAGGGTGCGCGGAGTGGACCTTCTCGACTTCGGCGGCGGGGATGTGCGAGTCCTGGCGCCCGAAGTGAAGCATGACCGGGCAGGTGGGTTTTTCCCCGGCGTAATTGCCGATGCGGCCCCCGTAGTAGCCGACGGCTGCGGACGGTTGACTGCGCGTGGCGGAGAGCCAGGCGATTGTGCCGCCGAGGCAATAGCCGATGACGCCGACTTTCTTGCCCGTAGCGCCGGCGGCAAAGTCGACAGCCGCGGCAACGTCGAGGATGGCTTTGTCGACATCGAATTTCGGGAAGAGGCTCATCGCGGTTTGCATGTCGGCACCCTCATAGCCGAGTTCGATGCCGGGCTGGATGCGATCGAAGAGCGCGGGAGCCACGGCGAGGAAGCCGTCGCGCGCCCAGCCATCGGCCACGGAGCGGATGTGGGCATTGACGCCGAAGATTTCCTGTACAACGATCAGCGCGGCGACTGGCTCGGCTGCGGGACGGGCGACATAGGCGCTGAAGGTGTGGCCGTCGGCGGCGCGCAGAGTTACAGATTCACTCATGGATAGAATTCCTCAAGTGCGATTCCAGTATCCACGCGACAAGGACAGGGATCAAGCGAGGGCGGAAGACTGCGCCGAGCTGCGGTGAGGGAGATTTCTCAGTTGACGCGGGGCGGAAGCTGGCGCGGCTTGCGGGGGCCGAGGTCCTCGCGCACCAGCGTGAGGCCAAGGAGCAGGCGCTCGAAGCTCGAGGAAAGGCGCGCGAAGAGCGGGGCTTCCTGTTCGTACTCGAAGAGATTGAACTGGCTGACGATGAAGTAGCTCTCTTTACCTGCGCGAATGAGCTCCTCAATACTGGGATGGCGGCTGGGATTGCGGCCGCGGTGACGGCGGCTGGAGCCGATGGCCTCAGGATACATGCCGGCGACGAAGAGCGAATAGTCGCCGATATACTTGCGCAGTGCGCGCTCGGCATCGAAGGACGCAGCGGTGCCGAGTACGGGGTCAGCGGCGCGCTCCATCTCTTCGATCTCCTCGATGGGGCGGCCTGCCGCATCGCGAATGCTGTAGAGCTTGTCAGCCTGGGAGAACTCGCAGAGGATGCGCGCAACGTAGGCGGTGAGATCGGGGTCGTGCAGGCCGAGTTTGCCTTCATAACTGTTGCGAACGACCTGCTGGAAGAAGGGTTCGAGCGGATGAGGCTGGGCCTGCATACACACCTCCCAAGCGGAGCCCAAAAACAATCGACTCCGTAAGCCGAAGCGGCTGTGCGCGGGCAGCCGGTTTCGCTCTTTGTAGCCGCTGCTGTTCCACTTCGTGCTGCGCGGGGAAAGTGCCAGCGTCGGCCCAATTTACATCATTGTAACACTCAGCTTATCGGAAGAGTTGCGTTTGGCAAGAGGGGGAACCAACTTTGTTGGCAGTGGCGAGGGCCGATTGCGAACTGCGCAGGAATCTGATGGCAGCCGCGATGGGCTGCCCGTGCTGATGCGGGAACGAATTGAGACTGCGCTTAGACGGTGGCCGGGGTGCGGGATTCCAGCTCGGCGAGGCGCTTGGCAAGCAGCGTTTCGAGCTTGACCAGGGCTGCGGAGAAGCCCTCGATGCCTTCCTTGAGTTTGTCGTTGGCCATGCGATCGGCGGCGTGCATTCGCTCGAAGGCGGCCTTGTCGACGACGATTCTGTCGATTGTCAGGCCCTTGGCGTTTTCCGGATCGAGCTTGCGCGGCAAGTCGCCCTGGGTGGACTCAAGCTCGGCGAGAAACTGCGGCGAGATGGTGAGCAGGTCGCAGCCGGCGAGCTCGGTGATTTCACCGAGGTTGCGGAAGCTGGCGCCCATGACGACGGTTTTGTAGCCGAATTTCTTGAAGTAGTTGTAGATGCGCGTGACGGACTGCACGCCGGGATCGTCGGCGCCCTGGTAGTCCTTGCCGGTGTCCTTTTTGTACCAGTCGAGGATGCGGCCGACGAAAGGCGAAATGAGCGTGACGCCGGCTTCGGCGGCAGCGATGGCCTGATGCATGCCGAAGAGGAGCGTCATATTGCAGTGGATGTTTTCCTTCTCGAGGACTTCGGCGGCGTGGAAGCCCTCCCAAGTGGAGGCGATTTTGACGAGCACACGATTTCGGCCGATGCCCGCCGCGTCGTATTGCGCGATGATGCTGCGCGCCTGCTTGATGGAGGCTTCAGTATCGTAGGAGAGTCGCGCGTCCACCTCAGTGGAGACGCGGCCCGGGACGATAGCGAGAATTTTCTTGCCGAAGGCAATGGCCAGGCGCTGGAAGGCGAGGTTGGCGACGGCCTGATCGGTGGCGCCTTCGCCCAGCTCGTTGCGCGCGTCCTTAAGAACGCTGTCCACGATGGGCTGATATTGCGGCAATTGCGCGGCAGCGGTGATCAGGGAGGGGTTGGTGGTCGCGTCCTGGGGATGGAATTTTTCCATGGCCTCCATGTCGCCGGTGTCGGCGACGACAACGGTGAACTTGCGCAACTGTTCCAAAAGACTTGGCATGATTCCTCCAGCGGGGAAGCGGGGATTCGACTCGTTTCCTACGCGACCAGTGTACCTCTTATCCATTAAGATGCGCTGAATGCGAGGTGGGTGCATGCGGTGCGAGCGCGGGAAGCGGAATCGCTCGCCGGAGTAAGATGATTTCGATGATCTGGAAACCTTGGCTAAGAGCGGCTAATTTCGTATCCGCGCTCCTGCTCGCGTGGATGCATTTGCGAGGACACCGCCGCGCACGCTCCGCCAAGGACGTCGGCGACGGAACGGTGGAATTCTCTCCGGACCCCTTCACATACATCGCCTGGCCGCTGATTGTCTTTTTGCCGGCGTGGGCAGCTATCAATGAATTGCGGCATGGCTCCGGAGCGTGGTGGCAGCTCCTTGCGCCGGCCGCCATACTTTTCGCTGCGGCCGCAGAGATGTTTTCATTTCCGGGGACGATCGTGGTGTCCCATGACGCGATCGAGCAGCGCTTTTGGTTGCGGGGCGAGAAGCGTATTCGATGGGGAGAAATCGTGGAAATCAAAGAACACGGGAAGCCCGGACCTCTAGTAGTTACCGCGACGGATGGTACGAAAATCAACTTTTCAGATCGACTTCCAGATCGGCCGCGATTCATGGTAGAGATTGAAAAATATTGCCGCGGCAGTTTGCCGCCGGAATTCCTGGAAAGGATGGCTGCAGGCTCGCGGGCTGTGCAGGGAACCGGCTGACTTGGGTGCGGCATTTCGGCTCACCTCTACTTCTCGTCCGATTCGACGGTGTTTACAAGGGTACCGAGGCCGGGGATGGAAACTTCGACGCGGTCGCCGGGAGAGAGCGGAGCGATGCCGGATGGCGTGCCAGTGAGCAGCAGGTCGCCGGGCTCGAGCGCGAAGACGGAAGTGATGAAGACGAGAAGCTCGGGGAGAGAGAAGATGAAGTCGAGCGTGGAGGCGTGCTGGCGGATTTCGCCGTTAAGGCGCGTCTCGAGGTTGAGGCCGGCGTCAAGGTCGAGTTCATCGCTGACGATCGGGCCGATGGGGCAGAAGGTGTCGAATCCTTTGGCGCGCGTCCACTGATCGTCCTTGTTTTGCAGGTCGCGAGCGGTGACGTCGTTGGCGAGCGTGAATCCGCGCACGACGTCGCGCCAGGGAGCGCCGGGCTTGAGGTTGCGCGCGCGGCGGCCGATGACGACAGCGAGCTCGCCTTCGAAGTCGACGCGCTCGGAGACGGCAGGCATGCGGATTACGCCGCCGGGCGCGAGCAGCGACGAAGGCGGTTTGAAGAAGATGAGAGGTTCGACTGGCATTTCATTGCCTAGCTCGCGAACGTGCGCACGATAGTTGCGGCCGACGCAGACGATTTTGGATGGCGTGACAGGTGGAAGCAAATGGGCGGCGCTCAAGGGCATGGGCGCGAAGTCGAAGTTTCCTGCATCGGTTTCTTCAAGGGCGACGCGGTAAGCCATGTCCTCAGCTGGCGCGGGCGAGACATCCACGATCCACAACTCGCCGTTGCGGTCTTCTACCGATCCGTAGTGGGTTTGGTTGTTGATTGAGAAACGGCAATATTTCATGGGGATTGACTCCTTGAGGTTGTTTCCGCTAAGGGACCGGTGCGGTGTCGGACGCTTCAGCGGAGCGCGCGCTTTCACGGCCGTCCCGATCGATGGCAGTGACGGAGTAAGAGTAGGTGTGGCCGGGCTGCACGTTAGGGTCATGATAGCCGGGCCCCACGACGGGTTGCGCGGGAGAGATGCGCTGCCATGCGAAGGCTGCGTTTGATGTGCCGGCATCACGACGGTATACGATGTAGCCGGCGAGATTGGCCTCTGCGCCGGGCAGCCAACTGAGGTCGACGGCGGGGCCGGAGCCGTTTTCGCCCGCGGTGGCCACGGCGGCAAGGCCCTTGGGTGCGCTGGGAGGAAACACGTTGACGGCGTCGATGCGCAGAGGAGGGGAGAGTGGCGAAGCGAGCTCGAGGGTTGAGCCGCCAGCGGTGACGCGGGCAACGCGCTGGGCGCGATATTCGTATGTCTCGCCGAAACGGATGTTGGCATCGAGGGCGCGATCGCTGTGTGCGGTGGCTTCGACGAGGAGAGTTTGCTCGAGCGGCTCGGCGGATTGCGGCAGCCGGCTGTGATCCGGTTCTTTTGTAGGCGGCGAGATGAGCGTGCGGACGAGACGGATGGCGGTCGACGAGGATTCGGTTGAAGCGGGGGCCCAGCGAAGGAGCACGCCGTCTTTGCTCATCTCCGCGGTGAGGTTTTCGATTGCGGGAGGCGCCTCGCCGGCAAGGATCTCGCCGGGGTTCGAGAGTCCGGCAGAGCGCGACCTCCGATTGACGAGCTCGATAGAGTAGGTGAGCACGCGCGGGGGGGCCGCGGCGAGGGCGGGCGGAAGCAGGTCAATGAAGGAGGCGTGGGCTCTGGGAGCGAGTTGCAACGCGGCGGCGACGGAGCAACGCACGGCGCTGGTTTCATTGCGGCAAACGCGGACGGCGATGTTGCCTTTCAGCGAGACTTTGTCAGTGGTTTTTGTTGGCATGGTCCAGGTGAGGGCAACCTGGCCGCCGGTGCGCACGGCAGAAAGATCGCTGACAGGAATGGGAAGGTTTAACGAGGGCGGCTGTGGCGCGCCTGGCATACCGCAGCCGGCAAGGATAGAGGCGGCGACCTGCGACGCGATCGAGAGCGCGAAGAGCTCGCCAAGCGGCGCACGCCGCCGACGAGCGCGCAGATTTCCGACAGATTGCATTGCGCTTTCAGTCTACTGGAGCGGCGCAGGACAGGGCCACGCGGACCGGCAGTGCAAACCGCGGCAGCGACGGAACGGGCGGCGAGCCGCCGTCGCTCGTAGAATGAGCTTGCGAACGAAGAGAGAGGGAAGCCGATGGCATTTTTTCGGGACTACCTGAAAGAGAACAAAGTTATGCCGGATCCAAGATTTGACGAGACCGACGAGGATTTCCTGGTGCAGGCCCTGTTGCAGGCGCGGATGAACAGGTCGAAAACCAACATCGTGATCAAGGCTGGATTTTTCGGCAAAAGAGATCTGGAGCGGGAGCTGAAGACGCCGAAGGCGCAGGAAGCCTTGCACTTTGTGGCGGCGTTTCTTTGTTACATGGTCAAGACGCCGATCACGTACGGCCGAGAGATGGAAGGATTCAAGATGTTCTTTACCCCGGGATTTGCCAGGGACAATTCGAAACATGAACAACTTCGGCGGGGCTTGCGCGAGAGCTACTTTGACGCGACGCCGGAGAGCCTGGAGACGACCGAGTCGTTGGACGCGCTGTTCGATATTGCCGAGCTGAACATCGAGATCGCGCTGGGATAGAGCCGGTCTCATCAGCCGTCTTTGTCAGTCAGAGCGTATTGGGTTCGACTGGCGTGCGCCCGCGCCGATCAGATCCTGCGCAAATTGGCGAACTTTTCCATCAACTTCTTCATGCCGTGCCGGAGGAAGAGCACGGTGAGCTTGGCGTCTTCGCCGTCACCTTCGCGCTGGAGCACTGTGCCCTCACCGTATTTCGAGTGCATCACGCGCTGACCTTTCTTCAGGCCGGTAGCACCGTTGGTGGCGGGAATGTCCATGGTTGGACGGGCGAAGGAGCCTGTGCGAGCTACGCCAGATCCTCCGCCGAAGAAGCGAGCGATGTTGTCGATGCTGCGCTCCGGCGGCGGCGGCGCTCCCGCGCTTAGACCTTTTGGAGTAGCGCTTTGGCGAGATGAGAACGATGGCGCGGCGGCGTGAGGAATTTCCTGGCTCTCGTCCTCGTAGTTGAAATGAGCGCGGTGGGAGCCGGAGGCGCTGCTGCGATGGCGGCCCGCGCTGTAGGCGGGCGTCGACCAGGCAGGGGTCCGGCTGCCGAGATTTTCAATGAGCTGCGGGGGAACTTCTTCAAGGAAGCGCGAAGGGACGCTGGCCTCGGGCACATCGGCGCCGTAACGGCGGCGGTAATGGGCGCGAGTGAGGATGAGCGTGTTCATGGCGCGCGTCATGCCGACGTAGCAGAGGCGGCGCTCTTCTTCGAGTTCCTCGGGGCTGGACAGCGTGCGCGAATGCGGGAAGAGGCCTTCCTCAAGGCCGGCGAGAAAGACCAGCGGGAATTCGAGGCCCTTGGCGGCGTGGAGAGTCATGAGCGTGACGCGGGAGTTGGGGTCGAACTGATCGGTGTCGGATGCGAGAGCGGCGTGGTCGAGGAAGTCGGCGAGGGTCTCGCCACGCTCTTCGGCGTCGTGCGCGGCGTTGGCAAGTTCCTTCAGATTCTCAATGCGGCTGAAAGCCTCCGGCGTGCCTTCAGTTTCAAGCGCTTTGATGTAGCCGGAGCGGTCGATGATGAAGCGGATGAGCTCGGGGAGCGTCGCGGAGTCGCGGGGGGAGCGGAAGCCGGAGTCTCCGGCGGAGTTCGATTCGGATGTGGCGGGAGTGTTCGCTGGTTCATCCGGCGCGGCTTCGCCGAAATCGAAGCCGATGTCGGTGGTCGCCTTCGATGGTTCTTCTGGCGCAGCTTCGCCGAATGAGAAACCGGTGTCGGAGGCGGCCGACTCGGCGACGTCGGCGGCGAGCTTGCCGGCGAAGTCGGGATCCATCATGGCTTGCGCATCGAGGATGAGCTGGCGAAAAGATTCGAGAGCCGCGAGCGCGCGCGAGGGAACGAGTCTGTTGGCGATGGCCGCGGCGACAGCGTCCCAGGTGGACTGGCCGGTTTCGAGAGCCAGGCGCTCAAGAGTTTCAAGAGTAGTCTTGCCGATGCCGCGGGCCGGGGTGTTGATGACGCGCTGCAGCGCCATCGAGTCGTGAGGATTGCGGATGAGGCGCAGGTAGCAGAGCAGGTCCTTGATCTCTGCACGCTCGTAAAAGCTGAAGCCGCCGACCATGGTGTAACTGACGTTGTAGCGGCGCAGCGCTTCCTCAACGAGGCGCGATTGCGAGTTGGTGCGGTAGAGAACCGCGCAGTGCGCAACCCCGGCCGCTCCGCGGTCTTGTGTTTCGGACGAGTCTTGAGCCTGGCGCAAGAACGCCTGAATTTTGTCGGCGATGAAGAGGGCCTCGTTTTCGCCGTCGGGCGCTTCGTAGTAGCCGATGAGCGAGCCGCCCTGGCGCTCGGTCCAGAGCTTCTTACCCTTGCGGCGAATGTTGTTGGCGACGACGGCGCCGGCGGCTTCAAGAATGATCTGCGTGGAACGGTAGTTCTGCTCGAGGCGAACGATGCGGGCGTTGGGAAAGTCTTTCTCGAACTCGAGAATATTGCGGATGTCGGCGCCGCGCCAGGAATAGATGCTCTGGTCCTCGTCGCCCACTGCGCAGACGTTCTTGTGCTCGCCGGCCATAAGCTTCATCAATTCGTATTGCGGGCGGTTGGTGTCCTGGTACTCGTCGACCAATACATATTGATAGCGGCGCTGGTAGCGCTCGCGGACCTCGGCGGAGAATTTGAGCAGGCGCACGGCTTCAAGCAGGAGGTCGTCGAAGTCCACGGCGTTATTTTTGCGGAGCTCGTCCTGGTAGGCCTTGAAGATGTGGGCGACGCGCTCGCTGGAGGGGTCTTTGGAGCCGAGGAAGTAATCCTGCGGATCGACCATGTGGTTTTTGGCCCAGGAGATGCGGCTGAGGACGGTGCGCGGGGTGAGTTGTTTGGTGTCAAGTCCCATGCGCTTCATGATCGCCTTGACCAGCCCCGACTGATCGTTTTCGTCGAAGATGGTGAAGGCGCGGGTCAGGCCCTTGTCGCCAATCTTGAGGGCTTCGACGTCGCGGCGGAGAACGCGCACGCAAAAGGAGTGAAAAGTGGAAATGAGGGGCTTGGCGAGCGTGGAGTGGCCGAGCAACTCGTTGACGCGCTCAGCCATTTCGCCGGCGGCCTTGTTGGTGAAGGTGACGGCGAGAATGGAGTCGGGCGCGATGTTCTTCTCCTGGATGAGCCAGGCGATGCGATGGGTGATGACGCGGGTCTTGCCAGAGCCGGCGCCGGCAAGGATGAGCAGGGGGCCATCAGGGGCCTCGACGGCAGCGCGTTGCTCGGGATTGAGATGGGCGAGAAAGGGATGCAAGGCGTCGAGTCCGGCGGGAAGGTTCCTGAGTCTAGTGTATCGTTCGGGCGGCGTGCGGTTAACGAGGCGAAATTCGAGGAGCCGAAGAGATTAAGCCGGTCGCGACTTGGAGCATGGCGGGATCGCGGCCGCCGGGCGTGCGCGCGCGGGGAAAAGCGGACACGGCAACCGGAAGAAACAAAGGACACTAGGAGGGATGTTTTAGGGGCCATTACCAGAGGTGCTGAATATTGGTGACCAAGGCCCGATTTTTGGACACCGCTGGGGGAGCAGGTGTTGCAACGCGCGTTGTATTTATCAGCTTGAGACCGCATGACAAGATTCGGCTTATGAAAACGATTCGGCTTCGCAATGCCATTCTTGCCTCGGTCCTCTTAGTTCTGGCGATCGGATTTTCACCGATCGCAATCGCTGCGCAGGTGTGCAGCCTGAAAGTGAAAGCGCCGACAAAAGCCCGCACGTTTGCCAAAACCAGCAATCAGAGTGAATGGCAGGAGTATCAGAGCCTCGACGCGATTCCCGAATTGAGCCTCGCGAGCGGAATGTCTGCGCAATTCTGGCAGCACAAGCACGGAACGCCTTCCGTGACCATCGTAGAGCCGGGACAAGATTTCAAGATCGCCACAAGGTATTGCTTCGATGAAGGAGGCCAGCTGGAATCTGTCAGCTTCGAGATCCGCACTGCGCTGGGATGGGGGCACCGCGAGGAAGGAACCGTGTTGGGCGGCGTGTTCAACGAGAGCTCGTCGGAATTCTTTCGGTTGAAGGACGGTAAAGCGACCCCGCAACCCGATTTTGTGGGCGGCGTTCCGCGGTCGCTGAAGCCAAGGCTGTATCTGAGCGTGAGCGAGCTGCCTTTTGCGGGGCTGCTGGAGACGTCAATGGCCTCGAATCGAAGATTGAAGTGAAAGGGTTTGAAGTGAAGCTCTTTGAAGTAAAGTTGGGCGCTTAGAGCAATAGGGAAGCGCCTGGGGGATCGCCGACCTGGGGGAGGTTGGCGGTCCCAAGTCCTTTGGGCCGTTTGCATTTCCGCGGCCGATTCGCTACCATAAATGGATACGCGCAGGGGGAATCCCTGCGCAGTCAATAGCACCACGGCTTTTGGCTCCGGCTTGGAGTCCCGCGAAGGCGGGCTGGCAAAAGCGGTGGGAGACGAGGGAAGCATGTCCGCTGGAAAGAATATTGCGAAGGCGCGCGCCGCTGTGAACAAGCCGGCGTATCCGCTGCCTGAAGCAGTGAATCTCCTGAAGCAAGTGAAATACGCGAAGTTCGACGAGACCGTCGACCTGACGATGCGTCTGGGCGTGGATACGCGCCATGCAGACCAAATGGTTCGCGGAACTGTCGTGCTGCCGCACGGGTTGGGCAAGACCAAGACGGTGGCCGTGATCGCGACCGGCGATCGGCAGAAGGAAGCTACCGAGGCTGGCGCAGATTTTGTGGGCGGCGAGGAGATGGTGGAGAAGATTCAGAAAGAAAACTGGACCGCCTTCGACGCGCTGATTGCGACGCCGGACATGATGAAGGTTGTGGGCCGGCTGGGAAAGGTGCTTGGGCCCAAGGGGCTGATGCCAAATCCCAAGACCGGGACCGTAACCATGGATGTGGCCGCGGCGGTGAAAGAGATCAAGGCAGGCAAGGTGGAGTTTCGCGCCGACAAGACCAGCCTGGTGCATGTGCCCGTGGGCAAGCTGAGCTTCGAACCGCAAAAGCTGATCGACAATGCGACTACGGTGATTACATCGATAGTGCGGGCCAAGCCTTCGGCGGCGAAGGGCAGGTACATCAAGAGCGTCACATTGAGCTCGACGATGGGACCGGGCGTTCCGCTGGATTCGGCTGTGGCCGACGCGGCGGTGAAGAAGTAAAGGCAAGGACCAGGGACTTAGGGACCAGGAGTTCAAGGCCCACCCGGTTCTGGGCGTTGCAAACGGAGATTCGGAAGACGAGATTCGATAGAGCGCCGACTCAGTGGCGCTGACCCGATGAGGGGAGCAGGAAGATGGCGATTTCGAAGGCGAAAAAGGCGGAAAAGGTGAAGGTGCTGGCAACGGAGCTGGCCTCATCGACCACCGCGATTGTGGGCACGTTCAGCAAGCTGACCGTGGCCAAGGATTATGAGCTGCGCAAGGTGATTCGCGAGGCTGGCGGCAAGTACCGCGTGGTGAAGAACAAGCTGGCCGCGATTTCCGGCTCGGGCACGCAGGTTGAAGAAGCGCTGAAGGGCTTGAAGGGCGTGAACTCGGTTGCGTTTACAGCGGGCGATCCGGTGGCGCTGGCCAAGGTGTTTGCCAAGTGGGCGGGCGAGAACGCTGCGGAGTTCCATTTTAAGCTAGGCATCGTGGACGGCAAACTGTTGAGCGTGGACGACGTGAAGGCGCTGGCAACCATGCCGGGCAAGGAAGAGATCTTCTCGAAGCTGCTTTTCCTGATCAATTCGCCGGCACAGCGGCTGGCTACGGTCATCAATGCTACCGGCCGGGATTTGGCGGTGGTGATTGGCCAGGGCGTGGAGAAGGAAAAGTTTGCGGCTGGAGCGGCGGCATAGATTTTGGTTTTCCACCCTTTTCGCGGGAAAGAGCGGAAAGGACTGGGCACCCAGGGTTCTAAGGGTTTTGGCCAGGAGCAGACGAGAAAGTGCGCAGGTCTGGCGCATCGGAAACTTTCGAGTTTGCAGGAACGGCCGGGGAAAGACGAATTCAAACAGTTTTGAATGGAGAGAAATATGGCGGATATCGCGCAGTTGGAAGAACAAATCGTAAGCCTGAGCCTGCTGGAAGCGGCAGCTCTGGTGAAGAAGCTGGAAGAGAGGCTTGGCGTTTCGGCGGCGGCTGCAGCTCCGGTGATGGTTGCCGGCGGCGCGGCGGCCGGAGCAGCTCCGGCGGTCGAGGAGAAGACCGAATTTCAGGTCATTCTGAAGGATGCCGGCGCCAATAAGATCAACACCATCAAGGCAGTACGCGAGGTCACTTCTTTGGGTCTGAAGGAAGCCAAGGACCTGGTGGACGGTGCTCCCAAGGCGATCAAGGAAAACGCGACCAAGGACGAGGCTGAGGCCATCAGGAAGAAGTTTGAGGGCGTCGCGACCGTCGAAGTCAAATAAACGGGGCGAAGTCAATGGAACGGTACGGGACAGTCTTTTCCAATTGAAGGATGAGCCTGCAGGAGTGAAGGTCAGGCGAAGTGGGGAAAGTCCTTTCGGGTTTGATTTTGAGTCAGATTAGCAGTCGCAGCCGGGGCGGAGGGAATGTGGGAATCGGC
>Ga0224554_1000279_pt1 | contig 45352 bp, 32 predicted proteins | sample 714S22024metaG_FD_180666 | JGI IMG/M metagenome (GOLD analysis project Ga0224554, IMG submission 180666) | Peat soil microbial communities from Stordalen Mire, Sweden - 717 S2 20-24 | ecosystem: Environmental > Terrestrial > Soil > Wetlands > Peat | place: Sweden: Norrbotten County, Stordalen... | reverse complement strand
TATAGGCCCGAGAGCGCGGCCAAATCCAACACCCGTGCTGTTCCCGCTCATCAGGATCGAAGTCGCTCAATCAAAGTTTGGTGCATTCCAAGTTGGAAAATGGCCAGTTGCACCACAGGCAGTTAAGCCCTTTCTCAAAAAAAGGCTTCGGTCCAGTCTGCCGGTTCCGGGTGCTTCCATTTGTTGCCGGTTCTTAGAGCATACATGCGTTCGCCTACTACGCCTCGCCGTCGGTCTCGGCGCGAGTGTTACGCGCACCACAGATACTACGAACTGGGCCGCGATGGATTTGCAGGCCGGCCTGTCGTGCAGTCTGAGCAAGCTTCCATCGATCCGGGAGCCACGTCGAGAGCTCGCTCATTCGTGCCATCGGCAAGTTCATCAACAACTGCGTGAGGTACAGTTGCGGGTCCACGTCGTGTCGGCGACAGGTGCTTGTCAGGCTGGCCAGGATCGCGGCCGCTCTTCCGCCGCGGGCATTTCCGACGAACCGGGGCGTTTCGGCAGATAGCTGAGTTTGGGATTTGCACCAAGGGATCAGGTCCGGAGGGTTCTCTTTTTTCAGCAATGGCGCGCTGCTAATAGCCACTTCTCCAGAAACCCTCTTAGCTCTACCGGCGGCCGCAGCCAAACATCAGCCTCTGTCTCGTGCCATTGGCGGCGCATCAGAACGCTCAGGCCGTGCGGGCCAATATTGTTTACGGCGCGAAACGCAGCCTCATCGGTCAAATCGTCGCCCAAATAGGCGACCGGCCACGCAACCTGCGCGTCGGCGCCGGCCTCTCGCAGGATTGCCGCAACAGCGCCGCCCTTGTCGCAACCCACGCGCAATTCCACCCCAGCCTCAAACTCCAGCAAGGCCAGCCCATTTGCCCCTGCAAGCGGCTCAAAGAGCGCCCGCGTCTTCTGCTCAATGAGCCTTGCCTTGCGCGGGGAGGCGCCCCGCCAGTGCATCACCACACCGTTGGCCTTGTCTTCGAAGAGTCCGCCCAGGCTGTCGCACTTCAGCATCGCTCGCAGCTTGTCCAGCATCTCCCGAGCCGCGAAAGACGCCTGCTCCAGCTCGCGCTGGCCATCGGGCAACAGGCGCTCAGCTCCGTGCAGGCCCCAAACCTCGAGCGGCGGGTCAATCCCGAGCAGCGGAGCAATCTCGTGCGCGGGACGACCGGTGATCACGACCATGCGCGTTCGCCCTTGCCGCTCGATGCGGGTCAGAACCTCTCGCACGCCGGCCCAGGGCCGTGCCAGAAACCTATCCAACCGGAACGGAGCCAGCGTGCCGTCATAATCCAGCAGCAGAAGCGGAGTTGCGCCGCCCGCAAAGGCGTTAAAAAACTCCTCCAGCTTCTTTGCCGCGTCGGCCGTCACCGGATGCTCGCTTTCTACGCCAATTTGCGATGCCCCACTTCAACTGGCGAGATAGACACCGGCCGGGCGAGGGCCAGATCTGTTACCCCCGGGTTCTCCATGCGCAATTCGTGCAGGTCGCCCAGGATGTTGGCTGCCCAGCGATAAATGTTGTGGTCCATTACATGATGGCGCATCCGCTGCATCCTCATGCGCCGCTCGCCCCGGTTCATTTCCAGGCCCTGATGGATGGCCTCGGCTACACCTTCAATGTCATAGGGATTTACCACCAGCGCATCCAAGAGCTCGGTGGCTGCGCCCGTGAACTTGCTCAGCACCAGTACGCCGTCCTCGTCGGCGCGTGCGGCCACATACTCCTTGGCCACCAGATTCATTCCATCGTGAAGCGAGGTCACCAGGCACACAGCCGCCGCGCGGTACCACATATCCACATCCGCGTGGCTCATCTGACGTTCGATCAGCAGAATGGGCTTCCAGCGGGTCGTCTGGTAGCGCTGGTTGATCCGCTCCACGGTCTCCTCAACCTGGCGGCGCAGATTCACATAGCTGGGAATGCGCGAGCGGCTCGGCGCGGCAATCTCCACCATGGTTAGCCGCTCCAGGTGCCAGGGATGCTCTTCGAGAAGCTTCTCGATTGCCATCAGCCGTTCCACGATTCCCTTGGTGTAGTCCATGCGGTCCACACCTACGATCAAGGTTTCACAGCGCAGGCCGAACTCCTTCAGCAGCTCCTCGTGCGAGGGGCCCGGCGCCTTTCGCTCTGGCTTGCTGCCGTCCAAAGCCACGCTTACCGGATAGGGGCGCACGGAGCTGGTGTGCCCATCGCGGCGGGCGGTCATGTGTTCGCGATCGGTACGCGACTCTAGCACGCGGTCAACGGTGGAGAGGAAGTTGTTGCAGTGCAAAGGGATGTGGAAGCCGATCAGGTCCGCGCCCAGCAACCCCTCCAGAAGCTTAGCCTGCCATGGGCAGATACCGAATGACTCTGGATTGGGCCAGGGAATGTGCCAGAAGATGGCCACACGCGCGTCCGGCCGCGCCGCCTTGATGAGCCGCGGCGCCAGCGCGAAGTGGTAATCCTGCACAAAGACAATGGGCTTGGAACTGCCCTCCATCTCCTCCAGCAGCGCAGCCGCAAACTTCTCGTTCACACGCTGGTACCACTCCCAGTCCGAAGCGCGGAAGATGGGCCGGGTGTGCGCAATATGACAGAGCGGCCACAGACCCTCATTGGCAAAGCCGTCGTAGTAGCCTGTCTCCTCCTCGCTCGAGAGCCACACCCGGCGCAGTGTGTAGCGGGGATCGCCCGGCGGCACGCGGAGGCGATCGAACTCGTCGACGTTCAGGGCGTCCTCGCTGCCGCTGCCGTGCGCCACCCACACGCCGTCACAGGCCCGCAGCACCGGCTCGATGGCCGTCACTAGGCCGCTGGGGGGAACCACGCATACCGTCTCCCGCCCCTGAAGCACGTGCATATATGGCTCACGGTTCGACAACACAAAGATGCGGCTGGAGCCAAAACGCTCTCCAATATGGACGGCCAGCCGCTCGGCTGTCCACTGGTGTTCTCCGGCGTCGCGCAGCCGGGCTTCGGTTTCAGCGGCGGCGCGTGCCTCAATCAGGCTCTCGGCCATCGACTCGACTTCACGGGCCAGCGGTGTAAACAGACTCAACTCCGCTAGACTTTCGTCCGCGAGATCGTCGGGTTGACCCATGCGCAATCGCCTGAGCCGTTCCGCCACCCGTATCATGGGGCGCATCAAAAACCAGCGCACCATCAGCAGCGTCACGAAGAGGATAAGCAGAACAAAGGCGGCAATCCGCCAGAAACTTTGCCGCCACACCCGCGTGCCCTCCGCGCGAATGGAGCGTGCATCCTCCAATACCACCAGCGCTCCGGCCACATGCCCGTCGACATACAGCGGAATCGCCTCCTCCAGCCACTGCTGATCGCCCTGGTGACCATACACGGATGAGTCGACACCCTCCTTGATGGCCTTTTCCAACGGGCCGCGCGGCAGTGCTGCGAACACCTCGGCAGGCCCCGCTTCGGTTACCAACCCTCCCTGCATGTCATAGACGGCCAGACCCAACCCCTCATTCCGCGAGCGCAGGCGCGCTGCCTCTGCCACAATTTCCGCAGTCTGGCCTCCGGCCACCGTCTTCTCCAACTGCGATTGCAGGCTCTTGCTCAGCCAGGCGGTCCTGCGCTGCAGTTCCAGCCGCAGAGCGTGCTTGTGGGCCAGCACCTCAAAATAGGTCGAGGCAACCGAAACCAGTGTGATTCCTACGACGAGCGCAAGAATCAATCGCACACGAAAGAATTTCATGTCACCCCCGTTTCTGTTTTATACAAAATTCTCCTGATTCCCTGTGCAATTTGGAACAGCATTTTTCCCCTATAAACGAAATCCAGCTTGTTCATGCCTGCCGCATCTCAAAAGCCAAACGCCAACTTGTTGAAAACACGGCAAGCATCCCGCCAGGCGGCCTTTGAACCATAGATTTTCTGCACACCACCGGGTAGCTCTTGCCTGGTAACCGGGCTTCCGGCGAAGCAGCATGCCCTCGCGTCACCCCCCGGACGCGTCCATCTCCAACAACGCAAACCCGTGAAAACAGCAAGTTGCTATCGAACTGCTCGATCAACTGCCGTTCCGGATTTCTCAGAAATGCCGAATGGGATCGTCAGGCTTGGTGGTTGGGGCTGCGGCGCTGCGCTCGCTGGCGTGTTCGGTGTGGCTCTCGAGCGAGCGGCTGACGAGGTCGCGCGAGCCAAGACCCACGGCGAGAGACAGCGTGAGGACGATGCCGCCGAAGAGGATGCCAAAGGCCAGCTCAACCACGCCGCCGCCGATCTCGAGGTGGTCAAGGACCATGGCGGCGGTAAGCACGAGCACCAGCCACTTGACGCCGAGCGACAGGAAGCGGGCGTATTCGAGCTGAGCATTCACGGCTCCGATGAGGACGGTACGCGCCAGGAAGCGCGCGACGAGAGTTCCGGCGATGAGCAGAAAGACGGCTCCCACAACGCGGGTGAGGTAGGAAAGGAGCGAACTGGGCAGGGTTGCGGCGGTTGTGTAGGAGGCGTCGAAGGCGGAGACGCCGATGATGAGCCCGAGAAAGACGCAGGCCCAGAAGGAGGCCCGGGCGATCAGCTCGGAGGGCGAAGTGGATGGCGCCCAGTCCACTGTTCCACGGCCGCGGGCGACGCGATCATCGAACCCGGCCGCGGCAAGCACACGCCGCAGAAGCGCGGAAAGAGCCATGCCTATCAGGGTAAATACAGCGAGGGCAACAACGAAGGCCAGGATACCGGGGAGGATGGCGATGAGCAGCGCGAGGACGCGGTAAAGGGACTGATGGAGCGCATTGGACATATGGTGCCAGATGGAGGTGTTGTCGGCATACAAGGGCTGTGAATTCTGGTATGGGTCAGGCTGGAGCATGGTGGCAAGAATGTTAAGCATAGGACTCACTCCTTGAATCGTCTCTCTCTTGCGTCGCAGCGGAAACGGACTTGATTCTGGGGCCGCTCATGGATTGAACCGGTCCGGCCATCGCCAGCGTGAGACGAGGTAGGTCTTTTCGGCCTCGAAGGCGGCTGCGACGGCCTCGATATGGCGTTCAGTGTGAGCGCCGGAGGCGGTGATGTTGATGTGGCTTGCGACCCATGCGAGGTAAAGCGGGATAAGCACGCCGAGAAGATGTCCGCGGTTTATGGTGCGGAGCCGGTAGGCGAGGAGAAAGTCGTAGACAATGCGGGCCCAGAGGCTATCGGGCATGCGGAATGCCGCAGCGTCGGTTGCGGCAAGTCGCTTGAGTCCGAGCAGTGAGTTCGGCGGCAGGACGAGCGACCAGATTTCCTGGAGATTGGTGTAGGCGAGCCGAAAGGCCTGGAGCATAGGGGCAATCTCAGCGGCCGCATGGCTCGAGGGTTCTTGCGGCATGGGCATGGGAATGGGATCGCTCGCGGGCGGCAACGGACGGAAGCGCTGCCAGAATGCTGCTTTGGCGTCGATATCGGAGAACAGGGCCCCGGTGACCAGGGGGAGGATGGTGTTGAGGTCGGGCCCCGTGGGTTGGGGTTGGAGGCGCGGGCCTACGTCAAACTGGTCGATGGTGAACCCGGCTACCGTGGCTTCGTTGACCGGCCAAAGAGGCGCTTCGCCCTGGTTGATCGCGGTAAAGCGTTGGGCGGCGCGGGCGAGGCGTTCGGCCATGCGCAGCGAGAGGCCGAGATCGGGGGCCAAGGGAAACCGCACGCGGGAGGCGAACAGCGCGCGGGTAAGTGGATAGAGGATGGCGGAGTTGACCAGGCCGGCATGCGGCGGTAGATCGTAGCAAGGGACAGCGAGGTCGGTGGGGGTGATGAGAACGGCGTTGGCGAGGCCGTGGAGTGCGGACATACCGAGCGAGCCGGACTCCGGGCCCAGCATAAGGATGGCGCGCGCTTCGTTCTTTTCGGCGAGCTGGTAAGCGTTGACGAAATCAGCGGCCGTGAGAGTCCAAGCGGCGTTGGTCGCGGGAGCGGCGACGATCTGGAGAGACGGATAGGAATCCGCCGGGAGCGCGTCAGGGGAAGCGACGAGCACGCTTTCCGCCGGGAAAGAAGCGGTCAGGTTGGCGAGGACACCTTCGCTTTGCTCCGGCGTCATGGCGGCAAGCAGCACGAGGAGTCCGGCGCTGGGGCCCGCGGAAGGGGCGGTGATGTCGGGAATTTGATCTGCTGTCGCCATGGTTAATCGGGACACTCATCCTGAAGCGACTGGAGGGTTTTTGCAATCTCCGACTGACTCGCCTCTCCCCTGGCAGACGCTTCTACAAGGTTAGGATGCCGGCAAGCGGGATGCGGAGCCACGCAGGGCGATTATTGAGCTCGTAAAGCAGCTCATAAAGCGCCTTCTCGAGCAGGTACGCGCTGAGCAGCGACTGAGACTGCTGGGTCGAAGGCAGGAGGGCGGGATTGGCGGCGATGATCTCGCGGTAGGCGCGGAGGAACTCTGAGGAGGTTGAGTTCTGCCAGAAAAGAGCCCAGGCGGCGAGGTGATCGGAGCCGGAGGTGCGCGCGAGTTCGGGATGGGCGGTGAGGTGTTGATTGAGGCCGGCGTGGGCGGCGTAGGAGAACGAGCGGATCATGCCGGCTATATCTTTCAGGGGCGATTGCTTCTGGCGGCGTTCGGAGAGGAGACGGGCGGGTTCCCCCTCGAAATCGAGCACGACAAAGTCTCCCGGTTCCGTCCCCGGTTCGATCGAGGGCTCGCCGGTCCGGAGAATCTGCCCCAGGTGGTAGTCGCCGTGGATGCGGATGCGCTGGCCGGCGGCCGTCAAGGCGGTGATCGCATTGGCGCGGGCAAAGAGGTCGATGCGCCGCGAAAGAAGCAGCCCTGCGTCGTCCGCGGTAAGGTCCTTGAGGGTGGAGAGCTTTACTTTGAGGGCCTCCAGGGTGGAGGTGATCTGTGCGTCGATTCGACGCGCATCGCGGGTGAGGTCCGCGGGGGTGAACGGCTCGGCGGCGAAGGCCGGGTCGCTGGTGGGGATGGCTAGGGCGAGGTGCATTTCGGCGGTGCGGCGACCCAGGATTGCGGCGGCCTCAAGCGACGTGCCGAAGCGTTCGAGAGCCTCGCGGAGGGGTTCACGCTCGTTGAGGAAGTTGGGAGCCAGGAACTCGGGTGGGGCAGGAAGGGCGGCTACGGACGAAAAGAAGCCGGTGAGTTGCTCAAGAAACCACTGCCAGCCATCGCCTTGGTTGGCGACCAGCCCCTGAAGCATGGCGACTGTCGTCTTCTCTCCACTGGCCGGAGTCATGGTGATCTCGCCCATGAAGGGCGCAATACGTGGGAAGTGGGCGACTTCGGTCAGGAAGCGGCCGATTTCGACGTCCGGGTTTTCTCCCGCCTGAAGGTGTCTGAAGAGCTTCAAAATCAGTTGTTTGCCATAAACAATAGAAGTGTTGGATTGCTCTGCGGAGCCGACGCGCGATGGCAAACGCTGGGAGACGTGTGCCTCGGAGAACGCGGTGGACGCCTGGGCGTCGAGGTGGCCTCTCAGTGGAACAGGGTCGCCGCCGGCGGGAGACTCACGCGGCTGCAACTGCTGCGCACCTGCGGAAAGGGTGCTGGAGCGCGGGGGCATTGCCGCTTCGCCGGGTTGAGCGGTGAGGGGGACAGGCCCGACGGGAATGCCGGCTGCGGATTGAGGGGGGGGCGCACTGAGTGCATCTTGCGTGGAGTCGATGGGCGCTGGGGCAATCGGCGCGATGTCTAGAGGGTCCATGACTTCAGGATCGGCGGTGCGCGCTCGAGACAGCGGGAGAGTAGCGTTTCGCTCAATGAATGTGAGAAGACCCTGGCGGAAGTCTTCGCGGGTGGTGGCGTCATGGAGGACGCCGGGACCGGTGGGGGTCGTGAGGTTGGCGAGAATGCTCTGCGGGTGGCTGGCGATGACGTCCTCGGCCTCTGCGCCGGTGCTGAAGGCGAGCGGAAGCTGGTAGGTGTCGGAGGGACCGTCGGCATAGGCGATCTCAACGAAGAACAGAGCCGGAGGGATGGTGCTGCCGGCCGGACGGTCGGCGCTAGACAAGATCGAGGTGTCGGCTGCGATGGCGACGGGAAGTTCTACCCAATCGAGCAGGCGCGTGGATTGGATCTTGCGGGTCTTGGCTCCAAACCACCGTTGGCGCGGCAGCCAGGCGGGCAGCGCGGTTTCGAGGAGAGACAGGACGTGGCCGGCAAGCAGACCGGGCCAACCCTTGGTGAGGAGATCGAGCGCCACGGCCTCGTTGCCGCCCATATCTGCCTCTGCTTCTGCTTGCGGCTCGGGCAGCGGTTCCGGCTTTGGACTGGCGGGCTGGAGTTCAACCCAGAGGAAGGAGTACGGAGCGAGAGTCACGGCATACGGAGTTTCATCAATGGCGGGGAAAGGAACGTAGCCCAGCATCTCGACGGGTTCGAAGTCGGCGTAATCGGCGAGGTCGAGCGACACGGGCTGGGCGAAACGGCTGAGATTGGCGACGCAGAGAACCGTTTCGTGGGAACCGTCGCCGCGATCGAGGTCGCGGAGGTAGGCGAGGATCTTGCGGTTCGCCGGATTCAGGAACATTAGTGTCCCGCGGCCGAAGACCTGGAAGAGCTTGCGCAGGGCGATCATGTTGCGGGTCCAGTGCAGGAGGCTGGACTGATCGCTTAGCTGAGCTTCCACATTGATGGCCTGGTAGCCGTAGATGGGATCCATAACGACGGGAAGGTAGAGCCGGGCGGGATCGCACCTGGAGAATCCGGCGTTGCGGTCCGAGTTCCACTGCATCGGGGTGCGAACACCGTTGCGGTCGCCGAGGTAGATGTTGTCGCCCATGCCGATTTCGTCGCCGTAGTACAGGATGGGTGTACCCGGAAAGCTGAGCAGCAGCGAGTTCAACAGCTCGATGCGGCGGCGGTTGTTGTCGACCAGGGGCGCGAGTCGGCGGCGTATACCGACGTTTACGCGCATGCGGGGGTCGGTTGAGTAGGCGAGGTACATATAGTCGCGCTCGTCGTCGGTGACCATTTCAAGCGTGAGTTCGTCGTGATTGCGGAGGAACAGGCCCCATTGGCAGTTGTCGGGGATGGCGGGCGTCTGGGCCATGATGTCGGTAATCGGCAGGCGATCTTCCTGGCGAAGAGCCATATAGATGCGCGGCATCAGCGGGAAGTGGAAGGCCATTTGGCACTCATCGCCATCGCCGAAGTAGGGACGGACATCGGCAGGCCACTGATTGGCCTCGGCCAGGATGAGACGGTTGGCGTAGTCGGCATCGATGGCGGTGCGGATGGTCTTGACGACACGATGAGTCTCGGGCAGGTTCTCGCAGGAGGTGCCATCGCGCTCGACCAGGTAGGGTATGGCGTCTATGCGCAGCGCGTCGACGCCCATGTCGAGCCAGAAGCGCATGGCTTTGAGAACCTCTTCGATCACCGCGGGGTTGTCGAAGTTCAGGTCGGGCTGGAACGCAAAGAAGCGGTGCCAGTAGTAGGCTTTGGCCGTCTCGTCCCAGCTCCAGTTGGATTTCTCCGTGTCGGTGAAGATAATGCGGGCGTCCTTGCAGAGCTGGTCGGTCGAGGACCAGACATACATCGCGCGCGCCGGTGAGCCGGGTGGCGCAATCCGGGCGGCCTTGAACCAGGGGTGCTGATCGCTGGTGTGATTGATGACCAACTCGATCATCACCTGCATGTTGCGCTGGTGAGCTGCGTCCAGAAACGCCTTGAAATCGTCCAGCGTTCCGTAGGAGGGGTTGACGTCCACGTAGTTGGCGATGTCATAGCCGTCATCGCGCAAAGGGGAGGGAAAGAAAGGTAGGAGCCAGATGCAGGTGACGCCGAGGTCCTGGAGGTAGTCGAGCCGCGAGAGCAGTCCGGGGAAGTCTCCGATGCCGTCGCCGTTCGAGTCCGCGAAGGCCCGGACGTGGAGTTCGTAGATGATCGCGTCTTTGTACCAGAGGGGATCGGTTGCGCTCGCCAGCTTTTTCACGCTTGGGTTCTCCAAAGTGTTAGGATGCACGTTTTCCTGTGATGTGCTCGCTGTGTAGCTAGATTTTCACTTCAGGTCCGATGGCACGCAGGTTCGCTTCGGTGTGACCCTCGAACAGATGCTTGGAGTCTGCGCCGTAGGCTTCCCGGACCCAGGGCGATCGCATGAAGGGGCTTTGTCGCGTAACCGGTTCCTCCCGACCTCTGAACCGATCGACAACCGCATTTCCTCCCGTAGAGAGGAGGCGAAAATAGCCCAGGGTGAAGTCCACCGCGGTCCGCCGCGGCGGACAACCCTGGGAAGACGTTCCAGCCCCAATGCCCAGCCCCGGGGCGGTACGAACCCAGGCCATGGGCACAACTCATGTTCATGCGATTGCCCTGAGGTGATAGGCGAGTGGGCGGAGCACCATGTTGGTGATCAGAACAGCAACGGCAAGCACAAGCGCCAGGTTCAACGCGCCCAGGCCGCAGAGCGCGCCCATGGCGGCGGAGCACCAGACGGTGGCGGCGGTATTCAGTCCGCGCAACCCAACGTACCTGCTCACCGACAACTACACCGGGTACCCCTTTCGGGAGCCTTGAAGCTGGATCTCCCGCCGATTGACGTTTTCTGACCTGGCTTGGCCGGCCTCCAAGATGAATCCAGCGCTGGCTCCGTTTCGAATTACTTCCGGGTCTCCTTTATGGATAAACCGGTAGGAGGTTGAAGCGGATGTCACATTCGTTTTGCTTCTTTGGCGTATCGGGGATCTTCGCTAAATCTTGAAGAGCAGGTGCTCCAGCCCAGGGCCAAGCGTCAGCACGGGAAGATAGCTCAATGCCGTAACGATGATTAAGAAGGTCGTAAGCAGAGCACCAAAGGTGAAGGTATCGGTGCGCAGAGTTCCGCGCGACTCCGGCCTGTCTTTCTGCTGCGCGAACAGGCCGGCAAACATGAGGGCTGGGATGGCCAGGCCGAATCGTCCCGCCATCATGGCGATCACCGTCATGATGTTATAGAAGGACGTATCAGCGTTGAGGCCGGCGAATGCCTGGCCATTGTTGGCGAAGGAAGAAGCAAAGCCGAAGAAGATCTCCGTAAGTCCATGCGAGCCGGTGTTCGTGGTAAGGCCGGCGAGTCCGGATTTCGTGGAGATGGCAATCGCGGTCAGAATCAGGATGGTGACCGGGCCGGTAAGCGCGTATAACACGATCATCTTGTTTTCGTTCGGCCCGATATGCTTGCCGAGATACTCAGGCGTGCGGCCGATCATAAGTCCGGCCAGAAACACGGCAATCGCAGCCGTCATGATCATGCTGAAGATCCCGGTGCCGAGACCCCCGAAGATCACCTCGCCGAGAAGGAGATCGACTAACAGAACCAGGCCGCCGAGCGAGGTAAAGCTGTCATCTGCCGCATTCGTCGACCCCGTAGCCGTGTTGGAGGTGACAACGCAGGCAAGCACAGAGCCTCCGATCCCGAAGCGCACTTCCTTGCCTTCCATACCGCCGTCGGATTGAAGTTGACTCGGCCGCGAATCGGCGCCATGAAGGAGCGGGTTGACCCGCTGCTCGCTCAGATGCATGGCGACCAGCCCGCCGGTAAAAAGAAAGAGCATGACCCAGTACAGAAGCCAGCCCTGGCGCACATGCTTGACCATTCTTCCAAAGGTGTTGGTCAAGGCCGCAGGCAGGAGAACGATCGATAGCAGCTCAAGGATGTTGGTGAGCGGCGTGGGATTCTCATAAAGGTGAGCGCCATTGGCATTGAAGAAGCCTCCGCCATTGGTGCCCAGGTTCTTGATGATTTCCAGGGTGGCGACCGGTCCTTGCGGAATAACTTGCGGTGTTCCTTCAAGCGTGGAGGCGACCACATAATGGTGGAAATTCATAGGAACTCCCTGCCAGACGAGCAGCAACGATCCCATAAGCGCACCTGGCAGCAAAACCCAAAGCAGGCTGCGTGTGACATCGACCCAGAAATTCCCCAGGGTTGCGCAGGATTCCCGGGCCAGTCCTCGAATGAAGGCAATGCCCACGGCCAGTCCCGCGGCCCCAGCGAGAAAATTCTGTGTGCAGAGCCCCACCATCTGGCTGAAATAGCTCATCGTGTTTTCGCCCGCGTAAGCCTGCCAGGTCGTGGTAGTAGAGAAACTGATAGCCGTATTGAAAGACAGGTCTGGAGAAAGCGGCGTGGTTTGATATTGGGGGAAAAACCAGGGAAGGAAGCGTTGAAAACGGAGGATGGCGTAAAGGAGGAGTGTCCCGGTCAGCGTAAAGACAATGAAAGAAACCAAGTATTGTCCGGCGCCCATTTCGACCGCGGGATCGACTCCCGCGAGGCGATAGATCCATCGTTCCACTGGAACGCATAATCGATCCAGTGCAGTTCTTCGCCGGGCAAAGACTCGGCGCATATACCCGCCCAGAGGCTTAACGCAGGCGGTGACGATCACCACAAAGAGCAGGTATTGAACTGCACTATACACATTCATCGCGATGCCGGTCGGTAAGCGTTTAGCAATGGCGGACCGAAGTTAGTGTTTCACAACATATATAAAGAAATTATAGGAAACGCTGGAGTCGATTTTACCTGTCTGAACACCTCACTACTCAGTCAGGCTCTCCTGTGTAGTGTCCGTGTTGGCGGCCCCCGGCGCGGTCTTCCAACGATTCAGGGGAGTCATCCCTTCGGAGCGCATGCGCAGTTCGGGCGGCAGGCTCACTTGCAGAATTATGGCAGAGGCGTGGGCTTCGCTCACTGAGGTCAGGCGAGGAAACAAAAGGTGAACTTCGATGATCTGGCGGTATCCGGTCGTTCGGAACTCTATGAACCAAAATGACTTATGAGCCATATCGATGGATTGGCCCCCGCAAGTCGGCAAGGGCCCACCGATCTCCAGGAGCGAGAACGTCAACCTTCCCCATCCCCCTCCGTCCTTCTCGCGCCAGCTTGAACGCATTCTGAGCCCGCGCGCCCGGTGACGGCCCACGGCCCCCGTCCGGCTCCCACTCAGCTCACTGCTGGCTCGCTAGTGGACCTAGCGCCTCGCTGTGGAAAATCCGAGCAAGCGAATGTACCATTCTGCCATGAAAGAGATACGGCTCCTTGTCCGCGCCGCTGCCTGTCTGTCCACCTTGCCCTTGCTGGTGGGAGCACTCTGTGCGCTCCTGCCCCTTCAGGCTGGAGCGCAATCGGCGACCGATCTGGCCGTACTGAGGGGGCTTGCGCCCGTGACCGCGCTGTCGAACACCCCAGAAGGCACAGCGGCCCTTGCGGCGAACTTCACTATGACGGGCGGCATCCAGACGGGCGCCATCTGCCAGCCAACCCTTCTGCCCTTCGCGGAACAGCAGCAGCAGGCCCTGCGCGATGCCTTTATCACCGACGCCAACCTTGCCCAGCTCGCGGACGGACTGGGAACGACGCTCGGCGCCGCCTACGTGGCACGCGCTCACTCCATCGACCGCAGCCACTCGACCAACCTGTCCCAGGCCGTAGCCGACCTCATTGCCTACGCCGATGCCACCACCTCTGCACATTCAAGCTCGGGCAAGTTCTTCTTCGCCAACGGCACGACGAACGGAAACGTGCCAGCCTCGGCTGAGGCGATGGCGATCCTCAAGGAGATGGGCGGCCACACGGATATCTTCGGTAAGAGCTACGGCTTCCCGGCGGGGTCCCCAGGGGCCGACTCGTACGGCGACTCGCGCCCGTTCCAGACCGAGCCGACCATTGTGCGCTTCATCGGCCTGGACTACTTCAACGCTCCCGCCGACAACAGTGTTTACAATCGCGGACCGATCATGAATCTCGTCGACAGCCCTTCCTACCCCAGCGGCCACACCACCTATGGCTACACGGGATCGCTCCTGCTCGCCGTGCTGGTGCCGGAGCGCTATCCGCAGATGATCGCGCGCGCCGCCGAATACGGGAATGACCGCATCCTCATGGGGGCACACTATGCGATGGATGTGATGGGCGGGCGCACCCTGGCCCTCTATGACCTGGCGCATCTGCTCGCCAACGACCCGGCCTACGTCGGCCAGTCGCTTGAGGGCGCTCCCGCAATCAGGGACTTTCAGGCCGCGGTACGGGCAGCGCGCACCGACATGACCACGGCCCTGCAGACAGGCTGCAGCAACACGGTTGCAGTTTGCGCGCGCGAAGACACCGGCCGCCTCAGCAACCCGGCGGCGAACGAAGCTTTCTACGCGGCCACGCAGACGTATAACCTGCCGGTGGTCTATGCGAAGAATGCCGGCAAGGTCGAAGACGTCGGCAAGCTCGCTCCCGTGGCAGGTTATCTGCTCACCATCGCTTTCCCGTCGTTGACCTTGGAGAAGGCCGACCAGATTCTCACCGAGACCGAAGGGCCGGGGGGCGGCTTCCTTGATAACGGATCTTCTTTTGGCGTCTATTCCCGCCTCAATCTCTATGCAGCCGCAGGCAGAGCCGCAGCACTCGCCTCCCGCCAGCCGGCCGCCTCCGGCCATGGCAGCGCTTCCTCACCGGCAAGGTAGCGCAGCGCACCGCTGAGACCCCCTTGCCTGTCCTCCGAACTCGGCAACGCGCCTGGAATCCGACGCTTGAACCACGGACCAAGGGTCGCCGGCGCAACCGGCGTCTTTCGTTACGAATCCGTGGTTGGAGCGGCCAATACCGCTCCCCTTAGCCAAATACGGAAGTAGCGGGCTCATAGCCGCGCTCAGAATGCGCTAACGTGGTCTTGCCGGCCGAGAATTCTGCAGCGAACGGCGAGCAGAGTCTTAACTGTTTGTCTCAGCCAAGGGGGCAACCCCAATCCTGCCGGCAACCACCATGATCGCTCGACTCGTGTTTCCTTTCATCCTGTCTGGCCAAGGCCGGCCAGTTACACGCTTCACAGGACGAACCCGGTCAATGCGGGCTCTAATCAACTGTTTCTAGTAACGGTCCAGCCATTCCTGGAGCGGGTACTGTGCACTTTGCCGCGCTTACCCATCTGATCCGGTTACCGGGAGAGCTCGGCGATCTGCACACGATAGGAAGCCAACAAGTCACCCGAGGAGTGGCCGACGGCGGTGAGAGCAATGCGGTAATTGACCTGGGTCTGCAGCAGGATGAGTTCGGCCTGGGCCAGCCGGGTCTGGGCATCGAGCACGAAGAAGTTTGTCTCCGCGCCCAACTCATATTTGCGCTGCTCCGAGGCCAGGGTTTTCTGTGCCAGTTCGAAGGACGCTTTGCCGGCAGCCAGTGCCATGCGGGCTTCGTCGAGTTGATGGACGGCATCGTGGACTTCACGCGTGATCTGCTCGCGGATCTGACCGCCCGCATAGAGGTCATGGGTGCGCGACACGAGGGCGTTTCCCAGGGTTGCCTGTCCGCCACGGTTCCTAATGGGAAGCGTCAGCGAGAGGGTGCCGCCATAGCCTGGGTAGCCGAAACCGAAGAGCTGACTCATGGACGAGCCAAAGCCTCCGGAAGCAAGAAACGCGCCGGTCAGGAGGTTATATTCATTGCCGCCTAAACCGCTGCTCTGGTAAAAGCCTTGAAGGGACAGATTGGGTTCGAGCTGATTGTGCGCGAGACGAATGCTGGTTTCATCGTTGGCCAGGGAATCCTTGACGGCATCGAGCTCCGGACGCTGGCTGAGCGCCTGGGTCAGAGCGGCCTCCGCGTCGATGTTTTCCAGCTCTCCATCGGTTTGCGGTTTTTCTGTGAGGTTGAACTCCAGCGCGTTCAACTGGGGATCGCGATCGGCGCCAATGGCGAAGCGGAGCGCCTCCTCGGCCTGGGTGAGCGCATACGCGGCCTGGATGACCTCGACCTTGCGGGCGGCAACTTCCGACTGGGAGCGATAGATATCGAGCGGCGGCAGGGCTCCGAGCTCGAGCGAACGTTTGTCGCGGTCGTAACTGGCCTCGGCCAGCTTGAGCGACTTTTGCTCCACATCGAGAGCGCCGCGCGCCTCCACGGCGTTCCAGTACTGACCGACAACATTCAGGATGGCGTCGTTGACCTCGGCGTCAAAGTTGGAGCGCGACTGCTCGAGCGAGCGTCGCGCGATCTTGATCTGGGCGGTATTGGCGAAGCGGCCGGCGCCGCGCAGCAGGGGCTGGGTGAAGGTGAAATTCAACGCGGAACTGAAGTAGGGATTGAAGTAGTTATACGAACTGTTGGAGGAAAACTTGTTGCTGGAGACGGTGGCGGCAACATTGGTGCCGGGAGTGAAGGTTTGCGTGTAACTCACCTGGCCGGTTTGACTGAGGGAGTTAAGGGTTGGGTTGCCTGAGACTCCCACGCCCTGTAACTGGCTGTAAGTGGGATAGGAGTACCGATTGATGTTGAGACTGCTCTGGAGTATGGGATCGAAGGGCTGAAACTGGCCGAGCAAGTTGAACTTCTGGGCTTCAATCTGGGTTTCTTCAATTTGGACATTGCTCGAGTTTTCGAGAGTGAGCAGAATTGCGTCGCGGAGGCCGAGACTGAGCTTGCCGTCCTGGACGTAGTCCTTGAGGTGCTGCGGGGGCGGCAGCTTGTCTGCGCGGACGCGCGCGGTGAGCATGCCGTGATAACTTTCAGGAGACTGCGCCCTTGCGGGCAGGAAGGCAACCAGCGCGAAGAGAAAAACAATGGCTAAGCGAATGAAACTCATCCCAGGACTCCATGCATGTGCGGAGATATTCGGCGGCAGAGAAGGAAGCGGTATTCGATGGACGGTGGAAGGAAAGGCGCCCAGGCCGCTACTCATAGCGAATGGCCTCCACCGGATCGAGCCGCGCAGCCTTGGTGGCGGGATAGATTCCGAAGACCAGTCCCACTGAGATGGAAACGAGAAATGCCAGGGCGATGGAACTGAAAGTGACGATGGTCGACCATCCGGCAAGCCAGGCGATGAGGCGGGAGATGAAGAAGCCGAAGACCACGCCGATGGTTCCACCGGCGAACGAGATCATCGTGGCCTCCACGACAAATTGCCGCACGATGTCGGATTGCTTTGCTCCCACGGCGCGGCGCAGGCCGATTTCGCGCGTACGCTCAAGGATGCTGGCCAGCATGATGTTCATGATGCCGATGCCGCCGACGAGCAGAGAGATGGAGGCGATGGCCACCATGACGGTGTTAAAGAGATGCTCGGTGCGCTTCTGCTCGGCGAGCAGTTCGGCGGGCACCACGATACTGAAGTCGTCCGCGCCATGATGCGATGAATCGAGAACCGCCCTGACCACCTGCGCGCTTTCCTGTATGTTGGCGCTGTCAGCGAGGTTGAGATAGATTCCGTCAATCTCGTCCCTGACGTCGCTGTAACTGTCTTCAAGGCGCAGAAAGGCCGATTGCAATGGGATATATATGTTGTTATTCACATCCACGGGGGTAGTGCCGGAGCTATCGTCCTGCGCGCTGAGCTGGGGGCTGACCACGCCGATGACGCGAAACCATTGCTCATTCACTTTGACGTATTGACCGAGCGGATTGGAGGAGCCGAACAGGCTCCACTTGGCCGCTGCGCCCAGCACGCATACCGGCGCGCCGCGGTCGTCATCTCCCTGGTCGAAGAACCTTCCGCTCAACACGTGGAGCCCTGCGATCTGCTGGTAGGTGAAGTTGACGCCCATGACATTGGGCATGTCCTGCTGCGCCTTGGGGATGATCTTTGACGGGGTAAGCTGCTTGCGCGGAGTGGAAGCGGCGATGCCTTGGAGGTCATCGCGGATGACGCGGTAGTCCTGCAAGGTGAGCCCCGGAGATAGCTTGCGGACCTTTTGATGGGCCTGCCATTCCACGGTTTCCTTGGCATCCACGATGAGATTGTGGACGCCCATTTGTTCGATGAGGGCCATGACTTTCTGACGCGCGCCCGCGCCGATGGACAGCATGGCCACGACGGCGGCCACACCGAAGATCATGCCCAGCATGGTGAGGAGCGAGCGCATGCCATGAAGCAGCAGGTTCTGAATGCCCAACTGCGCGTCTCTTGACCATTGCTGGTAGACGAGCAGGAGGCGCCCCGGCATCTGCGAGTCGTTTTCGACCATCAGGGTGTCCCTCCCGTGCCGCCTGTTGCGGGGCTGCTGCCGGTTGTCTTGCGCGGCGCCGTGGGATCGACCAATGCCACGCGGCTGCCTTCTTCCAGGCCATCGATGGCCGCGCGGCTTTCATTCTGGCTTTGAACCTTTACCTCCCGCTGCTCGTAGCCGTTGCCTTTCTTTATATAGACAATGCGCTTGCCGTCCTTGAGGAAGAGCGCCTGGCGGGGCAGATAGAGCACATTCTTTTTGACGCCGCCAAGGAAGACGATTTGGGCTGTGAATCCGGAGCGGAGGCGGGGATCCTCGTTGGCGAGTTGAATACCAACTTCGAAGTTGCCGTTGGTGTTCGACGAGAAGAACTGCCGCACGGACATTCCGCCCACGCTCTTGACGGTTCCGTGAAAGACCTGGCCCGGCAACGCATCGAAGACAACCTGAACTGGCTGGCCCACTTGGACATTGCCGTGGTCCTGCTCGCCGATTTTGGAGTTAAGGTCGAGGCCCTGGGGGTCGACGACCTGCGCAATCGAGCTGCCCGGCTGCACCTGATCGCCCTCATGGTAGTCAGGCAACGACATCCCGGTAAAATAGAAGCCTCCCGATGCATTCATGTTCTTATGAATCGAGACCAACCCGTCCATGGGCGCAGTGACGCGCATTTTATCCAGGTTCTGCTGCGCCTGGTCCATGCCCAGTTTGGCCTTGTTGTACTTCTCCTGAGCGAGGTAAGTGGCGGCCTGGCCTGAAGCCTTGTGGGACTCGATATCCTTCTCCTGCTCCGCCAATACACGCTTCGCCTGCGCCAGCGCGAGTACGTTCTTGTCGGCGTCGATTTTGCTCACGAGTTCATTTTTCTGCACATCGAGCTCGGCCCGGCGCACGCTGTAACGGTCTTTGAGCAGCGTCACCTTATCTTCCGCGGCAAGAACCGCTGCATCCGCCTTGGCCTTGGTGATCTCCTGTTCGGCCTGCTGCAGTTCGGACCGGTTCTGCTCCAGTTTGTAATGCTGTTCGCTGGGATCGAATTCAAAGACGACGTCGCCCTTTTTTGTCGACTGGCCGGTGCGAACCAGGTGGGTAAGCTGGAGAGCATCTCCACCGACGGCCGGAGCCGACAGCGTGATGGAGTGGCTGGCGCGGAGCTCGCCGGTCGAGTGGACCTGCAGATCGATCTCGCCGCGCTTGACTTCAGCGAGTGGAATCTCATTGTTCTTTGCCGCCAAGGGGACGTGGCTGGAAGCCACAACCACGCCGATGCCCGCGGCCAGCAAAACGCCAACCACTGCCCAGATGAGGATGCGACGCCGTTTGATGCGCGCCATCTCACTCCTTCCCCGAAGGGTCTTCAAGCGCCACCAGGTCGTCCGGCTTCAAGCCAATGGAGACCAGGATGCGGTCGCGGCTTCTTCGTTCGACTTGAATGGGGCGTTCCTGGAACGCGGCGCCATTCCAGACATAGGCCACGGTCTGTCCGGATTTGAGGAACGAAGCTTGCGCGGGAATGGTGATGGCATTGGGAACCCGATCGACGATGACGGTGATTTGCACGGTCATTCCGGGCTTGAGGCGCGGGTCCGCCTGATCGATGCCGATTTCAAGATCGAAGTTGCGAGGGATGGGCCAGCCCGCGGAGAAGTCGGAGGTGGCGATGGTGCCGATGCGCTCCACCTTGCCTGTGAACTGGCGATCGGCAATGGCATCCAACTGCAGTGTGACCGGCTGCGACAATGCAAGGCGCCCGCGCTCGGTTTCGTCCACGCGGGCCGCGATGCGCATGGAGGCGACATCGGGAAGTTCGGCGATAGGCGTGCCGGGCCATGCGCGCTCGCCGGCTTTGAAGGGAGCTTCACCGCCATTGTGCCAGATGGACAGAAGGCTGATGGTTCCGTCCGACGGCGCTTTCAACGTCATGGCAGCGAGTGCGGTCTGGGCGCGCTGTGCGTCATAGTCCGCTTTGCGGCTGGCATTCTTTTTGTCCTCGATGGTGGCCTGATCGACCGCAGTATCGGACTTCAGTTGCTCCTCGGCCTGGCGCAGCGTCTGCTCCGCGTCTGCAAGTTTGAGATTGGCTTCAGCGCCGTCGATTCTGGAGACGACCTCGCTCTTGCTGGCGTCGAGTTTGGCCACCTCGACGTCGTATTTCGCTTTCATCACCGCGGTCGTGTCGACTTCTTCATTGAGACGGCCCTGGGCGCGGACCTGCTCAATCTCAGCTTGCGAAGACTTGAGCACGGACTGGTCCTGCGCGAGATCCTGCTGTGTTTTGGATGGATCGAACTCGACGACGACATCGCCTTTTTTCACCTGCGTTCCGTCCGTGGCGATCTTGAGAATCTGCAGGTCTCCGGCGTTGGCGGGCGCGGTCATGGTGACGGATTTCATGGCCTTCAACTCACCGCGAAACTGGAGCACATCAAGAAACTCGCCGCGCTTGACTTGAAAGGTGGGAACGGTTGGGGACTTCGAGGAGAAATGAGCCACTCCGTAGACGGCCGCACTGGCAGCGGCGAGAACGACGACAACCACGAGGGTCCTGCGCTTTACCCACAGGTCGAGCAGTGTGCGCTTCATTTGGACCCGCTCCCGGCGCTGGCGGCGCCTGCCGGATCGACATCGACCGCGGCGGAAAGGTCGGGCATCAACCTTGGGTCGTGGCCATTGATGGAGAACGTGGCGGAGAAGTTGCGCAGCTTGGGCGAGAAGTCGCCGGACGTGCCCATGGGATCGATGGACTCCAACTGGCCCGGAAACGCCAGGTCGGTATACGCATCCAGATGCACCAGCGCCTTCCCGCCGATCTTCAAGCCAAGCAGATCTTCCTGGTTGACCGGAACGCGGACCTCCATGATGGCGGGGTCAACCACCTGCATGAAGGGAACGCCGGGGCGCATCTGGTCGCCTTCCTGCACTTCGCCCATGTTTCCCTCTTTCCAGATGGTGTTGAGTACAACGATGCCTGCGATAGGGGAATGAATCTCCATCAGGGCAGAGTTGGCCTGCGCGTGCAGCATGGTTTCGCGCGTGCGGTCGCGCTGGATCTCAAGAATGCGAATAGAGGCCTGCGCCGCCTTGCGCTTCAGATCGAAGGTCTCCTTCAACTGCGCCAACGTGGCCTGAGCTTCGTCCAGATCTTCCTGGGCCTTCTCGGCGTCGATGCGGGAGAGCAGCTCAACCTTCTCCATCTCCAGCTTGGCTTTGGCGAGACTGTCTTCCGCCTGCTTGATCCCGGTCTCGTCCTTGGCGCGCGCCGCGGCCTCTTTGGCCTGCTCCTCGATGACTTTTTCATTTTCTTCGTCGCTCTGGGCCTGTTTATCGATGGAATCGCGCAACTGCGCCTGGCGGTCGAACTCAACCAGCAGATCTCCCTGCTTGACGCGCGTTCCGCTGGGGACCAGCTTGGTAATGGTGAGTGTGCCCACCTGCTGGCCGGCAATGAGAGGGGCCATGATCGATCGCGCCGCAACCGCGGCTGTCATGCCCTTGAGGCGGAGGGTTTGAGGTGGGGCGGCGGGTTCCAGGGAAGAATGTGAGGCAGCGCCTCCGCCGTGAGACCCGGCCCTGGTGCGCAAAAACAGTACCGCGAGGACAACTGCAACCGCCAATGCGACTGACAATGCGGCGATCATTACGCGCGGCAGCCGGCCTGGCCGGGAACGGACCGCGGAGTCCGCGGACGCCGCTGTCTCCGCACCTTGAGGCGAACTGTCCGGGCTACTCACCTGGGCCCCACTTCAGCAGGAGATAATTTCATGCAAGGTAGCTCCAGTGTCATTCGCTTCCCCCAAATATACGCGCCGCCCCGCCGCATCAAGAAACGGCCAGCGGGTCTGCACGAAATGCATGAGACGAAAATGGCTCTTTCTTTCATTGGACGCTTCTAAGACGAATTTGTCCGGCATTCCGCTCGTAGAATCGTTGTCTCGCGGCTTTGGCCTGGTTCCTGTCCGAGGATTGAAGCATGGCCGGCGATCCTGGGCCTGAACCTTTTCCGGCAGGCTAAATGAGTGACTCGCATTAGAGTGGCCAGTTGCGAACGACTTCCGGTTTCCCGGTCATCGGGCCGCAACCCGGCATCTGGGGTGTCTCGCGCGGCAGCGCCTGTTTTCGCCGATTCACTCCTCGCGCAACAGGATCAAAGGATCGACCGACAGCGCGCGTCGCGCCGGAATCCAGGTGGCCAGCAAACCCAGCAGCAACATGGTCGCCACCACCCCGGCCAGCACCACCGGGTCGCGCGGCGTGGCCTGGTAGACAATGAACGACAGCAGTTTAGTGGCCGCCAATCCCAGCAGAAGCCCCGCCGCCGAACCGATCACGAGCAGCCGGAACACGCGCCCCAGCGCCGCCCGCAGCACCTGTTTCCGCTGCGCCCCCAGCGCGATGCGAATCCCCAATTCCCGCAGCCGCTTGCTCACGGTATACGCGCCCAGGCCGAAGATGCCCGTCACCGCCAGCATTGCGCCCAGCCCACCCAGCACTCCCAGCGCCAGGGATGCCGCGCGCGCCGCAAACAGCGCCGAGCCCAGTTCCCGGTCCCACGTGCTGATCAGGAAGGGAAGCCCAGTGTTCAGCCCGTTCAGCGTGCGCTCCAGCGCCGGCCCCAATTCCTGGGGTCCGCGGTTGGAACGTACCAGCAGCCAGGTATGGTCCGACGGCGATTGCAGAATCGAGAGAAACATGGCCGCTTGCGGATCTTCGCTCAGCGTCTTGTACTTTCCGTCCTCCACGATGCCCACTACTTCGACGCGCGTTCCGCCCCATATCTTGAAGAAATGGCCGAGCGCGTTTTGCTCGGAGCCGAAGACCTTGCGCGCAAACTCGCGGTTTACAACGCCCACGCGCGGCGCATCTTTGCCGTCGTCCCACGTGAATGTCCGTCCCGCTCGCACGGCGGTCGCCGCAGCCTGGAAATACCCCGGCGAAACGTTGTACTGCATGGCATCCGCCACCCGGTTTGTGGGTTTGTAATCCGTGGTGCTGTCCGAGTAGACGTACGAGTCGCTCCAGCCGATATACAGGGGCACGCGATCGGCATATCCCGCCGCGGTCACGCCGGGAATGGCCGCGACCGCATCCAGCAAGCGCCGCTGGACCACCGGCATCTGGTCGCCGCGATAACCGCTCATGCTCAGGTCGGTGTTCACCTGCATCGTATTGCGCGGATCGAACCCGAAGTTGCTATGCAAAGACCGCATCATGCCCCGCACCGCCACCAGCGACGACGTCACCAGCACGGCGCACACCGCGATCTGCAATGCCAGAAGGAGGTCGCGCAGACTCAGATGCCGCATCCCCGCCAATGTGTTCGTTCCCGCCTTGATGCCTTGGTAGGGGTTGGCCTTCATCACCTGGCGTACCGGAACCAGGCCAAACAGCAACCCGCTCGCCAGCGCCAGAAGCAGTGCAACCCCATACGTTCGCGCGTCCGGATCGACCGGCACGTTGATGGGAATGTCCGGGATGGGCTGCCACGCGCTCAGCCCGTGCAGCAGGGTGACGGAACCAGCAAGTCCCAGCACCGCGCCGCCCAACGAAACCAGCACCGCCTCCGTCAGCAGTTGCCGCAGAATCCTTCCCCGGCTCGAACCCAGCGCCAGCCGTAGCGCCACCTCCCGCCAGCGGTCCGCCGCCCGCGCGGAGAACAGGCTGCCCAAATTGGCGCACGCGGCCAGCAGAATCAGCCCGGCCAGCAGCATCAATCCCGCCACGAACGCATGAATCGGCCCGCCCAGCATATCGCCAACCAGTCCCGGACGCCCCAGGGCAAATTGCAAGCCGTCATCGTCCTTGGGATACGCTTTGGCCAGCGACGCAGCGATGGAATTCAGGTCTGCCGTAGCCTGTGCCACGGTCACACCTGGCTTCAGGCGCCCCACAAGCCAAATACTGTGGTTGCCCCGCTGCGTTAGGTTGGTGGCGCCTTGAAGCTGCTCCTCATTCACCATCGGCGCCCAGAAATCCGGCGAATAGAAAAGCTCGGTTCCGCGGAAATCCTGCGGCGCCACCCCAAGGATGGTGTACGAGAATTTGTTCAATCGAACAACACGCCCCACGACGCCTCGATCGCCCTGGAAATGGCTCTGCCAGTACGCATAGCTCAGAACGATATAGGGAGCGCTGTTGAATCCGTGCTCGTCCGTGCCGTGAAAGAACCGGCCCAGGTACGGCTGCACGTGCAGCACGTCGAAGTAATTCCCACTCGCTTCGTAGAACCAGGCGTGGCTGGGCGTGCCATCTGTGTCCAGGCCAGCCTTGTCGATCTCGTAGGCCGCCACTCCGTCAAATGCCTTGTTCCGGTCGCGCAGATCGACGTAGTCGGGATACGAATTCGAGGGGTAGTGTTCCTTCCCTATTTCAATCTGATAGATGCTCTGGCCGCCGGGCACATTCAGCGGCCGCAGCACCAGCGCATTCAGGAGGCTGAACACCACCGCGTTCGCGCCAATGCCCAGCGCCAGCGTCACCACGGTCACCAGCGTGAAACCGGGAGCCTTGCGCAACTGGCGCAAGGCGAATCGCAAGTCCTGCAGCAGAACGGTCACAACCGGCCTCCTTGGGACGATAGATCTCCATGGACTTGGAGAGCAATTCGAGGGCCAGAGCGACGAAAATGCAACCGCATGATAACAAAGCGGATTGCGGGAAAGTGCAGGTTCATGGGAACCGAAATAAACGTCCGGTCTCGCCGCAGGGTGTTCGTTAACGAACAGGGATCTGTTCGACCGGCAGGGTAACGCCGGGCTCGTCGGCCACTGGCGCCTTTCAGCTCTTTCGTCCTCGATTTCTTGTCTCGCGTGATGTGTCCTCACGATAGCGCTCTCAATGAGCAAATCGCCGATGCGCTATTCGCTGGTTGAGGATCGTCACCACGGTCTGCTTAACGATCTTGTCCTCCAGCGCCGCGACTCCCAACGGACGTTGCCGTCCGTCTGCCTTCGGTTTATAGCCTCGTCTTGATGGCTTCGCCCGGTACGTTCCACGGTGAACCCGATTGTGCAGATCGACAAGCCGATCTTCCAATCCGGTTTCATACTCCTGCCACGTCACGCCATCCACTCCGGGCGAAGCTTTGCGCTGAAGCGCGTAGAAGCTGTCGCGGAGTAGGTCGACGCTTAGGTGGTGGAGCAAAGCAGTGAACCGTTCCTGCTTCCTTTCCTTTGCTGCTTTTCGTACACCGTCCAGCCCCTGGGATACTTGCATCCCCTACAACATGCCGGTTTATCCCGGCACACCCTGGATGACCTCCACCCCGTCCCCAACTTGCCTGGCTTCTGCCCCGGGGACTGCGGACCTGACGTTTCTGAGCCAATGACGCCTCCCACGGCTGTGCGAATAGGGAAATCGCAAGCGTCTTACGGAGGTTCCGCGACCCGAAGGAAACACGCGTGGTTTACGAGAACGAGAGCCGGTCATGTTTCTGTTGCAGCCCGCGGCGGACGCCATCCTCACTGATTCACGTTCAGCGTCAGCTTGGCCCCGTCGTACACCGTCTCGGTACTTGAGTAGGGGGTGGCGGCCCAGACGCTGAAGACGCCGCTGGTTGCCGGCGGCCCAACATAGCCGGTACCGCCGCCCCCGCCGCTCCCGCCGCACGTGGTAACGCTCGATATCGTCAGTGCGGCCAGCACGCACGCCAGTAAAGTGCGCCAGCGCCTCTTGCGTGCGCGCCAAAATACCAATGCGACTACCGGCGGCAGGGTGAATGGCAAGGTGTGGAACGGCGGATGAGATAGAAGCGACTGTGCTGTTGTTGTGATGGTCACGACCACCGGGACGGCAGCGCCGCCCGAGGTCAGGTTTGCCGAGGCCGGGCTTACGCTGCATTGTGCCTCCGGAACGGTTGCCGTGGGATTAAAGAGGTTCATGCTGGGAACGCAACTGATGGCCGCCACGCCGCTGAAGCCGGAAGCGCTGAGGGTGAGATTGTAGGTGGCCGTCTGCCCCGGATTGACCGTCGCAACCGTCGTCGTGGCATTCCATCCCACCGGCACTCCCCAATACATGAGCGAGGAATACGTGGCGGACGCGTAGTTGCTGTCGCCGGAGTAGTTGACGGAAATCGTGTCCGCGCCCTGCGGCAATACGACGTTCTCGATCGATGCTTGCGCCGGATTGCCCGAGAGCAATATGGGCTGGCTGATCGCGGTTGTGCCCAGAAAGAACTGCATCGTACCCGTGGGCGCGGCAGCGTTGGGGCTTGCCGGAACGCCTGTGGTGAATGTGAGAGGTTCACTCAGGGTGTAGTTGGGATCGGATTGGGTAGGCGTGATGTTGATTCCGCCGTACGTGATTCCCTTGCTCACTTGCATGCTCGCTGACTGGCTCGCCGCGGGAGGGTTGGGGCTGGCGGCAAAACTGGCGTCGCCGCTATAGGTCGCGGTGTAAACATGGGAGCCAACGGAAGGGCACGGCAGTGGCGAGAAGTTGGGAAAGCTCTGTACGGCGTAAGGCACAGGACACAAATTGAGGTAGGCCGCGCCCAGGTTATCCAGCGGAACCTGCGCCATGACCGCTCCGTTATCGAGGAATGTGATCACTCCCGATGGAACTCCCTGTCCGGTGGGGCCGGTCACAGATGCGCTGAATTCAGAAGGCCATCCATACGATGACGGGTTCGCCCAGGCTTGAATGGTCGTTGCGCTTCCCTCGGGCGTGATGTTGACCGCAATCGGATTCGAGATGCTGCCGGCAAAGGTGCTGTCCCCGGCGAACCTCGCCACCAGATTGTAGGTTCCTCCAGGCAGGCTGCCGGTGCTGAAATCGCCGGTAGCCGCCGCGCCGCCACTTCCCGACAGCGGAACCGCTGCCACCACCCCCATGCTGTTCGGCAGCGTTCCACCCTGCGCAATCAGCGAGATGTTTCCCGTGGGCGTAGCGGTGGTGGCATCGCTCGCCAGCTTCTGCACGCCTACATTGAAAGTCACAGACTGTCCGTGAGCGATCGAGATCGAGCTCTCCGTGGGGTCGGTCGCAAGCGCGGTCTGTGTGCCCTGGAAGCCGGCCACGGCGTTGGTCCAGTTGGCTACCAGGTTGGCGGCATCCACCGAACCCAGTCCGCTGGCCAGATCGTAGCCGGGTGCCGCGTCGTACCCCGTGACAGCTGGATACCCAGGCACAGAGTTATTGCCAACGGTGATGTCGTGGAAACTGCATGCCGCGGGCGTCGGATTTGTGGGAGTCGTTTCATTGCTCGAGTTGCAGGAGGAATATTGTTCCGACACCGCCAGCGGGTAGAGTACGTAATTGGCCAGTCCCTGGCGGCCATCGTCGGCCGGATTAGGCGAAGGAGAAGTGAGCGCGGATTTCACATTCTGATTCACAATGGCCATGATTCCGGCAAAAGCAGGCGCGGAAAATGAAGTCCCACCCGCCTCGTTCTGGAAAGTCGTCTGCGTCACTGCGCTCCCCGCGAGCTGGCAGTCGGGCGTAGATGCGGTGGTGGTGAAACAGAAAAGATAGCCATCGTGATCCGCCGATGCCGCCAGCGATACGTCCGGTACGCCTCGCGGAAACACGCCCGGTTGCCCCGGCAAAGTGTAGCTCGCGAGCGCACTCAGGCCGGTCACGGGCAAGGTCTGCCACGACGGCGTTGCATAAACCGAGCTCACTCCGCCGCCCCCCGCTGAAAAGAAGGGAAATTCGTATGAACCGTTGGACGGGCACCACAGGCTGCCGGGACAGCTATCGTTCCAGACCATTTCGGGAATATAGCTGGTAGCCGAAGCAAGATTTGCTGTATTCGTAGCATTCCAGAACGTGCCTGAGCTGCCTCCGTTCACGGTCTCATCGAACTCCGTCCCACCCACTGCCGTCACATATGGGCTCGAGGCAAGGCCGCTGACCGTCGCCACGTTGTTCATATTCGCGTAGGCGGGGCCCGCCGCTGCGCATCCCGCGGCACCCGCATCGCCTGAGGCCACAAAAACGCTCATGCCTTGCGCGGCGGCTTGCTCCCACACCTGATTCCAAAGCGCAGTTTGCGCCGTTCCCAGATTTTGCTCGCAGGTTCCATAACTCACGCTCACGATCTGGGCCAGGTTCTCGTCCACGATATACGCCGCGGAAAGCTCGGCCGGATCGCCGGTCGATTGCGATCCGGTCACCACCAAGTCGATGGTTGCTCCCGGCGCGATCGCGGCGGCCCATTCCGTGTCGATCGTCGCTTCCGCGCCCAGACCGAGGAATACATCGAACCCCGGGTCGGCGCCATTCTCAATCACATGGGGCTGGTTCGCCGGCAACCCGAAGATCTGCTGAAATGCAGTCAAATCGCTGGGAGCGATATCCGCCTCGCCTACTATGGCAATCGTCTGCCCGCTCCCATTCAGGCTCGATTTGTAAAGAGGCGCGAGATCGTAGATCGCGGCAAAATCGCCCGGCGTGATGGCATTGGCGCCATTCCAGGGTGCGGTAATTGCCGGAGAATCCTGGGCGCGGGAACGCACCAGCGTGGGCTTGCTAAAGAAATCGTGCAGCGGTACGCCTTCCACCAGCGGTGCCAGCGCAGCCGGTATGGAGATATCGCTGGCGTTCGAAATATGAGTCTCGCCGTTCACCCGGTAGCGCCGCATCTGGGTGTGAAACGCTGTGTTCACCTGCCCCACGGTTCCCGAGAACTCAATCCGCATGCCGCTCTTGGCTACGCTTCCGATGCTGAAACCCTGCTGCTCCAGCCAGCCGGTGATCTTGGCCAGGTCTTCCGGTGCGAGACCGAACTGCTTACCGAACTCATCCGGCGTGAGCCAGTGGTGGTAGTTTGCCGACCCGCGGGTCTGCTGGCTGTCGAGCAAGGCAATCAGAGCCTGCTGCTGCTCTGCAGACCCCTTCAATACCAGAGTCATGCGGTTGAACCTTTGAACTTCGTCAAGCGGTCCCAGGTCTGCGGCTTCGCTCAGCACCAGGTGCGAATGCGCGACCGTGCTCCGCGATGAGTCGTCGACCGGAACTGCAATCCGCGACTGTTGCCCCGCCATCGCCGCAGTGCCAAGCGCGAAAAGCAAAACGACCGAATGAGTGGAGGTCGAACGCGTGAAGGATTGGATCGCCCGCTTGATGAACGCGGCTGTGTACGGCGCACCAGATTCTTTACGCACGGTCCCGCCCCTCCCGTGAGGGCGCAATTCCTTTTCGGCCTCCAGAAGAAGAATCGGATGCGGCAAAGGCAGCCTGTCCTCCTCGCATCCTGCTGAGAGATGCCTGTCAGTCATCTTCGCTGCATCGAAGCCTTCGTGCCTGCGGAAGACCGGCAGCGACTAACAATTAGATGGTTGCAATTGTAATCCCTTATGGGAGGCTGAGTGAGAACTCTTGAATATCGAGCCTGAAACGCAAACCCCGCCGCCAGATTCCGGCCGCTGGGGGCATCGAACCAGGAAATGCGTCGCTCTCACGCCCGTTTCTCCTGTATTACCGGCTTCAGGGACAAAGCCCGGCAAAAGGTGGGCTCTGTCCAACTTGGCGACCATTCGACCCCCAACAGCGCTGACGCCATCCACAGGACGCTCACCCGCCGCCCAAATAGGCGGGTGGATTCGACTTTACCCAGGAACACCTCGACTCGGATTGAGCAATACGCATTCATCCCCACAGCTGTATTGACAGATGCTCCCTCCTTGATTTACTTTGCAATGTAAAGTGAAACCCGCATGAATGACCTTAACAAAGCGCTTGGAGACATCAGCAGCATCCGCAGACAGGTGGCCCGTAGCACGGAGTTTCGCGGTTACGGCACAGCAACTTTGGCTGCAACGGGTGGCATCGCGATATTGGCTGCGGGGGCGCAGGCGCTGTGGTTGCCGGATCCGACCAATCGCATCGCGGCATACCTGGCCATCTGGCTCTCGACCGCCGTCCTGTCGGCTGCCTTGATTGGCGTGCAGATGGTGACGCGCACACACCGCGTCCACTCCGGCATGGCTGACGAGATGATCTGGATGGCCGTCGAGCAGTTTTTGCCGGCGGTCGGCGCCGGTGCGCTACTGACGATCGTGCTTGTTGGTTCTGTTCCGTCGGCTCTGTGGATGATTCCGGGACTTTGGCAGGTCATTTTCAGCCTCGGGGTGTTTTCGTCGTGCCGGTTTCTGCCGCGGCCGATGGTCGCAGCGGGGGTGTGGTACCTGCTGTCGGGGCTGACCTGTATCACGCTGGCGGATGGCCGCGCTCTTTCTCCATGGGCCATGGGTGTTCCGTATGGAACAGGGCAGTTGCTCGTGGCGAGGATTCTGTTCTTTACCGCACAGCAGGGCAGCGATGAAAGCTAAGACTAAGTCCGGCGAAGGCCGCTTCGCGTATGAAGGGCTGGATCGAGTGATTCACGAGCGCGCTCGCCTCAGCGTGCTCACTTCTCTGCTCACAAATCCCAAAGGCCTGACTTTCGGCGATCTCAAACAGTTGTGTGCTCTTACAGACGGCAATCTGAGCAGGCATCTCAGCGTGCTGGAGAAAGCAAAGATGGTCGAGATTCTGAAGGGACACGATCGCAATCGTCCCCAGACGATCTGCCGCATCACGGCCAACGGCCGTAGGCGCTATCTCGAATACCTTTCCACGCTCGAGCAAGTGGTCCGGGATGCGGCGAAGGGAACCAAGGAAGAGCCGGTGTCCAGCTTGATTCCTGGCCTGGCGCCATCACGGGCCTAACCCCTTCTTTTGCGAGGTAACTTTACAATGCAAAGCACGATTCCTCTGCACAATAGCTTTGCGATGCAAAGTGAAAACCGTAAGGGACTGCACGTGGCCATCATCATGGACGGCAATGGCCGCTGGGCAATACGGCGCGGTCTCCCCCGCATAGCCGGTCATCGTGCCGGAGTGGCAGCGCTGCGGCGCGTCGTGGAACACGCACCGGACCTGGGCATCGGTTGCCTCACGGTCTACGCATTCTCCTCGGACAACTGGCGCCGGCCCGCTGATGAGGTGCAGGGCATCTTCTGGCTCTTGCGCGCCTTCCTGCGTCTGGAGACTGAGCGGCTCCGGCAGCGAGGCGCACGGCTCCAGGTCATCGGCCGGCGCGATCGATTGGCAAAATCCGTGCTGCGCGAGATCGACAAGGCCGAATGCGCAACTGCAGCCGGGCGTCGCCTTCATCTACGGGTCGCAATCGATTACTCTTCCCGCAACGCCATCGCGTGTGTCGCGACTGCCGCGGTCGCCGCACTTTCCCGTGAACAACTGCCCTCGGTCGATTTGATGGCGCAAACCCTCATGCGCGCTCTGACCTCGGAGAGCGGAGAAGTCGATTTGCTGATTCGCACAGGCGGCGAAAAGCGTCTCTCAGATTTCCTGCTGTGGGAGTCCGCCTATGCTGAACTCATCTTTACGGACCGGATGTGGCCTGACTTTGACGAGGCTGGCCTTGAAGCCGCGCTGGAAGAATTCAGCCGCAGGGAACGTCGCTTTGGCGGTGTTCAGGAAACCGTCGCGCTCTCCATGGATGGTGCGCGATGATCGCTTCAAGTTCGCGTCTGCTGTCCAGCCCCCGCCCTATCGACGCCAAGTTCATCCTGCCCGCGCTGACAGAGGCCACCGATCCGTACTGGCGTCCAATCAAGTATTCGCTGTTTCCTCCGCTTGGCCTGGCAACACTCGCCGCATATCTGGCCCCTGGCGACCACGCGGTCATCGTGGACGAACATGTGGAGCCGCTGACCCTCGACGATCTGCCTGACTTGGTCGTGATCCAGGCCTACATCACCAACGCCTATCGCGCTTATCGGATCGCGGACCATTATCGCAGCCAAGGGGCATTTGTCTGTCTCGGAGGGCTGCATGTTACCTCGCTTTCTGAGGAGGCTGCTATGCACGCGGACGCTGTCTTTCTGGGGCCAGGAGAACAGACCTTTCCGCGGTTTCTGGAGGACTTTCGCGCAGGCAGACCGGCGCGCCTTTACACCTCTGCGTCCGGCCGGACGTTGGAGCGAGTTCCGCCCATTCGCCGCGATCTCATCCGGCGTAACTATTATTTGGTGCCGAACTCCATCGTTGTGACGCGTGGATGTCCCCAACATTGTGATTTTTGCTACAAAGACGCATTCTTTCAGGGCGGCCGGGGCTTTTACACGCAGCGAGTGGACGACGCGCTGGCCGAAATCGAGCGGCTGCCCGGACGCCATCTCTATTTCCTCGACGATCATCTGCTCGGCAACCGGCGTTTTTCTGAAGCTCTTTTCGATGGCATGAAGGGCATGAGACGGCTCTTCCAGGGCGCCGCGACAGTGGACTCCATCTTGCGCGGCGACCTGATCGAGCGTGCCGCGGAGGCTGGCCTGCGCAGCATCTTCGTCGGCTTCGAGACGCTTACACCGGAGAACCTCCGGCGAAGCAACAAGAGGCAGAATCTGGGCCGCGACTACAAGGCGGTTGCCGACCGCCTGCACTCGCTTGGCATCATGATCAACGGCAGCTTTGTTTTTGGGATGGATGACGACGGAGAAGACGTATTTCGGCGTACCGTCGATTGGGCCATCGACCACGGCATTACCACGGCGACGTTTCACCTTCAGACGCCTTATCCTGGCACGCAACTTCATGCACGGATGGTTCGCGAAGGGCGCATGTTGACCCGAGACTGGAGCCTCTACGACACGAGGCATGTAGTCTATCGTCCGGCCAAACTCAAGCCAGAGGCGCTGAAAGAAGGTTACGACTGGGCTTACCGTGAGTTCTATCGCTGGGTTTCCATAGCACGCGCCTCGCTGCATCATGGCACGCTCAAACACCAGGCCAAGCACTTCTCCTATGCTGCGGGATGGAAGAAGTTCGAGCCACTTTGGGATCTGATTATTCGCGCTCGCCAACTCACCCGAGTGACGCCATTGCTGGAGGGCGTACTTTCACGCGTAAGTCGGGGAAGGAAGGAGTACCAGATCGAAGACGTCCGTGAAACCTTTCCGATCATATCTTCCGATGCGATTCACTCGAGACTTGCTGCGAACGATGGATCGGCACAACCCAACCGCCATGCGACGTCCTGACCACAACCAGCTACTCCTCGTACGTCCATGACGCAACCTGATCATCTTCGTCGAATTCGCTTCTGGCTCGCCGTTTTCATCGCGGGTCTCGTCGTTAGTGGCATCACGGCCTTTCCGCTTCAAACCGAACTGGTCGGGCTGGTTTCCCCGAGCCAGCGGGCCGCGCTGAGAGGGTACCCGGCGAGGGCCGGCTTCTGTCCAAATAGGCGACGATAGGACCAAGACTCGCTCCTGGTACCGCGACCGTGTGATTTCGAAATGTTGATCAGAACAGAATGGGTGCCCCAGGTCTCGATTTCGAGACCTGGGAAGTACAAATTCACGTGGTCGCGGTACTAGACCCGGCCAGAGTACTGGTGCCCGCTCCAAGAGGCCGGTCGACAATAGACTCAATTGGGAGAAACTGCCAATCCTGAGGGCAATGAATTCTCGCGTCGGTTTAGTCTTCTCTCGTATCGCAAAAGCAGATAGCCCGCTCCGGTAAAGAATGCTCCAAGCCCGCCGCATAGCCCAGTGACGAACCATATTTGCCAGAAGGAATTCAGCTTTGGAGACGCGGGGTCCGCTCTGAGGAACAGGACAGGTACACTCTGCCCCACTTCAAAGCCGGGGGGGTTCGTAGCAACGCTGGACATCACGGTGTAGGTGCGTCCATCTCCAGCCTTGAAGGTAAAACTGGGAGCATAGTTGATGGTGTTGTCCTCCTGGTTTGGGACACCAGACAAGCCGACAATCGTTCCTACAGTTGATGCGCCTCTGTAAAGCCAGACGGAATCGGGCACTCTGTCAGATTCCCCCTCAGAGCGCTATGGTGTATCCTTCCCCACGCTGAACATCGTTAGGTCAAGTGCAGTGACCGCCGTCACATCTGTAGTGAAGTGAGCCACGTCACACTATTTGTCTGTGTATATTTCAGACTGTGATTTGGATCACTGAGGCCCATCCATGAATGGCAAATGGCTCGCCCTTCCCCTCGTCGTTGTGTTGGTAGTCCTGTCCCTTTCACCCTCCGCCAGTGCGATTCCCGCATTTTCACGCCGGTATGGCACTTCCTGCACCACCTGCCACTCGGATTTTCCCAAGCTCAATGACTTCGGCAAGGCCTTCAAAGACGCGGGCTTCAAGTTTCCCAAGGATGATGAATCGTTCCTGAAGACGCCGCCAGTCCTGCTGGGTGCTCCCGCGCAGGCCGAGTTGTGGCCGCATACGGTGTATCCGGGCTCCATCCCCGGTCAGTTGCCGGTCGGATTGCGCTACAACACCTACTACCAGCAGGTAAGCGCCAATCGCAACAACTTCAATCTGGTTCTTCCCGCAGGCACGGTAGGCAGCTTCATCCCCAAGTCCGATTTTCAGCCTGGATATTTCAGCATCTTTACAGCCGGCAACTTCGGCAGCGACATATCCTTCTGGGTGGATGACGACATCAGTGTTGCCGGCGCCAACGCCAATGGTGCACTGGGCGACGGCTACCTTAAATTCAATAACATCAGCCGTCTCATGAAGTTGCCCACCGACTCGCTGAACCTGCGCGCCGGCCAGTTTGAGCTGGATCTTCCCTTCAGCCAGGCACGTTCCTGGAACCTGAGCGGCTGGGACATCTTCAGTGAAGCCAATATTGGCATACAGAACGGGCTGGGGCCACAGCAGAATGTCAACAACGGGGCCGCGATGGAGGATGCGGCCAACGGCGTCGAATTCAGCGGCGGCCACTCCTACCAGGGTTACCACTACTCCTTTGCGGTGTTTGACCAGAACACAACCGGCGTGAACATCAGCCCACCGAACGTCGCGCCGCAGAATGCTGTTGCGTTCAACTCCGACGCAAACTTCAAAGACCTATATGGCCGGTTGGTCTACCGCTTCAATCTTGAAAAGGACCCCGCGAGCCGCAATGACGTGCAGGCGGCTGGGACGACCGGGCCTCGCGACCATACCTTCCTTGCTCTGGGCACCTTCTACTTCTATGGGCGCACCGCGCAGCCCTTCAGCGGCGTGCTTGCCGATGGCGTAACGCCAACCGTGCTCACCGCTCGGGAGCCGTTCTACCGCATCGGCGGAGACGTCAACTTCAACTACCGCACCTTCAACCTGTTTGGCGTTTATCTGGCCGCCCACGATCACAACCTCTTGCCGGTAACCGCGCCGGGAGCGGCGGCAATCACCGGCTTTACGCCGTCAGCCGCGGCCACATTCAGCGGAGGCTTCGTTGAAGCGGACTACCTGGCGCTGCCCTGGGCGATGACCATCATGCGCTGGGATCAGGTAAAATCGACGGCAGACCGGGTTAACTTCATCGAGTACAATCCGGCCGCACCCCCAGCGTCTTCGTTCTTCTCGCCGTATTCGGCCACACGCAACCGGTTCACGCCCGGCGAGCAGTTCCTTATCCACGCCAATATCAAGGCCTCGATCGAATACCAGATCTGGCCACAGCAGATTGTCTACAACCCGGCAACCGGTGTTGCGCTCACCGGGCCGTTCCGGACCAACGCCCTGATTGTGGGGCTGGAATTTGTCTACTAGCGCGGCACGCAGGACTCTCATTGTCTTGAATCAGGAGAACACATGAAAAGAATCGCTCAGGTACCAATCATCGTCATGGCGGCACTCGGCACAGCGGCCTTTGCCGGCACCATTCACGGCAAGGTTTCCGGCGTAAGCGGCGAGTCCGTCGTCTATGTTGAAGCCGTCGCCGGCAAAACCTTCCCCGCTCCCGCGCAGCACATCACCATCGACCAGAAGGGCCTGATGTTTGTGCCGCACATTACTGCCGTCCAGCAGGGCACGACAATCGACTTCCTCAACAGCGACAGCGTCGCGCATAACGTCTTCTGGCCCTCCATCAGCGGCAACAAGAAGCTCGGGCACAACCTGGGCACATGGCCCCAGGGTCAAAAGCAATCCTTCAAATTCGACAACCCCGGCACCATACCCCTGCTCTGCAACGTCCACCCGGAGATGTCGGGCTACGTGATTGTTTCGCCCACGCCCTACTTCGCTGAGACGGACAAGTCTGGCGCATTCAAGATCGACAATGTGCCGGACGGCGCCTACACCGTGACCGCATGGCACGAAGGAGCAAAGAGCAAATCCAATCCCGTGAAAGTTGCCGGAGACACCACAGCGGACTTCGCGCTCACCAAGTAAATCCGCGGGGCGGAAGAGTGTTCTCTTGCCGCCCCGGTCTCTTCGCCCAACGGAAAAGGCCCTGCATGCTGCAACGCTTTGTCGACAAGAAAGTTGACAGGGATTGGCTGAACACCAACTTCCCCTGCATGATGGCCTGTCCCGCGCATACCAACGCCGGCCGCTATGTTGCGCTCATTGCCGAGGGCGAGTTTGAAGAGGCCTACCGCACTGCGCGCGAGCCCAATCCAATGGCCAGCATCTGCGGACGCGTCTGCGCTCATCCCTGCGAGACGGCCTGCCGCCGCGGTGAGATCGATAAACCCATCGCCATCCGGGCGCTCAAGCGCTTCCTCACCGAGCGCTATGGTCCGGAGTCGCGCCACCCTGTTGATGTGAACGCCGGCCGCACACAGCCCAAACTTCCCTTTCGCATTGCCATCGTGGGCGCCGGGCCGGTAGGGCTCTCCTCCGCGCATGACCTTGCCCTGATGGGCTACGCCGTCACCATCTTTGAAGCCTCCCAGGTGGCGGGCGGCATGCTCTATCTCGGCCTGCCCGAATATCGCCTGCCCCGCGACGTGGTGGAAGCACAGGTGCGCGAGATTCTCTCCATCGGCGATATCATTCTGAAATTGAACCACGCGGCCGGCCGTGATTTCACCATCGCCGATCTGCGCCGGGATTTCGATGCCGTTCTGATTGCAGTCGGCGCCCACCGCAGCCGCGACCTCACCATTCCAGGCGTGAATCTCGACGGGGTTTACAAGGGTATCGATTTTCTGCTCAATGTGAATCTCGGTTACCGGTTCACCATCGGCAAAAAGGTTCTCGTCATCGGCGGTGGTAACGTGGCCATGGATGTGGCCCGGTCCGCGGCCCGCGAGGTGCTTCGCCAGCATGCGGGCGGCGTGGAAAACTTCGAGCCCTCGCAAGGAAGCATCGATGCCGTGGCTGCCCGCGAGATGATGGACGTCTCGCTCTCCGCCTTGCGGCTGGGCGCGCAGGAAGTGCACCTGGTCTGCCTGGAGACCCGCGGCGAAATGCCCGCCGCGCTGGAAGAGATCGAAGAGGCGGAAGAAGAAGGAATCATCATCCATCCCGGCCTGGGTCCGAAACAGATCATCGGTGAGAATGGGCGAGCCGTGGCGCTCGAGGTGCTCAAGACCAAGTCGGTCTTCGATGCCAACCGCCGATTCAATCCCACTTTCTTTGAGAACAGTGAGACGCAGCTTGCATGCGACACCATCATCATGGCCATTGGCCAGGCGCCCAATCTGCAATTCCTTGGCGCGGAAGATGGCGTGGAAGTTTCGCCGCGCGGACTGATCGCCGTGAACCCTCAAACGTTGATGACCTCCGCAGCCGGTGTTTTCGCCGGCGGCGACTGCGTCTTCGGGCCGCGCCTCATCATCGACAGCGTTGCCGATGGCAAGCGCGCGGCGGTAGGCATCGATGAGTACCTGCGAGGGATTGAGCACCCTGCCCCCATTGTGGAAGTGGAGGTACTTGAGCGCCATAGCATGCCGCTTGACCTGCTCGACCTGTTGCGGCCGCAGATTCCCATGCTGCCCCTCAACCGCCGCACCGGAGTTACTGAAGTCGAGATCGGCTTCGACGCCGAAGCTGCAGTGGCCGAGGCGCAGCGCTGCCTGCACTGCTGGGTCAACACCGTCTTCGAAGGCATGGCTGAGGACGGAACCTCGTGCATTCTGTGTGGCGGGTGCGTTGACGTTTGCCCCGAGAACTGCCTGGAGCTTGTCTCGCTCGACCGCATTGCCTTCGACGAAGCAACCACCGGGCAACTCGCCGAGGTCCGCGATCTGCTCGGTGTGGAATTGGATGACATCAAGGCAGAAGAACTGGGTGTGATCTCCGGCTCGGCAATGCTGAAAGATGAGTCCCGCTGCATCCGTTGCGGACTGTGCGCGGCGCGTTGTCCCGCAGGCACCATCACCATGGAATCTTTCAACCTTGTTTCCGCAGCCCCAACCGGCTTGATCTCCGTGGAATCCATCGACCGCCCGCTGCGGTCCAGACCGCCCCTGGCAGGCGCGGTCAAGAGGTAATACATGCCCGACGAAACACAACAAATGACGCAGAAGCTCCCGGCAGAGTTCGATCGCAGAGCGTTCTTCACCAAGATTGGGCTCGGCTCGCTGGGCATCGCCGCCGCCGGCACGGTTGTGTTCACCTACGAGTTTCTCTCGCCCAACGTACTCTTTGAACCATCGGCCATCGTCAACGTCGGCAAGCCCGAGAACTTTGCGGTGAATTCGGTGACCATGGACGTCAATTCTGGAATCTACCTGGTTCGAGCGGATGAAGGGTTCTTTGCGCTCAGCGCTGTGTGCACCCACCTGGGATGCCTGACCGCATGGAACCAGGACCTGGGCATCATCGCGTGCCCGTGCCACGGCAGCAAATTCACACGCACCGGAGAGAAGATTGAAGGCCCAGCGCCCAAGCCGCTGCCATGGCTCAAGACCTCGGTGAGCGATGAAGGCGACCTAATCGTCGATCGCTCCATCGACATTCCACCACTGCAGTATCTGAGAATATGAGCATGACCACGAAGGCCGACCAAATTGTTGACAAAGTGCGCGGGAGCCGGGTGTGGCGATCGGTCTTCCGCAGCGGCACGGGCTCGAGCACGCTGCACCGCGCGCTGGCCATTCAGCAGAATGTGTTCCTCCACCTGTTCGCAACCAAGGTCCGCAAACGCATGGTGCGTTTCAGTTCCACCTGGTACCTCGGCACGCTGACGTTGGGGACCTTCCTGATCCTGGTCATCACCGGCATTCTGCTCATGCTTTACTACCATCCCTCCGTGCCCCAGGCTTACGCCGACATGAAGGACCTGCAGTTTGTCGTTTCGTCAGGTCTCTTTCTTAGGAATCTGCACCGCTGGTCGGCGCAACTGATGGTCTTTCTGGTCTTCGCGCACATGTTCAAGGTTTTCTACCGTGGCGCGTACCGCACGCCCCGCGAATTCAACTGGGTCATCGGTATCGTTCTCTTGCTGATCACGCTTCTGCTCAGTTACACCGGTTACTTGCTTCCCTGGGACCAGCTTGCATTCTGGGCCATCACCGTCGGTTCCAATCTCTCTTCTGCCGTGCCGTTGGTCGGCAGCAAGATCCACTTCCTGCTCCTGGGCGGCAACCAGGTCAACGCAAATGCGCTGCTGCGCTTTTATGTGTTGCACTGCGTCATTCTGCCCCTGGCGGCCATACTCTTCATCGCTGTGCATTTCTGGCGCATTCGCAAGGACGGCGGCCTTTACGTGCAGCAGTCGGAGCCGAAAACACAAGCAGCCACTGACGGCACGCTACCCGCGAAGGAGGTCAAATGAGCGATCCGAAAGACTTCGTCGCCGGCGTCGACTCAGACCAGCGGCGCTCACCCACGCGAGTTGTCTTCGTCACGCGCCGCACTTCGGCGCAGGTGAAGGTCACCCAGGAAGACCAGGTGCAAACCTTCCCGGAGGTGCTCTTCCGTGCCGCGCTGGCGATCGAACTGCTTGCCATCTCACTGGTCGTTTTCTCGTTGTTCTTCAACGCGCCATTGGAGGGCATCGCCGATCCAACGCACACCCCTAACCCTGCCAAGGCGCCGTGGTATTTTCTCGGCCTGCAGGAATTGCTGCACTATTTCCCGCCTGTCGTGGCTGGCGTGCTGGTACCCGCGCTGCTTATCATCGCTCTCATTGTCATCCCGTATTTCAACATCAACATCGAGGCCAACGGCCTGTTTCTGAAGGACCGCACACGGCGGGTACGCTGGTTCTATCTCGCAGCGGCGGGAATGCTGCTCTTTCTGTTGCTGTTCCATGTATACGTCGCCGTCGCGCCCACGGTGATCGTTGCCCTGGGAATGATCGTCGCCGCCAACAGCACGCCCGATTCGCCTTCACGGTTGCGTCGTTATCTGGCCCTGAAGCCGCTGGCTTACTGGATCATGACGTGGTTTCTCTTTGAACTCATTGTGCTCACCGCTGTAGGCACATGGTTCCGCGGCCCAGGCTGGTCCTGGGTATGGCCCTGGAGGAGTTGAGTGCAATTCATGAAGAAATTTCTTTCCTCTGCGTGGCAGGCGCTGTTCGGCGATCCGGTGCGGGCATTCGGCGTTGTCAGCCTGGGCTTGTTGCTGGCGCTTGCGATCGCGCCGGCAAAGGAGCACTTCAGCCAGTGGCATGGCTATCAGCGTCGCTACCTCACTCTGATTCGCGATCGCGGAGATGCCGTAAGCCTGCGCCGCCGGTTCGTGCCAGGCATTCATCAAATATGGCTTCCGGACCTGGGCGTGGTTGACCGCTGCACCACCTGCCACCTGGGATTGAATGAGGCCAGTCTTAGCGACGTGAGTCAGCAGCCCTTCCGCAAACACCCGGCAATTCCGCACACACTGGACGGATTCGGTTGCGTCATCTGCCATGGCGGGCAGGGCGCGGCCACCACGGTTGCCGAAGCGCACCACAGCGAACGCGCCGGCGAGGAACCCATCCTGCCCCCGCGTTACATTGAGTCCGGCTGCGGCCAATGCCACCAGAATGCGCTGCCCGGAACACCGCAGCTCAACCTGGGCAGAACCATGCTGACGCGCTACGGCTGCGTCCACTGCCACGCTATCACGCTGCCCGACGGAAGCAAGGTCGTGGCCACGGATCATCCTCCGTCGCTTGCGCACATCGCCGACAAGACGACACGCGAGTGGATTTATAGCTGGCTCAAAGACCCCCAGGCATTCGCGGCATCGACGACGATGCCCAATTACAAGCTCAGCGACGCGGATGCCAGCGACATCTCTGCGTATCTGGTGAGCGCCAGCACGCCACAGGCGGGCGATGCTGCCGCGGCCGGCGTTCAGTCTGTGGCCCACGCCGATCCATCCGCCGGACCGAGCCTGTATGGCGAATCGTTCTGCTCGTCGTGCCACGCCGTTCAGAATGCGGCGGGGAACCTGGTGGGCGGCGACGTGGGTCCCGAACTGACGCGCATTGGAAACAAGGTAAGGCCCCAGTGGCTGACGGCTTGGCTCGAGAATCCCCGCATTTACGATGCCACAACTCCCATGCCTCATTACCGCTTCACAGCGCAGCAGATCGTGACTCTGGCCGGCTATTTGCAGGGTAAGTCGGATTCAGACTACGGCGCGAGCGTTCATCTGGATACGGCGGACGGGCGGCAGATTGCCCACGGACGAAAACTCATCGTCGAGCTGGGATGCGCCGCCTGCCACGAAATCAATGGCGTGCAGAAGCCTGAGAACTTTGCGCCCGAACTCAGCACCATCGGCAGCAAGCCGCTGGCGCAGATCGTCTTTCTGCCCGGCATGGAACACACGATGTCCAGTTACATCGTCGCCAAGATCCGTGAGCCGCGAGCCTTCGGCGCCAGCGTGAAGATGCCGCAGTTTGCTTTGACGGCTTCGCAGACAGATGCTTTGACCACGGCCCTGCTTGCGCTCACAAATCGCAGCCGCACCATGCCCGACAAATTGCGCGTTGCGGCAATTCCGGAGACGAACTACCAGCCTGCCGGCCACGCGGGCAAGCTGATCGACGAACTCGCCTGTTTTAGTTGCCACCGTTTCAACGGCCGGGGCGGCGATATGGCGCCCGACCTTTCCTGGGAAGGAAGCGCAGTCGAGCGGCAATGGCTCACTGACTTCCTCCACAACCCCAACACGCTGCGCCCATCGCTCATTCGGCGCATGCCGCGCTTCAACCTGAGCGAAAGCGACAACAAGGAGTTGACCGACTACATACTAACCGTCTATCAGTCGCCGTCCATCGATCCGGAGCTCGCGCCCACGGCCGCCAATTCCCCTGAAATCGTGGAACACGGCCGGCAATTGTTCTATTCAAAGTATGCTTGTCAGGCGTGCCACATTATCGACACCAAGACCGACAAAGGATATATTGGACCGACGCTGACGCAGGTTGGCTCGCGGTTGACCGCGGCGTGGGTCTACGCGTGGCTCAGGAATCCGCAGGCGCTGCGGCCGGGCACCACGGAACCAAACCAGAACCTGAGCGATGACGACGCCCGCGCGCTGACGGCTTTCCTGATGTCGCTGAAAGGCCCGGCCGGGCGGGGAGCGAAGCAATGATGAAGCGGTTCGCTGCACGCATAACGTTCCGATCGTCCGCATGGGTGGCGCTCTTGGCGCTCGCCACTCTGGCCGGGTGCAAGCAAAACGCTCCACCTGTTCCAGGGTTGAAAGCCACGGCTGCGGGAACGGCCATCGTCGAGTCCAGTGGCGGCCACCAGGTCGGCGTCACCGGCACGGCGCTGTCCGATCCGCTGGTCGTGCAGGTCAACGACGATCAGGGGACTGCGGTTCCCGGAGCACTGGTTGAGTTTCACGGCCCCGCGGGCGTCAGCTTTGACCCGGCCGCGATGATCACCGATTCCAGCGGCCAGGCAACCACTTCGGTAACTCTGGGCTCCATCGCTGGGCGATACCAGCTCAGCGCAGTTACGCCCGGCAAGTCGCGGCCGGTAACTCTTGACATCGTCGCAACGGCGCTTGGCTACCAGCAGAGGTTGGGGTCCATTCTCGCCGACAAGCATTGTAACCGCTGCCACGATCCGGAATCGTCGCCCCAGCGCGTCTCCAATTACGACAATCTTGAAGTCAAGCCGCATCCCTTCACCGAGGGCAATACCCTGAACAAGATGAGCGATGCCGATCTGACGTCGATCATCCTGCACGGCGGACCGGCGCTGAATCGCTCGGCACTGATGCCGTCCTACGGGAACACCCTGAGCGCTGCGGATGTGCGCGCTCTTATCGCTTATACTCGCGCCGTGGCCGATCCTCCATATCAGCCGGCAGGGACGGTTTATGCGCGCAAGTAGAATTGCATTCCTGGCGATGTTGCTCATCGGCGCGAGGCTTGTCCCGGCGCAGGTTGTGGCCCCGGTTGAGATTGGCGACCCTGCGTTGCGCGCCCTCCAGGAGCGGTCGTTCAGCGACCTCAAGACGGTAGGCCAAAACATTGTCAGCTATCCTTTCACCTTTCCCTTCTACCTCAGCCGCAAGCTGGATATCGACGAGAAGGTGCAGAAGCGCACTGACCAGCACTCCATCCGCTTTGATCATTACAACGGGGCGACTGTGATCGCCGTCTCCGGCAACTACTACGGAGCTTACGCATCCGACAGATTCAACGAAGAGCAGCGCGCACGTCAAACCTTTCTGGATGTTGTGGTGCCCATTCTGAAGGCCGTAGTTCCGGCGTTTCAGGGCAACACCGCTGTTCAGGGATACGCAGTTGAGGTTTCGCACCATGTCGTCACCAAGACCATGGGCATGCCGATTGAGCGGCCTGAGAATCTGATGGTCTATTTCCCGCAGGCTGCGGCGGTAAAACTGGTAAATGCGCAGAATAACCTGGCACAGCAAGGCGCGCTGCTTGATGCCGATGTGCTGCTCAATGCGAAGCAGCTGAACATATGGTTGACCGATGACGAACAGGCTGCGGCAAAGGAACCTGCGCCGGCTACGCCGGATGTGGTCAGAACATCGATGCCACTAGAAACCGCGGTCGTGGCGGATAAGAGCGCCGCCTTGCCGCTGCACGCGGCAAACAACGTCGCCAATCAGCCTGATCCAAAGCCCGCCCCAGCGCCCGCGCCGCCACCGAAGCCCCAGCCGTCGATCCCGCCACCACCGCCGGTGCGCGATGCTTCTCCGCAGGCACTGGCGGCGCTGCAGTTGTCGATCCAGGGCGCCAGCAATCACATGCTGAAGGAACTGGAGCCTGAGGCGCATTTCGTCACGTATGCGCCGCCGGCGTTTATTGCATTTCATCACCAGGTTTACCTCGAGCTCTCCATGACCACGGCTTTGGCCGAACCGCCGGAAGCCTCGCGTTACAGGCTCGCTGCGCTGGCCTTTGACGAACACATCTCGCCGCTCATCCGCCGCGTGCTCACTTACTTCCCCGGAGACCAGAACTTCGACGGCATCAGCTTCAGCACCACGGTACATCCCCGCACAAAACCCGGCGCACCGACGGCGCGGGCTCTGTCCGTTGAGTTCTTCTTTCCCATGGAAGCTCTTCGCCGCTATGAATCCTACGATTGCACCGGCCAACAACTTATCAATGACGGTATCGTGCTCATCAACGGAGAGCGCGCGGGGCTTGACCTGGAACTCGCGCAAGGCAGCAGCCGGCCATGAGGATGGCCGTCGGATCTGAATTCAGGAAGAATCAAAAAGCGTTCCGCTACTCTACATGCCGTGGTGGAAGCAAGTGTTGAGCGATGAAGACATCAACAGGATTGCCGACGATCTGTCGCCCCAGCCGCGAAAGAGAGAGAGCTGGTAGCACGAGGAATATCGTCGTGCCAACACCGAAGACCGCGCGTCACAGAAAGACGTTCCAACCTGCGACGAGGTTCCCGGCATGAAGCCATCATTCCAGTTTCGACTGTCTGCCGCGGCAGTTCTGCTCACTGCGGCTGCCTTCATCGTCAGCACCGCTGCCCAGGCGCCACAAGGCCCACAGGACCCGGCCGGCAACCCGCCGCCTGAGCCACGCACCTTTCCAGCGCCGGCAAACCTGAAGGTTCTGCCCAGGGATTTATCCGGGCAGCAGGTCCACGACATTATGGAACAGTGGGAGGCTGGGCTGGGCATTCGTTGCGACTCCTGCCACGCTGAGGATCCCAACAACATCGGCCCGAACGGCCGCCCGCAGCTCAACTTTGCCAGCGATTCCAAGCCCATGAAGGCAGTGGCTCGCATGATGTACACCATGACCGAGGAGATCAACAGGAGTTACGTGGCCAAGATCGACAGCTTCGGGGCTCCGGTGACCTGCGGCACCTGCCATCGCGGCCACCTTGGCCCCGAGCCATTCCTCATTCCGTCTGCTGAGAGACCGCCGGCGCCTTAAAGGCCGCCGGCATCCGGGGAACAGCCGCTCCCGCAAGCGAACGTCGACGATGCCGTGGACTGCGCTTCACCGCTTGAGGTTCTGATTTCGCCGGATGGAGCGCAGCTTTACGTTCTGTGCCAGCAGAGCGAAGAGATCAGCGCGCTGGATGCCGCCAGCTACGCGGTGATCAAGAGCATCGAAGCCAGGCCGGTTTGGGCGGTGAGGCTGTGGAAGGCTCTTGATGGATAGAGTCTCTTTAACATACCGGGCATCTTGCCGCAGCCAGCCAATCGAAAAGAACCCGGTCAAACCCGCTGCGGCGCAGTTGCGGTCCAGCTTGGGAAATGGAGAGGTGCTCAGTACTAACTGGACAGTGCCAAGTTCTCGGTTGGGATCAGGAGCGCTTGTTGGCCAGGCGGAGGTTGGATAGTTCGGTGGCCAGATCGATCCAACGGTCCATCAGCATCTTCATGACCTCGTAGTTCTTC
>Ga0224554_1000278_pt1 | contig 45372 bp, 29 predicted proteins | sample 714S22024metaG_FD_180666 | JGI IMG/M metagenome (GOLD analysis project Ga0224554, IMG submission 180666) | Peat soil microbial communities from Stordalen Mire, Sweden - 717 S2 20-24 | ecosystem: Environmental > Terrestrial > Soil > Wetlands > Peat | place: Sweden: Norrbotten County, Stordalen... | reverse complement strand
GATGAGGATGAGGTGTTTGCGCCCGTTTCACCCATCGAATACTGGATGCCGATAGGCAGGGCCTAGCATGGGATCAACTCCCGCCACCGCTCACGAAGAGAGGAACTCGAATGTTGTGCGCTGGCTACGCCGCGTGTATGGGGACAACGCTGCCGAAGGGCGCCTGACGGCCGCCGGTCGAGGCCCAGATCACGGGATAGTCTGGGGCAGACTCAGGAAATGCCCCATAGAGATCGGTCAGGAAGACCATCGTCTGCGGGCGGATTCCATGCTCATTGAGCCAGTCGAAGCAGGGGCCGAAATCGGTGCCACCTCCGCCTACTGGTTCGAGATGGAGCATCTCACCGGCCACGTAGGTATCAACCCTGTGAACCTCGGCGTCGAAGTAGAGAACATGCACCCGCTCGGGCCGCTGGCCTTCCAGGATGGAACGGATCTCCGCCTCGAAAAGTCGCAACTGCCGCGCATTGACTGATCCCGAGCAATCGACGGCAATCGCGATTTCGCCCGTGCCTTCGCGCACAACGCCGGGCAGATAGAGACCGGACCAGATGTGACGGCGGTTGGGCCTCATCCAGCTCGAATCGGCCGGGATGGTGTCGGACCAGAGACGGCGCAACAGTTCCCGCCAGTCGACCTGGGCTTCCGCCGCGCCTTCAAGAGTTCGCTTGAGGCCGGCGGGAACTTTGCCAGCCTGCTGGGCGACGGTCGCCGCCTGGTTGACGGCGATCTCCCAATCGCGCTCCTGTTCCTCGATGCTTGCCATATCGTCGTCGGTTTCCGGTGCGTCGATCACCTGGCCGATGCCGCCCTGGCTCTCTGGAACAGACGGTGTCCCGCTTTCATTCCCATCACCTGCCGAATCGTTCGAATCGGAGCCCGAATCTTGCTCCGATTCACTTTGCTCATCGGACTGTGGTTGCGCTTCTGCCTCGCGCAGGTTGTAGATCTGCTCGGCGCTCATGCCGCGAAAGCGTTGATCGACGAGCACATCGTCCGGCAGGCTCAAACCGGCATCGAGCAGCAGCGGGTTGATCGCATAATCGCAGGCCTCGTTCCAACGCCTGGGGTCGCGCTTGGCCCGCCGGGTGTGATGCTGGAGCGCGGGGTGCATGACCTCGTGAGCCAGCACCCCGGCCAGCGTCGCCGCGTTCAGCGTATCGACGAACGCGGGGTTGTAGCGGAGTACAACGCCGTTGGTCGCCATTGTGGGAACCGAGCGATCTTCTTCGCTCTTCAACCGGAATAACAGCGACCCGAAGAAGGGGTGATCGAGCAGAAGCGCCGTGCGCGCCTTCCGGATGCGCTCGGCCGCCGGATTTTCGTATCTCATGCCGCCGCGGGCGCCTCCATGTACGCCGACATATGGTCGAAGATGTTCTCAACCGTTGCAAGCCTCGTCTCAGCCTGTTCGGCCTCACGGTTGCGAATCGTCTCATCCATGCGGGAGACGATCCCCGCTGCCTCGGTCGCCGTGACCACGCGCAGCAACTCATGCTTCTTGAGATCGTGCGCTGTGTAGGTGCAGAGCTTCTGGCGGGCTTCCTCTGCGAACCGGTTCAACTCCGGATCGCCCGTGACGTTGAGTCGCGGCAGCAGTTCCACCAGATCGAAGATGTTTGTTACCAGCGTCGCGTGAAAGCGCGATTCCGGCTCATTCAGCCGGTCCACCATGTGCGAGACCACATCGCGCAGCCGGCTCCAAAGATCCTCCGTCCCGCGCCCCAGCGACTGCCGAACATTCGAGTCGATCTCGCGGGCGACGCGCGCCTGCTCCTCGGCCGACATCTGCACGCGGAAGTCGTTGCCAGTGGGAATGGGCAGGACTTCGAGCTTGACGCCGAACTTGCGGCGCAGCTTCTCGGCCTTCGGGTAGTCCTCCTCGCGGAAGAGCCCGTTCAGTTCGGGTCGCACCTGCTCGATGTACTGCGGATAGATCGCCAGGAACGTCTCGACGCCCTGCTCGAACTTGGCCTCGAACTCCCGCATCCGAGCGGTCAGATCGAAGTAGAGATTTGCCGGTAGCAGCCGGTAGCCCTCGTCAGTCCAGGGCAGCGTGATCTTGTAGAAGTACTGGCGGACCTGACCGGCGAGCGTGCGCAATTCGTCAAGCTTGTCGGCCCCGCGTAGCAGTTGCTTGTTGTAGCGGCCGGCGCTCATTGGAGCGCCGTTCCTTTCAGCCACGTCGCGGCTGACACCGCGGTCGTGTTTTACAGCCGTCCAGATGCTGATGTGGACGGCGGCGAGCATGGCACGTTCTTGAATCATTGGACAACTCCCTGGTGCTCGATGCCGAAGCGGATGAACTCCGGCGTGTGGGTGATGGCGCGGTCCCGCGCCGCCGCGTCGCGCATGGCCATCACGCGCATCTCGGCGGGCATCCGGTCGAGATACTTGAGGCCGCGCGCGATGGAGCTATCGCTCATCACCCGGCCAAGCGCCGTCGAAATAGCAATCTGTGCCGATGGCTCCGTCGGCAGCGGAGCCGACTCGGGATTGAGCAGGATCTCGTCGATCGACGGCAACTGGCGGAAGAGGCGCAGAAAGGCCAGCAGTTCCGCCGATGCCGCCTGCCCCACGGTCCCGTCGAGCAATTGCGCCTCGAACTCTCCAGCGCCGGTTAGAAAAGCTGTGTTCTGCCTGCGCGCTACGCCGCAAAGAACATGTGAAGCCATCTCCCAGGAGCGCGGAGTGGGCCAGGCATTGGCGTCCGAGGTTGTGTCGGCCGCGTGCAACAGGTCCGGCTTGAAGCGCAGAAAGGCGATGATCTCCGGTCGCACGCCCGCGCCCACGGCCCACCTGCACCAGTCGCTCAGGTCGGCTTCGAGTTCGAGATGGACAAAACGATTTCTGAGAGGCCGCGGCATCGCGAAGTGCACGCCACGCTCCGATGCCGGGTTGCCGGCGGCGATGACGACCCACCCTTCGGGGAGCACGTATTCGCCAAGCTTGCGGTCGAGGACGAGTTGGTAGCAGCCGGCCTGGGTCATCTGCGGCGCCGAGGTCAGCTCGTCGAGAAAGAGAATGCCTTTGCCGTCGGTGGGCAGGAATTTGGGCGGAACCCACTCGGTCTGATCCGATGCAATACGCGGCAGTCCGCGCAGATCGACAGGATCGAGTTGTACGGCGCGCACGTCGAGGAAAGCGATGTTGAGATCGCGCGCCACCTGGGCGACGATCTGCGACTTGCCCACGCCGCACGCGCCCCAGATGTGCAGAGGCACACGCTCGCCGATCAGCGCATGAAGCGCTTCGTAAAGCTTCGATGGTTTCATAGATTTGGAGCCTTTCGGATGTGAAAGCAGAGCTTTCGGAAAGTTAACGACAGGGGTTAATTGGTAATCAAGAGGCGCACGTCGCTGAATACATCAGTGATCTAGCGTGAAGCCAGAATTCCCACCGGCTGCATGGGCGTTTCAGGGAATCAATCCTGGGTGACCAGGGTCAGGCTGACAGCCACCTCTCGTTCGTTGTGCATCTGGTCGAATTGATACTCGGCGATTTTGCGCTCACTAAAGCCGAACGGGGTTTGGCTTCGACTCCTCGCCCGCCAGGAATAGACTGTTGTTGGTAGCCCGCGAGAGCCCTTCGTTTGAGATTGAGAGCTTTCCCGCCTGTTCACGGCACGCCATTTAGCGGAAGGTCAAAGGGGAAAGCCCAGTGAGCATGATCACGAATCTGCAAGGGCGAATGCGCAATACCCCGCTGCCGATTAGCCACGGCCTGCATTGCGTATTCGAGGCTGTGGTGAACTCCATACACTCCATCGCTGAACTGAGCACCGATCCCGACCACGGTGCGATTGATGTTCAGATACTCAGGGTCCCCCAGGCCTCGCTACAGCTTGAAGACGACAAGCCAAAGCGGGGCGCGCCCACAGTGGAAGACATTGTCGGCTTCAAGGTCACGGACAATGGGGTGGGATTCAATGGGCCCAATATGTCGTCCTTCGAGACGCTCGATAGCGACTACAAAGCGAGTCAGGGCTGCCGAGGTGTCGGACGCTTACTATGGCTGAAGGCGTTCGAGAAGGTCAACGTCGTTAGCGTATTCGCGGAGGGGGACGGAGCCTTCAAGCAGAGGACCTTCTCCTTTACGGCCGCACTTGGAGTGGACGACATACAGTTGGGTGACGCCCCGCCTGGGAGCCAACGCAAAACCTGCGTGCATCTGGACGGATTCGCCAAGGCTTATAGGGAGAAATCAGCTAAGACGGCAAGAACGATTGCGACCGGGTTAGTCGAGCACTGCCTTTGGTACTTCGTCCGGGAAGGAGGTGCCCCCAAGATCCGGATCCTGGACGATGAAGAACAGATCGATCTCGACGATTTATACGACGAATACATGTTTTCCTCCGCTACGAAGCAAACCATCGAGATCAAAGGACAGAGATTCGACCTCACGCACATCAAACTGAAGGCAAGCTCGGCTAAGCAGCACTTCATTGCTTGGTGCGCTGGGGGTCGCCTAGTCGAGGAGGAGACGATTGCTGGCAAGATTCCCGGCCTGTACGGGAAGATCAAAGAGGAAACCGGAGACTTCGTATACGCATGTTACGTGACCTCGACGTTCCTGGACCAGCAGGTTCGTCCAGAACGCACCGGCTTTGATATCAGGGAGATGAGCGATACGCTCTTTTCAGAAGCAGACATTAGCCTGAAAGACATCAGGGATGCGGTCGTTGGCTCGGCGGGCACGTACCTCGAAGGGTATCTGAAGGAAAGCAAGCAGGCCGGCCGCGAGCGCGTTGAGAATTATGCTTCGCAAAAGGCACCTCGTTATCGCCCCATCCTGGGTCGCATTTCAGAAGAGGCACTGAGTGTGGACCCGAACATTTCGGACAAAGAGCTCGAATTGCTTTTGCACAAACAGCTTTCGGAAATAGAGGGCAGCCTGCTCTCCGAGGGCCACGAGGTCATGAACTTTGGCATCGATGAGTCGCCTGCCCAATATCGAGCCCGTCTCGCGAACTATCTGGCGAAAGTCGATGACATTAAGAAGTCCGACCTGGCGAACTATGTATTCCACAGGAAGGTCATTCTAGACATATTGCAAAAGGCCATTCAGCGCGGGGGCGATGGAAAATATGCGAGAGAGGAGCTGATTCACGAACTCATCATGCCCATGCGGCAGATTTCGAACGAAATCAGGTTGGACAGTTGCAACCTGTGGCTGATTGACGAGCGGCTAGCGTTCCACGACTTCCTCGCCTCCGATAAGCCACTCTCGACGATGCCGATCACCGATTGCCAGGACACAAAGGAGCCCGACATCTGCGCGTTGAGCGTATTCGACGAGCCTATCCTTGTCGCCGACGGCCAGACCTTGCCACTGGCTTCAATCGTAGTCGTTGAGATGAAGCGGCCAATGCGCAATGACGCTAAGGCGGGGGAGGAGAAGGACCCCGTCGAGCAGGCGCTTGGGTACCTTGAACGCATTCGAAAGGGTGGCGCAAAGACCGCATCTGGCCGACCCATACCCCGCTCAGAAGAGATCCCCGGCTTCTGTTATGCGATCTGCGACATCACCCCCACTATCGAGAATCGTTGTAAGCTCCTCGGCTTGAAGGTTACGAGCGATAAGCTTGGCTACTTCGGCTACAACTCGAATTACGAGGCGTACATCGAGGTGATCTCGTTCGACCGCCTACTTAATGCCGCCCGAGAGCGGAATCGTGCGTTCTTTGACAAGCTCGGGCTGCCCACAACCTAGAAGTTTGGCCGACCCAGTCTCAGGGGGCAATGTAAACCCATGACGGCCGCTCTCCCACACCTAGAGGCGGGGCGTTTGGCCCGGTTCGCCAACCGCAAGCCAGCCTACACCCAAGGACTATGCTTACAAATACAACTGAACCACTGGAGAAAAGTAATTCGGCCTCGGCTGTTGCCAACAGCCCAATGCGCGTTTCGACTTATCGACGGGAGCATTTCATAAGTCGGTAACCAGACGAGACACGGCTCTCATCTGGCGACCGAATAGCGGCACACTGGGTGTCATCGGCCGTCCACTTTCGCCGGGACATTGCGAAACACCCGATTGAAAACCTCGTAGGCCAGTTCCACGGATTCTTGGATAGCCTGTGAGGTCGGCACAACCCGGACGTTGACTTGCCGCTCGCGCGCCAGGCGGATGCCGGCAATGAGGCACGCTCCAAGGTACACCATTCCTCTGTTGATGCGGGGCATGTTTGCATCGGGATCGAACATCAGTTTCCCCCGGCCCGTTTCTGGCGCGTCACCATCTGATCGATCCGTCCAAGGAAGATCTCGGACGGCAGGTAGCGGCGCTTCTCGCCGCACAGTGCGCACTCCACAATGATGGATTGGAACGGGAACTCGGCCACGCCGGTCGGGACGTCCCGGCGGCACTTCTTGCAAGCCACAACAAAGGTCTTCCGCGTTGAGGGTCCCTGGAACATAGAAAGAGGATAGGCGAATATATGGCGAAAGTCCATGTTGCTGCTCAAAGTGAGGAATCCTGGCGGCGATCCGTTCCACGCTAAGCTGTTGTAGAGCTGAGCCAGAATACCTATAAACCACGCAATCTTAATCGGTTACTTGGCAAGCTGCACGTAGAAGCAAGCCCGACCGACAGGTTTTCTCGCGGGTGCGCGGTTGTGGAGAATGTGTGGATAAAACGCCAAGACTGTGGCCGCCGACAGCAATCAGGCGGCCTCGTCCAGTTCTTCGTTCTCCTCGGGTTCGCTCGTGTAGCCTTCGCCGACGGTTGAATCGTCTTCGTCCTCGACAGGCGCAGGACTATCGAATAGAGAAGCTGGTCTTGCGGGAGCGGGCTTTGCAGGTTCTGCCGTTTGAACGACAGCAGTGGCCTGTGGGGTATCGACCTTCGCCAGTGCCCTGTTGGGCGTTGTTTTTGTCTTGGCGCGCGCCTCGGCCTGCGCGGCCTTGGTGGCGGCATCCATCTCGCTCTTTGCCTTTTCGAGAGCATTCTTCATCTGAAGATGCGACGCCACAAAGCCAACCAGGGTGGCCGCGAGTTGCGTGTCCAGTTCTTCGGCCGTGCCGGTGACGCTCAGCGGCGTGGTGAGGGCGTCGTGATCGCCGTCCTTCATCTTCTTGGGAACGACATTGACGCGAATCTGATCGTCGTCGAGCGCAGTCGCCGTCATGAGCACGGCGCGGCTGCGCAGGATGGGAACAAGCTCTTTGAACATGAGAACTCCTCGTTGTGAATTGGGCAAAAGTTTTTGATTTCCCGGTGGGATTCAGCGAGTCGGCAGCTTTGCTTGCATCTTCCGGTTGCGAAGGCGGGTCTTTCGCCAAAGTTCGCGATTGACAGGTAGTGCCGTCATCTTTCCTGTAGCGGCATTAAAGAAGCCGCCATGATGGGCGACCTTCCCGTAGCGCAACAGGCGCGCGAGCATCGCCAGCGCGCTCATGGCGAGCGTTTGATTGATAAACGGCTCCTGGCGTTCGAGAGCCTCGACAGCCGAGCAACTCGGAAGCGGGTCTTCGCCGGCCTTGACGTCGGCGATCTCCGGGTACAACTCGTTCACCGTACGCAGCCTTTCTGCCGAACGCCGGTTCCGCGCATTCCACGGCTGGCCGAGCACGAACTGTCCGGTCGCCGCATTGTTGCCAAGATCGAGCCAATAAGCGGTACGGTTGTTTGATTTGACGAGCGACCGCGCGATTGTGCTGCGCGCCGCGCGGCTGTCCACACAGCCGATGAGAAAATCGACCGATGTATCCTCAATCCTCTCGAAGGTCCGCTCGTCGAAGTTTCTCGGCTTGGCCTTCCAGTTTGTTCCCCAGAAGAGGTTGATGCGATTGACGAGTACTGTCGCCTTGCTCAACCCGATATCGGAGATCGAAAACGGCTGGCGGATGCAGTTGGTTTCGGAGACCGTATCGGCGTCCATGAGAACAACATCAAGACCGGCAAAGCGGCCCCAAACGCGCAGTGCCTGGTCGAGATACGGCAACCCCATTGTGATGGCGCTTCCCGTGCCTCCGGCTCCGACAACGAGAATGCGCACCGGCCTGCGTGCGTCGGCGCGAAGGGAGAGTATGTGTTCAATGCGCATGATCGCCCCGCTCTCCGCGCACAAATTGCTCGAGTGTCTGCGGCAACTGAATCAATGACTCGGTTGGGAAACGCCTGCGCTTGCCCTTGAGCGATTCCCAAAGACCCTCGAATCCGCCCTCGTGGCGCGTAAGGCGGCCGACATTTGCGTGCGTGAAGGCGCTCTCGTAGAAACCGCGCTCCCAGGCCGGAATAGCCGCGACCGTTGCGCTCTCAGGCCGCCGCATCGTACCGGTGCAGACGCAGCCATCGTCCGAGAGATTCCAGAAGGGCGCCACAGCAAGCGATGTCATTGTCTGGGGCCGTTTGCTCTCATTCAGTGCCCGGATGCTTAACTCGCCGCTGGCTACCTTCCAAACCAAAGGGGGCTGCGGGAAGATGCAGCCGTTCAGATCAGAGGCCTTGCCTTCGGCATTCTCGTAGAACATCTGCCGGCGCCACGCCGGAGTCCACCAGACGATTAGGCGGTCGCCTTTGGCAAGAATGTTCGCCGGCAATACCTCGGCCTGGACGCTGCCGCCGAGCGAACGCATCAGAGACTCGACGAACGCGAGGGTGAGAGGCTGCGCCGGACCGAGCGTGGGTGGCCCGCTCTTCTGGACCAGAACGTCATGCCTGGTGATGAAACTCGATTGACGGTCGCGGTAGACGAGCAGAGCCTCACGCAGCTCGAAGCAGTGATTCTGACCGATCGAAAGATGGATCTCCACGACGGGCCTCCGACTCATGAATCGATTCGACAAGCGAAAATAGTTCCGCATTGATCTGAATGAAGCGCGCTACGATCCGCAGCGCATTGCTCACTTCAACGGGATTGGCCGGCGAGAAGATGGCGCAGAGCGCGGGCTCTGACGAGCATTCAAGCATTGACTGGCTCTCTTCGTCGAAGCAGGCTACGATGGCGTCGTGCTCTTTGAAGCAAACGAGAAGGCACGGCAATGGCGGCTGGTCGTAGTGGCCCTCTTCGAGGTACTCCCTTGATTGCTTCAGGGGAAGCCGCGCGAGTTGCTCGATGCGGCGCAACCGGCCGATCCAGTCCTTGAAGCGCCCTTTGCGATGCAGTCGCAGCAGTTCCCGGTCGCACGCCTTGCCTTCGCGGAAATCGCGCTTCAGCGTCTTCCGGATGCACTCGGGCAGAGCCTTCTCGACCTCCGGGAACTCATACTGACCCTGGTTTTCTTCGTCGTCCTCGGCTGCGTATTCGTGCATTTGCTCTTCGTACATCAGTGCGTCGTCATGGTTATAGAGGCGCATGACCTTGTTGAGGGCGTGAGTCAACGTCCAGTAGAATGCCGCTCCCAGCCCTTCGGTTTCAGCTTCCATTGCTTCGATCGCTGGGCCAATCTTCAGATAGCCCGATCCTCCGCACTCGATGAGCACAGCAAGCCTTCCCGTCTTCTCCAGCTGCTGCTGTAAAGTGGTTAATGACCACGTTCCGATTCCCTTTGGCAGCACTAGCCACCGCTGCAGGTTGCCCAGGTTGTATGCAATCGGGCTCGGCCACAGCTGAACCTGGGTGGACCGGATTCGATGGTAGCTCAATGTCTGCCGGAACTGGAACGGTTAAATCGACTGCCGCGCCTGCCCATGTGAAGACAGATTCACGGGGGGTAAGAAAGGCTCCTAAGATTGGAGCAGCCATCCGCATTGAGGAAGTACACCATGTACATCGCCCGGCGACAAATGCTTTTTGGCTCCGCTTCACTGCTTGGGTACTTGTCGATCAACCATTGCGGCCTGGCACAGGCAGTCGCATCTGCCGCGGCGCCTGCCGGCGACGTGTCCGTCGCGCCGCCCGGCACAGTCGCGGCAAAGACCCTATATAGCGATATCGGCGGCAGCAGTTGGACGGAACTGAACCGCCGTCTTCGCGACGTGAATGCCGACATCCAGGCTCGTGGGCTACGCCACATCCCCGGCGTCGAAGGCACCTTTCTCACCGGCTACCCATACAACGAGTTTTATGACTGGGATCTTTACTTCGAGAACCTCTACCTTTCCTACTACGGCGTCTGGCCCTATTGCTTCACGAACCTAAAGGAGTTCCTCAACCGCGAACAGCCAGATGGTTACGTGAATCGCAGCCTGATCAGGCAGCGCGACCGCCAGCAGTTCAAGCCGTTCCTCGCCCAGCTCGCCGTACTAGGCTGCAAACAGAATCACGATGATTATGAATGGTTGCGCGGCAACTATTACGGCCGCCTCGTCAAGTACATCGACAAATGGTTCTCGTATGACTCCGATCACAACGGTCTGCCCGTCTGGAATTCCGCGGATGCTGCGGGTACCGACAACCAGTGGTCCCGTGCAGGCACCCTCGGCTCCTTTGAGATCGAAGGCGTGGATCTGGCCTCTTACCTTGTCCGCGAATTGCGCGCCATGTCGGTGATCGCCGCGCACCTCAACCTCAAAGCCGACAGCGCAGAATTCGACCGACATGCCGACCAGTTAGTTAGGATCATGAATTTCGCTTTCTGGGATGAGAAGCAGGGCATGTACTTCGACCGAAATGAGAAGACGGGCAAGCGCGTTTACGTCAAGTCGGCCACAAATTTCATGCCGCTCTTCGCCGGCGCGGCCACGCACGAGCGCGCCAAGCGCACCATCCGCGAGCACCTACTCAATCCCAACGAGTTTTGGCTGGCTTATCCTGTGGCCAGCTACGCGAAAACCGAGCCCGACTACTATCAGGGCTCTCACAATGAATGCAACTGGCGAGGTTCCACCTGGGCGCCCACGAACTACATGATCTTCCAGGGGCTGAGACGTTATGGATATCAGGCCGAGGCCCGCGAGCTCGCCACTCGCCTCTTCAATATGGCCCTACTCAAGAATTCCGTGCTCCGCGAGTACTATAACGCCGAAACCGGGGAGGGGCTTGGGCAGACGCGGTTCTGGGGATTCACCGCGCTGTACTACGGCATGCTCCTCGAGTCCATCTTGGAATATGATGCTTCAACGCTGGACAAACCGGTCGAACCCATTGTGACGCGCGATCTCGGCATCGCATTTGAGTCGTGACAATGAACTTGAAAATCTGGGAGCCCAATCGTTCACATTTTACAGTGTTACTGGAAAAACATCAGACTCTCCAGAGGCGCGCCTCGCTACGACCTCTAAACGAGAGAAGAATGCCGTACAAGCAACGAGATCCGATTTGTTTCTGCGCATCTTTTCCGGTCTATCGTCGATGGGATATGCCCGGAGACTGTTCACCTGCTCCAGGAGCAAGTCACAGTTCGTAGCGTGGTTTGACTGGCCAGCAGCCAGGACTGTTTGTGCCTGCCTGCCGAAGTTGTGAGACAGAAGTGAGACTGGCCTTGTTGTGAGGAGGTTATGAAAAGCATTGTTGCTGTCATTCTTATTCTTGGCGCTTTTGTGGCTCCGGCACAGAAGTACGTGTGTGGAAAGCCAGAGAGAGATTCGACGGAGCTCACTGCGGCCTCTGTTTACATCGCAACCGCGCCTGGATTCGACCTGAATACGTTTCCTGAAATTGGCGCCCTATCCTGCTCCAGCGACAAGCCGTTTTTCTTTTCTATTGCGCTTCCAGAAGGAAGCTATCGCGTAAAAGTTGTGCTCGGCGGCGAGCAGGCCTCGGCCACCACGGTTTGGGCAGAGGCGCGCCGGCTCATGCTTGAGAAGGTCTCTGTGAAGGCCAAAGGCTCAGTCACGCGCACCTTTGACACCAATGTTCGCGTGCCAGAGATCGCCGGCGACGTAAGTCATCGCGTTCAACTTAAGCCTCGCGAAGTCGGCAAACTGGACTGGGACAACAAGTTGACTCTCGAATTCAACGGCGACCATCCGAGTTTCCGGTCGATTACCATTGAGCCGGTCCACGAGACGACGATCTACCTGGCCGGCGACTCAGCGGTAGTGGATCAGGACGTGGAGCCGTGGGCCGCGTGGGGCCAGATGCTTCCACGTTTCTTTCGCCATGGCGTCGTAGTGGCGAATGACGCTGAGTCGGGAGAAACAATCAAGAGTTTTGTGAGCGAGCAACGATTCGCTAAGGTGATGTCGCTTATTCAGCCGGGCGACTATCTCTTCATACAATTTGGACACAACGATCAGAAGCCCGGCGCAGTCTCGCTTGACGAGTATAAGGAACTGCTGGCCGACTATATCGAGCAGACTTTCGCCAAAGGCGCAACGCCAGTATTGGTAACCAGCATGAACCGGCGAACATTCGATGGAGAGGGAAAGATCACCAATTCTCTCGCCGGCTATCCCGACGCGGTCCGCGAGGTCGCCGCGGCTCAACGCGCAGCGCTTATCGATCTGAATGCGATGAGCAAGACGCTTTTTGAAGCGATGGGTCCCGAAGGCGCGCTGAAGGCATTCATGCACTATCCGGCCAATGCCTTCCCAAACCAGACCGAGGCCATTAGCGACGATACGCACTTCAACAAATACGGGGCCTATGAACTGGCACGCTGCGTGGTCCACGGAATCCGCGCAGACAAACTGCCGATTGCAAAGCGGCTCACCAAAGATATGCCCGATTTCAACCCCGCACAGCCGGATCCGGCGGCGACCTTCGATCTGCCGGCAACGCCCATTCCGGCGAAGACGTATGTGGCCAACGACTATGGAGCCAAAGGTGACGGCACGACGCTCAACACAGCATCCATCCAGAAGGCCATCGATGCTGCCGCTGTTGTTGGCGGAACGGTTACTCTGGGGCCGGGAGCGTATCTGACCGGATCGCTCTTCCTCAAATCGAGTGTAACTCTCGATGTGCCGGAAGGCGCAGCGATCATCGGTTCAGAAAAACTGGACGATTATCCGATGCTTCCCACTCGCGTTGCTGGCATCGAAATGACCTGGCCCGCTGCCCTCATCAATGTGCGCGACCAGCACAACGTCACGATTACAGGGAAGGGAACCATCGATGGCGATGGCCCAATCTGGTGGAAGTAGTATTGGGATCTTCGCGCCATCTATTCGCCAAAAGGGCTGCGATGGGCCTCGGATTACGACTGTCGCAGGCCGAGGCTGGTCCTGATTCAGAATTCGTCCGATGTCCGGCTCGGTGGCGGCATTTTGCTTAGGCGCTCGGGCTTCTGGACCGTTCAGATTCTGTACTCGCATGACATCCACGTTGATGGCGTGATCATCCGCAACAACGAAGGCGGCAGGGGCCCGAGCACCGACGGCATCGATATCGACTCCTCGCGCAAAGTGCTGGTGGAACACGCCGACATTGACGTAAACGACGATGCCCTGTGCCTGAAATCCGGCCGCGACTCCGACGGCCTGCGCGTTGACCGGCCTACGGAAGACATCGTGATCCGCGACAGCATCGTACGCGATGGCGCCGCTGCCATCACTTTCGGCAGCGAGACCTCGGGAGGGTTTCGCAACATTGACGTCTATAACATTACCGCGCTCGGCGGCGTGCCCTCCGGGATACTATTCAAATCGGCGCACACTCGTGGCGGATTCGCACGCGACATCCGCATTCACGAACTTACGCTCAAAGGCGTCGCCATACCCATTCACATCGTCATGAACTGGGATCCGAGTTTTAGCTATGCAGTTTTGCCGGCCGGCATGAAAGACATTCCTCTGTACTGGGTCACTCTCACAACGAAAGTTCCGGAGCAGCAGGGACTGCCGCATTTCAGCGATGTCCACATATGGAACGTCAAGGCCACGGGAGCAAAGAGGGCATTCGAAGTGAGCGCTTACCCCAACGCGACTTTGGATGACTTCCGCCTCGACCACCTCGACCTTGACGCAGCGACCGCGGGCACAATCGCCAACGCCAGGAATTGGACCATTACCGATAGCATTATCGAGACGGCTGACGGAAGCAAGCCGCTGTTTACCGACTCGACGGTGAATGATCCGGGCGACACGCCCTATGGCGAGCCAAAATGACGCTCGAGTTTACCTGAGCCCAGGATTGCGAATCGGTCTATCGTTGCATCTGCCGGATCTCGCTCCCCGCCAGAAGAAAAGCGCCCACACCGTATGTATAGCCCGAAGACGCCTGAAGGGCTGAGGCTCGGCGCCGGTGACTTCTGTGCCGATGCGAGGGGCTGATGAACGTAAATGAAAATGCTCGCTGCAATCGCGAGTGCCACGGTCCTTGCCTTGACTTTCATGTTCGTATCTTAATCCGGGTTCAGGTGCCCTTGGAGAAGGGCTCGTTGGAATTCCCGTCAGAGCGGTATCGACGGCGTCCAACCGCACAGCCGGGTTGGTCACCGCGGCGCCGATTTCCGCGAGAACCTGGCCGGGAACAACCTGGGACGCGGGGGCGAAGCCGGCGGGGAAGCGGGCTGCGTGGGAGTGAACATCAACCGCGTGTCCATCGCCAATTTGTCTTGTACCAGCGTCTTGAAACGTGGCTGAGACTTCCGGCGCGCGGCCCCAGTCAGCACCGGTGCGGCGGTGTAGATCAGAATCTACGACGCGCACTCAATGGGAATGAGCATGCTGCAATCGATTTGCGTATCTGTTCCTGGGGCCCGGCCTGGGTGGAATGAAAGAGCTGCCTTTCATCCACCCACGTTCTGTGATGCTTTGCCAGGCTCCGTTAGAAAGTAAGCCTGGCGCTGAACTGCATCTTGCGGGGCTGAGTGGCCTGCGCAGAAAACTCTCCAAAGCTTGCCGATCCGACGGTCGTATTCGGAGCCGAGAAATAGGCCGAGTTGGAGACGTTAAATGCGTCCGCCTGGATTGAAAGATTGAGCGATTCGTGAATCTGGAACGTTCTGCGAACGCTCAGGTCGGTATCTGCCGTGCGTGGAGCAAACAGATTAAGCGGCGCCGTGCGTGCGGCATTTCCGTATGCGCCGGCCGTTGGATTAATGAAGGCCGCGCCGTTCAAGTAGTGGGTTGAAGTGGCAGCCGCGGCTGTGGTAGGCTTGCCGTTCTGCCACGGGCTCCCACCCGTCCAAATTACACCCGCCAAAGAGCCTACAGATCCCTTGGGCGTGTAGTTCGGATAACAGGAAGCATCGATAATGCTGTACCCGGTGCAGCTGCCGGTGACGGACATCGGAGCACCGGAGTCTTCCTGCACGATGCCGGAGACCTGCCACCCGCTAATAATACTCTGCAGCGCCAAATTGTCGGAGCTCAGTTTGTGGCCGACGCCGAACGGCAGCCGATAAAGGAAAGTCCCCTGGGCGGTGTTCTTGCGATCAAGGGCGCCCACGGACCATTCCAGGTTGTCTTCGCCGGGAACCCGCACGCCGGCCAGATCGTCCTCTTCTTTACTCAAGACGTAATTCGCCATAAAAGTCAAGCCGCCCGAAATCCGCCGGTTGAATGAAACCTGGAGCGCGTGATACGAAGAGTTCCCTACGTCAAGCCAGGGATCGCTCAGGCTTGTGTACTGCGGATATGGCTTGAGCGCCTGCGCGACCGTTCCTACGAAGTTCGGGAACGGAAGGGTGGATAACAAACCCGGGAATACAGCTTGGACCGCCGCCAGTGTCGTCGCACTCTCGACACCGGTGGTGGTGTTGACCAATGTGCTGTTCAGCGTGGCTCCGAGCGGGAGATACTTCAACGGAATCTGGTTGGTGAACTGTCCGGCGACAGCCGCGCCGGGCAAGTGGTGACCGACTGTACCGGCGTAGGCAACGCTCAATGTCATGTTTGGCGTAAAGGAGTGTTGGATGTTAAGGGTCCAATCCTGGTATTGAGGCGCGATGCCGCCCTTTTGTGGGTCGCCGTACGACAGAGTCTGCGCGGAACTGGGGCCCAGTCCCATCGGGTTTGTAGCGCTTCCGATCGGACCTGGCGAGAGGATGTTGCCGGTACCGTAACTTGGGTTGATGAAGGGCGGAGCAGTCGGGTTGCCGGGATAACCATTGTCCCACGACCCGTCGATTACGTACCCGCCGGAGTTGGTTGGACCGGTCGGGTTGGTGCCGGCTGCGGGGGCGGCATAAAGCGCGCCCTGTCCGGTTGCGGTCGAGGTCAGAGAGCCGGAGTTGTCAAATCCAATCTGGCTCAAGCCCTGGCGTCCGTCCGTGCGTCCGCCTACGCCGCCGGCGTGCGCGTAGAAGATGCCGTAAGAGCTTCTCACCACCGTTTTGTTACTGGCACTCCAGGCAAACCCGAAGCGGGGGCCCCAATTGTTGAAGTGAGTCTCAATTGGAGTTCTGCAACCGCAACTGTCGACTCCCCTGCCGGCAAACTGCAGGGCTCCCAAAGTGTTGCCTGCCACCGGATTGGGAAGATTGGGATTGAAGAAGGACATGTAGTTGTGATCTTCAGTAAAGGGAGACCATTCGTCCCAGCGCAAACCCGCATTTACGGTCAATGTTGGGGTGACCTTAATATTGTCCTGAACATACGGGGCACTCGTTTTGTAGCGTCCGCCGGTCTCAGCCACCGCATTTTGAGTCACTGATGCACTGTCGATCATGCCCAGCAGATAACTGGCATAATCGGCGCCGCTGGAGGTGACTAGCGCGCCAGAAGAGTTGAAATTCGCAGTTTCCTGGTAAGCGAAGGTGAAGCCGGCCTGCGAGCCGGTCAGCGGAGTGTTCTCGTTATCCTGAAGCGCCTGCCATTGGAAGCCAAAGGTTAGATTGTGCCTACCTTTGGTCCATAACAAGTTGTCCTGCGCGGTATACGTTGTCTGTGCTTCGTTGAATGCGTGCGAGTTGGTCCCATCCCAGCTCACCGGATAGTCGACGGTGTTGGTGCCGCTAAAGGTGACGTCGGGGAAGTTCGTGCTCGCCATACCGGGGGGCAGGCCGGTGAGCCCCGCTTTGGAGGGGTAGTCGCCGTTAATCGTGTTGCTGATCAGCGGAATCCAGAGACGGCTCAACCCCCAGCCAATGTCGTTCACCATGTTTGTTCGGATTGTGTATGCCTCGTGGACCTGGGCTAGAGTTGCATACTCAACCACGCTTCTACCGTCGGTATACGGAACCGGCAATGTCGAGTTTGAAGTCTGACTCGCTGCGGAGAGGCTTCCCACGATCGGATTGGCGTACTTGCCTCGGCTGTAAACTCCCCACAGCCGGTGTTTGGCGGACATGTCGTAGTCAATTTTCAGCGTCCCGCTATCGTTATTGACCAGGTTCGGAAGAGTAGCGAGATAATTGCTGGTCAGATTGGTGTTAGTCGGCTTCGGAAGGTACGACTGGAGGGACTTAGAAACGGCGGAAATACGGCCCGGAGGAATCACGTTCGGCATGCCGTTGTAGACGAACTGCGCGCGACCAGTGCAGGCGCCAGCGCCATTAAAGGAAGTGCAATTCAGCGGATCATAAATGGCGTATCCTGGGCCGCCATTTGCCGTCAACAGCCCCGAGAAGTCGCCACCTTGTTCGGCAGTCGTGGGCATGTTCTGATAGGCGGGCAGAGTCGCCGAGTCATAGCGGTACCCGTCGTAGTTGGCAAAGAAAAAGAGCTTGTGCTTGAGGAAGGGCACGGGACCGCCGATCAGCCCGCCAAATTCGTTCTGGTGCTCCACAGTTGTTGGCAGGGTGGGCGAGAAGAAAGCCTTGGCGTCGAAGATTGTGTTGCGGAAATACTCATAGACTCCGCCGTGGAACTGGTCGGTGCCCGATTTCACAACGTAATTCGAGACACCTTGCCCCTCGTATGTTGCTTCAGTGCCCGCCGTGGCTACCTGGAACTGCTCCACAGCCTCAACGGAAATTCCGAAAGCCAGATTGCGCGTATCGCTCTCGGTGCCGGCGCTGGTTAAGGGAAGGCCTTCAACGTAGGTTTCATTCTGGTAGGTCTGGCCGCCATTGAAGGAACCGGTGGATGGCCCGGCCGCCTGCACGCTGTAGCTGTTCACGCCTATGGCCAGTCCGGCGAAGGCCGTCGGATCCCTTGCCGAGCCGTTCATGGCTAAGGGAAGCGCATCGTATGTCTCATTTTCGATCGTCGACCCAAGCTTGACGTCGTCGGTCATGAGCATGGATGGCTCGGTAGTCACGGTGATGGATTGAATGGCGGCACCAACTGTCAGTTTGGGGTTGACGGCCACGGTCGCCAAGGCGTCTACGATCACATGTTCCTGCACGAGGTTTTCAAAACCGCTCGCCTTGATGGTGACCGTATATGGTCCTGGCTGCAGCAGGGGAATGACAAAGTACCCGTTTTTGGTGGTAACGTCAGTGGTCTGCACGCCGGACAACGTGTTTGTCGCGGTCACTGTGGCGCCGGTGACTACCGCCCCACTGGGATCGGAAACCGTGCCCTCGATTGAGCCTGTGCCACCGATTTGTGCTGCGGCCGGAATGTCCATCCAAAGCAGGCACAGCGCCAATGCGAAGAGCATCAGAGCAAAGTTGGCCCAATTTCCATAGCATTCTCTTTGCGTAGGAATTTGTTTTTGATCCGTTTTCATAGACCTCATAGACCTCCTGGAAAACTTCCTTTTCTGAAAAGGTTTACAGACGCGCCTATCTACAAAAGCCCCGCCGGGATCTCAATCAAATCCACATAGCGAAACACCGCCGTTGTTTCTGCCTCTCGAATGGGGCTGGTCCAACCTCAGCCGAGAATTAAACGCAACCCCCGTCGTAATTGTCAATAGAAAAAATATTTGTAATCTGGTTTAGCAGCCCCGTCAGCACCGTAATTAACCGATCCGTTAGGCAGCCGAGATCTTGTGAATTCCTTGATTCGCAGCTAAAACCAGCCACACCAGCGTGATGGGGAATTAAACCCGGGCAAGACCGGCCAATGCTCTCTGCCCTCCTAGAGGGGAGACTAAAGTGGCAGAGGACGGAAGCAAGCGAAGGATCGGGAAACTAGAATTCTCGTGAGGACAGGGCGTCGCAGCTTAGAGCAGTTTGTTGGCGGCAGAGGGAAAGGTGAGGTCGGCGGCGGTGCGGCTCCAGCCGATGCGGAAGTCGCGGACGTGGCGGAGGAAGAGGCCGAAGCCGGGCATTGGGGCCGAACACCGAGGGCTCAGGATAGGTCATCCGTCAAAGAGAGTGGGACTTACGCGGATGGCCAGTCGGCGTTGCAGTATCCGGGGCGCTTCAATCGAGGTGAAAGACTTCTTCCAGCGGAAACATCGCATCATCGGCGGTGTCGCCGTGGGGGGAGTCGAAGAGCGGAGCCATTTCAGCCTGCCAGCGCTGATTCACCGGGTGGCGCTTCATGGCTGCGCGGCACTCGTCGAAGTCGCTGGCCTCACAATAGCCAATCACAAGGCCGTCTGGCTGCAGAAAAAGGGAGTAATTTCGCCAGCCAGTCAGGCGGAGCGCGGCGAGCATCTCCGGCCAAACCTGCGCGTGGCGGGCCTTGTACTCTTCGATCTTTTCCGGGCGGACCTTAAGCAGAAAGCAAGCGCGCATTTCGTTCCTTTTCACAGGTGAAACAATTTCAAGTTCTCCGCGCTGAAATCGTAACACCAGTTGTCAGCGACGATGTATTGGGAATATTGCCTGGCCTCGAAGATCTCATCTGCTCTTCGCGAAGTGCCGAAGACGTCTGCCCATGTATCCTGATTCCATTGCAACGGGCAGCTAGCCGCTACCATTTCGGACCTGCGTATCGTCACGGACCATTTGCCTTCCTACGACTCGAACCTCGACAACCAGAAGGTGGATGAGACGGTTATGAAGGAAATGTCAGATCGGCCCATCATCATCGTCAAACTCAGTGCGGCGTATCATCCGCGGCGCGTCCGAGTTTCACCGGTGTTCATTTTTTTGTTTCTTCCAAAGCCGGAGACGCACGATTTTCTGCTCAGAAATACTTACCTCCAAGAGCATCGATCGCGGTGATGGCGCCTCCGCCGTCATCCCTCCGCTGGTCCGGTCAAGAGTTGCGGAATCAGGGTCGATAAACCGTCGGTCAAGTTCACCGGCTGGGTTACGAGCCGAACCGCTGCCGATTTAAGGCCGGGGCGGCCGGCGGTGATCGTAATTGTGCCGGGCAAGAGAGCCGAGCGCACGAAAACGCGATTCACGCCGCATTCGGTATTCAGATACAGATTGTTCGTGGAATCGATTTTGCCGCTGTTATAGCCGCCGCGCCAGATGCCTGGCCCCGAGATGGTGAAGTCGACTCTTGCGTCGTCGGTTGGGCAGCGCTGTCCCTTTGCGTCCACCACTTCAAAATCGATGAACGCGACATCCTGTCCGTCAGCCTGGAAACCCTTTGGGCCGATCATTGAGGTGAGTTTGATGGCCGCGGGTTGGCCTGCAGTCGTGAGTTGGTGCGCTGCTACTACTCTCCCTCGATTCTTGCCCACTGCTTTCAGTGTTCCCGATACGAAAGCTACATCGGGAAATGCGAAAATGAAGCCGCTCTCGGGCTTCGCGTTCACGCCCAATGATTGGCCGTTGAGGAACAACTCCACGGACTCAGTGTTCGCGACAACGTAGACGGTCTTCGCTGTCTTCTGCGCAGGTCGGGCTGGGATTGCAGGCAGGTCTGGCATCGGGGGCCGGCCTGGAGTCGCGGGCCAACTCGGAACGGCGGGTTCTTCTGGACTCGCGGGCTGCTCCATTGGATAACTCCAATGACCCAGAATATGCAGGTCCGGCATTTCGTTCTGCATCACGCGATGAGCGAAGTAAATCTCTTTGGGTTGCCGTACCGCATCCACCTTGCCGCTCACTCGACAGACCTCGCTCGAATCCTGGCGGCCATCCGCATCGGAGTCGGAGAAATAGATTGAAGCGTAACCGGACCATTTCGAGTGAGCGGGTTCGGGGTTGGAGATGCGGTTTTGCCAATACGCCCAATAGCGATCGATACCAGCTAACGCGAAACTCTCCGAAGTGTAGAGATACCTCGACCTAATTCTCCACGTGTCGTTCGGCCCTTTCTTCGCCTTGTAGTACGGCGGCGAATAATCGTCCCAGAATCGCCTGGCGCCTTCGTCGCGAAAGTCCTCGGCTTCAATCAGAGGAGCGTGATCGCGGCGGTAAGCACTGTATCCGCGAAACATGTCGTTGGGTCCGGCTAATGCATCCGTCTTGGGATCCTGGCCGATCATCACTCCGTAGTATTCCGAAATGGGGGTTAGAGCGGCATTCGCGGCAAGATCGTCGTTATCGCGATAGCCCATCGCGCGACCGCCATACGGATCCCATTTCTTGCGCAGGGCAACCATCTCTTCCATTTGTTCGGGGGCAACAATCGTGTTTCCCGCCTCCCAGAAAAGAATGCTGGGGTTGTTGCGAAAGTAGATGATCGAATCGCGCATGACTTCTAGGCGCTGCTCCCATTGCCGTCCAGTGACCTCGCGCTCCTTGTCTCCCGCAGGGCAAATCTGGATGATGCCATAGCGGGCCATGGCGTCAGCGTCCACTTTTTGCGGTGAGATGTGCATCCAGCGGACGTAGTTGCCGTGACTGGCGCGAATGAGACTGGCGTTATAGTCGTGCAGCCAGTCAGGATATGCCTGGCCGAGTCCCGCCCATTCGTTGCTGGCACGCTGCGCGAAGCCTTTCAGGTAGACAAACCTGTCGTTTAGATAGATGCCGCCACCGCCTGTGCCGCCTTTGAACTCGGTTTTGCGAAATCCGGTGATGATCTTCTCCACGTCGACGACCTTGCCGCCCACCTTGAGGATGGAAAAAACATTGTAGAGGCAAGGATCCTCTGTGTTCCAGAACCGTGCGTTCCTGAGCGTGCTTGTCGCAGTCAGTACAGTTTTTTCGCCATCCATGATGGTGACTGGGTCGCCATCGAATTGTGCGCGGATTTGCCCGCGGTGATCGACGATCACTACAGAGAGGCCAACAGCAGCGCGCTCGCCCGAATCGTTACGCACCTCGGAATCAACAGCGATGTCGGCCGTGCTATTCGGAATGTCGAAGTTGGCGGCATGCACATAGACGCCGCTCGTCTCGAGGCCGTAATAGAGCGGCAGCGTTTGATGGATCTTGCCGGTCACGTGCAGCCAGACATGTCGGTTGATGCCGCCATGGTCGGGATTGAAGTCGTTCGCGTTCCACTCAAACGGGGTTCCGGTGGCGCGCTCCTTGTAGTCCGTGCGGTTATCCACTTTCACCGCAAGCACGTTTTCCTGTGCGCCGAAATAGACCGCCTCAGTGATGTCAATGCCATATGCGGTAATCCCATTCTCGTAGAGTCCGATCTCTTTTCCGTTCAGGAAAATGTCGCCGGCCTGCCGCACGCCTTCGAATTCGAGGAAGACTTTACGGCCAGAAAAGCTCGCCGGGAGCTTGAAGTGCTTGCGATACCATGAGAGCCCCTTATAGGTGCCCAGGTCGCCGCCGCTGTGCGAGATGATTTTTCTGAACGAGTCGACATCGTTGAAGCTGTGCGGGGTGCTTATGGTTGTCCATTGAGAGTCGTCGAAGCCGGGAGCTTCGGCCCCTGCGGCATCTTCGCGGATAAATCGCCAGTTCAAGTTGAAGTTGATTCTGGTCCGCGGGGATACGGGTGGCGTGAAACGCGCGGCCTGAGTCGCGGCGAGGACGCTGCGCGACGGCCCTGCTACGGCAGGTAATCCAGCTGCTGCGACAGCAGCTGTCTTAAGAAATTCACGGCGGGACAATGGACGAGAATGCATCGGCGTCCATTATTCTCCGCAGTCTCGTTTGAAGAGCACAGGCACCATTCACGGTCATACTACCCAAATTGACTCAATCGAGCAATTGTCTGCTGAATGGAACGATCAATTAGCTGTTTAGAGAACTCGCGCCCGAGTAATGAAACCCGAACCCGGTGCTGATCTGCTCTGATTCTGAAGCCTGGATGCCACAAACCGTTGCGGCGTGCGCCTCCTTCAGAGAGCGAGCGACAGGACTGAGTAAGACCTTGCCGGCAGTTTCAAGATCATCCTTGAACCAAGTGTTGGGCTCTCCAGCGTCTGCGGAACCACACGTTCCGCATCCTCAAAGGTGTTGATCGCCTTCAGGTCAGGTCCCGTAATGGTTTCGAACGCGACGACCCTGTTGGGAGTCAGGTCGTGCCAGTTGATTTCCAAGTCCTGTGCTTTTTCGAGATCGCGGTTCAGGATGAGAAGGGTCGCAGTGTGCTTATCCTCGTCGAGCGTTGCAACCACGTCCAGATAAAGCACGTCTCCAAATCCCGGAGCGGCCACACCGATACTTTCAATTGGTCGTCCGAGCGAGGCTATCGGGTAGGTCGGACCTTCAGGAGCGACGCTCAGGGCGCGACCATGCGCATATTTGAGCGCCCAGGAATAAGGGTAGTAGATAGTTTGGCGCAGTAACCCATCTTCATTGGTCACGATCGGCGCAATCACATTCACAAGTTGCGCAAGGCAGCCGACCTTCACGCGGTCCGAATGCCGGATTAAAGAATTGGCGAGTCCACCGACCAGCAGGGCATCTTCCAAGTTGTACTGCTCTTCCAAGAGATGGGGAGCCACACTCTCGTGACCATCCACAGCGTCGCCGCTGCGGGCACGATACCACACGTTCCATTCATCGAAAGACAGGAACAGCTGTTTGTCTGATCGTTTGTGTGCTCGTACGGTATCGCAGACCGCAACAATCTCCTCGATCTGGCGATCCATAGCGAGGTTCATCGCCAGATACTTTGAACTGTCCTTGCCGGTTTCTTCGGTATTTCCCCAATAGCGATGGAGAGAAATGCCGTCAACTACGTCATAGCATTCTTCAAGCACAGTACGATCCCATTCGATATAGGTCGGCATGAATGGCCCACTCGAGCCGCAGGCAATCAATTTGATAGACGGATCGACAACACGCATCTGACGGGCGGCGTCGGTGGCTTTGATTCCATATTCGTTGGCCGGCATGTGACCAATCTGCCATGGGCCATCCATCTCGTTGCCCAAGCACCAGTACTTCACGTTGTGAGGTTGTTCATACCCGTGAGAGCGCCGCAAATCACTCCACTTGGTTCCCTTGGCCACGTTGCAGTATTCCACCAGCGCAGCCGCGTCTTCCGCTGACGCCGTGCCGAAGTTGAGCCCGAAAAGCGGCTCCGTGCCCACCTGCCGCGCCCACGTGATGAATTCGTTCGTGCCGAATTGGTTTGTCTCCAGTGTGTTCCAGGCGCGGTCAAGGACGGTCGGCCGGTCCTTTTTGGGTCCCACCCCATCCAGCCAGTGATAGCCCGAGACAAAATTGCCACCGGGATAACGAACAATGGGTACTCCCAGGTCGCGAACTTCCTGCATCACGTCGGTACGAAACCCATTGCTGTCGGCGAGCTTCGACTTCGGATCGTAGATGCCTTCGTAGATGGCGCGTCCAAGATGCTCGAGAAAAGAACCGAAGAGATGGCGATCGATGGGCGCAATCTGTCGTCCGGAATCGATAACCACGCAAGTCACAGGCGGCGCGCTCTGCGCCAAACCGAATCTGCTTAACGCTGAACCAGTGGCCAGGGCCATGCCGGACCGGCCCGTATTTTTCAGAAACCGCCTTCTTGAGATTGCATTCATGAGAATTCCCCTTCTGTTTCGGGAACCATGCAAGGAAACTCTCTGCGATGGCCATTGAATTCGCGCGACGAGAAGCGCTAAAGTAAAGGATTGCTAGACACAAAGCTTAAGTACCGAACCGCGGTTTGTCAAAGCAGCGCAGTCCTATAGGGCCGCCCCACGTTGTTTCGGTTGTATGTGCTTATGCTTCAGGCGTTTCGATTCTCAGGCTCCAGGCATACTCGCATGGACGGTTCCCGGCTTGCTGCAGATTCTCCGGCAGCGTGATCGTCGTTCCGAGGGCCGAATCGAACTTCCACGGCAGCTCTCTCTCCACTCCCAGAAGCGTCACCCTCGATCCATCCTTTGGCCTCACCGTTTTGAGCGTCAACTGTGTCCCTGGCCATTCGGTCAGAATCGCGTAGACAAATCGACGGTCCTTCGAACGCGTGTAACGCACCGTCTCCTCCTCTGACCAGAGCGTGCCTTCGCGGGGTCGCGTGGCATAGATGGCTTCGCCGTTCACCTTCAGCCATGCGCCCGCGCCTTTCATCTGCCCGATAGCCTCGGGATGAAATTCACCGTGAGCGCTGGGTCCAACGCCGATCATGAATCCGCCGCCCTTGGCCACGGCGTCGGCCAGGTTACACACGATCCATTTCGTGCCCTTGTATTTCGAGGCGTCCGGGTCGTAGGAGAAGTCCGTGCCTAGCGGATAAATGGTGAACCACGGCTTGGCTGAAGACTCTTTCGATCCGGGAACCACGCGTTCCGGGGTGTAGTAGTCGCCGTAGTTTCCGATGCCACGATTGCGCAACATCACATTCGGCTGCAGTTCGCGCATCATCAGGAGGGTCTTGCGCATCTCCGGCCAAACGCGCGGCCCGAGCCACATGTCCAGGCACATCATGTCGATCTTTCCGTAATCGGTCAGAAGCTCCAGCAGTTGCGCGCGATGCCGCTCCATCATGCGCCTCTCCTCCGCTTCTGTGGGATCAGGAACGATCACGGCGTGATCTCCGAGCCGCTGGCGTGCAAATTCAAAGTCCTGCGAAGTTGTCCATTGGGCTCCGGACGGAATCTGCAGAGGGTGCGCAACATAGGGCCTGAAGTCGGCGTCATACCAGTCGGGATGCGAGAAATATAAATCGATCTTGATATCGCGCTTGTGCGCCGCATCGCAGAGTTCCTTCACGACATCGCGGCGAAAAGGAGTCTCCATGATCGAGTAGGCCAGGTCGCAGGACTCGATCCGCGGGCCGCCGGCAGTAGTCCAGTCGGCTCGGCTCCTAACCCTGGTTTTCGTGTTGAACATCGAGAAGCCTTCGTGGTGCTTCGAGGTGAAGGCGAACATCTTCAGCCCGCTTTCGGTGAAGTCGTCCATCCAGGCGTCTGCGTCGAAGCCGGTCGGATTCCAAGTCTTGTATAGATTGTTGTAGGTCTGCCGGTCCGCAAACGACATGGGGAGAAATGGCCACGATTCCGCGCCTCGATGCCATATGGAATAGATGCCCCAGTGAATGCGGATCCCGAACTTCATATCCTGGAATGCTTCGTAAGCACTCGCCGAGGCCCAATGATATTCCGGGATTGGAGTGGCCTCGATGTAAGGCTCATCCTTCAGCATCGATGGCGGAAAACCTTGCAGTAGCTCCGGTGCCTGCGCCTTCTGGGGGTAGGCTGAAGTCGCTGCCAAAGCAGCAGCCGACACGATGAAATCTCTGCGGTTCATAAGGTGCCTCTTCCCAATAGGTACTGAAGGCTTTCCAAGCGAATTCACTTTGTGCCATCGCTTTTAAAACTAAACAAGGGTTGGAGTTTCGTCCACCTGAAGGTGCGAATCCAAGGGAATATTGCCGCGGCGACCCGGCAGGACTATTGCGTTGGAAACTCCCTGCTTCCGAGTTCTTCCTGCATCGTGGATACTGCGTCAAGTGAGCGCCGTCAAGTACGAGTTCCAGAATGGCGCAAGTTGGGGCTTTTGGATCCCAGCAATGGCCCTGCCGGGCACGCCCGAGTCTTTGGCCTCGGAACGGGAGAAAGAGACAAAACCAGCCGGCGAAACCTGTGGTATATTCCTGGCATTTAAGAGTCAATCGAGAAATATTAATGCAACGAAAAACTCGTTGAATGAGGCGCCACTTTGCTCAGACAATACCGTTTGAAAATCGCACTTCTGGTACTCGCACTCACTGGATGTCCTGCGCAGCAGCCCACTTCGACTTCGTCAAGCCAGGGCGAAAAGACGATCACGCCTCCTATTGATGTCTATTCCCCATCCAACAGTGCGGCACCGACGCAGGTGGCCGACTTCCACGCCATCTACCCATATTCGGGTATCAGCGGACCAGGTCTACCGGTCGAAGGGAATGGCGAGGGCGGATGGCGAAGCGGTTCGGAGGGAGTGTCCTACGCTGGAATTCACCCCAAGCCATACTTCCACATCGTGGAGAGCCTGACGACTCGCTCCGCAGTCACCAGTGGGATACTTCCTCCGATCAAGCCTTTCATGGAAGTGCAGGTGCGCGACACGGTCATCACCCTTGGAGGGGATGGCAACTATTACATGACTGGCTCGACGGGAGAGAATATCTGGGCGTTTAATGACGGCGTTGAGTTATGGCGCTCACCGGATCTCAAACATTGGACCTATATGGGACTGGTTTGGTCGCTCGATAAGGACGGCACGTGGGAGAAACAGACACGCCTGCTACACGACAAGCCGGTGCGCGCGATCTGGGCGCCGGAGATTCATTACATTCGCCATAACTACTTCATCTGTCTCAGCATGACGCCGGGCGGTATCGGGATATTGAAGAGCAGCACCGGGGAACCGCAGGGTCCATACATCAATGCACTCAGTGAGGACAAACCATTGGCCGGTGGGATCGATGCCACCCTCTTCGAGGATGACGACGGTAAGGTCTATTTCACTTCCGGGTCAGCCAATCGCATCATGAGAATGAAGGACGATCTGAGCGGTCCAGCAGAACCGCCTCACGAGATCGTGCTTGAAAATCCTGACCACGATCCGAATCACCATTCAGCCAGGTGCGCAGGGAGAGGCATGAATGATCTTGGGAATGAGGGCGCGGTTCTTTTCAAGGCCAATGGCATCTACTACCTGGGCGCGGCGGACACGTATGAAGGCCGCTACTCGACAATGCTCGCGATGTCAAACACAATTTATGGGCCGTACAACGGCCGGCATGAAAGCGTTCCGACCGCAGGTGGCACTGGGTTTTTCAAGGATAAGCAGGGCAGGTGGTGGACAACTTACTTCGGCAACGACGAGCAATCCGCATGGCGCGAGAAGCCGGGGATTGTGAGAGTTGAGTTTGCGTCCGATGGGAGAGTTGTCGTGTCAAAGCACCAACCCTTCGTAGATGATCCGAAGTGGAAATAGGTGCGTGCCTGAACCTGAAGAACAGTTGGAGCCGAGGCGCGGGGCGCGATTCTCAGGGTCAACTTGCAATTTGCTTCGACTTGTGCGGGATTGTGTCTGCTCACATCCTTCGGGCGATTGAAGCGGCCGGATACTCTTGCTCGAGATTTGACTGAAACGTACGCGATCCGAGTGCTCCAAGCTGATCCATTGGGCTCCATTTTCACCCTCCGATCAATCGAGCGAAATTGATTTACGATACCCTTATAGTCATCGAAACCTTTAGTGTGCCTATGGTATAAGGTGCTATGCCTACGACTATGAAAGACATTGCACGTGACCTTGGGGTTTCCGTGGTCACAGTTTCGAAGGTGCTTCGAAACCACGAGGACATAAGCGAAGCGACTCGAAAGCGGGTTCTGGACCGAGTTAAGGAACTTCATTACACCCCGAATCTTGCTGCGCGTGGGTTGGTTACCGGGAAGACCTATCTGGTCGGTCTGGTGGTGCCGGATCTGCTACACCCCTTCTTCGCCCAGGTAGCGAAATCACTATCACGTGCGCTCTTAAAGAAGGGCTACTGCCTTACAATTTCGACCTCGGAAGAGGATCCAGAGCTGGAAGAGCATGAGATCAATCGACTCTTAGGCCGGCGCTTGGATGCTCTCGTCATCGCATCCTCGTCCACCAACTCATCTAAATTCGAGGTTTTCCAAAGACAGGGGCTGCCATTCGTCTTAATAGACCGCAACTTTCCGGAACTGAGTGCGAACTATGTTGGTACCGATGACGTGGCGATCGGGTTATTGGCCACAGAACATCTGATCGAAGTGGGATGCAGGAGGATTGCTCATTTGCGCGGACCGGACAACAGTCCAGGTGCCGGACGCCTTAAGGGATATCAAAATGCATTAGCCAAGCACAAATTGAAGTCACTTTCGGGTTATGTGTCACAGCCGCGGCTGGTAGATGTGAAAAGCAGGGAAAGCGGGGCTGATTTGATGCGGCAACTGCTTGCTCTGAGTCCTCGCCCTGACGGGGTATTTTGCTATAACGATCCAATGGCAATTGGAGCGATTCATGCCATTCTCGATGCGGGCTTAGGAGTGCCCGGAGATATTGCTGTCATAGGATCTGGGAACCTGCATTACGATACTGAGCTACGCGTTCCTCTTTCGAGCATCGACCAACAGACCGACTTAATCGGCGAGCGAGCTGCGCGTTTGACTTTGTCTTTACTGGAATCAAAGACTCCTCCGCGGAATAGGACCATCATCATTCAGCCTCAACTTGTAGTTCGGGCCTCGACCGAACGGAAGTCGAGATCAAACAGGTAGTTTTTTTAGCAATAGGGTTGTAGATAGTCCATCGACATTGCAGGGTTGAGCAGAGGGCCGCAATGGCTATCGGCATGATCCGCAACTGCTTCCAGCACCGACAAACCTCAAACATCACTTCTCGTTGGGCTGACACCGCTTCTGGCCCTTCTGAGCCTCGACGGCAACAATCAGATGAGCTCAACAACCGCGCAACGTCAACTCCTTGATACCAAAGATCGTGCCGACGGGATTCTTCGCAAGAGCAACTGTGTAGTCCCGTGTGTTTGTTCGGAGTTGACAAAAGCTGTGCCCATTGACAGCCAATGCAGAGCAGGAATACATTAGCCGGTTGTAGTCATCGCTAACGTAATCGATATACATTGTTGCGATGAGGGGCGAATGGGCAAGCCACTGCAGCAGATTGGCGTGGCGCAATCCTGTAGGGGGATCTCGATCCTTCAAGGGACTCTCTTAACCAGCGGTGCCGCGGGTGCTCAACGAGCGGTTCTGAACTTTGAACTTCAACATCTGCAACGGGTTTAGGAAAGATAGTAGAGGCTAAAGGTAGATGATTGCCACTCGAATTGGTATTTCTCGTCACACCGGAGTGCTCCTCTTCCTGATGGCATTCTGGTGCGCCCAACTTTCTGGAAAGGCTCAAGAAGCGAACCTGGAAGCTCCAACTCCGCCAATGGGTTGGAATAGCTGGGACTCATATGGAACCACTGTGAGTGAAGCTCAAGTAAAGGCCAATGCGGATTGGATGGCCGAGAACCTGAAGGCGTTCGGCTGGCAATACATCGTGGTTGACATGGAGTGGTTCGTCACCAATCCCATACCTGAGGGCAATGCGAAGGACTCGCATTACAGCATGGATGCAGGCGGCCGGTACACGCCCCCGCCCAACCGGTTTCCCTCATCCACGGGCGCGGGCTTCAGGCCGCTTGCCGATTACGTGCATTCTCTCGGGCTGAAGTTTGGAATTCACATTCTGCAAGGGGTCCCCAGGGAAGCAGTCAAGCGGAATGATCCCATTGAAGGATCGGCTTTTCACGCCCTCGATGCAGCCGACCAATCGGGAACATGCAGGTGGAATTTTGATAATTACGATGTGAAGGACAATGCTGCGGGTCAGGCATACTACGATTCGATCGCCAGGCTCTACGCCGGTTGGGGGGTAGACCTTATCAAGGTGGATTGCATCGCATTCGGTCCGTACAAAGGCGCCGAGATCCGTATGTTGAGTAGAGCGCTCTCCAAGACCGGCCGCCACATAGTGCTTAGCCTTTCGCCTGGGCCGGCGCCGCTGGACAAGGAAGAGGAGATGGAGAAATATGCCACGCAGTGGCGCATCTCCAACGACATCTGGGATCTCTGGCACAGTACAGTGTTTTACCCGCAGGGATTAAACGACCAGTTTGCAAAGGTTGCCCTATGGGCCTCGGCTCCGCGCAACGGTCACTACCCGGACGCTGACATGTTGCCATTGGGATATCTGGGACCAGCACCAGGATGGGGAGCGCCGCGCCAAACCAGGTTGACACACGATGAACAAAGAACTTTCCTGACGCTTTGGGGTATCTTCCGCTCGCCGCTGATGATGGGAGGAGACCTGCCTCACAACGATTCCTGGACAACTTCGTTGCTGACCAATCGCGAGTTCCTCGACGTGGATCAACATTCGCGCGAGACCAAGGTCGCCGTCTCATCGGATGAAGACGTTGTTTGGACATCGAAACCGGAAGACGGCGACGGGAACTACCTGGCGATTTTCAATCGAGCGGGTGAGCCCCGGACATTGCACTACACATGGACTCAACTTGGTATTCCCGAGGGTTCTTACCGTTTGCGCGATTTGTGGGAGCACAAGGACCTGGGCACAGCAAAGGAAATCACAGTGACGCTGGCTGCGCACGCAAGCGTTCTCTACCGCGTGCGACCTTAGCGGGCTGCCGCATTATGCAGGAACAAAAGCAGCACCAGTTCCCTAGCGGAGCGCCGTGCTTCAACTTGAGAAAAGGATGCTATGTCATTCCCGGTTACTCGCCGCAGTTTTGTCGCAACTCTCAGTGCTTTCATAAGCGGTGCTCCATTCTTTTCCAGAGCACGAGCGGTGGCGCTGGCTTCCCGCGCCGCGGATGCTGCCGGTGAGTCCGACGACCTGACTCTGTGGTACCGCGATCCAGCCGACCGATGGACCGACGCGCTGCCGGTTGGCAACGGCCGCCTCGGCGCCATGATTTTTGGCGGCGTGGCGTCGGAGCGAATCGCGCTCAACGAGGATACGCTCTGGTCCGGGGCGCCACGCGACTGGAACAATCCCGGAGCTAAGGATCATTTGGGCGTAGTGCGCAATCTAGTGATCGCGAAGCAGGATTACCATGCCGCCGACCAGGAATGCCGCAAGATGCAGGGCCCTTTCAACCAGGCCTACGAGCCGCTCGGCGATCTGATCATCGACTTCGCACATGGAGAAGAGTCGACGGCCTATCGGCGCTCCCTTGATCTGGACAGCGCAACGAGCGTCGTCACTTATCAAGCGGCAGGGAGCTTGATGAAACGCGAGACCTTTGCTTCAGCCCCCGCCCAGGTGATCGTGGTGCGGCTCACAAGCAGCGAGCGCAAAGCATTGAAATGCACGTTGCGTCTGAAGAGTGAGCTGCAATCCACGGCAGAAGCGAAGGGCAGCAGCATTGTCCTCAGCGGCAAGGCACCTGCCAACTCAGTTCCAAATTATTTGCACAGTGACAACCCAATCACCTATAGCGAAGATCCCGGGAAAGGCATGTACTTTGCCGCCGCGCTTGCCGCAAAAGCAACCGGGGGGAAAGTAGAAGCACAGCCGGATGGGTCGCTTAAGATCGATGGCGCCACAGAAGTGATTCTGCTGATCGGCGCCGCCACCGGGTACAAAAGGTTTAACGAATTGCCCGACACGCCTGCCGCAGAGGTTATTTCAGCCGCGCGCAGGCCCGTTGACGCGGCCTTGAGCACGCCCTACCCGCGGCTGAAGGCGCTCCACCTCGAAGACCATCGCAAGCTCTTCCGGCGCGTGCATCTGGACCTCGGCGGACATGAAGCTGAGGCGATTCCGACCGACGAGCGCATCGACGGATTCGAAGAGACGCTAGATTTTGCGCTTCTGGCCCTTTACTTCCACTATGGACGATATTTGTTGCTGACCAGTTCCCGTCCCGGCACGCAGCCGTCCAATTTACAGGGCATTTGGAACGCGGAACTGCGGCCGCCGTGGAGTTCCAACTGGACATCCAACATCAATGTTCAGATGAACTACTGGCCGGTGGAGACCTGCAATCTCTCGGAGTGTCACGAGCCGCTGATCGGCATGGTCCGCGACCTGAGCGAGAATGGCCGCAAGACCGCACAAGTGAACTACGGCATCGAGGAAGGTTGGTGCTCGCATCACAACATCGACCTTTGGCGCCAATCGGCTCCAGTGGGAGAGGGACTGCAGTTCGCCGATCCCACCTGGGCCAACTTTGCCATGAGCAGCCCATGGCTCTGCCAACATCTGTGGGAACACTATCGGTTCACAGGCGATAAGGATTACTTGAAGTCGACGGCATATCCCGTCATGAAGGGCGCGGCGGAGTTTTGCTTGAACTGGCTCACGGACGACGGCAAGGGCGGACTGACGACCTGCCCATCGGTCTCTACGGAAAACACGTTCGTGGCGCCGGACGGAAAAAGCGCATGCGTGAGCGCCGGCTGCACGATGGACATCGCACTCATCCATGAAATCTTGAGCCATTGCGAGCAGGCTGGAAAAATCCTCGGCGTGGACAGCGACTTTGCCGCCAGGATGTCGGAGGCCCGGCAGCGCATGCCGAATTATCAAATCGGCAAATACGGCCAGTTGCAGGAGTGGTCAATCGATTTCGACGAAAACCAACCGGGCCAGCGGCACATGTCGCAACTTTACCCGGTGTATCCGGGAAGCGAGATTACGTCGCGCTCGATGCCCGACCTAGCGGCAGCTGCGCGCAAGTCGCTCGAGCGGCGATTGGCCAACGGCGGCGCTTATACCGGATGGAGCCGCGCATGGGCCATCGGGCTCTGGGCACGTCTCGGCGATGGCGATCAGGCGCTCGAGTCTTTGAAGATGCTGATGCTGCACAGCACCGGCATCAACCTTTTTGATCAGCATCCGTTTGGTCCGTCTATGGCCAGGGCCATGCAGCGCAGCACAGGAGTCAAGCCAGCAGCCCCGGAGAAGAAGGAGCGGCCGTTGACCATTTTCCAAATCGACGGCAACTTCGGCGCAACCGCTGCAATTGCCGAGATGCTGCTTCAGAGCCACGATGAGGAGATCGCATTTCTGCCTGCGTGGCCGGCCGCCTGGAAGACGGGGTCCGTGCGCGGCCTGCGCGCGCGCGGCGGCATTGAGGTCGATCTGGCCTGGAAGGACGGCAAAACTCTAATGGCAACGGTGCATGGGCTCAGCTCCGGTGAGCACCAGTTCCGTGTCCCGGCAAACTTCCGCTTTCTTGCAACTGCCGGGGCGCGGCCGCAACCCGATGGCACTATAAAAATCCAGATTCAGCGGGGATCGAGTTACCGGTTCAAGGCGATTTCAATTTGAAGCGCCCGGCTCATTTTGCAGCGAAACGATTCACAGCGCATGCATCGATCGAAAGGAGATTCGCGGCGATGAGGATGACGAGAGTTCATGCTGTTTCGCTCCTTTTTGCCCTGACGTTGCTGTTCGGGTGGAGTGCAGCCACATGGGGACAAACCGACCTTACCGGATATTGGAAGTTCAGTGTGCCGAATGGAGGCATAAACTTCCTCGAGTTCAAGCAGACGGGCGATCAGATCTTTGTGAATGGCCGTAGCGGCATGTCGCAAAGTCCCTATGGCACACTCCAGGGAGATAAATTGCACCTGGAAATTCCTTCGCCGTTCGGCCCTCCAGACCCGAATCGGGTCACCGTGTACGACGCGGTCGTCAGCGGGGACAGATTTTCCGCGACTAAGAAGACGGCGGACGGAGAAATTGTCGCCGGCACTCTTGAAAGGGTAGCGAAAGAAGAAGCGTTTCCGGCCCGCCTGCCGCTGCCTGTGTTGCGCGCTCTGCCCGATAACGGCCTGGCGCGGACGCCGCCGATGGGCTGGAACAGCTGGAACAAATTCCATGACAAATTCGACGACGCTACGGTTCGTCAAATGGCAGATGCGATGGTGTCGAGCGGAATGAGAGATGCGGGGTACACCTACATCATCGTGGACGAGGGATGGTCGAGTTATCGGGACAAGAATGGCAATATCACTGGAAATGCCCGCTTCCCCGATATGAAAGGGCTGGCGGATTACGTCCACTCCAAGGGCCTGAAGATCGGTATTTATTCCTCGCCTGGCCCGCAGGTGTGTGGCGGATACCAGGGTAGCTACGGCCACGAAGAGCAGGACGCAAAAACCTTTGCTGCATGGGGCTACGACTACCTGAAGTACGACTGGTGCAGCGCCTTTGGAATCTATCAGCCAACGCCGGCCGATCTTGAGGGCGCCTACCAGAAAATGGGCGAGGCGCTGGCCAAAACGGGGCGGCCCATCGTCTACAGTCTCTGCGAGTACGGTCTAGGCGATGTGTGGACCTGGGGCGCGAAAGCCGGAGGCAATTTGTGGCGCACGACCTTCGATATCGCTGACACCTGGGAGTCAATGGAAAGGAACGGTTTTTCCCAATTGGACATTTCGCAGTATCCGGAAAGTGGACACTGGAACGATCCCGACATGCTGGAAGTCGGCAATGGAGGAATGACCGGCGACGAGTACCGCACTCATATGAGCCTCTGGGCGATGCTTCGGGCTCCCTTGATCGCTGGAAACGATCTGCGCGAGATGAGCGATGAAACCAAATCCATTCTGATGAACACCGAGGTAATCGCCATCGATCAGGATCCAGCAGCTAAGCCGGTGCAGATCCTCTCCGTAGATGGCAAGAGCGAGGTGCTGGTGCGGCCCCTTGAGGGGAACGCGGTTGCAGTGGGTCTTTTTAATCGGGGCGACGAACCGGCTCAAATCAGCTTCCGTTGGGACAGCCTGCATCTGGGCGCGTACCTCGGCGGCAGAACCATGACCGCGCGCGATCTTTGGAAGCATGAAGCGGTGCCGGTAACAGGCGACAGCTTTACTGCAACTGTGCCGAGGCACGGCGTTGTTCTGCTGCGCGTAGAGGTGGGCGAGTTCCGCTTTCACTAGGCCCGGGGTAAGAGCGCTGTGCAACGACTGTGAATCAACGAAACACTGAAGAGAGCAGGAGCAACCGTCATGAAAAAGAGTTTGCTGTTCTTATTATTGTCGGCCGGAATTTGCTGGAGCCAGGCGCCAGACACTTCTCAGCCCGCCACAACCAATGTTCCCGGCGCAAAGTATCCGCGCATCAACTCAGATTTATCCGTGCAATTCAGCGTCAAGGCTCCCGATGCGCAGAAGGTGCAGGTCCAGGTGGGAACCTTGAAGGCCATCGATATGGTCAAAGGCTCCGACGGTGTCTGGACCATCACAACTCCTCCCCTTGTTCCCGGCTTCCACTATTACTACTTAACGATCGACGGCGTAAGCGTGGACGACCCCGCCAGCCATACCTTCTATGGCGTGGGCAAGGACTCAACAGGCATCGAGGTGCCGGAGAAGGGCGTTGACTTCTATTACCCCAAGGATGTGCCGCACGGCGAAGTGCGGGAACACTGGTATTACTCCAGCGTGACGGGCTCATGGCGGCGGGTCTTCGTTTACACCCCGCCAAATTACGACAAGGCCGCAGGTCTGCGCTATCCAGTGCTCTATTTGCAGCACGGCGGAGGCGAAGATGAAACCGGCTGGATCAGACAAGGACACGCAAACTTCATCCTCGATAATCTGATCGCCGCGGGCAAGGCCAAGCCCATGATGATCGTCATGGCCTCGGGTAATGCGCGCTATCCCGATGAAGCCGATCGCCCTGCCGGTCCACCACCTGCAGGTCAGTCCGGTCAGCCGCGGGGCATGCCGATGCTTTCAAAAGCCTTTGAAGATGACATGATCAAGGTCATTATTCCGATGATTGACTCTACTTACCGCACGATTCCCGACCGGGAGCATCGCGCCATGGCGGGTCTTTCAATGGGCGGAATGCAGACCTTCATGGTTACAACAGCTCATCTCAACGAATTCTCCTATATCGGCGGTTTCAGCGGCGCCGGCGGGGGCTTCGGCGGGGCTGGCTTTGATGTGAAGACGGCCGCCAACGGCGTCTATGCCGATGCCGCGGCCTTCAACAAGAAGATTCATCTTCTATGGCTGGGCGTCGGCACCGAGGAGCAGGAGCGGATGCGGTCCAGTGTCCTTAACTTCCGCGACGCACTGGTAAACAACGGAATTAAGGTTCAGTTCTACGAGTCGCCGGGAACTGCGCATGAATGGCAGACCTGGCGCCGCGACCTCAACCTCTTTGCACCACTACTTTTTCGATATCAACCAGCCTCGGCGTCCAAGCCCAAGGCAGCGAAATGAGAAGACTTATTGCCCTGCGCACCGACGCTCTGTTCGCGGCGGCGAGGCTCGTGGTACGAGAGACGCGCCTCGAGAAGTGCCTTCGATCAATGGAGTCTTCAGAATGAACGGCAGTTGACGCCGTGCCACGCGTTCTGGTGGACTCTCTGGCGCGTCAATTTGCGCGATCTTCAGGCATACCTGTTCTTCGATTGACGAATAGCAGCAAGAGCGCGACCAGCAGGGAACTTGCCTGTTCCTGAAATGGAGAAAGACGCATGGTTCCGAGGCGTGAATTTCTGAAAGGCAGCGCGGCAGCTCTGATCTTTGGAGCGGGGCATAAAGGGATTTCGCAGACGCTCGCACCTTCATCCCACAAATTGGTTTCATACGATGAGCGATCAGTTCTCGTTGATGGCCGCCGCATGCTGCTTGTCTGTGGGGAGATTCACTACCCCCGCTCAACGCGCGCCATGTGGCCCGGTCTGCTTGAGCGCAGCAGGGCTCTGAGCCTGAATACGATCACCACGTACGTTTTCTGGAATGTGCATGAGACAACTCGAGGGGTCTATAACTTTACTGGCGAGCGCGACCTTGGCCATTTCCTTGACCTCTGCCAGCAACACGGTCTTGCCGTGTTTCTTCGTATTGGACCGTATATCTGTGCAGAGTGGAACTTCGGCGGGTTCCCGCCTTATCTACGCGACGAACCGGGTATCACAATCCGCACCATGAACAACGCATACACGGCGCGCGTCGAAGCCTGGTTCGAGCGACTCGCCGAAGTGGTGAGGCCGCGCCTCAGGTCGAATGGCGGTCCCGTGATCCTGGTTCAAGTTGAGAACGAATATGCCAACGTCGCCAAGCGATATGGAGATGCGGGGCAGGAGTATTTGCGCTGGATTGTGGAACTGGCGAAGCGCCTCGGCTTCGCGAGCGTCCCCTCGACAACCTGCGAAGGCGGCGCACAAGGCGCAATCGAGACTTCGAACGGATTCACGATTCCGCCCGAGCGCATCGCAGCCGTGCGCAAATCGCATCCGGGAACGCCGCTGCTCTGGACGGAACTCTATCCGTCCTGGTACAGGGTTTGGGGCGGTCGAAACGCCTCCGCCAGAGATCCGCGATCAATGGCCGGAGGAATCCTCGATTTCATTAGTCGCGGCGGATCAGGCTTTAACTACTATCCCTGGCACGGCGGGACTAATTTCGGACGCACGTCCATGTATCTCCAAACCACTTCCTACGATTTCTGTGCCCCGCTCGACGAGTACGGAGAAGTCACCGCAACCGGTGTTTACCTCGGCCGTCTTCACGCGGTCCTTCAGGATCGCGGCAAGTTGCTACTGGAAGGAGACCGGGCGGAGGATGTGACAGGCGCCACGCGAACGACGACATGGCGTAGCGGATCGGACGAGTTGCTCCTCGTCCAGGAAGACTATCAGGAGCACACTGCGGGTGGCGACTTCCAGAAACTGCTGACCAGGAACCTGCACGCGCGATTATTGGATGGCAGCGGTGAAACACTTTTTGACCTGGATACCGCACGGGAGAACGTGACGCGGAGTTTCAGTGAATCGATATGGAAGCCGGCGAGTGAGGAAAACCCTGGGTCTCTTGAATGGAGCGCCTGGGACGAGCCATTTCCGGCCGAGCGACACGACCCCGGCATGAACCGCGAAGAGCCTGTCGAGCAGCTTTTGTTGACCAAAGACAATACGGACTATTGCTGGTACAGTTGCGCCCTTCAGATAGCCGACGAAGGTCCACAGGAGATCGCCATTCCGTATGGCGGCGATTTTTTTTATTTGTATATTGACGAGCAATTGGTTGCCACATCGCAGCTACCGTTAAGCGAGGATCGCGGACCCATTACGCCCGATGATCCATTGCACCCACGCATCGTGGCGAATGTGAGCGAGAGTGGCCACGCGAATGGGTTTCGGCATATTTTCTCTCTGCCCGCGTTGGCTGCAGGCGCCCATCGCATCGACTTGTTAGCGTGCGCGCTTGGCATGATCAAGGGCGACTGGCAGATTGCCAGTCCAATGAGCTTCGAGCGCAAGGGCATTTGGGAGGGCGTCTTGCTGAATGGCAAGCCACTCGGAAACTGGACTATGCGGACTGGCCTCACGGGCGAGCGGCTTCAGTTGCAATCCCATCAGGATACTGTTTCCTGGGGCGCCGCGGACAAAATGAGGCAATTGCGCTGGTATCAAACGAGTGCCCGCGTGCCGGCGAATTTGCTGAGCGGGTCGTTTCCCTTTCGTTTGGACGCATGCGGTTTGGGCAAAGGAATGATGTGGGTCAATGGTCAGGGGGTCGGACGCCATTGGCTAATTCAAGCCAGAGATCCGGCCAATACATTTTCGCAGCGTTACTACCATGTTCCGGCGGGCTGGCTGCGAAATGAGAACCGAATTGTCATCTTTGAAGAACAGAGGGCATCACCCGCAATGGTGCAACTGCAGGTGCGTGTCTGATGGAATCACCTCGCGAACCATCAATTGGCCGGTAATGCGCAGTAAAGAGGACTCAAAATGAGACATCAAGATTGCATATGGATTGTGGCGCTATTGTCCTTGAACGCGTGGGCAGCAACGCCACTCGCGGCCGGGCAGAGTGACTCGCAGTCTCCCGATGATTCCGCACCGACAATGGTCTCGATCGCAAGCTTCGTTCCGCCCGGCCAGAGTATCACTCCCATGGCGCTCAAGGAGCGGATCCGCCTTGAGGCGGTGCCGAAGCGCGGCATGTGCAGCACCATTCCTGCTTCGCAGGCGCTTGATGCGCTCATCAGCGGAAACGGCAAGATGTACGTCGAAGTTTTCGGGAACCCATTCGCCGAACAAATCGTCTTCCACCAGGAACGTCTGGTCACGCCCTGGAAGGGCGATCCGATTGAAGCGCCGAAGATTGCAGGCGTTCTGCCGGAAGTGCGCAAGCTGATCCTTGAAGGGGAATACAGAAAGGCCAATGAGCTTGCTCTCGCAACGGCCTCTGAAGGGCCGAGCAAGCCGGAGACGGGAAACTTAAGAGAACACGCTGCCTTTAATATGCGAATTGACACTCCCGGGAACCATGCGGTCTGGGATTACCTGCGGACAATTGATTTTGAAAGCGGGGAAGTGAAGGTCCGCTGGACCGACAGTGCTGGAAGCTGGGAGCGGCGCACATTTGTCTCTCGTCCGGACAACGCGGTGGTGCAATTGCTCACTGCTCCCGCCGGCGCTTCGATTCACGCGAAGATCGAGTTGGACACATCTGAAGTTCTCGGTGGGAATCGCCAAGGGCAGGCTCGAATCATCCTGGTGCCTAGAGCGGGGATGCCGCAGCCACTGCGCGATCCCGGCGCAACCGAGATTCATTTCCAGCAAACTCTCGATTCAAGCCACATCCTGTTGCAGGGCGTTTACGTGGTGGATCACGGCAATCCGGGCTATGCCAGCGCGACACGGGTCATCGCCGACGGCGGTTCGATTCAAGTCGACGGCAACTCGCTGCTCGTGGACGGAGCCCATTCGCTGACGCTGATCACGCGCATCGAGGCATATGACAATCTGGCGCAGCAGGATGCGGTTGCGCTGCAGGATGCTGTGAATCGGATCACGCCGAGCTATGAAGAACTGCTTCGCCGCCATCGTCCCGGCCAGGCCGCCGTCATTGACCGCGTTTCGCTGGACTTCGGCGGAGACGCCATGCACGGCATGAGCGGAGAGGAGATGCTGACTGACCAGAGATCGCGCGAGGGGTACAACGGAGCCCTGCTCTCGAATCTCTTCGACATGGGCCGCTATTGGCTCTATTTGCGCAGCGGAGATTTCCCGCCCATGTGGGGTCACGTCAACGTCAATGTCAACCTGCAATTGTCAGCGGCGGTAATGGGCGACTTGCCCGAAGCTATGGCTTCTTATACCCACTGGACTGAGGGCCTGATTCCGGACTCGCGCGTGAATGCGCAGAACATCTTCGGCTTCAGAGGCGCGCTGTTTCCAATTCATCCCACGCAACGGGGAGGGCAACTGGACCATTTTGCATTCGGCTGGCCTCATGAGTACTGGATATCCGCCGGCGGATGGATGTACAGCCCGATGTGGGATTACTACCTGGCCACCGGAGACAAGAAGTACCTAAGCGAGCACATTATGCCGGGTCTCCAGGAAATTGCATTGTTCTACGAGGATTACCTGACGGAAACAGACAAGAACGGCAAGTACATCTTCGTTCCCTCTTACTCGCCGGAGAACTGGCCTTCGAATACCGATTCCTCGCCGACGGTCATCAACGCGGATATGGACATCATGGTTTGCCGTGAGGTTTTCAAGCACTTGATTGAGGGATCGGAGACGCTGGGAGTGAACAGCGAAGAGATTCCTCGATGGAAGGCGATCCTGGCCAAGCTCCCCCCCTACGTGATCAATTCCGATGGTTCGCTGAGAGAGTGGGCGTGGCCGACGCTTGAGGAGGCCACATCACTTGATCACCGTCACGAATCTCATTTGTATGGCGCTTGGCCCGGCGATGAAATTACGCCGGATGAGACTCCTGAACTTGCGCGCGCGGCGCTACTGGCGGCGCGCAAGCGGGCGCAAGGCAATGAATCCGCGCACGGCATCCTTCACAAAGCCCTGGTGGCAGCTCGGCTCAAGGATCCCTATCTGCTGAATTACGACTTGAGAGAGATTCTCGAACAGGGCTATGTGAATCCAAGTCTGACCACTCGGCACAATCCCTATTCCTTCCCGGCGCCTGACCCGCAAGGAGCACTTCCAACGATCATGATGGAGATGCTGGTCTATTCGCGTCCCGGCGTGATTGGGCTGCTTCCGGCGCTTCCACCCACTCTGACAAAAGGCGCCGCGAAGGGGATTGTTTGCCGCACTGAGGCGAAGATCGACAACCTGACATGGGATCTGAAAACCGGCAAGCTAAGCGTGACCATAAGCTCCCTGAAGAATCAGAGCGTCAAGCTGTTTGTTCGCCGCGGAATTGAGAGCATCGACGCGCCTGCCGGCGTGTTGATGCATCCGGCAACGCGCGGCGCAGACGCAGTAGAGGTGAGGCTCTCCCAGGCCCATCCCGTCACTTTGCATCTGACCATGGCGAAAGACGAGACGTTGAGCTGGATTCAAGCCGCGCCATCTTATTGACGTCTCCTGGTTGATGCAACGCCTTGGCGCCGTTGCCGGCCTTGATGAGAATATGCCAGGTGCATTGAGTTGGAGGCGATGCTCATCGTGTCGAACTTCCGCTCTGGTAAGGCTGCAAGGCCGGTCTCCTGAACCCCCGCGAGATCTCAATGCACTAAACTGCAAGATGTCTCAGCAGGAGCGGAAAGCAGAGATGAATCAGTTCATCGGCGCTTATTTAATCTGCCTAGTTGTCGCCCCGATTGCCGGCGGCGCCCGCGCGCAGGCTCCGCAAACTTCAGAGGACGCTTTCGTTCAAAGGCTTAAGGCTGCGACTGACGAGGCGGCGCAGAGTGACATTGCTTCGGCGCTGGCCGACGCGAAGGCTGCGCTCGCTCTCAATCCGAATCGAGCGGATGGGTGGTTCGAGCTGGGTTCGATTTTGGGGCAGGCCGGCGATTTTCAGGGCGCGGAAGCCGCGTTCAGGCGTGCCATTCAATTGCAGCCCGACCTGGCAAAAGCGCATTACAACCTTGCGCTTACGTTCATCGGCAATCCGCAAGGCAAGATGGATTGGGCAGGCGCAATTGCCGAGTGTCGGGAAGCACTCAAGTTTCAACCGGATTTTCCGCAGGCATTAAATCTGCTGGGCGCCGGCCTCGCTGCCACGGACCAGCCGGATGAGGCGGCTCTGGTGCTCGAGCATGCCATTCAATTAGCCCCAACGCTGGCTGAGGCGCACTTCACTCTGGGGACGACTCTGGAAAGCAAAGATCGGCTCGACGAGGCCTGTAAAGAGTATCGGGCAGCGGTTGCGGCGAAAGGCAAATATCCTGAGGCAACCAGCGCTCTGGCGAGCCTGTTGTTTCGTATGGGAAAAACTGGCGAAGCTGAAGAGCAAGCAGACGAGGCTCTGCGTCTCAATCCCGACCTGACGGCCGCCCATTACACGCTGGCGCGCATTCTCAGGAGCCTCGGCCGCCGAAGCGAAGCAGCAGTCGAGTTCGCCGAGACCCAAGACCTTACTGATCGGCCCGCCTATGGCATTCAATCGTCTCATATGAGTAACCAGGGTCTGGAACTTGCCTCGAAAGGCGACTTGGCGGGAGCAGCAGCCCTGTTGCGCAAGGCCATCGCACTGAAACCCGACTACGGTGTACCGCACTTCAATCTCGGCCTCATTCTCGCGGACAGCGGGGACACGACAGCAGCACTGCAGGAACTGGCCGAGGGGATCTCGCTCTTGCCGGGGCAATCGAAGCCCTGGCTCGAGTATGGGCGCGTCCTTGAACGAGCCAACAACTACCGTGGGGCGTTTGAGGCCATCGCCTGGGCGGCAAAACTTTCGCCTTCAGATATCGAAATCCGTTCCAAGCTCGCTTCCCTGCAAGGCAAAGTCTCTTCCTCGCCAGCTGCTGTTGGGCAGCCCGATGTCGGCGCACGGTCCGATAGCGCCGCAGACCACCTGGCGTTTGCGCGCGCACTGATGAGCCAAGGAGACTATGAGGGCGCAGTCGGCGAGCTGCTCCGTTCGCTCGCGCTGCAGCCCGCGGCGATCGAGCCTCGGAGCAGCCTTGCCGAAGCCTACGCCAAGCTCGGAGACAACGGCCATGCCGTTCTCGAGTACCACAAGATCCTTAGATCCGCGCCGCAAGACGTGGAGGCTCACATCGAATTGGGGAGGCAGCTCGAAATCCAGGGAAAAATCGCGGAGGCCGTGAATCAATTCCGGCTGGCCCTCAGTTACCGGCCGGACTCCGCCGAGGCTCAGGCGGCCCTCCATCAGGCGGAAACGAGACTCCCAAGTCCATGAATTCCAGACTTTTTCATCCTCAATGTCCGTTCTCCAAATTCGACTCCCTATCGTCCGGAGCGCAGTGATTGCCAAGCGCCTATCTCGAAGAGATAGTCATGGCGAAATGCCTTTCCTGAAAAGACGCTGGAACAGCGAGGCTATGTAGTTTTGGGCCCCGCCAGCGTTCAGTTCGCGATAGTTCTGAGGCGAATTGAGATTCCTCCATTGAATTTCAACTGAGTGTCTGTCGAGACTGGATTTCATCTAAACCCTTCCTCTAGAAGCATTAAAGGCACCTGATGGTTGTCCAAGGGATGCTTCCTCCGGGCTCCCGGGGCAAGGTCGGCAAAAACAGGGGAAATTCTCCTTGACAAGTCTCATACTTTCGGATGAGAATTCATTCCGTTATCGCTTAAGTAATCGGGATTTAACTCGCTTAAGTAAGCGAGCGGCTTTAACTGTTGTTGGTTGCGAACTTTGCACCCAACGAGAACTGGAACCGCAACAAATGAGAGATGAGGCCAAAATGCAACGACACAAATCAGGAGACTATGCCGTACAGTTACTCCGTTTGGTAAGCGCTCACCGTACTAACGCAAGCCTGCAAAGAATCGTTGTCCTGGCATTAGCCCTGGCTGCGACTGTCACGGGCATGCTGACTCTTGGATCGGTTCGTTTACACGCGCAACTGAGTGCTGCAACCCTCAACGGAACCGTCGTGGACTCCAGCGGCGCAGCGGTCCCGGGTGCCACCGTCACCATTACCAACACGTCGCAAGATGCAGTGCGCTCCACGAAAACCAATGATGTAGGCTTCTACTACGCGGCGTCACTTTCACCAGGCACCTATGTTGTGACGGCCTCGAAGAGCGGTTTCGCCACTGCCAAAGAGCCGGACATTACGCTTCAGGTCGACCAGGTGGCTACCCTCAACATTTCTCTGCAAGTGGGAAGTGAAAGCCAGACAGTGGAAGTGACCACAGCCGCGGTTGCGCTTGAGGCAACCGATGCTTCGCTCGGCACAGTGGTGCCGGAGGAGCAGGTTCAGGATCTTCCGCTCAACGGGCGGCAGTTCACGCAATTGCTCCAATTGGCGCCTGGGACTGTGCCGATCGACAATTCCCAAAACGCGGGCAAGTCCCCCAACTTTGGCTCTGGAGCCCAGAGTCCGAGTATCGACGGCCAGACCAACCGCAGCAATATCTTCTTCCTGGACGGCATCATCTCCTCGGACCCGTTTTTCGGAGGCTCTTCCTTCAGCCCGTCCATCGATGCCATTCAGGAGTTCAAGGCGCAATCGCATACCGATCTGGCAGAATATGGCCAGGCAAGCGGCGCGATTGTCAGCGTGGTCAGCCGGCCCGGAACAAACGACATTCACGGCGCCGCCTTTGAGTTCGTTCGCAACCAGCTGTTCGATGCCAAGGACGAATTCGATGCGAAGAAACTGCCTTATCACCAGAATCAATTTGGCGGCTCTTTTGGCGGGCCGGTGCTGAAAAACAAGCTGTTCTTCTTCGGAAATTATGAAGGCGGCCGTCTGGTAAGCGGAGCCTCCGCAAACTTCTCCACCGTGCCCACTGACGACGAGCGCGCGGGCGACTTCACCGGCGCCGGGCCGAGCGGTCCGCTTCCGGAAGGAGTACACCCGACTCTCTACGACCCTGCGACATTCAACCCCGCGACTTTCACTGAATCTACGTTTGCCTCGGAGAACGGGGGTTTGAACAAGATACCCACGGGCCGGATCGATTCCAAAATGGTTGCCCTTTTGAATGGAGTCTATCCCCATGCAAACCGGCCACTGGCAAACGGAATCAACAACTATCTCGCGCCCACCGAGAACACCACGAACGAAG
>Ga0224554_1000272_pt1 | contig 46000 bp, 38 predicted proteins | sample 714S22024metaG_FD_180666 | JGI IMG/M metagenome (GOLD analysis project Ga0224554, IMG submission 180666) | Peat soil microbial communities from Stordalen Mire, Sweden - 717 S2 20-24 | ecosystem: Environmental > Terrestrial > Soil > Wetlands > Peat | place: Sweden: Norrbotten County, Stordalen... | reverse complement strand
CTTTTTGACGTGGGGGGTGCGGCGGAGGGGGGGATGCACCCTGAGCGATATTGATCGCATCATATAAGTTGACAATAAGTGACTCACATGTAAGACTGATTACGTTGCATGGGTTTAGCGCATCTGAACAAAGGGATGCAGTAACGCAGTAACAAAAGACTATGGCGAAGGCCGAAGGATTGGGAGCGGACTATGGGAAAGACGATTGGAATTGATCTGGGAACGACGAACAGCTGCGTAGCGGTGATGGAGGGCGGCGAGCCGAAGGTGATTCCCAACGAAGAGGGCGGGCGGACGACGCCGTCGATTGTGGCGTTTACCAAGAGCGGCGAGCGGCTGGTGGGGGCCGTGGCCAAGCGGCAGGCGATCACCAACCCGGAGAACACAGTCTATTCGATCAAGCGGTTCATGGGACGGCGGCTGAACGAGGTGGGCGACGAGTTGAAGATGGTGCCGTACAAGGTGGTGGCCAAGGGCGACAACGTGGCCGTGCTGGCGCAGGGCAAGGAGTATACGGCGCCGGAGGTTTCGGCGATGATTCTGCAGAAGCTGAAGAAGGCTGCGGAGGACTATCTGGGCGGCGCGGTGACGGATGCGGTGATTACGGTTCCCGCGTACTTCAACGACGCGCAGCGGCAGGCGACGAAGGACGCTGGCAAAATCGCTGGACTTGACGTGAAGCGGATTGTGAATGAGCCGACCGCGGCGGCGCTGGCCTACGGGCTGGATCGCAAGAAGGACGAGACGATTGCGGTGTACGACTTCGGCGGGGGAACTTTTGACATCTCCATTCTGGAGGTGGGCGAAGGCGTGATCGAGGTGAAGTCGACCAACGGCGATACGCATCTGGGCGGCGACAATCTGGACCAGAGGATTGTGGACTGGCTGATTGGGGAGTTCAAGACGGACACCGGCCTCGACCTGCACGCCAAGGGCAACGAGATGGCGCTGCAACGGCTGCGGGACGCGGCGGAGAAGGCGAAGATCGAGCTGTCGACGGCGCAGGAGAGCGAGATCAACCTGCCGTTTATTACGGCGGACGCGAGCGGGCCGAAGCATCTGGTGCGGACGCTGAAGCGGCCACAGTTGGAGCAGATGGTGGATGATCTGCTGCAGAAGTCGGTTGGGCCATGCAAGCAGGCGCTGAAGGACGCGGGGATTGATGCGTCGAAGATCGACGAGGTGGTTCTGGTTGGCGGACAGACGAGGATGCCTGCGATCCAGGAGCTGGTGAAGAAGCTGTTCGGCAAGGAGCCGCACAAGGGCGTCAACCCTGATGAAGTCGTCGCCATTGGCGCGGCGGTGCAGGCTGGCGTGCTGGCGGGCGATGTGAAGGACCTGCTGCTGCTGGACGTGACTCCGCTGACTTTGTCGATTGAGACGATGGGCGGCGTGGCGACTTCGATGATTGCGCGCAATACGACGATTCCGACCAAGAAGACGGAGACGTTCTCGACGGCGGCGGACAGCCAGACCGAGGTTGAGGTGCATGTGATGCAGGGCGAACGGCCCATGGCGGCGCAGAACCGTACGCTGGGCAAGTTCAAGCTGGGCGGGATTCCTCTGGCCCCGCGGGGCGTGCCGCAGATCGAGGTGACGTTCGACATTGATGCGAACGGGATCCTGAACGTGACGGCGAAGGACAAGGCCACGGGCAAGGACGCGAAGATCGCGATTACGAGTTCTTCGGGGCTGAGCAAGGACGAGATCGAGCGGATGGCGAAGGACGCCGAGGCCCACGCGTCGGAGGACAAGGAGCAGCGCGAGAAGGTGGAGGCACGCAACGGGCTGGACTCGCTGGTTTATAACGTGGAGAAGATGATCAAGGACGGCGGCGAGAAGGTGGCGTCGGCGGACAAGGTCGATGTGGAAGCGGCGCTGGCAGAGGCAAAAAAGACTCTGGAAGGCGACCCGAGCGCGGCGGACTTGAATGCCGCGAAGGAGAAGCTGACGGCGGCAAGCCACAAGCTGGCCGAGGCGCTGTATAAGGCAGCCGCGGCGGCCGGTCCGGCAGAGGGCGCGGCAGCGGGCGCGGAGGGCGCGGCGAGTACAACGGAAGAGAAAAAGAAGGACGAAGGTGTTATCGACGCGGAGTATGTGGACGTGGATAAGTAAGACAGCCACGGACGCGATGATGGGATGTGGATCGCTGTAGACCGATTCGGCATCCAATGAATAAGGGAAGGGTGCTCTGGTTGAGTCCGGCGAAGTGCCGGATCGGTTGGGGCGCTCTTCTAGTAGAGGCAGGGAACAGGGGTCAGGGGTCAGGAAAGACACAGGCTGGGTTGCGGAGGTGGATGCATATGACGGAGTTGACGGTTTGGAAGTGCGAGCAGTGGGTTGGGGGAATTATCAAGGAGCAGAACCTCTTCCGTAGCGAGGAGGCTGCGCGGGAGTTTGCGCGCGCGCTGGCCGGGGTCTCTCCGGACCTGGTGTTCAAGATTGAGCCGATGCCGTTGCAGCATGTGTGGAACTGAGGGGTGCGCGTTGAAAAAGCAGATTCCTCCGCTGCGCTGCGGAATGACAAGCAAAAGAGCTGCGGAATGACAAGCAACAGGGCTGCGGAATGATAAGCAACAGGGCTGCGGAGTGACAAGAAGGAAAATGCAGGGGGGATTCAGGATGGTTCCCCACAGGAATTTGGCGGGTTGGGCTGTTGCGCGGGGCGAGGACGTGAGACATTGGAGGAGACAAAAGGACGCATGAAGCGGTGGCGATGAAATTTCTGAACGACTGACGTGCTGCTGGAAGGTCTGATCTTCTCAAGAAGGAGCAGGGACGCGAACCGGTCTGGCTGAGCGGCTGAGCACGAAGAGCGGCACGAATGCTGGACGGAGAGTTGAACGACAAGGCTAAACAACAAGGCTGAACAACAGAACTTAACAACAGAGCTGAACAACAGAGCTGAACAACAAGGCTGAACAACAGGGCTGAACAACAGGGCTGAACAACAGAGCGGGACAACAGAACCTGGAACTCAATCGGATTTCCTGGAGGCAAGACGATGAATGAGACCATGTGGCGGTGTGACCAGGTTCGAGCCGGGCAGTTGTACAACCGGGTGATGTTCAACACGCGCGAAGAGGCCGAGGAGTTTATGACGCGGATGCGGCAGATGGAGCCGGACCAGGCGATCTCGGTGGAAGAGATTGAGGCGCGGAAGGTGTGGAACTGAAGGGCTGGCAGGGCCGGAAGCTGAGCTTGGAGTAAAGGTTCAATAAAAGGCGCGGCTTCGGCTGCGCTTTTTTTGAGTCAGGGCGAGTGATGATTGAGTAGCGAGAGAGCGCAGGCATGGCGACACAGACGAAGGACTACTACAGCACGCTGGGAGTGAAGCGGGGAGCGACGGCGGAGGATATCCGCAAGGCCTTCCGCAAGCTGGCGCGCCGGTATCACCCGGACGTGAACCCGAACGACAAGCGGGCGGAGGAGAAGTTCAAGGAGATCTCGCAGGCCAACGATGTGTTGAGCGACGCGAAGAAGCGGAAGATCTACGATCAGGTGGGATTTTATTCGGACAACATCGATCCGGCGGCGGCGGAGGCGGCGGCGCATGGCGGGTATGGCGGTGGATTTGCGGGGGGCGGATTTCCGGGCGGGGCGCGGGCCGATGGACGGGGCGGGCAGGAGGTTCCGTTCGACTTTGGGGGATTCGACTTTTCGGACTTTCAGGGCAGCGGCGGACACGCGCGCGGCGGCGGCGCTCAGGAGCAGGCGGGCGGCGGGTTTGGCGGGAGCTTCAAGGACATCTTCGGCGGGATGTTCAGCGGTGGGCACAAGGCGGCGCGCGGGCCGAGGCCGGGGACCGATCTCGAATATCAGGTGAGCGTGGACTTCTGGTCGGCGGTGCGCGGCGGAGTGGCGCGGCTGGAGATCCAGCGGCAGGAGATGTGCCCGGCGTGCAAGGGAAAATCGGCGACGGGCGGCGGCAGCGAGTGCGCGGAGTGCCACGGCACGGGGCAGGTGACGCAGATGGGCGGACGGATGAAGTTCAACATCCAATGCCCGCGATGCGGCGGGACGGGCAAGCAGCAGAGCGGCTGCCCGACGTGCAATGGTGAGGGCGTGGTGGTGAGGAGCGAGCCGCTGGAGTTCCGCATCAAGGCGGGGACGCGCGATGGGCAGAGGATTCGGCTGGCGGGCAAAGGGAACGCAGGGACGGACGGCGGCGCGGCGGGAGACCTGTACCTGATTGTGAAGGTGGGGACGCACCCGGTGTTTACGCGGGTTGCGGACGACATCCATGTGACGGTGCCGGTGACGATGACGGAGGCTGCGCTGGGGGCGAAGATCGACGTGCCGACGATCGATACGCACGATGGCGGCGGGCGGACTCAGTTGAAGATTCCGCCGGGGACGCAGACCGGGCAGAAGCTGAGGCTGAGGGAGAAGGGTGTACCCAGCGCGTCGCGCGAAGGGATGCGCGGCGACGAGATTGTGGAGGTGAAGATCGTGGTGCCGCATGTGCAGGACGAGCGGTCGAAGGAGATATTGCGTGAGCTGGCGAAGCTGAACCCGCAGGATCCAAGGGCGGAGCTGCTGGGTGAGGTGTAAGGGATGGCGACGAAGCGGAAATCGAAGGGCGCGTACATGATCTCGGCGGTGGCGGAGATGTATGAGATCCATCCGCAGACGCTGCGGCTGTATGAGCGCGAGGGGTTGCTGCTGCCCAGCCGCAGCGAGGGCAACACGCGGCTGTATACGGACGAAGACCTGGAAAGGCTGGAGTTCATCCTGAACCTGGCGCGCGATTTGGGGGTGAACATCGCGGGGATCGCGATTGTGCTGCAGATGCGGGAGCGGATGGAGGAGATGAACCGGCAGATGCAGGGGTTCGTGGACTACGTGCGGACGGAGATGCTGAGCCGGATCCAACAGCAGCAGCAGCCGGGAGCGGGGCTGGTTCCGATGCCGCGGCCGGTGATTGTGGCGCAGAGAGCGGCGGGGAAGGGTGCGGTTTTGCCGGGGAAGGCCGCGGCTTTATCTGAAAAGGCCGCGGCGCTGAAGGGCGCGATTCTGGGTGGGAAGAGCGCGGGGAAGACGGCGAAGGGGAAGTAGTAGACTGGGTGCGCTGCGGACGTTTCTCCGCACAGAAGAACAAGCAAAAGAAAATGCGGGGGTCCCTCCACTACGCTACGCTCCGGTCGGGATGACGGGAGTTGTTGGTGCTGGGGTCGGGATGATGGCTGAAGGGTGCGATGAGTTTGCTGCTGAAGATACTTTTTTATTGTGCGCTGGCGGGGACGGGGACGTCGGCGATCTACTGCGGAATGGTGCTGGCGGGGGCGCTGCGCTTTGCGCGGAGGAAGCGGCGGGAGGAGCGTGCTGCGGTGGAGTATATGCCGCCGACGAGCGTGCTGAAGCCGCTGCACGGCGCGGAGCCGGACCTGGAAGAAAATCTGCGGGGATTTTTTGCGCTGGACTATCCGGAGTATGAGCTTCTGTTCTGTGCGCGCCACGCCGACGACGCGGGGTTGCAGATGGCGCGGCGGATTGCGGCGGAGCATCCCGAGGTGCGGGCGCGGTTCCTGACCTGCGGGGAGCCGCAGTTTCCCAATGCGAAGATGTGGTCGATGGCCGCGCTGGCGCAGGCGGCGGAGTACGAGACGCTGGTGACGAGCGATGCGGATGCGCGCGTCTCGCCGGATTATTTGTGGCGGATGGCGCAGGAGCTGGCCGATCCGAAGCGAGAGTTGGCGTCGTGCCTGTATGTGGGGCGGACGACGGGCGGGCTGGCTGCACAACTGGACGCGGTGGGCAAGAGCGTGGAGATGACGGGCGGAATCCTGGTGGCGGACATGATCGAGGGTGGGACGCGGTTTGCGCTGGGGGTGAGCATGGTGCTGCGGCGAGGCGCGTTCGTGAAGGCTGGCGGGGTCGAGGACCTGGGACAGTACTATGCCGAGGACTTTGTGCTGGGACAGCGGCTGGCGGAGGCGGGGTTCGGCGTGAGGATGGCAAACTATGTGGTGCGGCTGATGGTGCTGCCACAGGGGCTGCGGGAGTCGTTCCGCGACCAGTTGCGATGGATGAAGAGCACGCGGCGGTCGCGGCCGGCGGGACACCTGGGGACGGGACTGACGTATGCGGTGCCGTTCGGGCTGCTGGGGCTGGCGTGGGGGATTCTGGCGGGGCATCCGGTAACGGGCGTGCTGTGGCTGCTGGGGACATGCGTGAATCGTTGGGCGATGGCTGCGGGAGTGCTCGCGGCGATCGAGGACGAGCAGGCGGGCTGGCCGACGACGATCTATCCGTTGCGCGATTTGCTGGGATTTGCGGTTTGGGTGGCGAGCTACATGGGGAGCACGATGGTCTATCACGGAGGATCGTACTCGCTGGGCGTGGGCGGGCGGTTCGAGCCGGTGGAGCGGAAGTGAAGGCTGGCGGTGGTGCTATCCTGTCCGCCGGTAAGCTGCCGAATGTGCCAATGCGAGTAAAGTTGATTGCATATTATTTTGAATATCGGTAAGGAGATTTCTTAATGGGTACGACACGGGGTTCTTTGGTTCGGAGTTTGGCGGCTGGTCTATTTTTGCTGCTGAGCGTGTGCGCAACGGGAGCGCGGTTGGTGGCACAGACGGGCGGGTTTCCAAGCGTCGATGAGGTGATGGCGCAGGCAAAGGCCAGGGCTGGCGCGGAGCACAAGAAGATCATGCTGGTTTTCAGCGCTTCGTGGTGCGGACCTTGCCGCGAGTATGAGGGGTTCCTACAGGACCCGCAGATCCGTCCGATCATGGACAAGAGCTTTGTGACGGCGCGTCTGGATGTGGGCGAGAGGGCAGGAGACACGAAACATTCGAACAGCCCAGGCGGCGAAGCAAAGATGACGGAGCTGGCCGGAGGGAGTGGGGCGGGCTATCCGTTTATCGTGCTGATGGATGAGCAGGGGAAGGTGATTGTGAACTCGTTCCGCCAGGTGGCGGGGAGTAAGCGGGGCGAGAATGTGGGCTATCCAGCGATCCCCGCGGAGATTGACTGGTTCATGGAGATGCTGAAGAGGGCGGCGCCGGAGATCTCGCCGGCAGAGGCGAAGACGATCCGGCAGTGGCTGGATAAGCACGGGCAGAGCTGACGGCGGGCTCAACCAAGGCGATCAGGGCTGGTTGGTGAGGATGGATTTGCCGCCGGCGGAGGCGAGGGTGCGGACGGGGCCGAAGGGGGTGAGGCTACTGATGCGGGCCTGCGGCGTGTAGGTGAGCAGGAAGATGCGGCGTGGGCCGGCCCAGAGGCGGTCGAGCGAGGCGTCGTCGTCGAAGACGGCGGGAGCGTCTGGCCAGAAGCTGCCGTACCAGGTGCCGTTGACGCGGCCGTTGACGAAGTGCGCGGGCTGGCGGGTGTAGAAGAGCAGGGTGGAGCCGGAGGTCAACTCGCCGTCGATCATAATGAGGTCGTCTGGGCGCGGGCGCGCGGTTTGCTCGGCGACGATGGCTTGGGCGAGACCCTTCGATCCCATGGTGGGATAGAAGCGGACCAGGCCTTCGTGCATCGAGAGGAGGAGACAGGCGGCGGCGGCGGCCATGGTTAGATTTGCCGCGTAGGTGCGGGCTGGCCCGTTACGACGGGGGCGACGAAGGATGTAGCTCAGCGGGCCGATGACGATCATGCCAAGAGCGACGAAGGTGAGTGGGGCGCGGAAGAGGCCCATGGCGCGGCCGGTGAGGTCGAAGAGATGGCTGAGGGAGAGGTTGTAGTCTCCGCCCTGGGAGAGGAGCGAGGCGATGTCGGTGCGGGGGTCGGTGTGGGGCGCGGTGATGGCGAAGAAGAGCGCGACGGCGGCGAGAAGCGAGCAGAGCGGGACGAGCAGCCAGCGGTGGGCGAGGAGGGCGCTGCGCGCGGCTTGGTCTGAATCCGCGGTGCGTTCGGAACCGCTGCGGTCGGCGCGGGCGAGGAGACCTCCGGCCATGAGAGCGAGGGCGGGGAGGGCGGGGAGCGAGTAGTACTCCTGGCGCGCGGAGAAGGTGAAGAAGACGAGGACGAGGCCGGCCCAGAGAAGGAGGGTGAGGGCGGCTTCGCGATCGCGGGGAGTGGCGATCCCACCCATGTCGCGATGAAGCTGCGCCATGGATGGGGCACCCGGCGAACGACCGAGATTCTGAGCTTCGCTCAGAATGACGACCTCTTTCTTATCTGCGGCCGGGATCGAGAGTCGCGCGCGGTTGCGGAGGTCGCGGATGTGGCGGAGGATTGCGGCGGGAAGGAAAGCCGTCCAGGGAAAGAGCCAGAGTGCGGCGAGGAGCCAGAAGAGGAGGACAGGGACCTGGCCGTAGTCGTGCGGGATGCGGCGCTGCAGGAAACGGGCGATGTGCTCGTTGTAGAGATAGAACCATGCCCAGCCTGCGTGGGCGGGCAGGCCGAGGCCGGCGGGCAGCGCGATGGCTGGATTGCGCAGCGCGGCGAGAATATGCCAGGGGGCGGCGATCAGAAGGAAGACGAGCGTGGAGGGGATGAGGTGAAGTTTGAGAAGAAGGCGGAGCTGGCGGGTGAGAGCGAGGTAGAGCAGGACGAAGGCGATGGGGAAGACGAGGCCGATGATTCCCTTGGTGAGGAGGTTGAGAGCGGTGACGGCGGCGAAGATCAAGCAAGGGACCAGGGCGGATCGGGTCTCTACGATCCCACCCATGTCACGATGAGACTGCGCCATGGATGGGGCACCCGGCGAGTTTAGTGGAAGAAAGGGACGAGCTGTTGTGGAGGGGTGGGGTTCATCGGGATCCTTTGCTGCGCTCAGGATGACAACTTCACGGGGGGAGATGCGGTCGAGGGCGATGAGGAAGGCGTGGACGGCGAGGGTCATCCAGAGGCAGATGAGGATGTCTGGGATGAAGAAGCGGGTGTAGAGGAAGGGGCCGATGCAGGTGGCGAGGGCGAGGGCGGAGTAGAGGGCGCCGCGGTCGGGGTGAGCGGCGGGAGAGACGGCACTGAAGAAGCGCAGGCCGAGGGCGTAGGTGGCGAGCAGCAGGGCGAGGGTGAGGAGAGCGAGAGGAAGGCGCGCGGCCCAGTCTGTTTGTCCAAAGACGGCCATCGAGCCAGACGCGAGCCAGTACATCAGCGGGGGCTTGTCGAAGAAGCGGATGCCGTCGATGTACGGGGTGACGTAGTCGTGGCGGAGGAGCATGGAGCGGGCGATCTCGATGTAGATGGAGTCGACGTCGTCGAGCAGGCCGGGGGTGAAGAGGCAGCCGATGTGCAGGACGAGCCATGCGAGGGCGATGATGCAGACCGAGCGCGGGTTCCAGCGGGCGGGCGCGGATTGAGGGTGATTCTTAATCAAGTTCGGGCCAGTCGGATTGAAATTTGAATACAGGGGTCCTTCACTACGTTCAGGATGACGGCGAAAAACAAACAACGGCGAAAACAGACAACGGAGAAAACAGACAACGGCGAAAACAGACAACGGCGAAAACAGACAACGGCGAAAACAGACAACGGCGAAAACAGACAACGGCGAAAACAGACAACGACGAAAAACATCTATGGGGCTATTTCATTGTGACCGAGGGGGCGGTCGGTGAGGAGAGCCTTGCCTGAGGTCTCTTCGAGGAGGAACTGATGGGGGCCGAGGAGGCGGTCTACGTCGTCGCGGCGTTCCAGCGGGACGAAGAGGAGCTTGCGCGGGCCGGAGCCCCACTGGGCGAGAAGCTGGGCGGGGGTTAGGAAGAGGGACTGCGCGTCGGGGAAGGTGGAGCCGAAGAGCATGGAGGAGGAGCGGCCATCGACGAGGAGCGCGGGACGGTCGAGGGGGCGATTTAAGTAGAAGGGGATGGAGGAGCCGTAGGCCTGGTCGCCGTAGAGGAGGAGGGTGTTGTCGCGGGAGATGGCGCCGGAGGCTTCGAGCTGCTGAATCTTTGCGGCGAAGTTCTGCGAGGAGAGCATCGGCGCAAAGCGGACGAGGGCGATGTGCGCGGCGATGAGAAAGGCTGCGGAGGTGAGCGCGATGGCGGTGGTGGCGGCGAGGTGGCGGCGGCGGCCGCGGAGGATCCACGCGATGGCTGGGCCAATGGCGAAGGCGGCCAGAGCGAGGCTTGCGGGAAGGCGGAGCGCGGCGAAGCTGGGGCCGGTCAGGTCGAAGAGGCTCGACATGGAGAGCGTGTAGTCGCCTACGCCGCGATGAGCGAGGAGTTCTCCGATGTCTGGGACGAAGGCGAGGTGGCGCGAGGTGTAGAGGCCGTAGGCGAGGGCTGCGGCGACGGCGAGGCCGATGGTGGTGAAGGCGGCGTGGGCAAAGATGATCCAGCGGCGAGAGGATTTTTCTGCGTCGTAGGTGGCTTCGGCGCGGACGAGGGCGGCGGCGAGGAGCATCAGGAGCGGGAGGTAGGTGGGGAAGGTGTAGTACTCCTGGTTGGTGGAGAGGGAAAAGAAGACGAGGACGAGGGCGGAGAAGAGACTGAGGAGGAGGATGGTGCGTAGAGATGGGGTGAGGTCATGAAATCTTCCGCCGAGTTGGGAGGCGCCGCGAGCGGAATACGGAGATTTTGACCCTTCGACAAGCTCAGGGTCAGAATGACGCTTCCATTTATTTCGGAACTCGACAACGGCCACGGGGAGGAAGAGGCTCATGGGGAAGAGCCAGACGAGGTGGAGGGACCAGTAGAGATAGGAGGGGAGCTTGTTGTAGTCGCGGGGGATGCGGCGGCCGAGGAAGCGGAGGACGTGCTCGTTGATGAAGTAGAACCAGAAGAAGCCGTGGCCGTCGGCGGCCCCGGTGTTGCGCAGGCCGGCGAGGATGTGCCAGGGGGCGGCGATGGCGAGAAAGAGGAGTACGCCGGTGAAGGGTTTGAGCTTGCGCCAGTTGCGGAGTTCGCCGGTGAGGGCGAGGAAGAGGAAGGAGGTGGCGAAGAGGAAGACGATGGCGACGAGGCCCTTGGTGAGGACGGCGAGAGCGAGGGCGGTCCACATGGCGTAGGGGTAGAGTGGGGGGCTGCGGAAAACAGACAACGGCAAAGACGAAATGCGGGGATTCTTCGCTGCGCTCAGAATGACAATCTTTTTTTGCGCTCCGGTCGGAATGACAACTTCATCTATTTGCGCGGCTCCATTACTGCGCGCGGGCTTCATTTGCTGCGCGGGAGTGAGGGATTGGAGGAGGCAGTAGAGGGCGCAGGCGAGGAGGAGGGAGAGGAGGGCGTCTGGGATGAAGACGCGGGTGAAGAGGAAGACACCGGCGGAGGTGAGGACGCCGAGGCCGGTGTAGAGGGCGGCGCGCTCGCCAAAGGCCTGGCGGGCCCAGCGGACGCCGAGGAGCATCAGGAGGAGGACGCAGAGGGCCTGTGGGAGATGCACGGCGAAGGCGTTGACGCCGAAGAGGCGGAGGCTGGCGGCGACGATCCAGTAGGGGAGCGGGGCTTTTTCGAGGTAGCGGACGTTGTTGACGCGCAGAGTGACCCAGTCGCCGGAGAGGGCCATCTGACGGGCGGCGTTGGCGTGGGTTCCGTCGGCGTCGTCGAGGACGGGCGGGGCGAAGAGCGAGGCGAAGAAGAGAATGAGCCAGAGCGCGGTCAGAAGCGAGAGGACGCGGGTGTGCCGCGATTGCGCAGCGGCGTGGGGGGTGGTCGCGGGTTCGGCGAAGGCGGTGGTTGACATGAGAAAACCTTGCTCTAACAGCATACGTTGTGGAATGTTGCGGGTGGGGTATTGTGGCAGGGGGAGAGGAATTTATATCTTGCGGTCTGGATGTGAATTTGAGCCGGTGCGTTCTGTTGGAAAGAACAGACAAAGGAAAATACAGGGGTCCTTCGCTACGCTCAGGATGACGACCATAAACTGAATGACGACCTTAAACTGGATGACGACCATAAACTGAATGATGAACTGAATCGGAATGGCGATAGGCTGGGGGAGAGGGATGAAGGATGCTGACGTTTGCGGCGATTGACATTGGTTCCAACTCGGTGCGGCTGAAGATTGCGTCGGTGGAGCAGCACCGGCTGAGGACACTGCACGAGGACCGCGAGGTGGTGCGGCTGGGCGAGAGCGTCTTCCAGACGGGGGTGATCTCGCCGGAGGCGATGGCGAACACGATCCGCGCTCTGAAGCGGTTTCAGAAGGCGGTGCAGCTGCATGTGGCGGACCGGGTGCGGGTGGTGGCGACCAGCGCGATGCGGGACGCGCGGAATGCGGCGGCGTTTACGGCATGGGTGAAGTCGGCGACGGGATGGAATGTGGAGGTGATCTCGGGGCTGGAGGAGGGGCGGCTGATCCACCTGGGAGTGGTGACGCACGAGGCGGGAGCGCGGGGGCGGTGCCTGCTGATCGACCTGGGCGGGGGGAGCTGCGAGATTACGTTCTCCGATGAGGGACGGATCCGCGAGATGGTGAGTCTGCCGCTGGGCGCGGTGCGATTGCAGCAGGAGTTTCTGCACGGCGATCCTCCGGCGAAAGAAGATGTGGCGCGGCTGAAGCAATATATCGACCGCGAACTGCGGAAGGCGGAGCGCAGGCTGGGGAGCCCGCGGGTGGGGCTGGTGATTGCGACCTCGGGGACGGCGGCGGCGCTGGCCGAGGCGAGCGTGGCGCTGGCACGCAAGCTGCCGGCGCGGAAGGCTGCGCCGAAGAGCTTTGTGCGCATCAAGCCGAGCGTGGCGAAGACGGCGGAGGTGCGTCGGCTGACGGAGCGGCTGGCGAAGATGAACAACTCGCAGCGCGCGTCGATTCCGGGGATCGGGACGCGGCGATCGGAGATTGTGATTGGCGGGGCAATTGTGTTCACAAGCCTGCTGGAGCGGATGGGGCTGAAGGGATTTCGCTACTCGCCGCTGGGACTGAAGGACGGGATTCTGGCGCAGATGCTGGCGGATGTGGACCTGCGCGCCTCGGTACACAGGAAGATCGAGGGCGAGCGGTGGGAGGGCGTGCTGGAGGTGTGCAAGCGATACGGCGTGGATACGAAGAAGGCCGAGCCGGTGCGTCAGCACGCGGTTCAACTTTACGACGAGCTGGCGCGGGTGCATGAGCTTCCGGCGGAGTACAGGCTGTGGCTGGAGTCAGCGGCCATGATGCAAGACGTGGGCAAGTACATGAACCACCAGGGGCACAACCGGCATACGCAGTACATTGTGGCGAACTCGGAGATCTTCGGATTCTCGCCGGAGCAGCGGGCGGTGGTGGGAGCGATTGCGCGCTATATGGGCAAGAGCCGCCCGGATGCGATGGACCGCGTGATGCGCGCGGTTCCCATCGAGCAGCACGGCAATGTGATGCTTTCGGTGGTGTTGCTGCGGCTGGCGCTGGCTCTGAACCAGGACCGCGTCAGCGCGGCGGTGCGGATGCGGGCGCGGGTCTACCCGAAGCGGGTGCTGCTGGAGCTGGTGCCGGGACGCGGGGGAGCGGAGCTGGAGGCGTGGTCGCTGAGGAAAGAGGCGGACTACTTCCGGGAGGTCTTTCGGCGGGACCTGGCGGTGGAGGTGGCGTAGAGCGCGCGGACGGTGCGCGGATCGAGCAGCCAGTGCAGGGCGGCGGGGCCGCGTGCCAGGTTGACGCGGGCCAGCGATCCCTTGCGCAGACGCACACAGGCCGCCCCGGCACAGGCGTCCAGGCCGCTGGCGGGAGAGTTTGCGGCGGGGACGAGGAGCGAGCCGAGGAAGGCGTTGAGGTTGGGATTGTGGCCGACGACGAGCAGGTTCTCGTGGCCGGAGAGCTCGCGCAGCAGCTTCTGGAACTGGGCGAAGGTGGCGTCTGGCGCGAGCGCGGCGGTGGTGAGGATTTTGGCCTCGTAGCCCATCTCGGTGCCGACGAGCGACGCGGTCTGCATGGAACGCTTCAAGGGGCTGGAGACGATGAGGTCGAACTGGAGCTTCATGGTGTTGAGGACATGGGCGAGCTGGAGGCAGTGGCGCTTGCCGTCCTTGTCCAGGGGACGCTTGTGGTCGAGGACCGGATTGGCGCGCTTTACGCCGGCGCTGGCGTGGCGCAGGATGTAGAGGTTCATAGGGCTAGGAACATTGTAGGCCAGGTTCGAGGTTCAAGGTCCAATCCGAGGCTGCCGTCCACTCGCTGGGTGGGGCTTGCAATCCCGATGCTTGTGACCATGACGATGGTGACGATGTTGCTGGTTCTGCCGCTTAGAATTTGGAACGAGAGGGATGCTTCGATAGCGGAGCGCTAACCGAATTGCGCGACTCACATCAGAGAGCGTGGAAGCCGGCCCGTTGCAGGGCGATGGGGACCTCTGGGTTCTGAGCAAAGGTCTGCCAGACGAAACCGGTGCGGAGGTTCTCGGCCATGAGGACGCCGATGCCGAGGTTGATGCCGAGTACGTCGGGATCGTACCACTGGGCGTTGGGATGGAAGGCGTCGCAGAAGCCGTATCGTCCCCAGGCCTGCTTTCCGTACTGCTCCTTCAGCGAGCGCAGTACGCGCAGGCTGGCGGCGGGAAGGAACGGAAGCGAACCGGCGGCGGCGTAAGGGACGACCGAGCCATCGATGCCGCCAAAGCCGCTGGAGTTGCTGCCGCCGTCGCGACTTCCCGGTCCTCCCCACGAGGTGTATCCATGCTGCGAGTCGGAAGCGGAGATGCCCCAGTAGTCGAGTGAGTAGGGTTTGCCGAGGTTCAGGCAGAACGCCTCGTGCGCGCGAGTGGCCAGGATGGAGTTGGCGAAGTAGTCGGCGTAGGGGTCACGCTTGTTGCGAAAGTCGAACCAGGCGTGGCTGTACTGGTGGACGAAGAGCGGGTCGGCAGCGCTGATGTAGTCGAAGCCGGCGTAATGCATCATGGGACGCGTCCACGCGTTCCAGCAGGCGGGACCGATGGGGTGGGTGGGCGAGCCGAGCGCGAGCAGGTAGAGCATCATCAACTCGCAATAGCGGTTCCAGCGAGACTTGAGGAATTCACTTTTGCGCAGGCCCATGGAGAAGGTCAGCTCGCCATTGAGCATCCATGGCCAGTCGACACGCTCATAGAGGGTGGTGGCGAGATTGACGATTTCGGCATCGCGGTGGAAGTAGGCACGGGCGGTGAGGACTCCGCAGAGGAGGAGGGTCGTGTCGATGGAGGAGATTTCGGTATCGCGCCAGGGCTTGCCGGTTTCGACGTCGTTGAAGTGGGCGAAGAAGCCGTGCTGGTTGGGGAGGGTGTCGCAGTGGAACCGCAGGGTGCGGCGGACCTGTTCCATGACCCGCGCGGTGGATTGGTAGCCGCGCTTGTCTGCGATGCAGAGGGCGGAGAGACCAAAGCCGGTGGCGGCGATGCTGGCCATTCGGCGAGGGTCGAGTGCACCGGTGCACTTGACCCACCTGGCACGATCGAGCACCTGGCCGGTATCGGGGCTGGCCTGCTCGACGAAGAAAAGGCAGCCGCGGCGTTGGAGATCATCGAGAAACGCTTCGTCGACGGGAGCGAGAGGTTCCGCGAAGGAAGCGAGGCCCGACCAAGGCCCGCCGAGGGCGGAGGCTGCAAGCAACTTCAGAAGCACGCGACGATCCATGGCGCCTACTTTGCAACGGCCACTGCGGGCTTTGCGATCATTACGACAGCCAGCCCATGCGCCGGCACTGTGAGATGCAGTTTGCCATGTTCGAGGTGCATGCGCCCGGGAGGGGCCATCTCTCCCGCGGCGCGAAGGCGAGCGACCTGCTGTTGGGTGAGGTCTCCGGGTGGGTGGCCCATGGCGTCGAATGCCTTGAGCACGTTGCCGTGGTCTTCGTCGACGCGCCAAACCTCGGCAATCGCGTTGGGCGGGACGTTGTTCAGTTCGAGGTCGAAGGATTTCGCAGGGCCCGCGGGGCCGCTGGGCATGGTGTAGGTTGCGCCGGTGCCGGTGGGCGGAGCGTAGTCCCACAGGGCGATGGCCAGAGCGCCGGACGAAGTTACGGTGACGAGGGCCGAATCCGAGTGCGAGGCGATGCGGCGGTCGCCGAGTTTGTGCAGGATGGTGAAGGCGTTGAATGAGGGCTTGGGGATGTGGTCGGCGGCGATGAGGCCGAAGCCGCCATAGAACGGCGAGCGCACCACTCCCTGCTCTTCGAAGACGTCGGAGAAGGCCCAGTAGCTCATGCTCTGCGTAAGCCCGTCACATAGGCGGATATTGTTGGCGAGCCACGGGCCCATGAAGGTCGAGTCAGTCACGTTGGGCTCATTGGCGTAGCTGGCATTGTACTCGGAGAAGATAAGCGGGATGTTGGGGTAGGGCGAGTGCGCGATCTCGTCATGGACCATCTTAACGGCGCGCCAGACCATGGAGTCGCGCGGGATGGTTTCGTCGGTGCCGAGGACATTTTTCGCGGTGTCGTTGGCGTAGACGTGAGTGGAGACGAAATCGACGGGAACGTCTTCGGCCTTCGCGTGGGCGAGAAAGGGCTTGACCCAGGCTGCCTGCGCGGTGGAAGGTCCGCCCACCTGCAGGCGTGACGAGACGGCTTTGAGCGCGCGGGCGGTTTGGTCGTATAACTCGAAGTAAGTGGACTGCTTGGGATTGCCCTGCCAGAAGTCGATGTTGGGCTCGTTCCAGACCTCGAACTTCCAGGTCGCAATCTCGTTGATTCCGTAGCGTTGGATGAGGTGCCCAGCGAAGGCGGAGATCATCGCGTCCCAGAGGGCATAGTCCCTGGGCGGAGAGACGTTGGGGTGGTACCAGAACGGGTGCAGCGCAGCCGGGTCGGAGGCCATCTTCTTCGGCATGAAGCTGAGTTCGACGAATGGGCGAACGTGATTCGCCAGCAGGCCGTCGTAGATCTGGTCGATGTAGGAGAAGTTGTAGACCGAAGCATCGTTGGCAGCCTGCGCTGCCAGGCCGGGGTTCCTGGTTTTGCGATCGGGATCGTAGAGGCCAACTTCGTCGTGGAAGATGGCGTGGAAGCGGATGGACTGGAAGTCGGTGGCCTGTTTCACCGTGCGCAGATCCTCGCGATAGCTCTCCCGCAGCGAGAGAATCGCCCTCCCGGAGCCAAACGTCTGCTCCCAAAAGTGCGGAAACGGCGTGGTGGCGGCCTTTGCGTCAACCACGATGTGCTCTGGTTGTTGCGCATGCGCGAGCGAAAGGGGAAGAACCAGCGCGCCGAGACACACAACCTGCCACGTCCGTGGTTTGAGAAAGCGCTTCATGATTCGCCCCGGATTCAAACGAGAGCCGCCTGCAAAATGGTACAGAGTTCAAGACAGAGAGAGGGCGGCACGCATTCGCGCCGCCCTCCCCAGGGTTTGCGCCGGTCAGAACTGCAATCTAGCCAGCAATTCAATCACTCTTCCTGAATCCGCAGCCTGCGCATAACCGAAGTACGGGCTGGCGATGTTGGAGCCCCCGCTGTTGTTGCCGATCGGCTGCAGTTGCAGCTCATTGAAGGCGTTATACATGTTGGCCTGGATGCGAAGCAGCGTGTGGTGTTCGCCAAAGTCGTGCGCGAACTCCTTGGCGATGCTCAGATCGATGTCCTGGTAGCATGGGCCACGGAAGCTATTGCGTCCGATGCCGGGCGTGTAGGCACCTGTGGGTGGGAGAATGGTCGTGAAGTAATTGGCTCCGCCCACATTGGTAGTGCCGTTGAAGCGGTTGGAGAAGTTGGAGCCGGTCTCAAATGCATTGTTGGAGCAACTGTTTCCAGCCTGACCGTTGTATCCGATTGGCCGCACTACATTCTGGGTCGCCGCGCCGTTTTGGAATGGCACGGTCTGGAGGTTGGTGGTGATCGGAGTCCACGGGAATCCGGTGTGCCAGGTGTAGGTGGCGTTCACCTGAAAGCCATTGATCAGAGCGTTGCCAATGGCGCTGTGGGTGTGGAATGTGGGAGTTTGGTAGAGGCCCGTGGCGACGATACGATGCTTGACGTCGTAGTCTGACGGCCCATATTCGCTGGCGTTATTGGCGGGATTGGTCTGGTTGGCCGATCCATCCGCATAATCCCCGTTGGAGACCTGGTCCATCGACTTAGCATAGGTGTACACAAAGCTGTAGCTGATGTTGTTGCGCATCGGACGCCGCAGTTGGACGTTTAACGCGTTGTAGTTTGCCACCGAGTCGGTCTGCGCAAAGTATGCAGCGTAGACCGGCGTGTTGGCCTGGTTGTAGAGGAAGTTCTGGTCCACCAGCCGGGCATAGTGACGGCCGCTGGATCCTGCGTAGCCGATGGTAGCGGTCATGGCAGCACCCAGGGAGCGCTGCACTTCAAACGAGTAGAGATCGGTGGAAGGATACTTGGTGCCGGGCGCCACGCCATAGACTTCGACGCAGCAACCAGCGGGAAAGCCGTTGACGGTGAGCGACTCCTTAAGTGCCGGATTCGCGGGATAGCTGGCCGGCGAATTGCTGGTTCCGAGCTTGTAGAGGATACCGGCGGTGTTGCCGGTTCCGCCGCAGCAGAGCCCGAAGTTGGCGATGCCCGGGCCGTCTTCCAACATGTTATTGAACAGGGCTATGTCGAGGTGGTTGTATGCAAGGGCGTATCCACCACGTATGACAACCTTGTTATTCAGGAAGCTGGGTGTATAGGCGAAGCCGATCTTCGGACCCCAGTTGTTGTGCTGGAAGTTCCAGAGATGGTTGTGCTGAACCATCTTCATGCCGGAAAGTTCGGACCCCGTAGGACCAAGGACCGGATCGTTGACCTGGAGTCCCTTGTTGTCAAGAGGCGTGAATTCTTCCCAGCGCAGGCCGGTGTTGAGAGTCAGATTCGGCGTGACCTTCCAGTCGTGCTGAACAAAGGCCGCATAGTTTTGGGAACGGAAGTATCGTTGGCTGATGGCGGGGCCTCCGGTGGCCGGGTTCGCTGCAATAGACTCGTAGACCGACGCATCGTTGGCAAAAGACCAGAGGCCGTCGAAGGCGTAGGTCGGACGCTCTTCGCCGTAGAGGTTGTCGTTGTCCTGCTCAAAGCGCGTCTCGTAGCCCACTTTGATGGTGTGAGACCCGAAGGCGTGCTCGACCGTGTCACGAACTTCGTATGTGTTTTCCGCAAAGTTAGACGGGGTGGTGCTCTGGGCATAGACCCCGTACTGGAGCGAGAGCGGATAGTCCTGGACATTGACGTAAGGAATGCCGTAGTTGACCGTATTGCCACCGTCGCTCAGCGCGTTGTCCACAAAGCGTGTCGCATTGGCGCGCAACTCATTGATCCAGTTGGGCGAGAAGGTGTGGATGTAGATCAGCGTGGCTGCGGAGTTCTGGGGCTTGAACGGCAGGTCGCCCATGGGCCGTGAACCGGCGGCGGGACTAGCGCCGAGGTTATCGAGTTTGGTGATGTAGAAGGATCCAGCCACGAGGTCTTTCGGTCCTGCCTGCCAATCCATGCGAGCGTTGTACTGGTTGCCGCGGCTCTGGCCGGGAATATAGAGCTGAACGTTTTCAAGATCGGCCACGCCATCAAAGCCGCCGCCGAGATTCTGATTCGCCGGGAAGACGCCAAGCTGCGTAGTGCCTCCCGGGGTGAGCGAGCCGAGATCCAGACCAGTGCCTGCGAGTTGGCAGGCACCAGTGCGGAAGCCGGTGCAACTGGGGGTAATGACCGCGACAATGCGCGGCAGCACTGCCGGGTTGGCAACGATCTGCTCCGACACGCCACCCGCCCGATTGGCGACGACCGCCGCTCGGAAGGAAGGCGTCTCCACATACCCGGTGGTGTAACTGGGGTCCTTCAGCTTGTACTCCTCGAACGAGGTAAAGAAGAAGAGCTTGTTCTTGACGATTGGGCCGCCAAGAGACGCGGCCCAGGTGCGCTGTGCGTTGTCATTGCGGACAGTCGGGGTCCCCGGCGCCGGGCCCCCGTACTTGTTGAACTGGTTCAAGCCAGGCTCGTCATAGAGGAAGAACGCGGAGCCGTGGAGGTCGTTGGTCCCGCTCTTGGTGACGATCTCGATCTGCGCGCCGGTATTGCGACCGAGGCTGGCATCGTAGGAGGTTGAGACGATCGTCATTTGGCCGACCGCCTCCTGGTTGGGCGAGACCACAGCCGACCCGCCGTGGGTGAGCGAGTTCACGCTGACACCATCGATCATGTAGTTGTTGTCGGCAACGCGCTGTCCATCGGCGGAGATCTGCACCTGGTTCTCGGTCTGGAAGATGCCGGAGTTCGAGCCTCCGGGACCGGCCCCGTTGGGCAGGAAGACGGCGTCGCCGTTGCCTGATCGCGCTCCGTCACCCGAGATGCCCGGAGCAGTGCGCAGCAACTCGTAGGGATCGGCGCCAAAGATGGGCAGGCGCTCAATCTCGGCGCTGTCAATCGTCGTGCCGATGCTGGCGTCGGAAGACTGAAGCAGCGGCGCCATGTTTGCATTGACCGTCACCGTCTGGTTCTCCGCGCCGGGTTGCATCGTCACATTCAGGCTGCGCGGGGTTTCCGCGGCGACCGCGACATTGGAGACGGTGTTCTGCTGAAACCCCTTCGCCGTGACACGGACGGTGTAAGTGCCGGGTGGCAGTTCATCGAACTGGAACGTTCCCGCGTCACCCGAGGTCGCCGTCTTGGTGGCTTGGGTATCCACTTTGGTGATCGTCACCTTAGCTCCAGGAATGACGGCCTGGGTCGCATCGAACACGGTACCCGAAAGACTGGCGTTGAATTGCGCTTTTGCCGAGAGGCCCGCCAGCACAAGCAGTGCGACGCATGCGAACCTTATCATCAGGGACAGAAATCGAATCTTCATAGTGCCTCCAAAACTGTGCGGTGCGGGTCAAGGGGCTGCCGCGCGCCCTTAAATCCTTTCGGCAACCGGTTGCCTTGATCCGATGAGTTGTACTCAAATCGATTTACGTGTGTCAAGCGGAATTCTTAGGGGCGCCATTTCAGATTGGGAATGGGCGGCCCAGGAGCAGCTTCGTACGGCCGAATCGATCGAAGCGCCTAAGTGAAGTCCGAATTGTAGGAGTCCTGTTGTGGATGTTCTGTGCTGTATTGACCATAAAAATGGGCCGCGGGAATGCCTGGAACTCCGATGCAAAGCGTTTTATTTGTGGGGGAACCAAGCAGTGCCGAGCTGGTTTGCGGCAGACTGCTCAGGAGAGCGGAAATGGAAACCACGAGCCCATCCGTAAGCCGGCCAGCCTGAAGATGGTTGCGGAGAGCGTGGGTCTGTCCACCGCCGCTGTCTTCCGCGTGCTGAACGGACCACCGGCGGCGAAGTCGATCCCGAAGGCGACGCAGGAGCGGATTCTGACGGCGGCGAGGCAGTTAACTGGAATCCCCTTTTTCGGCCCTGATTCGCAGAAATTATACCGCTCTTCAGCAGTATGGCAAGGGCAAAGCTGCAATTCCGGTCGAAAAACAGAGCGATTCCGTGCCGCCCTGGACTCGACCGCGTAATCAGGAGCCTTCCTTGTCGATTTCTCAGACACTCTTTCCTCCTCCTTTCTCCTCAGCGATTTGATTTAGCCTCGCGATCATCGTTAGTTTTCCGGAAGGGGCAACAGCGCGATGCGTCGCATCATCGCAGCGAACCGCGCTCGCGATAGGTGCCCTTCGGCCAGCATCAGCTAGTAGCACCGCGCGAGCTTCACCAACCACCCTCCCGTCTTCACCAAGAGGTTTCAGTTTTGCCGAACCGGTTGGTCCACAACGTGTACGTTTATGACCATGAGAATATCCTTCGAATCCCCGCTGAAAAAAAGCCTCTTACGCCTGCGAACGGAGGGGGCCTTGCGGACCCGTAGTCGGGACCAATCTCGGTGGCCTAAATACTCTCTCAGGCGCCCGTCGGCGAAGCAGCATTGCGGCATTCAGAGCGCAATCTTCTCAGATTCAGCTAGATGCGGCAAACTCAGGAAATTTTCCGACGTCTGACGAACAAGTTCTCCGGAAGAAATCCGCCACAGTTCGGACAGTTGCTGCACGACTACGAGGACAGGGTCAGCCACCTTCGCAATAAAGAGCCTCCGGTGACGCGTTCTCCTTCGCCGCGACCTCCCGTTGTAGTGCTGCATCGACAGGGAGACCCTCTGGATCTCGGAACAGGTCCGATCCTTATTGATCCCAAGTTCCAATTTTTTATTGAGAAAGATGGTGCGCCCGGAGAGATTCGAACTCCCGACCCTTTGGTTCGTAGCCAAATACTCTATCCAACTGAGCTACGGGCGCACATTGCGGCGAAGAGAGACTCCGGCTGCAACACTTCAAGGATAGAGGATTGCAGGCGGGAGAGCAACCCGGCAATGGCGGTTAGGGGCAGAGAGAGCAATCCGGCTATGGAGGGGTACGGGCGTAGAGCAACCCGGCAATGGAGGGTTGCAGGCGGAGCGAGTCTGCGGCGAAGGGCCAGGGCGGAGAGCGACCCGGTGATAGGGAGGCTACGGCACAGAGCGAACCGGCGGCGAGCGGGCCAGGGTATAGAACGACCCTGCGGGGAGCGGGAGAGCAGCAGTGGCCGACTGACGGGCTAGCTGCCCTTCTCGCTGGCTTCCTTGACCATGCGGGTGGCGATCTGGCTGAACTCCTCGTGGCGCGGCGCGGGAGGGGCCTTTGGTTTGGGCTGCTTCTTCTTTTCTTTTCTGCCTTTGTCTTTGTTTCCCATGGCGACAGTCTAACGCCGATGCGTCATTAAGTGAAACTGCTCTATATCATGGACTGGACGCCTTTGACGGCGCCGGAGACGGCTTCGGAGGCTTTGTCGACAGCATCGGCGACCTGGCCGCGGGTGCGCTTGAAGGTCTTCTGTGCTTCTTTGCTGAGGGATTCTGCCTGCTCCTTGAGGTAGGAGGCGGCGTCCTCGAGATAGTCGACGCCGTCGTCGAAGTTGCGGCGCAACTGGCGGCGTGTCTTGACTCCTGGTTGGGGGGCGTAGAGAAGCGCGACGGCCGCACCGGCGGCAACGCCCAAGCCAAACGCGATCCAGATTCCTTTTGCACTCATTGCGGTCTCCTCGGCGGGAAGGTTGCAGTCGCCTGAGGGTGAGATTCGGTGGGAGGTGGATTGGTTGCGTCTTCAAGGCAAATGCTAATTGACCCACGATTATTGAAAATAGGGGATAGACGAAAGTGGCTGTTGGGTGGATAGAATACATCCAAGCAGAGAGAAAGACGGGGCGGCCGACTTGAACGAGCCACTGATGAGCAAGATGTATCTGGCGATGCTGCAGGATTGGTGTGCGCTGCAGTTTCACAGGGTGTGGCGCAGGGGCTTGATGCGGTCGGGGATGGTGACGGGGCTGATTCTTGCCGTGCTGGTGGGGGTTTTGAGCTTTGCCTACCGCGAACGGGGACGCGGGAACCTGCACAAACTGGAAGCGAAGATTGCAACCGACCGGCAGGAGGCTCCGGTGTCGTTGCCGGGCGGGCAGGAGGCGATCAAGCTGACGCGGATGCGGCTGATGGGGGGCACGATGCCGGAGTTCCTGTCGGTGACGATGCTGCCGGGCCGGGGGATGAACGTGCTACAGGTGGTGGCGTATATTCCGGGCAAGGGCGAGGTGAACCTGCTGGCATCGCCGTCGGTTGAGGGCGCGGAGAGCGCGATGACGGGGACGGGCGAGGATGCGGACGGAAAGGCGAGCCTGACGATGGGCGGAGCTTTCGAGGTGCCGTGGGCGGGGCGGATCGAGGGAGTGGCGTCGCAGGTTGCGGGGGGGCGGGTGAGCGCGGTGTGGCGGGGGCATACGATGACGCTGCCCGGCAGCGCGGCAGCGGTGGCGCATGACGGGCTGCTGCTGGCCAACGCGGCGGACTCCGCGGACACGACGGCGCTACCCGATGGAGGCCAGGCGCAGGCGGTCTTCCATGCGGGGGACTTTGGGGCGCACTGGCCGTCGAAGACGGACGTTACGGTGACCGTGCTGCTGGGCAGCCAGTGGATCGAGTTGACCGTGGTGGCGCGCAACACGGGGGATGCAGCCGAGCCGATGGGCATCGGATGGCATCCCCGGTTTGCAATCTTCGACGGAAACCGGGAACAGTTGCGGCTACGGCTTCCGGGCGAGATGCGGGAGGAGGTGCGCGACCGGGAGAGCGGGTTGCCCACGGGGGTTCTTCTGCCTGTGAACGGAACGCCGTACGACTTTACCGGGCGCGGCGGGGCGGCACTGGGGAAGATGGACCTGGATGACAGCTTCGTGGCGCTGCACAGGGACCTGATGGACAACTCATCGGTGGCGGAGTTGAGCGACCCGGCGAACGACTACGGAATACGGCTGACGGCCCTGAGCCCTACGATCAAGGCGTTTCGGGTAGTTGCGCCGGCGGACGCGGACTATGTGTCGATTGGGCCGCAGTTCAACTACGACGATCCTTTCGGGCGGGAGTGGTCGAAGGACACGGACACGGGGATGGTGGTGCTGCAACCGGGGCAATCGACGCAGTGGGAGGTGCGGCTTGAGCTGTACTCGCTGGCGGGCAACCAGAACGCGAAGTAGGGGCAGGACGCGCGGGCGATGGAGTGAGCGCGGCGGAGTGGGCGCGGCGGTTTGACCCTTCGCAAACAAGACCCGTAGAGTGGAAGAGGGGCGTCTGCGATAGAGCAATAGCGGGTGCGGTGAAACTGATCGAGTGGAAGGGATTGAATTGAATTCGACTGAGAGTGCGGGAACCAACGAGACGGCGACCAACGAGGCTGCAACAAGCGAGACTGCGACGGGCGAGACGGCGACGGAGAAGACGGAGAAGAACGGGGACGGGCAGTTGGAGGCCGAAGTTGTTGCGGGCCATACGCATGAGCACGAACACGAGCATGAGCACGGGCCATCGCTGAATCCGCTGTTGACGCGCGAGATTGCGGTGGAGGTGCCGGCGGACGAGGTCTCGAAGGCCTATCGGACGGTGATTAAGCGCTACCAGAAGCAGGCGAGGATACCGGGCTTCCGCGCGGGCAAGGTGCCGGAGTCTCTGGTGCGGTCGAAGTTTGCGCGAGAGCTGCGCGAGGAGGTGCTACAGGCGCTGGTGTCGGAGCGCTTCCGGAAGGCGATTACGGAGCAGAAGCTGCGGCCGATCTCGGAGCCGCAACTGCTGGACCTGCAACTGAACGATGGCGAGCCGCTGCGCTTCAAGGCTGCGTTCGAGGTGCTGCCGGAGTTCGACGTGGCGGGCTACGAGACGGTGCGCGTGGAGCGGCCCAAGAGCGAGCTGACGGAGGAGGAGTACGAGGGCGAACTGGATTACATCCTGGACAGCCAGGCAACGGTGGAGACGGTGGAGGAGGAGCGCGCGCTGGTGGAAGGCGACTGGGCGGAGATCCAGTTCCGCGGCGAGATCAAGCCACTGGCCGAGACGGTGACCGAGGAGGGCGTGACGGCGACCACTCCGGCGGAGGCGCCGATCACGGGCGAGGACGTGCTGATCGAGATTGGCGGGAAGAACACGCTGGCTGCGTTCAACGATGCGCTGCGCGGATCGAAGGTGGGGCAGGAGCTGAAGTTCGAGGTGGAGTATCCCGCGGAGTTCGGCGAGAAGAAGCTGGCGGGGCAGACCGTGGGCTACGACGTGACGGTGAAGGCGATCAAGCGCAAGACCTATCCGGAGCGCGACGCGGAGCTGGCCAAGCAGCTTGGCAACAGCGAGAGCTGGGAGGAGTTCGAGCGGCAGTTGCGGGAGCGCGTGGGCGCACGCAAGCGCGAGTCGATGGAGACGGGCGCGAGGAACAAGATGATCGATGAGGTGATCGCGCGGTACAGCTTCCCGGTGCCGGAGTCGCTTGTGCAGCAGCGGGTGGACGCGCGGCTGGAGCGCGGATTACGCGCGCTGGCACAGCAGGGGATGAAGGCGGAAGACATGCGCAAGCTGGACTTTGTGCGCCTGCGCGCGGCGCAGCGGGACGAGGCGGAGCGCGAGGTGAGGGCTTCGCTGATCGTGGACCGGATCGCCGAGGCAGAGAATGTCGCGGTGAGCGATGAGGAGCTGAACGGCGAGGTGATGGCGCTCGCGATGCAGACGCGCGAGCCGTACGAGACGCTGCGCGAGCGGCTGGCCAAGGACGGCGGGCTGGAGCGGCTGCGCGAGGAGATGCGGCGGGAGAAGACGAGCCGCGTGCTCTACGAGAAACTGGCGAGCTAAGCAATCCGGTGGCGAGGACGTTCGGGATGAAGCTGGTGACGTTTGTGGAGGGCGGCAAGGAACCGAGGCCGGGGTTGGTGGTCGAGGGCGGCGTCTTCGATCTGGGGGCGGAGGGGTTCGAGGACGCGATTGCGTTCATGGGCGCGCCGGTAAGCGTGCAGGTGGAGGTGGCGCGGGCTGCCGTTCAATCGAGAGCGAGGATTGCGCTGGATGGGGTGCGGCTGCTGGCTCCGGTGCCGAATCCGCCGCGCATCTTCGGCATTGGGGTGAACTACGCCGAGCACGCGGCTGAATCGGGGAACAAGACGCGGGATGTGCCCACGGTGTTTATTGTGCTGTCGTCGGCAGTGGTGGGGCCGGGCGCGGATGTGGTGTTGCCGCCGAACAGCTCGATGGTGGACTACGAGGCGGAGCTGGCGGTGGTGATCGGGAAGGCGGGGCACAGGATCGCGGCGAGCCAGTGGGAGGAACACGTCTTCGGGTACACGATGATGAACGATGTGAGCGCGCGCGACGTGCAGCGGGCGACGACGCAGTGGTCGCTGGGAAAGAGCTTCCCAACGTTTGCGCCGATGGGGCCGTGGGTGGTGACGAAGGACGAGATTGCCGATCCGCATCGGTTGGGGATTTCGCTGACGATTGGCGGGGAGCGGCTGCAGGACTCGAACACGAGCCAGATGATCTACAAGATTCCCGCGCTGATTGAGTACCTGTCGGGGATTGTGCCTTTGCAGGTTGGGGATGTGATCAGCACGGGAACGCCCGCCGGGGTGGGGATGGGGCGAACGCCGCAGCGCTGGCTGAAGGCTGGGGAAGAGATGATACTTGCGATTGAGGGGATTGGGGAGCTGAGGAATCCGGTGGTGGGGGAGTAGAGGCTCGGCGTTGGGGTAGAACAGACAACAGCAAAAGCAGATTCCTCCGCTGCGCTGCGGAATGACAAACAAGAGAACAGACAACGGCGAAATACGGAGATTCTGGCTGCGCCAGAATGACGAACTATTGGGGCTGCGCCGGAATGACGAACTATTGGGGCTGCGCCAGAATGACGACTCCTGGGGTTTCGCCAGAATCGAACCTCAGTGGATTGTATTCAGGACGATGGGCGCGGGCGCGACGCGCGGGCGGCGAGTTGGGCGACGAGTTGGGTGACGGCGTAGGCGGCGAGGAGGGTGAGGAGGGGGTCGAGGTTGAGGCGGTAACGGAACTCGGCGTGGGTGATGTAGTAGGGAAGCGGGAAGAGAAGCAGGGGGAGGGCCATGAGGACGGCAAAGGCCCTCATGCGGTTGCGGTAGAGGAAGACAAGGCCGGTGAAGCCGAGGATGGTGGTGAGGAGCGCGTGGAGTTCATAGATACGCGGGCCGTTGCTACTACCGGTTCCCGACCAGAAGCGGAAGCAGCGGCGGCGGGTGAGACGAAGGAAGATTGCGGGGTGGGCGCGGATGTATTGCAAGGTCTGGGTGGTCTTATCGCGGGTGTAGGCGACCTCTCCCTTGGCGACGTAGCTGGCCAGTTCGGAGTGGTTGTACATGGGGAAGAGCGACTCGTCGAGGAAACCGGTTGCGCCGGGGCGGTTTCCCATCCATAGCTCGAATCCGGCGGTGCTGCGCAGGGGGATGAATGCGTGGAAGCGGCAGGCGTTGCGGATGGGCCAGGGAGAAAAGAGCAGAAGAAGGGCGAGCAGACCGAGGAGCGGGGCTGCGCGAGCGACGCGGCGCGTCTGCCAGGCTGCCCACGCCATGATGGCCAGGAGCGTGGGCAGAAGGGCGGGATTGATGAGGGCGACGACGGCGGCGGTTGATCCGAGGAGGAGCCAGGCGGCGATGGTGGGCCCGCGGCGGCAGCGGAGCGCGAGCAGGATGATGGCGGGAAGCGCGCAGGCGGAGAGGCTGGTCTCCCAGAAGATGGCGGGAATCCAGAGCAGGGGAAGCGAGACGGCCCAGAATGCGCCGGCGAGGATGGCGGTGCGGTCGTCGAGCGACTGGCGGCAGATGCGCATCATCAGCCAGATGGTGAAGAGGGCGACGAGAATCTGCAGGGCGATGATGGCGATCTCGGAGGCGAAGGAGTATGTGCCGAAGACGAAGAAAACGGCGGCGATGAGGATGGGATAGCCGGGCGCGACCAGAGCCGTGGGGCCGGTGGGAACGCCGAAGGGAGAGCTGAAGCCGTGGCCGTGAAGGAGCGAACTGGCCAGCAGGGCCATCTCGTAGGGGTGGGAGAAGAGCCAGTTATGGGGACGGGTGAAGGCGACATTGGCCAGGACGAGGAGGCGGCCAAGCAACGCAATGCCAAGGATGACAGGGAGGGAACGGAGGCGCGCGCGCGAGCCTGGAGTGGAAGATGCTGCGCGGAGGTTCAGAGGCGGGTGATCTGTCATGGCAAGGAGGGGCGCTGGAGCGACAGAGCGATGGTATCAGACAGAAACTCTCCCAGGACCGAGGACGCGGGCCTGGGAGAGTCGATGGAGGTTGATGCGGCGAATTGGGAGCCGGGTTTTCGGCGATCTGGCCTGTCAGGTGGTGCTGTTGGGGACGAGGTGGGCGACGGCGAGGTCGCCTGCGATTATGGCGAAGATCTGGGTGAGGCCGGTGGTTGGCCGCGAGGCAGAGATGCAGGTGCCGCTTCCTTGTGAAGCGGTGTAGTCGGAGAAGAAGTTCTGCGGCGAGGAGGCGATGTTCTGCATGGTCTGGCATGGGGTAATCTTTGGGTTCGAGTCCATGGAGCAGTCCGATGTAGAGGCCGTGGCGCCATAGGCGACCGAGTAGACCCTGGTTGGAATGGCCCCATTGCCATACAAATTGGCCGTCGCTATATTCTTGGCGGCGGTGACTGCCTGGGCGCATTGCTGCTTGTACCCTGGGTAAGTAGTCGCATTATTATTCGACGACAACCCCAGGTCATCGGTTGAGGTTCCTGCTTCGCCATCGCTGATGAGGATGAGGACGTTCTGGGAGCCGGGAAAAGCAGCCTGTTCTGCGACGAGCGCGGACTGCGCGGCATAGATTGCGCCGGCGTAGTAGGTGCCCTCGCCGCCCGGGTTGCCCATCGCGGTGCAATTGCTCAGGCCGCCCGTGGCCTTTACCAAGTTGTTGCCGGAAGAGGTTTTGGGGGCGGGGTTCAAGGTAGTTGCGGTGTCGGAGGTCTTGTAATCACTGGAGAAACCCACGTCCTCATAGGTAGAGCTGGACAATGGGGTGTATGAGGTCGCGCCCGCGGTGGGGAAGGTGTAGGGCTCTTTTGTGGCATTGGTGCTGCTGCAGTCGTAAGCATCCGCGACGTTGGACGTCGACACGTTTGGGAACGAGAAGAGGGCGATCCTGTCCACCGAGCCGACCACGTTGCCGGCACCGAGGGTGCCGGCGGTGATCGTGCCGCAGGATGACAAGGCGCCGCTACAGGGCGAGAGGGCCTGCAAGAGGACGCGGACGCCTTGCAAGGCGCAGGACATTCTTGAGGAATTGCATAGACTATCGGAGTCGGTATCGCTCATGGATGACGTGGCGTCGACGATGATGGCGACATTGTATGGTTCGATCGTGGCGCCCGAGCCCCTGGCGGCGGCGGTGGCGGTTGCGGTGAGAGTGGTCGTCGACTTACCGCCGAAGAGCCCGCCGAAGAGGATGGGCACGGTCACTTGCTGCTTGACCTGGATGGCGTTCGCGTTGGCAGGAGCGACGCAGACGATCCCCATGCTGGTCAGGGTGTTGAGGCACTCCAGCTTGGGGTATCCGGATGCCATGGTCACACCGGGCATATAGGAGCTGCTGTTATTATTCCCGGACACAGAGCTGTAGGTTGCCGCGGCGGTTGCCGCAGTGGCGTTGGGCAACTGCTGCGCACCGGCCAGCGCCGACGCATTGGCGGCAGCCTGGAGCTGGTGTTGCTGAATATAGGTATTGCCAATGCTGACCGAAAACGCGGCGATGCTCATAAAGGCGATCACCATGAAGGCCATGATTGGGAGCATCTGCGCGCTCTGGTCCTTGAAGAACCGGACGATAAGAGAACCGTTATTACGTTTCATTGGACAACCTCCGTCATGGATGCGGTGAGGGTGCAGTTGAGATAATTATTGGTGCCGTAGAACTTGGTCATGAGTTCGCAGGGATATGTGATGGTGACGGTGACGGGATCCATAAAAGCATGCCCCAGAACGTTTGACGCCCCGCTGGATAACGAGGTGCTGGAACAGGTCAAACCAGCACCCTTAGTTCCAACATAGGTGGTGCCATTGATCACAAGCGTGAAGGTCAAGTTGGCCGGCTGGAGGTTGGGGGCTGCGGCTTCCACCTGCTTGACCACAAAAGCGCAGGGGTCGTAGACGGGACTTGCGGGGGGTGGGGCATTGGGTGGGACCCCCGCCCTGTTGAGGGAAAGCTGCGTGGCTGCGCTGTCGGCAGCATTGTTCATCTGGCTATAGTTGATGAAGGTGAGGCCTAAGGCAACGAAGCCGGTCAATAAGATAAACAGCGGCGGCAGGCACAAGGCGAACTCGATGAGCGACTGGCCACGCTCGTTGCCGAAGCGAAGGCGGACGCGGATGCGCCTGCGTTTGGAGCAGGCATCCTGCGCGACTTCCGGCGACGCTGCGGAATGGTTGGTTAACGGCAAACAGACCACCTCGTTAGGGGCATCATACGGAGGGGGCATGGCCCCGATAATCCCTATTTAGTGTTATTAACCAAACGGTCAACAGGACCGTGGGGATGCAGATGCGGCGTGAGCGGGAGATTTCTTTGGTGGAAGGAGTCTTCCTGGCAGGGCAAACACCCGATATAGTCTGTGGGACTTTGTGCGCAGCGGCGCATCCATCCCGCTGAGCGCGGGAGCGAGGCGGCGGGCTGCGTTCGGTCGCGCACTGCTGACCCGCCGGCCGGACGATGCAGCGAAGAGCGGGGCGGCGAAGAGCGGGCGATGAGCGTGGAACCCAAGGGGAGAGCGAGACGAGGATGAAGAACCTGAGAGACGAGAGCGGACAGACGGTGGTGTTCGTTGCCTTTTTCATGGCGGTGCTTGCGCTGGGCTTCGTTGCGTTCGCGCTGGACGTTGGGGCGCTGTTCCGGGAGAAGAGGATGGCGCAGTCTGCGGCGCAGGCGGCCGCGGTGGCGGCGGCGGAAGAGGTCGGTTATGGCAATCCGTCGAATAAACAGGCCGTGGCCAATGCGATGGCCACGCTGAATGGCTTCAACACGACGCTGGCGACGAATCCGGCGACGGTGACGCTGTCGACGCCGTTGAGCGGGAACTTTACCGGCATCATTTATGTGCAGGCAACGGTCAGAATGCCGATCCATACCACCTTTCTGGGCGCGATCTCTCACGGGATGATTACGGTCCCGGTGTCGGCCACGGCGATCGCGGGCGGAGGAATCTCCAGCCAGACGTGCGTGTGCACGACGGGAACTTTCAGCATCACGAACGGCTCGACGCTCGACGCAACCGGCTGCGGGGTCTTCAACAACTCATCGAGTTCCAGCTCGATTGAGATGAATGGCGGCTCGACGTTGACTGCGTCGTCGCTGGGCGGCGCATCGACGGGCTGGTACCCCGGCAACATTACCGGCAACGGCGACACCATCAACGTGCCGACAGCCGACATCGTGCAGGGGGTGAGCACGAGCTGCACTCCGACGCTGCCCGCGGTGCCCAGCTATTCCAGTTGCGCAGCGGACCCCGGCGGCAATTGGGGCACGTATACCTGGGGCCCAGCGACGGCCAGCAGCACGATCTGTTACCAGGCGCTGACGGTGGGGGCGAACGGCTCGACATGCACGCTGAAGCCCGGCATCTACGTGATCACGACCGGGGCGTTGCACTTTGAAAGTGGGGCTACTTGTCTGGTTGGTAGTGGTATGTGCTCCAACAATGGAGGGAACGGAGTTTTTTTCTATCTGACGGGGACGGCGTCGCTGGTGATCGACAACGGGGCGAATGTGAACCTGGTGTCTGGCGGGGCCACGGAGAGCGGAGGAGGGACGGCGCCGGTGGTTGGGGCGTACGACGGGGTGGTGGTGTTTCAGGACCCAAACGACACGTCGGCGATGACGCTTTCCGGGGGGTCCAGCTCATACATGAACGGGGCCATTATCGCGCCCGGTGCGTCGTTGACACTCAGTAACGGCAGCAGCGCGGCAGTGATGGAGGGGGGAATCTCGGTGAATTCGCTGACCATTACCGGGGGCGCGGTGGTGAAGGCAATACTGGACATCAATGAGGGCAGTTTGGCGGTGTACTCGTCAAAGCCCAAGTTGGTGCAGTAAGAGATGAGAGCGATGAGCCAAGCCAAAGCAGGCAGTTTGCGGGGACGGTGGAGACCGATGGCGGCGCGATGCGGCGGCCTGGGCGGCGAGAGCGGAAACGCACTGGTGGAACTGGCCCTCGTGTTTGCGCTGCTTGGGATCCCGATGCTGCTGGGAACCGTCGAGATGGCATACGTGGTCTACGATTCAGTGGAGATATCCAATGCAGCGAACGCAGGCGCACTCTACGGGATGCAGAACTTAACCGACGCGGCGAGCAGCGCGGGAATCACAACGGCAGCGCAGGCCGAAGCGCCTGACTTTGGCAGCAGCCTGACGGTGACTTCGACGACGTTTTATGTCTGCACCAGCGCGGTGGGCGGGGCGCAGTACAGCACCGGCAGCTATACCCAGGCGCAGGCTACGGCGAAGTGCAGCGGGACGGGCAATCACGCTTTGGAGTTCATCCAGGTGCTGACCAGCGCCACGGCGACGCCTCCAGTGCATTGCCCCGGACTGGCCAAGACATTCACGCTGGGCGGGACGTCGGTGATGGAAGTGGAGCAGTAGCCATGGTCGTGATGAATGCAATCCGGCGGCAGGCGAATGAGGCAGGGAGAGGCTGCGCCGCGCGATTGCGAACCTTGTTGCGGGGCGGGCGTCCACTGGCAGCGGCGGAGGACGGAAGCAAAGACGCGGCGGGAGGCGCGGAGGGGTCGGCGTTGATTGAGACGGCAGCGAGCCTTCCAGTGCTGTTCGTGTTCCTCTTCTGCTTCATGGAACTCTGCATGGCGTTTTACTCGTACGACACGATCAGCGAATCGGCGCGGGAAGGGACGCGCTATGCGATGCTACTGAGTTCGGCTTGCACAAACTCCAGCGGGGCCTCCTGCACGGCCACGGCAGCACAGATCAACACCTATGTGTCTGGGCTTGGCTGGCCGAACCTGGCAGGCGGAACGATGACCGTGAGTACAACCTATAAGACACCCGCCGGCGGGGTGGGCACGAACATTGTGAGCGACTTCGTGGTGGTGCAGATCACATACGTCTTCCCGATCACGATGCCGTTCGTGCCGAAGAACTCCATCACCCTGAAGAGCACGTCTCAGATGCCGATCATCCAATAGGCGCGGCAAGGCCGTGCGGTGTAGAGAAGGTCTGCACAAGTGCTGGAGATTCCCTCGGCGGCTAAAGCCGCATTTAGAATCGGCGCTTGCGGTGGGACTAAAGTCCCGCCCTTTCAAAACTGGGACTTATTCAGAGATTCCCTAAGCAACCAGACAAACCATGCAGTGCAGTGACTGCTGCGTTTCTTTCTGTTCGGAAAGGGAAGCGGCGGAATTGCGCGCGGTGGACCGGGATGCAATGGCGCAGGACGGGGGGATTTATTTTCATCTCGAAGGTTTAGATAAATGCCCTAGATACAAAAAGATACGAAGATGCCTGGCGAACTTAAGTGTTACCTGATGACACTTCTTGGGGATTTCTTATCTTGCATGGCGGCCCTACTCTCGGCTTATCCCAGGTACTCGCAAGGCTTGAGTGCCGCGGAAAACCGAACGAGGAGAAATACACATGAAACAGCTTCTGAAGAACCTGGTGACAGAAGATTCGGGCCAGGACCTGATTGAGTACGCGTTGGTTGCGGCCCTAGTCGGATTGGGCGCGGTCGCCTCCATCACTGCCCTCAAGAACTCCATTTCGAACACCTTCAACACCATCGGCTCGCAACTCGGCTCAGCCACTGCCTAAAACCGGACAGAGCTTATGTGAGCGTTAGACGTCGACGCTCACATAAGCCGCTTCCTTCACAGTAGGGCCTGCCGTTCGATTGGCGCAACGATGTTGTTCTGCGATTGGCGTCGAACTCGCAGGCCGGAAGATCGAAAAAAAACAGAAAGGGAAAAAACATGGCAAACGTAAAACAGCTTTTTATGAAGCTGGCGAAGGAGGATTCAGGACAGGACTTGATCGAGTACGCGTTGGTAGCGGCCTTGGTCGGGCTTGGCTCGGTCGCCGCGATCAGCGGACTCGACAACTCCCTGAAGAACACCTTCAACGCCATAGGCAGCGGTCTCTCCAGCGCCACCGCTTAAGCAGGAGACGGCTTATGTGAGCATTCGATGCGGGCGCTCACATAAGCTGCTTCCGATTCGATTGGGCCTGCCATCCAATTGACACAACGATCATGTATTGCGAGTCCATTTGGGAAGGCCGCTCTCGCAGTAATCCAACAGAGAACCGGGCAAAGAGGGGGAAAACAGATGAAGAACATGAACATGAAGCAGTTACTGATGAAGCTGGTTGCAGAGGATTCCGGTCAGGACCTGATCGAGTACGCGTTGGTAGCGGCCCTGGTCGGACTTGGATCCGTGGCCGCGATCAGCGGTCTTACCAATTCTCTACAGAACACCTTTAACGCCATAGGCAGCGGTCTCTCCAGCGCCACCGCCTAAGCACGACAACGCAAAGGGGAATGCGCCAGGAAAGCCGGAATCGAAGGAATGCACGGTACCGACGGCCCTTGGCGCATGACCATAACGAATTTTGCAATTGCATATTGAACTGATACGGACTTATTCAGGGACGACTTATTCAGGAACGCATGATGACGCCTTTTCAATCAGAACTGACATACCCGGCAACCGCCAGCGCTTGCGCCATCGTAGGCTCCGTCTTCGATGTGAAGAGCCGGCGGGTACCCAATTTTGTCACGTTCCCGGCATTCCTGATTGGACTATTTATTCATCTGCTATTGGGCGGATGGCGGCAGATGCTGAGCGCCCTGGTCGCGGGAGTGATCTGCGGGCTGGTGTTTCTGGTGTTCTATCTGGCAGGCGGCATGGGGGCCGGGGACGTGAAGCTGATTATGGCGGTGGGATGTATCGCGGGCATGCCGCACATTGCAGCCATTCTGGCGCTGACGGCGATCTGCGGAGGAGTGATGGCGGTTTGCCTGGCGCTGTACCGGGGGAAGCTGCAAGAGACTTTATTGAATGTTGGCGAGCTGTTTGCGCACCACCGGAGCAAGGGGTTGCAACCTCATCCAGACCTCAACATCTCGAATGCGCAGACCCTGCGGCTGCCCTATGCGTTGGCGATCGCCGGCGGGTGCATATTAACGCTGTATTTTCAGGTTACATAAGAGGGATGCAGTGAAATGAACCGACGATTCATCCCCGCAATCATCATCGCGCTACTGGTTTCGGGCGTGTTTACGCTCTGGCTCAGTACGAAGGTCTCGAAGAAAAGCGGCGGACCTGCGCCCCCGCCGGTGAAGAGCCAGTATGTAGCGGCGGCGGCGAACCTGGAGGCGGACCAGGTGATACGCGCGGAGAACCTGCGTTTGATCGACTGGCCGGCATCGATACCGCTGAATGGCGCATTCACCGCGCCAGGGGCCCTGATTGGTCGCATCGTACTGTATCCGCTGTCGGAAGGGGAACCGATACTGGAGCGGCAGTTGTCCAGTCCCGGCGCCGGCATCGGCATCACGGCGAAGATCCCGAACGGGATGCGGCTGATCGCACTGCACACGGACGAGATTGTAGGGGTGGCGGGCTTTCTGCTTCCCGGCACGCACGTCGACGTTCTGGTGACGATGCACACGTCCGGCTCACCCGACCCAATCACGTTCACGATCCTACAGGACGCGGAGGTGCTATCGGCTGGACAGAAGACCGAGCCCGATCCCGAAGGCAAAGCGACCATTTCGACGGTGGTGACACTGCTAGTAAAGCCGGAAGACGCGGAACGCGTGGTGCTGGCAAGTAACCAGGGCACGGTGCATTTTGTGCTGAGAAACGGGGTGGACCGCGAGGAGTTCAAGGGGCCACCGGCGCTGCTGGCGCAACTGTCTGGAATTGCTCCCCCGCCGGTGAAGGAAGCGCCCAAGCCGGAACTTCTGGTGGTGAAGACGTATTCGGTTGAGACGATTCTGGGCAAATCACAGAGGATGGACGATTTCCAGTGAGACAGCCAATGTTCAAGGACAAAAAAAATCCGGCATTCTGGATTACGCGAGCAGGAGTTGCGGCGGCGGTTGCACTGTCGACGGCGGCGCTGTCGGCGGTGTGCGGCGCGCAATCGGCGACGGTCTCCGAGGTGGCTGGCGTCTCCAACATCGCGGCGTCGCCGATACCGGGCGCGTCGGGCAGCATCAGCCGGGTGACGTCCGGGGCCGAGATGCTTCATGTGACGGTGGGGCACTCCCTGTTTCTGAATACAAGGAGCCGGCTGCGCCGGGTGTATGTTTCCGATCCCAGCATACTGAACTCGGTGACGCTGAGTCCGAACCAGATTGTAGTGACGGCGATGACCTCCGGGACCAGTTCGCTGGTGATTCTGGACGAGATTGGTCAGGCGCAGTCCTATGTTGTCTCCTCCGACCTGGATATTGCGGGGCTGCGCACGGCCATGTTGCAGGCGATGCACGGCGACACAGTGAACATCGAGGGAAACGGGGACCGCGTAATCCTGAGCGGCAGGGTGGGCAGCGACGCGCAATCCGATGCCGCGTACAAACTGGCCGGGCTGTATTCAAAAGAAGTGGCGAATGCGCTGACGGTAACGCCCGATCATCCGAAACAGGTGCGGCTGAAGGTGCGGATCCTGGAAGTGGACCGCAGCAAGGCCAATCAATATGGCATCAATCTATTCAACCCTGGGGGTAACACCAGCTATCTTGCGACCTCAACCTCATCGCTCTACCCCTCGGCCGCGACGTATACGCCGTCTACCACCGGTATCGGGACGCTAACGAACTCGAATCCGCTGAGTTTGATGCTGTACAGCGCAAAATTGAATCTGGGCACGACGATCCAAGACCTGGAAAACAAACAGGTCCTGCAGATCCTGGCCGAACCCACCATAATGGCAATCAGCGGCGTGAAGGCGGATTTTCTCTCCGGCGGCGAGTTCCCATTTCCCATGGTTCAGCCCGGCTCGAATGGCTCCGCCCCTGTAGTCACGATCTCATTCCGTGAGTATGGCGTGAAAGTGGAATTCACGCCCACGGTGAACGCCGACGGAACGATTCGACTGAAAGTGGCCCCGGAAGTCAGTTCTCTGGACTATACCAACTCGGTTACGATCAGCGGATTTACGGTTCCCGCACTGGCCACTCGCAGGGCCGAGACCGAGATCGAGCTGCGCAGCGACCAGAGCTTTGCAATCTCCGGGCTGCTGGACCAGCGGACCACGGACATCATGAGCAAGATGCCGGGCGCAGCCAACATTCCAATTCTGGGAGCACTCTTCAAATCGAAGAACGTCAGCCACTCAACCACTGAGTTGGTGGTCATCGTGACTCCAACACTGGTTGACCCGCTGACCGAGACGGCCGAACCCGTCCAGCCGGACCTGCCGATTCCGATCCTGAGGGTGGGCAAGTTCGACAAGTCGCTGGGGAAGGACCTGAATCCACATCCAGCGGCCCCGCCGATCAATCCGGATCAGTCCCCTGTGAGCTACCCGGCCCCGGCAGCTCCTCCATCGCCGGCACCAGCAGCAACACCATCGCCCGCTGCGGTAGCGGCGCCGGTGGCCGATACGGCCCAGAATGCCACGCCAAGGCAGGGCTCGCAGGAACCAGCGGCGTCGCCTGCCGCCAAACCGGCGAATGGCAGTGCAGGGAGCACGGCATCGAAGGGCGCTAGCGGGCAACCTGCCACGCGTGCGAGTGGCGTCGGCGTTGCAGGCGCTGCAACCTCCGGCATTGCCGCAGCGCCGGTGGTCGCCTCCACCGAGATGCCTCGGAGATATGTCTTCGACAACCCCGCAGCAATACCGTCAACCAGCGGGAAGCCGGCTGCGGCGCCGGATGCAGTGTCGCGGTCGATGGTGCAGGTGATGACGCTGTCAAACACGGACGACGCTGAATCCATGGCTGCCGCACTGAAGCGCCACGGATATAACGTGGCAGTCAATCACGATCCCCAGGACTCACTTCTGCACCTGGAAGTGGGGCCCTTCACAAGCAGGAGCGATGCCGAAGCAATGCGTCAACGGCTCCTGAGCGACGGCTACAATGCGACAGTGCGATAGGTTGCAACGGCAGCAGAACGCGGCACTTTGCAGCGCAAACAGAAGTAGCGAACGGCAGTGAGGAACCAGGCAGTGACACCAGTTCAATACAATTCCGGGCTACTGAGCGTAGCGCTGATCAGCGTCAGCCTCGACACGCAACTGGCCGATGAGATCGCCGAATCCGTGTTGAAGATGTCGTGGGCCGTGCATCGCGCGGATTGCGAGGGGTACATCTCGGCGGTGAAGCGCCCACCGTTTTCGCAGCAAGTGAAGTCTTCGCCTGTCTGCATCGCGGTGATCGACTTCGACAAGGACGTCGAACAGGCGGTCGCGTCGGCGACGTATATACAGGAAATATTCACAGGCAAGGCGGCGATCGTGGCCCTGTCGGAAAGCCGGGACCCGGATCTTCTGTTGCGCGCGATGCGCGCCGGGTGCGGCGAATTCATTAGCGGGGAATTCGACGAAGCTACATTTTCCGAGATGCTGGTGCGACTGTATCAGCAGTGGTCCGCGAAGTCCGCGCGGAACACCGTGCAGGGGGATGTTGTGACATTTTTCGGGGCCAAGGGCGGAGTGGGGACGACTACGCTGGCGGTGCATCTGGCGATGTATCTGGTGCTGTGCCATCAGAAGAAGACGTTATTGATCGATAACCATCCTCAGTTGGGCCACACTTGCATCTATCTAGGCATCGATGGCAGCCGGTACCATTTCAATGAGCTGGTTCGGAACCTGAGCCGGCTGGACAGCGACCTGTTGCGCGGCTACATCGCGACCCATTCCAGCGGCCTCGATGTGCTGGCATCGCCCGACGTATGCGGCGGCCAGAAGACACTGGACCCCAGCTCGATCGCGCAAACGCTCGACTTTCTGCGCGGGGAATACGACTACGTCATTGTGGACGGCCCGTCATTGCTGGACGAAACAAATCTGGCGGTGATCGACGCCTCCAATCATCTTTACCTGGTGGCCACGCCTGAGATCGCATCGATCCGCGACCTGTCTCGATATGTGGACAGCCTGTCGCAGGGCGAGCACGACATCGATAAGGTGAAGGTGGTGATCAACCGGTTCTCCGCGCAGCACGCTCTGACGGTGGAGCAGATCGAGAAGGCGATCCGTCTGCCGGTCACCATCAAGCTGCCCAACGGTTACGCGGAGGTGACGCGGTCGGCGATTCTGGGCGAGCCGATCGACCCGAAGCAGAAGTCAGACTTTTCGGGGCAGATCGTGAAGTGGGCCAGTAGCCTGGTGGGCAGCGACATGCCGGTGGAAGAAGTCGCGCCCAAGAAGTCCAAGTTCTCACTTTGGAAGTGATTGTCAACCAGCGTTTCTCGTAGAACCAGGGTGTAGCCGATATGGCCGATGCAAATGCAGTTTCGTCGAGTTCGAGCCAATCCAATGAGCGCACAGGGCGCATTGTGCGAACGGTGGGCGACAGCGTACAGCAGCAGATCAAGACGTCGGTCCACAAGGAACTGATCAAGCGAGTCGACCTGGACAAACTGGCCGGGATGCAGGAGACGCTGGCCGCGCAGCAACAGTTGTTCCTGGTGATCCAGCAGATCATCGGCGAGCAGGGCGTACCGCTCAGCGCCAGCGAGCGGGACCACCTGGCGCAGGAGGTGGTGGACGAAGTATTCGGGCTGGGGCCGCTGGAACCGCTTCTGAAGGACGACAGCATCAGCGATATTCTGGTGAACACCTATAACTCGATCTACGTCGAGCGACGCGGTGTATTGGAGAAGACGGCGCTTACATTCCAGGACAACCGTCATCTGATGCATATCATCGACAAGATTGTGTCCGCGGTGGGGCGCCGGGTGGACGAATCGTCCCCCATGGTGGATGCGCGCCTGCCCGACGGGTCCCGCGTGAATGCAATCATCCCTCCGCTGGCCGTGGACGGGCCGATCCTGTCCATCCGGCGTTTTGGCAAGCACCCCCTGGAAGCGGAGGACCTGTTGCGCAACCAGATGTTGACTCCGCCCATGCTGGAGCTGCTGCGCGGCGCGGTGAAGTCCAGAATGAATATCGTAGTCTCTGGAGGGACGGGCTCTGGCAAGACGACGCTGCTGAATGTTCTCTCCGGCTTCATCTCTGAGCGGGAACGGATTGTGACCATCGAAGACTCGGCGGAATTGCAGATGAAGCAGGAACATGTGGTGCGGCTGGAGACCAAGCCACCCAACGTGGAGGGGAAGGGCGGCGTGAAGCAGAGAGAGCTTGTGATCAACGCGTTGCGCATGCGTCCCGACCGGGTGGTGATCGGCGAGGTGCGCGGCGCCGAGGCGCTGGACATGCTGCAGGCCATGAATACCGGCCACGACGGATCGCTCACAACGATCCACGCAAACACGCCACGGGACGCTCTGGCCCGTCTTGAGACGATGGCCATGATGAGCGAAGTTCGACTGGCGGAGAAGGCGGTGCGGTCGCAGATCGCCTCGGCGGTGCACCTGATCGTGCAGGCGTCGCGCATGAGCGACGGCACGCGGCGGATCACGCATATTACGGAGCTGACGGGAGCGTTCTCCGACGTGATCAGCATGCAGGACATCTTTCTCTTCGAGAAAAAAGGGATTGGACCGAACGGAAAGGTCAAGGGGCGGTTTATCTCGACGGGAATCGTTCCCAAGTGTGTTGAAAAGATGGTTGCAGCCGGAATTCCAGCGCCCACAGGCATGAACGATCATTTAGTTGAAATCTAGGTTGGGAGTGCCGTTGAACTATAGAGAGGAAGGAGGCCAATGATTCTATTTATCGCATTTGTTGTGATGTTGACGATCAGTTTTACAGTCATGGTCGTCCTTTCGGGCTCTTCGCAGAGCGAGAAAGTGGCCGAGAAGCGGCTTGCCACCATCACAGCGCCGAAAGATGGAGCAAGTGCAAACCCGGTGCAGATGGAACAGATTCTGAAGGTGAATCCGGAGAACAAGTTCGGCTGGCTGGATGACATTCTGGAAAAATACCCGATTGCGCGCAAACTGGAAGGCAGGATCGTTCAATCGGACAGCAAGATGTCCGTAGGCACGCTTCTGGTGACGAGCTTGGGCATGGCCGTCGTGGGGTTTATCGTTGCCTGCCTGATTTTTTCCATGTTTGCCATTCAGGTTCTTGTGGCATTTGTGGTTGGCTATATTCCGTTTGCGGTGATCTCGATCAAGCGCTCGCGCAGGATGGCTGCGTTCAATGCGGGGCTACCGGATGCGATCGACATGATGGGGCGCGCGCTGCGCGCGGGACACTCGATGGTGGCATCCATCAACACGGTCGCCGAGCAAAGCGCGGAACCGGTAAAGACGGAGTTTCGCGAGGTCTTCAAGCAGCAGAACTTCGGAATGCCATTGCGTGATGCATTGAACCAGATGCTGGACCACGTGCCCTCGCAAGATCTGAAGGTGCTGGTCACCGGCATCCTGGTGCAGAAGGAGACGGGCGGAAACCTGGCGGAAATCCTGGACCGCACGGCATCCGTGATCCGCGAGCGGCTGCGCATCCAGGGCGAGATCCGAACGCATACCGCGCAGGGGCGGCTGACGGGATGGATCCTGTGTTCGCTTCCGATTGTGATGCTGTTCATGATTAATTTCATCAATCCGGGCTACTCGAACATTCTGATCGACACACCCATCGGTCATAAGCTGATTTATCTGGGAGCGGGCCTACTGTTCACCGGAGCCATGGCGATTCGGCAGATCATCAACGGGATTGAGGTATAGGGACAATGAATGTCATCCTCTATGTGCTGCTGTCGCTGATCACGTTTTGCGTGGTTGCGCTACTTCTGACTCCGAACCTGTTCCGTCCGTCGCCCGAGGCGCAGCGCATCCTGGACGTAGTGACGAGCACGCGGGAGGACCGGCGCACGATCGGCGACAAAGAGCGGATCCAGGACAAACTGGTCGGCATCGCGACCCAATTGCGTGTTCGCGTGGGGCTGGCCGAAGACCCAAAGCTGAAGGAAAGGCTGGTTGCGGCCGGCATCCACTCCAGCGCCAGTGTCGACATATTTTTTGCGGCCCAGTTTCTCGTGCCTCTGGCTGGAGCGGTACTGGGCAGTCTTCTGCACTCTGCCTCGCTCTTTTGGGTTGTGGCGCTGGGAGCCATCGGGTATCTGGTGCCGGACATGTGGCTGAAGCGGAAGACGTCCAGCAGGAGAAACCGCATCCGCAAGAGCCTTCCGGATGCGCTGGACCTGATGGTGATCTGCGTCGATGCGGGGCTTGGACTGGACCAGGCACTGCTTCGCATCGGCGAGGAGCTAGGCGCGAGCCATCCGGACATCGCCGAGGAGTTTGTTCAGGTGAACCTGGAACAGCGAGCCGGCCGGCCGAGGCTGGAAGCCTGGAAGAACCTGGCCGACCGGTCGGAGATCGAGGAGTTTACTTCCTTTGTGAGCATGCTTACGCAGACGGACCGGTTCGGTACGCCGATCATCCGTGCGTTGAGCCGCTTCTCCGAAGACATACGATCGAAGCGGAGGCAGCGGGCGGAAGAGGCCGCGGCCAAGACCAAGATCAAGATCATATTTCCGCTGGTGTTGTGTATCTTCCCCTGCATCTTTATCGTGCTGCTGGCCCCGGCCCTGTTGAGCATCTCGAGCGGACTGGGCGCGGGCGGAGGGATTGGCCAATAACCCAGAATGAATTCCCATTTTTTTTCGTCATGAACTGATGGAGGAGCTGGTTTTTATGGAAGCGAAGACCTGCGTTGGAGGGGCGGTCCGCATAGGGCAACAAGGTTCCGGGGAGCGGGTTTGAGACGATGCCTCCCGGCGTAGCCAGAGTAGTAAACACGATTGTGGTTGATTGGAAGCATGGTAAGTCGTAAAGTTTTCTAGGAACGGCGGGTTTGTTCTGTCGGGATACAGCATGCTCGAATCGAGACATTGCGGTGCGCCTGGGATGCGAAGTTTTACGGAAAGGAGGATATATGCCGGATACATCATCGATTATCGTTCGAGTTGTGGCTGGAGTGCTGGCACTCGTCGTATTGGGAATCATTATCTACCGCAGGAAGCAGAAGGCTAAGTAATAAAGCAGAGGCGGGGCTGTCCGATTCCAATGCTCAGAGTGAGCAATACAACTCGGGGCTGCATCGTGGGCGATAGGGTCGAGTTGGCCGACACATCCATGAAGCGGATGCGTGGCCTTCTCGGAAGACGCGGCTTGGACGCTGGAGGGGGGTTGTGGATCAAACCCTCTTCCGGTGTTCATACTTTTTTCATGGCGTTCACAATCGATGTGGTGGGTTTGGACAGCGATCTACGGGTGATCAAGCTGTGGCGCAGTCTGGTACCGTGGCGGGTGACTTCGGTGAGCTTCAAGCTGAGGAGCGTGCTGGAGTTGCCGAGCGGAGTGATCTCGCATTCGCAGATGCAAGTGGGCGATCAACTGCAAATTTCTTCCTCCTCGGAACCAGTCTGAAAACCATGAGTCCCGGCCTCTCGGCGGCTTCATGAATAATTCGAGCCAGCGCTTGAATAATGCAGGCTGGCGCGTGCCAGATATGCCTTGCGGAAGATGGGTTTTCTTCAACGGATTATTTGACACTCTCAATCTCCCGAGGATATTTTTATCCAGAATCCTGCGCGGGGAGAGCGCCAGAATCCTGATGAAACCGATCGTTGGCTTGTTCGCGGCTATTTGTCTTTTTGCCCCTCTGCCGCAGATTCAAGCGCAGACTTATACCTATCCGCAACTGGTTGAGCGAATGACGAACATGCAGGGGTTGGCCAAGCTGCCGCCGGTTGGAGAGAAGACGTCGTTGGCCTCCAGTTATGACCGGAGGAGTCAATATGATGCTGAAAATGACAAATATCTCAACTGGGATGCCAACGGGGACGGCTTGGGCTTCATTCGCCCTGAGGGAAACAGCTTCGTTCTGGCCGAAATCGAGGGCGCGGGAGTCATCTCGCGCATCTGGTCTGCCACTCCGGGCGCGGGCCATGTGAAGATCTACCTTGACGGCTCAACGACTCCAGCCGTGGATCTTTCCTTCACCGACTACTTCAGTGGCAATGTCGCGCCCTTCAACCGCCCCAACCTGGTCTATACCCTGCGCCCACAAGTGCCCGGCTACGACAACTACACGCCGATCTCTTTTGCGAAGTCCTGCAAAATAGTGGCGGACAAAGACTGGGGGAACTACTACCAATTTACATACACGCAGTTTCCTGCCGGGACCGTTGTTCCCACCTTCAAGATGAATCTCTCGCCGGAAGACTCGGCTGCGCTGGACCGGGCCGATCGGATTCTCGGGAACCTGGCGCAAAGCCCCGCTCCGGAACCAAAGGCAAAGACGATCAAGGTTGACGTCGAAGCGCAGGTTGGCAAGGAAACGACTGTACTCGATCTCGATGGGGCCTCCGCAATTACCGCGTTGAAGGTGAAGCTCGATCTGCCCAAGGACCCTGAAGCGCAGCGGATGCTTCTCAGCCAGTTGACGGTCAGCATCACTTGGGACGGCGATAAGGAACCGTCCGTCTGGTCCCCATTGGGCGACTTCTTCGGCTACGTCGGCGGAGCGATCCCCTATCAGTCCCTGCCTCTCGGCTTCCTGGAGGATGGCACCTTCTACAGCTACTGGTACATGCCCTTCGGGAAGAAAGCTCATATCAGCGTAGGCAATGACGGGCCAAACCCCGTGGCCATGGCCTGGCAGGTCACACAGGCCCCTCTCACGCAGCCGATCGCGGGCCTGGCGCGCTTCCATGCCAAGTGGCATCGCGATGCGTTTCTTCCCACCCGCGCGGACCGCCAGATCGATTGGACGCTCCTTCAGACGAAGGGGCGGGGCCGTTATGTCGGGACCCATCTCCACATCTGGAACCCAATTGGCGGATGGTGGGGCGAGGGGGACGACAAGTTCTTTATCGACGGGGAAAAGTTCCCCTCCTCGTTCGGCACCGGGTCGGAGGATTACTTCGGCTATGCGTGGAGTTCTCCAAAACTGTTTTCGCGGCCCTATCACAATCAGATTCTCAACGAAGACAACGCGGGCCACGGGGACGATAACCGCTGGCACATTCCTGATTCGGTGCCCTTCCAGACCTCGTTTGAAGGCAACATCGAGAAATATTACCCTAACAAATGGGGCACTCTCTATGCGGCGGAAGCCTACTGGTATCTCGACGCAAAGGGGACCGATCCTTACCGGTCCGTGCCTGTCGCCGACCGCGCCGGCTATTGGGTCAACCCAATACAGCGCGAGCCTGGCGTCATCGAAGGGGAGTGGATGCATATCCTAGGTACACCTGTCTCTGGTCCGAACCGCCGGACAATGCTTGATTACGGTACAGGCTGGAGCGGCGCGCGCGACCTCTTCTGGAAAGGAAAGCCCGGTGAGGTTCTCGAATTGACAGTGCCGGTCGCTCAGGCCGGAAAATACCATGTGGTTCTGCGCTACACCGCGGCTCCGGACAACGGCATTGTGCAGACTTACCTGGACGGCCAGCCTCTCGGCCAGCCGCAGGACTTCTATGCCGCGAAGATCGCACCGGCAGCACCCATCGATCTCGGTTTGCGGGACCTGTCGCACGGCGATCATACGTTGAAGATTGAGATCACCGGAAAGAACCCAGCCGCAGAGAACACGTTCTTCGGCCTGGATTACATAAAGCTGATTCCGTTGCAGTGAACTCCCCGGCAGCAATACGGATTCGTTTAGGGAAGGTTTGCACAAGTGTTAGATATTCCCTCGGCGGCTTCACAGGCTGCGGAAAAACTCGGTATTTTGGGTGTGTTGAGTTTTGCGAGGGGATTTTTTCGTCGATTGGGGCTCTTTTCTCCTGAGATTCTGTTGTTTTGCGGCCTCTGGAGGCCGTTTGAT
>Ga0224554_1000271_pt1 | contig 46405 bp, 35 predicted proteins | sample 714S22024metaG_FD_180666 | JGI IMG/M metagenome (GOLD analysis project Ga0224554, IMG submission 180666) | Peat soil microbial communities from Stordalen Mire, Sweden - 717 S2 20-24 | ecosystem: Environmental > Terrestrial > Soil > Wetlands > Peat | place: Sweden: Norrbotten County, Stordalen... | reverse complement strand
GCCCGAAGCTCAAGACGATGCGGCGTGACGAGTTCACGCTGGAGGAGTATCGCAAACTCCACACGGTCGGGCGCAAGTGGATTGGCGAGACGGACAAGCCTTCGAGCATCTGGTATCGCACCGTTACGCGCGCCATCGCCCGACTTGAAGCTGGCCAACCGTGAACTCGGGACCGTGGAGGGCATCGGCCAGGATGGACGGATGAGTTTGAAGATGGATGGAGGCCGCCCAGAAGACCGTGTAGTCGAGCTTTATCCGGCGACGCATCCGCGCCTCGATCATGGCTACGCGGTCACAAGTCATTCCAGCCAGGGACAGATCGCCGACCGTGTGCTGATGCGGCCATCGCTGCGATCATTTATCGTTAACAGTATGAACAGCAGGAACCGACATCGCGTATTGGCCCAGATTCACCTTCGGAAGAAGGGGCGCCGCACCCCGGCTCCTCGTGCCCAAGGGACCTGTAGCAGCCAAATTGACTGAAATTGCACATTGCCCTGCACAGTTCCTACACGGCAAGAATCTATGGAGTTACGCTCAATTGAATCAGTACTTTCCAAAATCATTCTCACTCGCTCAGGATGACAGCATTGTTGGAGGTGAGATGGCGCTCTCCTGCTATTCGTTGATGGCGGAGATTTCATGGAGCCAGTGGGGGGCTTTTAGTAACTCGCGGGGACGGGAGCCGTCGGCGGGGCCGACCAGGCCGTCGCGCTCCATGAGGTCAATCAAGTGGGCGGCGCGGCCGTAACCGATTCTCAGGCGGCGCTGGAGGAGCGAGGTGGATGCTTTGCCGAATTCGAAGACCAGACGGACGGCGTCGTCGAACATGGGGTCGTTTTCGTCGGGGTCGGGGTTGGAGCCGTCGACCGCCGGGCGTTCTTCCTTGGGCGACTGGAGGAAGTCCTGAACGTATTCGGCTTCGCCCTGCGCTTTCCAGAAACCGACGACGGCGGCGGTCTCCTTCTCGCTGACGAAAGGGGCGTGGAGGCGGACGAGACGGCTGGTTCCGGGAGGGAGGAAGAGCATGTCGCCGCGGCCGAGGAGGGCTTCGGCGCCATTGGTGTCGAGGATGGTGCGGGAGTCGACCTTGGTGGCGAGGCGGAAGCTGATGCGGGTGGGGATGTTGGCCTTGATGAGGCCGGTGATGACGTCGACCGAGGGGCGCTGGGTGGCGAGGATGAGATGAATGCCGACGGCGCGGGCCATCTGGGCGAGACGGGTGATGGATTCCTCGACGTTGGCGCGGTCGAGCATCATGAGGTCGGCGAGCTCGTCGATGATGATGACGATGAAGGGGAGCGGCTCATTGTCTTCTTCGGCGTCGTCGAAGAGGGAGGGCATGGCGCCTTCAAAGAGCTTGTTGTACTGGTCGATGTTGCGGACGCTGCGGCTGGCGAGGAGCTTGAGGCGGCGCTCCATTTCGCGGACGGCGTTGCGGAGGGCGTTGGCGGCGAGCTTGGGCTCAGTGACGATGGGGGTGAGGAGATGGGGAATGCCTTCGTACATGCCCAGCTCGACGCGCTTGGGGTCGACGAGGATGAGGCGGACCTGCGAGGGGGTGGTGCGGAAGAGCAGGCTCATGATCATGGCGTTGATGGCCACGGATTTGCCGGAACCGGTGGAGCCGGCGATGAGGACGTGAGGCATGGCGGCGAGGTCGGCGGTGACGATGCGGCCGTTGATGTCCTTGCCCATGGAGAGGGTGAGGCGGGCCCTGGAGCGGGCGAAGGTTTCCGATTCGAGGACGTCGCGGAGGTGGATGGTTTCGCGGTCGTGGTTGGGGACCTGGATGCCGACGGTGGATTTGCCGGGCATGCGCTCGATGAGGATGGACTCGGCGCGCATGGCGAGACAGAGGTCGTCGGCGAGGGAGGTGACGCGGGAGTATTTGACGCCGGCTTCGGGCTTGAACTCGTAGGTGGTGACCATGGGGCCGGTGTTGATTTGGACGACCTGGCCGCGGACGTCGAACTCGGCGCATTTTTCGACCAGGACACGGGCCTCCTCGCGGAGGTCGTCTTCGCGGACGGTCTGGGGGGCGTCGCCGTTGTTGAGCAGGGTGCTGGGGGGGAGCTTGAAGCCGCTGACGTTTTTGGGGGCGACGGTGGCGGTGCGGACCTGGGCATCGGCGCGGCCGTGGATGGCGATGGGTTCGGGGGTGCGGGCGGCGGTGGGCTGGGGCGGCATTTCCTGTGGGTCCCGTTTGTCGGCTCTTGTGGTCTCCCAGGTCTCAAAAGCGAGACCCTTCGACAGGCTCAGGGCAGGCTCTGGGGCACCCGGCGAGCTCAGGGCAGGCTCTCCACCCCACGGACTAAGACCCGTCCGTGGGGACCCCGGTTCTGGGGCACCCGGCCTTTGTGGGACGGGAGCCGGGACGGGGTTGGCCGGGAATGGCGCGGGCGCTGCGGGAGAGCGCTCCCAGAGACTGGGTTTGCGGGCGGGCGCCGCGATGGGGATTGGTCCTTCTTTCGCGGAGGGCATGGGGGCGCGCTGGAAGGCTGGGATCTCGTCCAGGGGGTAGAGGCTCTGGTCCTGCGCGCGGTTGCGGCGGCGAAAGAGGGCGGCGAAGCGGCTGGGGCGCGTGGCCGGGACGGATTCGGCCTGGCCGGGTTCGGACTCCGGGGAGCGCCGGGCCTGGCGTTCGGCTTTGCGCTCGGCGCGGACTTCGCGCCAGTTGCGGAAGCGGTCGCGCCAGGAGAGGGCGAGGAGCCAGCGGTCTTTGACGCTCTCTTTGAGGGCCCAGAAGCTGATGGCGGAGGCAAAGTAGAGACCGGTGGCGGCGAGGACGACAGTGACCAGCCAGGCACCCTGGATGTTGATGTAGCTGACGAGCAGAGCGGAGATGAGCCGGCCCATTACACCCTCGACGGGGAGGACATGGAGCCAGCGCCAGTGCCATGGCAGGAGCCCAAAGACAGCAGGGAGAAAGACGAGGGCCAAGAGGGTGCCGACCCAGCGCAGCAGGGACGAGCCGCCGGAGCGGGAATGCATCCAGGTCCAGCCGATTCCGGCCAGCCAGACGGGGAGGAAGAAGGCGGTGACGCCGAGAGATTGCAGCAGCAGGTCGCTGAGCCAGGCGCCGCAGAGGCCGGTCCAGTTGCGGACGGCGTGGGGTAGGGCGGCGTCAGTGGCGGTGTTGAGCGAGGGGTCAGTGGCGCGCCAGGTGGCCAGCGCAAGAAGAAGGATGAGCGCGGCGAGCAGCAGCATGAGCCCGAGAAACACGTTCAGGGGGCGGCTTCGCGTGGGGATGAGGACGATGGAAATGGGCTTCATGGCGTGGGCGCTCCCGCTCGATGGTGCTCCGGAACCTGCCGCGAGCGAGCCGATGGAGCGGGCAAACAATCCCAGAGCAGCCTTTATTATCCGTGGACGGGAGGGGGATTCCGGGCAAAAAGGGCCGGGGGGAACCATGGTGTGGACCCCCAGGGCAGGAGTTGGATTTTCCGGATAGGTCAGGTGGCGATGAATCTGGCTCCCCAGATGAGCAGGGCGACGCCGAGGAGGATGCGGTAGAGGGCGAAGAGGGCGAAGCCGTGCTTGCGGACCCACTGGAGGAACCACTCGACTACGCCGAGAGCGACGATGAAGGAGACCACGATGCCCATGAGGAGGACGATCCAGCGTTCCGGACTCATGACTACATGGGGGGCGGCGGTTCCGGCGGCGAGGGCGGCTTGGGAGGGGTGAATCTCCTTGATGAGGTCCCAGCCGGTGGCGGCGATCATGGTGGGAATGGAGAGCAGGAAACTGAAGGCAAGGGCGGTGGGACGGTCGAGGCCGACCAACTGACCGGCGGCGATGGTGGACATGGAGCGGGAGGTTCCGGGAAAGACGGCGGAAAGGGTCTGACAGAGGCCGATCCAGATGGCGTGGGGGAGGGACATCTGCTCGATATCGGTGGTGCCTGGATCCTGGCGAGCGGCCCAGGCATCGATGATCCACATGACGATGCCGCCGATGAGGAGTGCCAGGGCCATGGAGGTCAGGCTGCCCAGATTCTTTTCGCTCCATTTGTGGAGGAGCAGGGCGGGCGCGGAGGTGCAGGCAAAGGCGATGAAGGTGAGGGAGAGGGGGTGGTTGAGGAGGGTGCGGTCGCCGTTTTCGCCCCTGGGAAAGGTGCGGATGTATTCGACAATGCGGCTGAGGAAGAGGAGGGCGAGGGCGAGGATGGCGCCCACCTGGATGACGATGGTGTACATCTTCCAGTAGGCGTCATCGAGGGGGATGTGCATGAGAGCTTCAGAGATGCGCAGATGCGCCGTCGAGCTGACCGGGAGAAACTCGGTCAAGCCTTCCACAATGCCCAAAAGGACGGACTGAAGATAGGGGTTCAAAAAGCCTCCGTGGCGCCATTGGCGCGGCGCCTCAAATCAGGAGGAGGCCGCGGCAAAGGTCGAAAAACTGGGATGAAATCTAACTACGCGATGCTCGCGCAGGTTTCAGTCCATTTTCTCACCATGACCACAATATGGCTCGAACCGGTCTCATAAACCATTCGCCTCGGCATGCGGAGAGCATGAGCCCCGCCTTGTTGGCGGGTCTCACAGCCGACGATGGAAGCGCCTAGGCATTTATGAGACCGGTTGTCGTCTCCGGGCTGTCAACAGGCCGCAGAACGCGCCTGAGAGTGGGCTTCGACGCTTCGCGTACGGAATGGGACTGCGAGCGGTTCAGCGACCTTCGGTGAAATCTCAGTCATCCAGCGGCACACCTCATCGGCAATCTGGAGTTTGAAGGCACGTTTTTTGAGAGTTCTGGATTTGTGACCGTTTCGGATCAGATCCAGAGGCTTCTCGATGACCGGAAGCGGGCTGGAGAAGAAGTCGGCCGTGGTGCGCGAGGCTCCCAACTCAATAAAGAAATCGTCATACGCCTCTATGAACAGAGCCGAAGAGCGCTCGTTGTAGGAGTACTGGCTCTTGGCGCAAATCCCCGCCATCTCCCGGATACCCCAGGCAGTCGCAATTCCCTGGAGCGCCGCGACGAGCAGTGCCGGAGGAGCTATCTCATGCAGGGCTTTGGTGGCGGAGCGAACCTGTTCATAGCACCCCTTCATGCCTTGAAGGCGCAGAATAAAGACAACATCTTTTTCTTTCGATCCCAAAATCCATCCGGGCACGATGGTGAATTGTAGATCGTAAATCTGAACGCCGTTTACCAGCAACTGGAGACGCATTTCACCTTCAAAGAGGGCATTTTTCGGAGGGAAGCCCAAAGTTACGGCGTAAGCGCTGCCGGCCTCCCGCGTTTCGAACAGGGTGATTTCGCGTTGATGCTGCTGGCGAAGGAAACGCACGGGTAGCCTGGCCTCGAGGAATTTGTAGTGGTGAACGAAACAGGAGGCGCGTTCGTTCGAGGGAAGCCCGTCGATCAGATATTTCGTGGAGAGATATTTGAAAGGAAAAACCGGATCACGAAGCACAAGCTCGTTGAATACAGGGAGCGACAAGATCCTGAATATTTCAAGTTGCTGGTGAAGGTTGCTTGTGATCGACCATAGGATGCGGCCCAATCGCGACGGTGACGACCAATAATACCTTTGGCTCGCCATCTGAATGAATGAAGAGATAAACAATCCGACACGCTCCCGCGAACAAAATTTGACTCGATCCTGGGATCGAACATCACGTGGGTGTGCTTCTCCAGCCTTACGGAATGGCCCCCCTCGAGAGTATCGCGCTGTCAAAATTGAGAATCTGTATAATTCTGCTCAAGTTTCAAGAATGACCCGAGCGGTTTGAGCTCATCGAATTAGTTTGCCTCGATTCATTTACCTTGCCGCATTGGAACGCCTCCCGCGCACATGGGTTTCGCAGTACATGTTGCGCGTTTCATCGATCCAAGAGATATCGGACTTTCAAGAGCGATTCAGCGGCGATATCGGCTCGCAGCCGCCCTTCGCCCCAGAAGCAAACTCGAAACCGCCTTCCACAAAGCCGACCACTCCATCCAAAACATCATCCAATTGCTCGAAGCTGCCTGAATTTGTTGAAGTATTTCTATTTACGAATGAAACGGTAAGAATCTGAATAAAGCATACCTCAGGGGATAAGTGGATGGGTTATTGATCCGGCCCAAAACAGTAGAACCGAAGAAAGGAAAAGCAACCGCAGGTCCTTCGACTCCGCTGCGCTGCGCTCAGGATGACAGTTTTGTGGTGGTTTCATCCTTTGGGGCCGGATCAATAATACCCATGCTTACCACCCGTAGCCTTCATTGGAGTGAGTTTTTCGCCGTCGGCGCTGGTTCACTCCCTGTCAATGCCGTAGACAGGAATTCCCTCATCCAATTTGTACACCAGAGCCCCGGCGCGCCAGGAGGAATCGGTTTGGGGAAACTTGTCTTTGAGGCGGGCGGCGAGTTCGCGGGCGTGGTTGTGGGCTTCGTCGGCCTTCTTGTCGCTGCCGTCGGCGGCATACATATCGGTGAGGACGGCCTGGCGGTAGACGGCCTGGTAGAGGGCCTGGGCGACGCGTGGGCCGTCGGGATACTCGGCGGCGTACTTCTCGTAGGACTCGGATTCCTTTTCAGGGCACTTGGTCGTACCTTGCCAGTCGCCGCAGAGCTTGTTTTCGATGAGTTCATAGGCGGCGAGCCCTGCCTGGCGGGTGTGGGGATAGAGCTTGAGGACCTTCTTGAGTTCGTCTTCGTCCATCTGATCGCGCATGTAGGATTCTTTTTCACGGGCGGAGGGGCGCGTGGAGGCGTCGGCCTTCTCCAATTGCCAGAGAACGTCGGCGGCGCGCCATGAGGCTTCAGGGACGAGCGGGGAGTTGGGGAACATTTCGACCAGACGGCGGTAGAGCAGACGGGCGCTGCGGGCGGCGTTGGCGGGGCCGCGGGGATCGGAGGCCAACGACTCCTGGTTGGCGGCTTCGCCCATGAGGACCTGGTCGCCGTTGGGGGTGGTTTCGATGACGACTCCCTTGGCTTCCATCCAGCCGGAGACGGGGGGCGGTGTGTCGTCGTGGCCGAAGATAGGGGCGTCCTTGGCCTGCGCCTCCTGAATGTCGGTGTTGGCGTAGACGCGGAGCCAGGGGCCGCTTTTCTCGGCCATGACCATCTCGCGGCCGATCTGGACGCGATCGACCTTCTGGGAGGCGAGGTCGGGCGCGATGTAGAGCCAGGTGACACGGAGGGGCGTGGCGCGGGGGCCGGCCATGGGCTTTTCAAGCTGCGGAGCCTTCTTTTGAGCGGGGGCGGGGAGGGCGGCGCAAAGGAGGGCCAGGACGAAGGCGAGGGGCGCGAGATTGCGGGAAGTCGTCACGGGAACCATGATAGTGGAACGACGTTGCGGTGTGGGCGAGGTGAGCGGGGTCAGGGAATAGGGAACAGGGGCGAGCTATCAGGCTTCGGTGAGGATTTGGGCGAGGAGGGCGGGATCGACGTTGCCGCCGCTGACTACGGCTACGGCGGTGGTGTAGGGCGGGAGTTCCGACGCGTGGAAGAGGAGGGCGGCGGCGGCTACGGCTCCGCTGGGCTCGGGAACCAGGCGCGTGACGGAGACGATGGCGCGCATGGCGGCGCGGATTTCGGCTTCGGTGACGGTGATGATGCCGTCGACGAAGGCCTGGATGTGGGCGAAGTTGCGCTGGCCGACGGATTGGGTGCGGAGGCCGTCGGCGAGGGTGCGGCTGGTGAACTCGGCCGGCCAGGTGACGATGGAGCCGGTGCGGAAGCTTTCGGCGGTGTCGCCGGCGAGCTCAGGTTCGACGCCGAAGACTTTGGTTTGAGGACGGAGTTGTTTGACGGCGGCTGCAACGCCCGAGAGCAGGCCGCCGCCAGAGACGGGGGCGAGGACGAGGTCGACGTTGGGGAGGGACGCGACGATTTCAAGGCCGCAGGTGGCCTGGCCGGCGATGATCTGCCGGTCGTCATAGGGAGGGACGACGACATAGCCGTGCTCGCGGACGAGTTGCTCGGCGACAGCAAGACGCTCGCTGGAGGCGAGGCCGACGTCGACGATTTCGGCGCCGAGGGCGAGCGTGGCGGCGCGCTTGATGGCGGGGGCGTTGGAGGGCATGACAATGACGGCTTTAGCGCCTACTTCGCGGGCGGCGTAGGCTACGCCCTGGGCGTGGTTGCCGCTGGAGTAAGTGATGACGCCGCGGGAGATTTCTGCCGGGGTGAGTCGGAGGATCTTGTTGGCTGCGCCGCGGATTTTGAAGGCGCCGATGGGCTGAAGGCTTTCGGCTTTGAGGTAGATTTCTTTGGCCGTGCCGTGGCCGGAGAGGCCGGGGAATGGGGCGCGGACGAGCGGGGTTTGGACGGCGATGGAGGCGATGCGGGCGGCGGCGGCGCGGATTTCGGCGAGGGTGACGAGTGCTTCTGGCATGAATCAATTATCGGTCAGGCGCGCGGCTTCCCACCCTGGCGGCAACGGGGTCGCCGCGGCGACACACAGCGAGGGTGGGGACCAAGACGATGGCTACACGTCGCCGGCCATCAGGTTCTGGTTGACGCAAGACCATTTGTAGCTTTTGCCCTTGGAATCCAGATCGAGCAGCCAGACCAGGTAGAAGACGTCGGGAAAGGCATTGGGAATGGTCGAGTAGTTGGAGATTGGAACCTGATTGTCGATGTTTTTCATGATGTTGGGCATGATGTTGTGGTGCTCCCAGCAGATGAGCACGACTCCGCCGAGAGCGAGCACGCTCCCAACCAGGTCCTTCTCTCCGCCGCCAATGCTATAGGAGACGTTGAATTGGGGGCTGCCCTGGGCATAGTTGAGCCAGGCGGCAAGAGGGGTGACCGTCTGGCAGGGGCGCTGGGTCTCGTTGGCGGGATTGGCGGCATAGATGTAGGCAGGCGTGGCGATCGCCGGGTTTGCGGGCGTCGATTTGCAGGGGGCAAAGAAGGCATTCAGTGCGCCGGCCCGCTGCCATCCGGGCACGATCAGCGACTTTCCGTTGCCGGGCTGGCCGTTCGCCTGCACGTCCCAAGGGCCGCTTGAGTTGGGCGGATTGGGGGGCTTTTCCGCGTGGCGGATGATCATGATTTTGGACGGAGGCGCTGATGCAGCCATGGGGTTCTCCTTTGATGGGCCGGGGGATTTGAATGCAGGATCACTGTACAGGGAAATGCGGGGATGCGTCAGCGGAAATCCGGATGGAATAGGGGCGCACGCTTACGGGAGGTATTTCGCCGGGACGGGGTCGGCGGGGGTCTCGGCTTGCCAGAGGATTTCGATGACTTGCCAGCGCTTGCCGTCGAAGACGGCCTGAATGCTGTTGATGCCGCGGTCGAGAACTTTGCCTTCGGGGGGCTTGCCTTCGGGGGTGGTGCGGGTTTCGTAGGTGCTCCAGAGGTGGGCCATGTGGGCCCAGGATTCGGTGCGGACCTTGACCTGATGCTCGTAAAAGACGGCGCTGCCGCGCTTGGCCACGGCGTCGATCCAGCCGTCGACGGTGAGGAGGACGGGGGTGGCCGTGCCGTCGGCGGCGATGCGGATGGGGATGAGGCGGGCGTCGGGGAGAAAAAGCTGGCGGAAGCAGGTGCGGTCCTTGTCGGCGGGGCCGCTGACCGCGGCGTCAATGGCCGAGATGAGCTGGTCGAGCGCGGCGGTGGGGGGACAGGCGGGGATTGCGGCTGTGATTTGGGGTTCGGGCTCCTGCGCACGGAGAGCGGGGGCGAGGACGGCGGCGGTGAGGGCGAGGAAAAGTAAGGTGCGGCGCATGGGGGGATTGTATCGAAATCGCTTGTGCAGGCGCCGAATCCGGGGCCAAGATGCTACTTCTTCGAAAACTTTTCGTAAACGAATTGCATGGCCGCGAGGCTCGGATCTTCGTGGCCCGCAGCGGAGGCTTTCAGGTGCCCCTCGATGAATGCGCCGGCGAATTGGCCTGGAGTGATGCCCAGAGCCTCGGCTTCCGCTCGGATTTGCGCTTCCTTTTCCGGATCGAGATCGACTGAAATGCTCATGGCCAGCGTCCTCTGCTTCATTATCGGATGAATGACGGGGCCAGGGAAGGGCGGTTGGCGGCGATTTTACGCGCTCCCAGGTCTCAAAGGCGAGACCTGGGGCACCCGGCGCCCGGGCGCTCTTGGCGAGCGGCCGGACGTTGCGATACAATGAATACACGTATCCACTCTGGAGGTGGTTGTGGCTACTTCAATCAGGCTTGCGCCGGAAATCTCGAACCGGCTGGATCGGCTGGCCGCCAGGACGGGGCGGACAAAGGCCTTCTATCTGCGTGAGATCATTGAAAGCGGCATCGGCGAGATGGAGGATTACTACTTGGCCGCGGCGACGCTGGAGCGGGTCCGCAAGGGCAAGGAGCGCGTCTACTCCGCGGCTGCGGTAAGGAACGACCTTGGCCTGGACGATTGAGTACGCGGAGACCGCGAAGAAGCAACTGAGAAAGCTGGACAAACTCGCGGCCCGGCGCATTGTCGACTTCATGGATGAGTGTGTTGCTCCTAGCGACGATCCGCGCGAGTTGGGCAAAGCTCTCAAGGGCTCTCTTGGCTATCTATGGCGCTACCGCGTGGGCGACTACCGCGTCCTTTGCGACATTCAAGACGGGGTGCTGACGGTTCTGGTTTTGCAGATTGGTAATCGGCGGGAAGTCTGTCGGTGAAGCGTTACTTCTCTTCGATGGAGAAGGCCGCTGTGAAAACCCAGGTTTCAAAGGCGAGACCTGGGGCACCCGGCGTAATCAAGCAAACCGTCCGCAGTTGGAAATGAGCAGTTCGTATTTCTTCTCGTGGTGAGTATTCTTCATCGGAACTCGCTCAATCTGGAAGCCGTGGCTATTCGCCATTTCTATAACCTCGGGGCAGTCGTCGTAGGTCATCAGTACAATTCCGGCGGCGCGGCCAAGCAGGTCAAACAATGCGAGGTGATCGAGTTCGCTATGCTTGTAAAGTCTGCGACCAGCCCGCTTGCCGTTTCCGGCGGTGTAGGGCGGGTCGATAAAGAAGGCTACGTCTTGCTGGCCTATATAGCGATTGATAAGAGCAAAAGCGTCTCCTTCGATGAAATCAATCGCGGAGCGAAGAGAGTACAACGCTCTAAGTCGTTTCACGAGCGTTTCGGGATACCATCTGGATGCAACGCCGTGGCCATTTTCGCCAACTTTCATAAGGCTTGCCCCAGGAGCTAGGATTCCGCCACGAAAGGTTCTGTTTCTAAGCAAAACTTGGAACGCACGATCGACTCCAGATCTTGGACCGCGGCTCAACTCTTTGAGAACGTTGTCTCTCGACATGGGAAAAGTCATAATCCTGCGACTCAGGAGCTCTTCCTGCGAACTGAACACGCATTTCCACACTGCACTGACGTCGGGATCAAGCTCTCCGAGTACAATTCGGTCTACGATTCCTTCGCCCAGCATCCCCAAGGGCACACTTGCACCGCCCGCAAACGGATCGACAAGCGTATTCAGCGGCTTCTTGCGACGCCGTAGCCACGCCGAAATCGTTGGCACAAGCCATGTCTTCCCCCCCGGATAACGAAAAGGGGAGACCTGGCGGACGGACGCAACATTTACAATGCGTGCATCGAATTGAAGTTCATTTTGGGAAACGAGAGTTGCCATGGCGCTTTTGCAAATCGGCGAAGTCTTCGGTCATGATACCGCGGTTCCGGTCACACGTCCTACGCAAAAATTACATCCTTGTCCCTTTAGGGGAAACGATTGCGCCAAGGGGGGCAAAACGGACCCCTTAGGAATCTGCTCTCTTACGGAGGGAAGGGTTGCGACAGTGGTTTGTCCGGTTCGATTCCTTGAGGGGGGCATCATGTTCCGTGATGCAGCCAGGATCGCGTTCGGCGAGGGCATTACATGCGCAGCTGTGCCGGAGGTTAGGGTTCTCGAGGTGCTGAGAGAAGGAAAGCGCAAGAAGATTGGAAAGGTCGATTTCCTTCTTACGCGGGTCGAAGGGGGCAAAGCTGTTGATTTTGCGGCTCTTGAGGTGCAGGCGGTCTACATCTCTGGAAAGACCATTCGTCCTGCTTTCGATCAATATGTGCGCACTGGCGTTCTGACTGACGCTGGAAAGCGCCGACCCGACTTCCGGTCCTCCGCACAAAAGAGGCTGATGCCACAGCTTGCGCTCAAGGTTCCCATCTTCCGGCGTTGGGGAAAGAGTTTTTTTGTTGCAACGGATAGTACATTTTTCTCTGAGCTTCCCACGATGAATCCGCAGTCCGCGGGCAACGGCGAGGTCACTTGGCTCAGCTATGATTTTGAGCGACAGAGCGAGGGCGGCTATCGTATGCGGCCGCCGAAAGTCGTTCACACTCTTTGGGATGACGTCGAAACTGCACTTCGCGAAGGGAAAGCACCGGAAAAATCAGAGCTTTTGGCGCAACTGACGGAGAGCGCGATGAAGCTCCAATCCTTCACAACCTGATTCCACAGTTTCGTTCTCAAATCTCGAGGATGACGGGCATGATCATGGGGCGGCGGCCGGTGGTTTTCTGGATCAGGCGCTTCAACTCGGCGCGGACTTTTTCCTTGACCATGCCGTAGTCGGATTTCTGCTCGATGCTTAGGGAGTCGAGGGTGCTGAGGACAACTTCGCGGGCCTGGTCGGTGATGTCTGCGCCGCCAAAGCCGCGCATGATGACTTCAGGCTGCTGCTCGACCTTGCCGGTGCGCTTGTTGATGGCCAGCACGGCGAGGACGATGCCGTCTTCAGAGAGGATGCGGCGGTCGCGGATGACGAGGTCTTCCACTACATCGATGGAGGAGCCGGAGTCAATGAGGATGCGGCCGGCGGTGATCTTGTCGCGCTTGCGGGCGTCGTTGCTGTCGAGTTCGAGGACGTCGCCGTCTTCAAGGATGATGGCGTGCTCGACGGCGCCGGTCTCAATGGCCACCTGGGAGTGCTTTTGGAGGTGGCGGTAGTCGCCGTGGATGGGGATGAAGAATTTGGGGCGGACAAGGTTGATGAGCAGGCGCTGCTCCTCCTGGCTGCCGTGGCCGGAGACGTGAATGAGGCCATTGGAGCCGTCGTCACAGACGACGTTGGCGTCGCGGCGGCAGAGGTGGTCGATGACGCGGAAGATGCTCTTTTCGTTTCCGGGAATGATGCGGGAGCTGAGGATGACGGTGTCGCCGGAGTCGATGTGGGCGTACTTGTTGTTGTCGACGGCGGCGCGGCTGAGGGCGCTCATGGGCTCGCCCTGGGTGCCGCTGATGAGGATCATCAACTGCTCGGGCGAAAAGTCGCGCACCTGGCCGGAATTGATGACCAGGCCGGAGGGAATGTCGATATAGCCCAGGTCCTGGGCAATCTCAGTGCTCTCCATCATGGAGCGGCCGACGATGGCCACCTTGCGGCCATGCTTGCGGGCCAGTTCGAGGGCGATGCGGATGCGGAAGATGGAGGAAGAGAAACAACTGAAGAAGAGCTTCTTCTTGGTTTGCGAAAAGACTTCGTCGAGGCGGGGAATGACGGCGCGCTCGCTGGGCGTGTAGCCGGTGCGTTCGACGTTGGTGGAGTCCTGGAGCAGGGCGAGGACGCCGCGCTTGCCGTACTCGGCAAAGGTGTGCAGGTCAAAGGCCTGGTCGTCGAGGGGCGAGAGATCGATCTTGAAGTCGCCGGTGTGGATGACGATGCCGACCGGGGTTTCGATGGCCAGGGCGACGCAGTCCACCAGGGAGTGGGTGACGCGGATGGGCTCGATGGTGAAGGGGCCGAGGGTGAACTTCTCCTTGGGCGTGATTTCGATGAGCGTAGTTTCGTCGAGCAGGTGATGCTCTTCGAGCTTGCCCTCGACGTAGGCCAGGGTGAACTCGGTGGCGAAGACCGGGACCTTGAGTTCGGAGAGAATCCAGGGCAGGCCGCCGATGTGGTCCTCGTGGCCGTGGGTGAGGATAATGGCGCGGACGTGGGCCTTGTTCTCGATCAGGTAAGAGATGTCGGGGACTACGATATCGACGCCCAGCAATTCCGTTTCGGGGAACATCAGGCCGGCGTCGATCACGATAATGTCGTCTTCCCAGCGGAGGGCAAGGCAGTTCATGCCGAATTCGCCAAGACCGCCGAGGGGAATGATTTTCAGTTTCTTTGTTTGCATCCGTCTGATTCCATTTTAACACCCGAGGGCGCCGGGCGCTTTTCAGCAGGCCAGCGAGTGAGCGAGTGAGCACGAGGGCGGAGTTAGCGGCGTTAGCGGAGTTGCGGGCAGTTTTGGCGGGTTATTCGCGGGGGAAGCGGATGCCGAGGGCGGCGCGGCTGGGGCCGATGACGCCCCAGCGGACGGACTGCGTCTTCTGGTTTGAAGTCGTCATGGATTCAAGCGTCCGCCCGCGGGTCCGGTCCGGTTCGCCTCTTCTGCCTACCGTAGCAAATCTTCGAGAGCGGTGCTGAGGCTGGTTTTGTCGTCGCGATATTTGACGATGACGGGGGCGTAGATGCTGAGTCCCCAGTCCTGGCTTAGTTGATGGCCCTTGCCTTTGGCGACGGCGCGGGAGCCGGGGACGACGACGGCGTTCTCGGGGATGATGAGGGGCAGTTCGGCGGTGGCGCGGAGGATTTGGCCGTTGACGAGGTCGAAGACGGGAGTGCCGCGGGTGAGGATGGTTCCGGCGGCCAGGACGGCGCCCTTGCGGACGATGGTTCCCTCGTAGACGCCGGAGTTTCCGCCGACGAGGACGTCGTCCTCGATGATGACGGGGCCGGCGTTGACGGGCTCGAGGACACCGCCGATCTGGGCGGCGGCGCTCAAGTGGACACGTTTGCCGATCTGGGCGCAGGAGCCGACCAGGGCGTGGGAGTCGACCATGGCGCCTTCATCGACATACGCGCCGGCGTTGATGTACATGGGGGGCATGCAGACCACGCCGCGGGCCACGTAGGCTCCGGCACGGATGGAGGAGCCGCCGGGAACGAGGCGGACACCGTCGGCGGGGGTGAAATGGCGGATGGGGTAGGTGTCCTTGTCGACAAAAGAGAGGCCGGGGAATGAGAGCTCACCGGCGGGGAAGTCGTGAAGGACGCCGAGGCGAAAGCCGAGCAGGATGCCTTGCTTGACCCAGGCATTGACGCGCCAGCCGGTGGGTGAGGCGGGGTCGGGCGAGGCGGAGCGGAGTTCGCCGCTTTCAATGGCTGTGCGAAGGGACAGAAAGGCGGTCATGGCGGCGGGGTCGGCGATGGCGGCGTGCCCGGCGGCAAAGTGGCGCTCGATCGTCTTCTGAAGCTGGGTGAGGGTCATGGCAGTTCGAGTTTATCAAGACAGGGAACGGGAACAGGAAACGGGGAGCAGGGAACAGGGAACGGGGAACAGGGAACAGGGGACAGGGAACAGGGGAAACGGGGAACCTCATAACCAAGGTGGGTTTCACGCGGCTCTCTGCAGCCCTTTGCCGCTGTTTATGAAGCCGATTCCTGCAAAAGCTGGATGCGCCATCCTTGCCGCCTTCTTGTTCCTGCCGCAGGGGCGGGCAAGCACGATTCACCTTAACAAAATCGGAAAACAACTCCTCACGCGAGTGCCAGCGGAGGCGAACGAAAGCCGAACGCCGCATCCACCACGGCTGCAATGCCCAGCGCCGTCTCATCTTCAAACGGCCGCGCCGCAATCTGCACACCGATCGGCAACCCCTCAGGCGAGGTTCCCACCGGAACCACCGCTGCCGGGCAGGCGAGCGCGTTGAACCATTGCGTGTGCCGGACGGCATCCAGGTAGCCGACGGCGCGACCCTCCACAATCCACTCGCGCTCGCCGTGGCGAAAAGCGGGAATGCTGGCCACCGGGCACAACAGCACCGGATACTTGCGCATCTCCTGGAGCGTTTTCGCGCGCAGCAGATCCAACTCCGCCCACGCGTCCAGCAACTGCGAAGCGGTGAGCGGCGGCGCGGCCTGGGCAATGGCCAGAAACTCGTTGAATACGGGGCTCAGTTGATGCTCTCTGCCCTGAATCTCCGGCGCGTAGAACATGGCCCCGCACTGCACAAAAAACTTCCACCACAACTGCCGCAGCAGCTCCAGCGTGCGCGGCCTGAACGGCTCCACGCGAAAGCCCGCATCGCGCAACGCCGCCGCCGCAGCGTTCACAGCCGCGCGCGTTTCCGGCGTAACCGGAACCAATCCGTCGTCCTCAAAAAAACCAATCCTGTTCGACCGCAATTCATCCAGGCTGGGCTCGCGCAAGGCAACCGGCGGACTGACCGGGTCGAGCGGGTCCTGGCCGCTCAGCGTGCGGAACAGCAGCGCCACATCGGCCATGGTGCGCGCCAAGGGGCCAATTGCGCCGAGGATCGCGAACGGCCCCACGCACGGCGGCAGATGCCCGCGTCCCGGAATCCGTCCCGGCGTAGGCTTCAGCGAGCAGATGCCCGTGAAGTGCGCCGGCACGCGCACCGATCCGCCGCTATCGCTGCCCAACCCTCCCGCCGAAAGCCCCGCAGCAATCGCCGCCGACTCGCCGCCGCTCGATCCGCCCGGCGTGCGCTCCAGGTCCCAGGGATTGCGCGTCCGCCCGTGCAGCAGATTGGCCGTCTCGTATGCCATCAGGAACTCCGGGCAGTTGGTCGTGCCCAGAATCAACGCTCCCGCCGCCCGGAGCCGCGCCACCACCACCGCATCTTCGCTTGGGCACTCGCCCTGGTGCAGCAGACTGCCAATCTCGCACTTCAGGCCTCGCGTCGCAATTGAGGACTTCACCGTGACCGGTAAACCGAACAACGGTCTTCGCGCACGCCGTCCCCTCCACGCGTCATGCATTCGCGCCCGCGCACGCACACGGTCCGCATCGAAGTCGGCAAACGCATTCAGCTGCGGATTCAACCGCTCAATCTGGCGGATGTGGGCCTCGGCCAGCTCCGCAACAGAGATTGCTCCCGTGCGCAAAAGCTCCAGTTGCCGCACTGCCGGCTTGAGCACCAAATCGCTTGTCCCGTCGCTCATTGCTTGGCCGCCTCGTTGATCGCAGGTGCAAAGTCTTCCGCCGGCGTCGAGTGCATCAAACGGTAATCAAACCGGTACGACCTTACCGGCTCGCCCGAATCGAACCGGTCGTTCCAGTTCAACTGGTAGTCAAGCGCGCCCGCATCGTCGGGAAACTTCTCGCTCTCCGGATAGGGGTATGTACTCATCTTGTGAAACGGCAGTTGCGCCACCGTGAACGGCGATGCATCCCACCAATCCATATCCTTCACAAATCCGTTGGCGTAGAAGAAGTAGTCGCGCTTCCAGTGCTCCGGCAGCGCCGGCAGCCTGGTCGCATCGAACTCCGCGGCAATCTCCTCGCCGCTGCCGAAGATCGCATAGCGGTCGTCGATGCCCTTCACCAGCGCCGTCACGTCGCCCATGCGCGTGTAGTTGCCGCGCTGATGCTGGAACGGCCCCGTCAAACTCACGCGGTCATAGTCGTAGTCCAGATCCCCAGGGCTCGCGCCTTCAATCTGCGTCGGATACCCGCGGAAATGCAGCGTAGCAGCGGCGAGCGGAACCTCCGCCGTGTGCGCCTCCGCCTGGGCGTTATTGTCAATGAGCACCTGGTCCCAATAAATCTCCAGGTTCGTTACCAGGCGGATGCGCCGCGCTCCCGCGGGCAGCTTGCCCGTCAAATCCACCAAGATGGTGCGCTCCAGTCCCGCCGGAAAACCCACATCGTCCGCAATCCGCTGCCATGAACCATCAGGCAACTGCGCTTCAACATAAGGCGGAATCTCCTTGATCCCCGCCTGCCACGCCGCATACAGCGAGGTCGCGCTGAAGTAGTTCACATAGCCCGTCATCAGCAGCTTCAGCGGCGCATGCGTATTCACCTCGCCCAGGTCCAGCGCGAGCGCATGAATATTTGCGAATCCGTCATACGGCAGCGGCGTGAATCCACTCGCAAATTTATGATCGCGCCGGCTCACCTCGTCCAGCACATCGCGACCTTCGCCGTCCCACGCGTCCACGGGCAGGCGCGCGCCAGCCGTGGCCACCACGCGACCCGAAGGAAACGGCGGATCGTCCAGGAACCGCTCGTCGGGATTGACTTCCACATTCTCCGGATGGTCCACCGCAACAAGCCGCAACTGGTCGATGTAGTTGACCTCTTCCATCGGCTCCATGAAGCGCATGCTCAGCCTGCCGTTCACCGGCTCAATCTGCGCGCCATCCACCTTTACCCACTCGCCGGGGTTGGGAATATTGCGCCGCTGCGGCGTGAACCAATGCCCCACCACCCCCGCGCCTATAACATCCGTCACTAACTTGTACTTATGCCCATCCCACGCAAAAAGCACGGGGCACGAACTCCCGCGCCGGTCGGCTTCCTTCATCGCAATCACCGCCTGATGAGGCAAGTCGATCTCATCCTGCAGCACGCCCGTGGGCCAAAGAATGCGCAGCAGGTCGATGCCCTCCGCATCGCCCAGCCCGACAAGAATCTGCGGCGGCGCCTGCGTCTGGTAGCCCGACGCGCCGGCCAGCTCCCACTTCTGCCAGTGCCCGCTCGCAAACACCTCCACCTTCACGCCAGTCGCCGTCTTGTTGTCCGCAAAGCCCGTCAGATCGAGCCGCACAAAATGGTTCTTGTTCGCGCCCACATTGCGCAGCAGCACCGGCGGGGCATTCAACTGCGTCACAATCAAATCCGCCGCGCCGTCTCCGTCCACATCGGCAGCAATCAGCCCCCGCGGCGCTTGCAGTTTCACGCTGTCAAGCCCCAGCGCGCGGCTCACATCCTCAAAGGTCCCATCGCCGCGGTTGCGAAACACGCGCACCTCGGCGCCCGCCCTGGTCTCCACAATCGCCGCCAGGTCGATCCATCCATCGTTGTCAATATCGATGGGCGTCAAGCCCCATCCGCGCAGCGCGCCGTGCAGCGGAAGTTCCACGCGCTCAAAGCGCCGGCCCACGTGATTGGGCCCCTCCACGTTCCGCCACAGCGTGAGCCCCGGCGCGCCCGCGTGCGTAACGGCAATATCCATCCAGCCGTCCTTGTTGTAGTCCAGCACCGTAATGCCTACCGTCGCCGGCAGCTTCTCGCCTTCGTACAACGGCTGTGTGGGATACTTCCCCTCGCGCGGATTCACATAGATCAGCGGCGCCGCTCCATCACCGGTGACAGCCAAATCCACCGCGCGATCGTTGTTGAAGTCGGTGAGAATCGCCGCCGCCGTCTTCCCGCTGCCGCCCAGCCCGGTGGGCTCGGTCCACTCCGTAAACGTCTTGTTGCCGTTGTTGCGCCACAAAACATTCGGCGCATCGCCGGCTTTAAGCGGCGCTCCCGTCAGCAGCAAATCCAGATCCCCGTCGTGGTCGTAGTCCACAAACGTAATGCCCGACGGCCGATTGCGCGCCGCGAGCCCAGCCTCGGCGGTGACGTCCTGAAACTTGCCCTTACCTAAATTCCGAAACAACAGCACGGCATCGTCCAGCGCCACCGCCAGGTCGTTCAACCCATCGCCGTCGTAATCGCCAACCGCGCACGTCACAGCGTGCCCGTTGGCCTTCAGTCCCGCCGCAGCCGCATTCCAATCCAAAAAGGTTCCATCCCCTTTACTCCGCAACACGCGAATCGCCTGCGCTCCCGACTGCATCAGCACCAGGTCCATGCGTCCCTCGCCGGTAACGTCCATCATGCAGGCGCCGCCTGTTGTGGTCCATGGCCATGGGATTCCAGCGGAGGGCAAATTGAGCGGAGTAGCCACCAGCTTCACCGGAATCATCGCCCGATTCCCCGCTTCCGGCTCCTCTATCGGCGTCACCGTTGAGTAGCGGCCCTGCTCGCCGTAAGCCAGTCCGATGGGCGCCCCGATCTTGGTGCTCGTCAAATGCTGAAAGCGCTTGAAGTGCAGCTTCGCATCCTCGACATGACCGGACCGCTGCAACGCGCGCGCCATCGCAAACTCCGACGAAGCGTGCAGCGGATCGATCGCCAGCGCCTGCTGCAAAATCGCGATCGCCTTGTCGAATTCCTTCAACTCCTGGTAGCAGACGCCCTCGAAATAATAGGAATCCGCATCCCGGGGATCGAGCTTCACCGCCTGCTCAAAGCTCTTCAGCGCCGGCTCGAGCTCATTGCCCGCATGTTGCGCAAGCCCGAGGTTGTACCACGCCTGCGCATTGCCCGGATCGAGAGCAATCGCCTGCTGCAGCCACTTCTTGGCTTCGTCCAGCTTCTGCAAAGCCATCAGCGCAATGCCCTCATTGATCGCCGCCTGCGCCAGCCTGGGGTCCTTCTTGAACGCCTGGGCAAACGACGCCGCCGCGCGCTCAGTGAACTGCTGGCCCATCTGCGCCACGCCGCGATTGTTCAGCCGCACCGCCTCGGCGTCAAAGCGCGCCTGCGCTCCGGCCGCCGTGGCGGCCGCCATCAGCACAACAAGGACCACACAGGCTGCGGAAAGACGAAACCGGGCGGAAGGTCCGGGCTGGCAGGCCAGGGCTTCGCAGGCGGCGGAAAAGCTTGTTCGGGCGGCAGGCCGGGACTTTAGTTCCGGCAAAAAGCCGGCAGAATCAACGCGGGCTTTAGCCCCTGAGGTATGTTTTTCGAGATACTTGCTCGAATTCAGGCCCTTTTCCGTAGCCTGTTCAGCCGTGATGCTTCGCATGGATGTTTTCCCCTGCGCGGCAGGAGCCATTCGACCCGCAAGCCGCAAAACCATGAACGGAACCCCTTAGTGTATGCGAGCACCCACTCCACCCGCATCGCCGCCATCACCATCGCCCGCGTCCTCACCACCGTTCCGCTCGAAGGCCTGCTCATCAAGCAACCGACGCCGCTATCCGAAGAAGCGAATTCAGAAAACAAGGCGGAAGAACTCGCAGTTTTCAAAAGGGCGCGGCTTCAGCCGTGCCGCAGAACGCCCAAAACAGATCGCGGCCAAGGGTAAACTTCCTGAGAACAAATAGAGTTATAAAGAAGGTTCCTGGAAAGGGATAGGCCGCGGCATTGCTTGAAAAGGGCGGGAAGATGGGGCAGGGCTTTTCGGACTGGCCCTCCGGCCGGTGTGTTCCAAATTGGGAATCCCGGCTGCAGATTTCATGCACTTGTAACAGATTCATCCACCGGGATCTCTAGACTGACCTCGTCCGACGTTGAACGGCAGGTGAGTATGATGGTCAAAACGCAAAGCAAGGGACGCGGAGTCACCGGGCTCCACGTTGGCGCCGGGAACGTTCGGCGTTATTTCCCGAAACAGATTGCGAGCATCGAGTTGCAGTTGGATCATCTCGAGATTGAGTGCGGACTGAAGCCCGGTTTCTGGCAGGACGAGCCGGAGATTCACGATCCCAGGCTGTGCGCGTGGCTGCAATCCAAGAACCGCTACGCCAATCTGGATCGAACCCCGATTCCGATGGCCATGATCCCATCGGGAAAGAACGCCTTCAAACTGCAAGCCGTCCGCATGAACGGGCAGCCGAAGATCAGGCAAGCCCCTCCAACCGCCGCCTGAGTCCCAGACGTATCGCTCCAGCCCTCCCCGCCGGAAGCGGCGCAGTATGGTGCTGCCCGCCCCACGGCAACTCTCCCACAAGCCCCAGTCCGTAGTCAGGCGCGAAAATGCTGCGCAACAGGTGGGCATCCATCCGGAACTGCCTAAGAGGCCGCGAAAAAACTCGAGAATTCGGGCGAAATCGGCGAAAAGCGTCCCTCCGGGGCTAAAGCCCGCGTTGGTCCTTTTGCCTTTATGCGGGGGTTGAAACCCCCGCCTCCCTCCGGATCGAGTTTTTCCGCAGTCTGTAAAGCCCGTGCCCTTCGCCCAAAGCCACGTTTTTAAACGGGTTCTAATACTACAGTTGTATTTCACTCAATTCCTGGAAGACCCGCAAAGGCCCGGGCCTAAAGGCCACGTCAATTCGCCATGGTTCAGGGGGTTAAAACCCCCTGCTCCCTCCGGAATCTTCGATTTACAACTGTAGTACTAAGGCAAGTTCATCGGTCACAGGTCATTGTTTGGGCCCCGGGCGGGAGGCGGGAGTTGCGGGCAAGGACGGGGTGGCATCTCAACCTTTGGATGGATGCGGGCCGGGGACGATCGCGGTACGCTGATGCTTCCCCGGATTGGAGCGCACAGGGTGCGTGAAAGCTGGCACGAACGATTTGCCGAAACCCCCGATGTTCTGAAGAGCTCGCGGCGCGAGCAAACTGTGGTGCCGGTGCTGGACCTTGAGATCGGCGGGGACGAATTCATCACCATGGCGGGGCCCTGCTCGGTAGAGACCGAGTTCCAGCTGATGGCCACCGCCAACCATGTGCGGCGTTGCGGAGCGCGCATACTTCGCGGCGGGGCGTTCAAGCCGCGCAGCTCTCCCTACTCATTTCAAGGACTTGGCCTGGAAGGGCTGAAGATGCTGGCGCGCGCGCGGCAGGAGAGCGGCCTGGCGATCGTGACGGAAGTCATGTCGGAGACCGATGTGGAGATGGTGGCCGAGTACGCGGACATTCTGCAGATCGGGACGCGGAACATGGAGAATTACTCGCTGCTGGAAGCGGCGGCGCGGTCTGGGCGGCCGGTGCTGCTGAAGCGCGGGATGGTGGCCACAATTGCGGATTTGCTGCGCTCGGCGCAGTTGATTCTGGATAACGGCAACCCGCACGTGATCCTGTGCGAGCGCGGCATCCGGACGTTTGAAACGGCGATGCGGAACACGTTCGACGTGGCTGCCATTGCGCTGCTGAAGCACGTCTCGCATCTGCCGGTGATTGCCGATCCGAGCCACGCGTCGGGGCATCGGGAACTGGTACCGGCGCTGGCGCGGATTGCGGTTGCATCGGGCGCGGACGGCCTGCTGGTGGAGGTGCATCCCCATCCGGACAAGGCGTGGAGCGACGGCGAGCAGTCGCTGGACTTTGCCGGGTTCGACGAGATGATGGACGACCTGGAGCCGTGGCTGGAGCTGCGCGGGCAAGAGTTGGCGCGGCGCAGGCGAGGGGTTCCGCGGCGCGAAGCGGCCGACGCGTGGCCCATGGAGGCCGTGGGATGAGGCCACCAGCCAGGGTGCTGGCGATGGCCGCGTCAATCGTGCTTCTGATTCCGGTTTGCGGATTTGGGCCCGATGCGGCCGAGAACAGCGGCAAGAATCTGGACGCGGATATCATCGTGACGGCCGCGCCGGCGTACGAGCCGCTGGCGGCGCTCAAGGGCGGGGAGCGCTTTCCCAAAGGCGCGCAGTTGCTGCTGGTGCACGCAGGCAAGGCGGAGCCGCTGGTGACGGGCTTTTGGGCTGCGGCGGACGCGAATGTTTCCTTCGATGCGAAAAGGGTGCTGTTTGCCGGCAAGCAGGCGGCGAGCGATCCGTGGCAAATATGGGAGTTGACGCTCAAGGATCATTCGCTGCGCAAGTTGATTGCGGGCGCGGGGGATGCGATTCGGCCGTTTTATCTACCCGCTGGCCGTTTGGTCTATGCGCGGCGCACGGCGCAGGGGTTTCAACTGGAAGCAGCGGGGAAGGACGCGCCGGCGGCGATTGCGGCGATCGATGCGCAGGCCGGTTCGACGGTGCTTCCGCTTTCATATCTGCCGGGTAGCACGATTCCAGACGATGTGCTGCTGGATGGACGCATTCTGTTTGAAGCAGGATTCCCGCTGGGCACAGGGTCGACAGCGGAGCTGTTTCTGGTTTATTCCGACGGCTCGGGCGTGGAATCGTACAGGTGCGATCATGGCCGTGCGCGATGGGGCGGGAAGCAGTTGGCATCGGGCGATGTGGTGTTCACGCACGGGGCTTCGCTGGCGCGGTTTACTTCGCCGCTGGCACACGAGGCGCCGATTGTTGCGCCGCACGCGGAGTATGCGGGGGCGATTGCGGAGACGGCTGAAGGAGATTGGCTGGTGAGCGCGCGGGCTGGGGCCGGCACACATTTTGCGCTGAAGTTGTGGGAGCCCGGCTCCGGATTGAAGGCTGGTTCGGCGGCGCTGAAAACGGTGCTGGCCGAAAGCGGCGAGGATGTGGTGGAACCGGTTGTGGTTGCGCCGCGCACACGGCCAAAGCACCATCCTTCCGGGCTGCACGACTGGAGCTACGCCAACATGATGGCGCTGGACGCGCGGCAATCTCGTGCGGGCGACCTGAAGGTTGCGCCGGCACAAGTGCGGTTGGAGACGCTGGACGCGCAAGGGCACACGGCGGTTACAGGCACGGCGCCGGTGGAGGCGGATGGTTCCTTTCTTGTGCGGACTCCCGCCGACAGGCCGATTCGCTTTGCGTTGCTGGATGCAAAGGGCGCAGTGCTGCGTGAGGAACACGGATGGTTCTGGATTCGGCGGGGGGAGCAGCGCTATTGCGTGGGCTGCCACACGGGGCCGGAGCGCTCGCCGGAGAATCGTGTGCCGGCGGTGCTGCTGCGCACGACTACGCCGGTGGATCTCACTGGCGTGAAGGCGCCGAGCGAGGCGCAGCACGCGAAGCCGGAGGGCAACTGAGATGTTGATTCGCTTTCTTCTTTTATTCGGCGCGGTTTCGATGGCGGCGGCGCAGACTGCTCCAACGGTACAAACCGCTGCGCCGGTTCAGGCCGCTTCCCCTGTTGCGACCGCGCCTGGGGATTCATCAGCACCGGCAACTGAGAAGGCGCCCGCGGCGGCGCACGATCCGGTGATTCGCTTTGAGGACGCGAGCGACAAGGCGGGGATCAACTTTACGCACAGCTTCGGGTCGCGGCAACTGGGTTCGCTGCTGGAGGGCACGGGCGCGGGATGCATCTGGTTCGACTACAACAACTCCGGTCTGCCTTCTCTCTACGTGGTGAACGGACGGCCGCTGGACGATTCGATGCATCCGTATCCGCTGAAGGAGAAGCCCAAGACGCCGCCGCACAATCATCTCTATCGCAACGAGGGCAACGGGCATTTTACCGACGTGACGGAGAAGTCGGGGCTGAATCCGGATATGTATTCGGTGGCGGTGACGGCGGCGGACTATGACAACGACGGCAATGAAGATCTGCTGGTGACCGGGTACGGGAAGGTGATTCTCTATCACAACGACGGCAACGGGCACTTTACCGACGTGACGGAGAAGGCGGGCATCAAAGTGGACGGTTGGGCGATCAGTTCGACGTGGCTGGACTACGACAAGGACGGCTGCGTGGACTTGTTTGTGGGCCGCTATGTGAAGTTCGATCCCAAGTATCGCGCCTACTACGCGGCGGACAACTACCCTGGGCCGCTGGACTACGAGGGCGAGACCAACAAGCTGTTTCACAACAACTGCGACGGGACGTTTACCGACGTGAGCGAGAAGTCCGGCATCAGCGCGTATGTGGGCCGCACGATGGGCGTGACGGCGGCGGATTTCGATAACGATGGATGGGACGACATCTATGTGGCCAACGACCGGACGGAAAACTTCCTGCTTCACAACAAGCATGATGGAACGTTTGAGGAAATTGGAAACGATACGGGCACGGCGTTCGGGCAGAATGGCGAATCGACTTCGTCGATGGGGCCGGTGTTTGCCGACTTCGAGGGCCGGGGCGTGCTGGACCTGTGGGTGACCGACGGGCACTACAACCGGTTCTTGCGGAATACGGGAAAGCAGGGCTTCGAGGACATGGGCGCGTCGAACGGCGTGTCGCAGACCAACGCGCAGTACGTGAGCTGGGGCACGGGCGTCTACGACTTCGATAACGATGGATTTCTCGACATTCTCATCTTTCACGGAGGATTGATTCATCTGATTCCGCAGGAGCACACGCTGTTTCGCGGACTCGGCGGAGGGAAATTCGCGGACGTTTCGCGCGAGGCGGGTCCGGTGCTGAGCGAGCGCACGACGGCGCGCGGGGCGTGTTTTGCGGACTACGACAACGACGGCAAGGTGGATGCGTACGTGGTGAACCTGGGCGCGCGAGGAACACTGCTGCACAACGTTTCAACCGACACGGGGCACTGGGTTGCGGTGAGGCTCAAGGGCACGAAGAGCAATCGGGACGGGATCGGGGCGAAGGTTGAGGTCTTTGCAACGGGCAAGCGATGGACGGCGGAACGCGTGGCTGGATCGGGCTATCTGTCGCAGGACGACGGGCGGTTGCACTTCGGGCTGGGCGCCGCAACGACGATCGACAAGCTGCTTGTGCATTGGCCCAGCGGGCGCGAACAGACGCTGGAGAAGCTGGCTGTGGATCGCGTGCTGACGGTGGAGGAGCCGAAATGAAGGGGCGCAAACCAATCGGACTGCGGGCCGGCGCGGTGGCGAGTTTGTCGCTGCTGGCGGCCTCGTTGTTTGCGGTTGCGCTGTGGAACGGGCGGACGGTTCGCGCGGAGGAGCACAGGGGCGTCGAGGATGTGGATTATGCTTCACCGCTGGAGGTTCTGCTGTCACCCGATGGGTCGCGGCTTTATGTGCTGTGCCAGGGGAGCGAAGAGATCAGGGTGCTGGATGCGGCCAGCTACGCGGTGATCAAGAACATCGCGGTGGGGCGCGTGCCGCGGGGTTTCTCGCTTTCGCCGGACGGGGCGCGGCTGTTTGTGACCAACTCGTGGGACGATACGCTCTCAGTGATCGATACGAGCACGCTGGCAGTAGAGGCGACGTGGCCGGTGGGCGCGGAGCCGTCAAGCGTGGTGGAGGATCGACAGGGCGAGCGGCTGTTTGTGGCCAATAGGATCTCGAACGATGTGGCCGTGCTGGATGCCGAGACGGGCGCGGAGGAGAAGCGGCTGCTGGCGGGGCGCGGTTCGAGCTACCTGACGCTGTCGCCGGATGGAACGAGGCTTTATGCGACGCACGTGTACCCGAATCCGTCGCCGCTGCGGACGGGACGCGAAAATCGCACGGCGCCTGAATCGGAGATCACGGTGATCGATCGGTCGCGCGCGGTGGTGGTGGATCGGATGCCGCTGCACGCGATTGCCGGCGTTTTTCACGTGGCGTTCTCCGCGGATGGACGGCTGGGGGTTGTCGCCGAATACCACCCCAAGAATCTTGTGACGCTGGCGCACCTGGAACACGGCGGAGCTTTCGAAGATACGATCACGGTGTTCGGCGCGGACGTGGGCAAGACGGTGGAGGTTCCGCTGGATGAGCTGGAGCGCTACGTCTCGCAGCCGTTCGGCGTGGCGATTGCGCCGGACAAGTCGCGGATTTATGTGACCAGCGGCGGGTCGGAGCTGGTGACGGTGATCGATGTGGCGCGGTTGCTGCGATTCATTCATGAGCACCCCGCACCCTTCGTGCAGGATCTTTCGGCCAGCGCGAACTACGTGGTGACGCGCATTGCGGTGGGACTGAATCCGCGCGGGCTCACGCTGACGCGCGACGGGCGCAGGCTGTTTGTGGCCAATCGGCTGGAGGATACGATCAGCGTGATCGACACGCGGACCGATAGGGTGGCGGCAACGATCAAGCTGGCGGGGCCGAAGAACATCTCCGTGCTGCGCCACGGGGAACAGACGTTCTATACTGCGCGTTATTCGTTCCAGGGGCAGATTGGCTGCGCCAACTGCCACATCGATTCCACCTTCGACGGCATCCAATGGAATCTGGAGCCGGACGGCTTTGGCCGCAACATTGTGGACAACAAGCTGCTCGAAGGGGTGAAGGGCACGAACCCCTACAAGTGGACGGGCACGAATCCCAATATTCCGACGGAGTGCGGACCGCGGACGGAAAAGTATTTCTGGCGCTCGGAAAACTACGACGACCTGACGCTGACCGACCTGACCGTCTACGTGCGCAGTTTGACGCCGCGGCCCAATCGGTGGAAGCTTCCGGGATACCAACTGACGCCGGCGCAGGAGCGGGGCAAGGCGATCTTCGAGCGGAGCGTGGACAAGTTCAAGAAGCCAATTGCCGAGTACAACCGCTGCTCGTATTGTCACAGCGGGCTGAAGGGAACGAACCAGAAACTGTTCGACGTGGGGACGCATAAAGCGATCGACAATCCAGGTCTCCTGAAGGCGACGCCGTTGACCGAGATTGCGCTGACGGCGCCTTACCTGCACGATGGTTCGGCGCGGACGCTGGAAGAGATCTGGACAGTCTACAACCCGGAAGACAAGCACGGGAGAACGAACGACCTGACCAAGGATGAGCTGAACGACCTGATCGAGTATCTGAGAACTCGATAAAGGGGACGGGATGAAGAAGTTGGCATGGAATGCGCTTCCAATGAACGATCCGGCACGATTGCGGCTGTGGTTTCGACAAAGGCAGCAAGTTAGCCCCCGCTTCGCGGGGATAGCAAGTTGGCAAGTTAGCGGATTTCTGCGCCTGTCCTGGTCCTTGTCTGCCGTTCATTGCTGTCTTAACTCGCTGCCGCGAGTCATGACGCTGTGGACGATTGCACTGTTGTCGGTGGCCGCGCCGCTGGCATTTGCCGCGCCACCGGAGATGCCGCGCTACCGTTTTGAGAATTTCACCACGGCCAACGGGCTGCCCGACAATCACGTGTTCGCGGTGCTGGTGGATGGAGATCGCGTGTGGGCGGGGACGGAGAATGGGCTGGCGGTCTATGAGAACCACGCGTGGAAGACCTACACCACAGCGGATGGGCTGGCGCACCGGGCGGTGCTTTCGCTGGCGCTGGACAAGCGCACCGGGGACGTGTGGGCGGGGACCATGGCGGGGCTGAGCCGCATCTCGGGCGGACGCATCGACAGCTACACGCAGTTAACCTCAGGGCTGAGCAACGACGTGGTCTACGGCGTCTCAGTGGAGGGCGAGAACGTGTGGGTGGCGACGGCGGCGGGGGGTTGCCGGCTGGACCTGCGCACGGGCGAGTGGACGCTCTATAACGAGCGGAATACGCCCATGATCGAGATATGGACTTACGGCGTCTCCGCGACGCCCACCAAGGTTTATTACGCGGTGTGGGGTAGCGGGGTGCTCGAATACGATCAGAAGACCGGACGCTGGGATAAATATGAAGATCCCGACGGCGAAAACGAGATAGTTCTGTTCAAGGATCAGGGACTGATTCACGAGATTGTCACATCGGTCAGTTATGTGGACAATATTCTCTGGGCGGCAACGTACTTCGGCGACAGCCGGTACGACGGGCGCTACTGGCACAACTTTCTGACCAAAGACAGCGGACTTCCCTCGAACTTTACCAACTTTATCAAGGGCGTGGACGACAAGCGCGCCTGGTTCTGCACCGACAAGGGGCTCGCCTACTACGACGGGGTGAATTGGGCTGTTTATCGCCCGTCGCTGAAAGACGGCAAGCCGGAGATGACGGTGCGCGACGCAGAGGGCAACGTAACGCCGGTGGCAGTGACTACCGCGCCGGCCCACAACTATGTTCTCGGCATCGACTTTCAAGGCGACGATATATGGGTCGCGACCGCCAAGGGGTTGAGCCACGGAATTCGACAAAAGCAATAGGGGTTTGGGCCACGGAAATTGACAAAGGCAAGAAGGACATAAGGAGACCGACAATCATGAATGCATTCGCAGATATTCTGGAAGCCATAGCACACGCGCCGATCGAGAAGCGCGCCATGACCAATCACGGCGTTCTCAACGAAGCCTACGCCTATGCCAAGCCGAGTTCGTTTTCGCGCGGCATGCGGATCGATATTGGCGGAGTCTGCATCCTGCTGATCTCGGGCACAGCCTCGATCGACGAGAACGGCAAGAGCGTACACATCGGCGACTTTTCAGCGCAATTGCGGCGCACATTCGACAACATCACGGGACTGCTGAAGAGCGAAGGCGCCACCTGGCACGACATCGTGCGCACCAGTTGCTACCTGCGGGACATCGATCGCGACTACGACGTGTTCAATGCGGGGCGGACGGCATTCTTCAAGGAGCAGGGGCTCGATCCGCTGCCGGCGTCGACCGGCATCCAGGCGCATCTGTGCCGGCCGGAGCTGCTGATCGAGATCGAGGCTATCGCCATGTTCCGCACGGACAAGGCAGCAGACAGCAGCAGGGAGTAGTGGTCATGGGCAAGGGATGGTTGTTGGCCGCCGGTTGCATGTTGGCCGTGAGCGCCGGTGTGAGCGGCGCGGCGCAGGACACGGGCAAGGTCATGGGCGACGGCGCGAAGGTGTGCGAGTGTGGCGCGCATCCGCCGGGACCGCCGAAGGATCGCGAGGTTGCGCCCTATGCGGGCGAGCCCGCCGATCTGAGCCCGTACTTGAAGTTCGCGGCGCCTTATGACCTGAACTACACCCATCCCAACATCTACTCCGGCGCGGCGCGGGACATTCCCGAGCCCAAGGGCCTGACCGAGGTGCGGATCGGATTCTTCGGACCCGTCCAGCCGAATCCGGAATCGGTATTTGGATTGCGGATGCTGCACGGCGCGCAGTTGGCCGTGGAAGAGGCCAATGCGCGCGGCGGCTACGGGGGCAAGCCTTTCAAGCTGATGCAACACAACGACTACGACAACTGGCAGGCGAATGCGGTCTACGGCGACGACCGGCCCACCGACCCAGCGATCTGGGGTTCGCCGTCGAATGAAGCGGTGAAGATGATCTACGACGACCAGGACTGGGCGATCTTCGGGTCGATCAGTTCCGAGTCGACGCACATCATGTTGCGCGTGGCGCTGCGGGCCGAGATTCCCATCGTGAACTCGGCATCGACCGATCCCACCATTCCGGAGACTTACATTCCGTGGTACTTTACCGACCTGCAGGACGATCGGGTGCAGAGCCTGACGCTGGCGCGGCGGATCTTTACCGAGCTGGGGCTGAAGCGTGCGGCGTTGCTGCGGGTGAACAGCCGCTACGGACGGTTCGGCGTGCTCAAGTTTCGCGATGCGGCGCGGCGGCTGGGCCACCCGGTGGTGATCGAACAGAAGTATCTTCCCGGCGATACGGATTTTTCGAAGCAGTTGCAGGTGATCCGGTCGTCGCGGGCCGACGCCATCGTGCTGTGGACCGACGAGGCGCAGGCGGCCCTGATCCTGAAGCAGTTGCGCGCCGCGGGGATGAAGCAGCGGGTCTTTGGGGCCTATCGCACGCTGGGGCCGACGCTGCTGGCCGAGGCGGGCGATGCGGCCGAGGGGTTTGAGGCGGTGTTTCCCTACGATCCTACGCGCAACGACCCCCGCTGGATCGACTTCAACAAGCGATTTGAGGACCGGTTCCACGAGAAGCCGGAGCAGTTTGCCTCGCTGGCCTACGACGCGATGAATGCGCTGCTGGATTCGATCTGCAAGGCGGGACTGAATCGGGCGCGGATTCACGATGCGCTGGCCGATATCGAAGAGTACGACGGCGTGACGGGGCACATGGTCTTCGATCCCAACCAGAAGAATGTGGCGCCCATGTACTTGGGGACGGTGCACAACGGGGCGATCACCTTCCGGGTTGCGACCATGGAGAAGACGCCCGCGACGCCTGCCGCATCATGGGTTGGGCGAACGCCCGCGGCCCGGCAAGAGTCGTATGCGCGGGTGGGCGAGGATGGCGTGGAGTATGCCGGGCCGCATCGGGCCGATGTGCCGGCAGGGCCGGTGCGCGTGGTGCTGTTCGGGCCCAAGGCGGCCGAGGTTGCCGCGTCGCCGGAGGTGAAGGCGGAGCTCGAATTCGGCGCGGTAAGAGGGCGGGCGTGGAAGTTGTTGCCGGTGGAGAGCGATCAGAACTGGGGAGCCGCGTCAACTGCGCTGGTTCACGCGCTGATGGACGAGCACGCGCTGGCAATTTTGGCGCTGGACCGGAACGCGAGCCACCTGGCCGAACAACTGGCGTTGAAGAGCTTTGTTCCGGTGGTTGCGCTGAGCAGCGACAAGACGCTGACGTCGACGAATATTCCGTGGATCTTCCGGCTGCCGGCGGAGACCGCGCCGGCGGCGGCCCTGCGGTTGCTGGTGGCGGCTGCCGGGCGCAGCGGGGCCAATCCGGAGCGGCTGAGGGATGTGCTGGCATCGGGAGACGAGGTCTCCGGAGTGGCGTTTCTGCCTAGCGGCGAGCCGCGCGGGCAATAGAGGAATTGAGGGTTTCGGTTGGGGATAGTTCATCCCCGGCAATGCTATAGAGTAAGGGAATGACAAACAGGAAGATATTGGTTTTTGGCCGCATTGGGCAAGTGGGATGGGAGTTGCGCCACAAACTTGCCTGCCTGGGCCAGGTAGCCGCGGTTGAGTATCCGGAGGTGGATTTCACGAAAGCCGATTCGATTCGCAACGCGGTGCGTGCGGCGGAGCCGTCGGTGATCGTCAATTCCGCCGCGTACACGGCGGTGGACAAGGCCGAAAGCGAACCTGAACTTGCCTGGGCGATCAACGGAACCGCGCCGGGCGTGATTGCCGAGGAAGCCAAGCGGCTGGGCAGCATTCTGGTCCATTACTCGACGGATTATGTATTCGACGGCAGCAAGCAGGGTGCCTATGTGGAGACCGATGCGCCCAACCCGCTGAATGTTTATGGGAAGACGAAACTGGCAGGCGATGAGGCTATCCAGGCGGTGGGCGGGGACTACCTGATCCTGCGGACCAGTTGGGTGTATGGGGCGCGCGGCAATAACTTCCTGCTGACGATGTTGCGCCTGGCCAAGGAGCGGACGGAGTTGCGGATTGTGGACGACCAGACGGGCGGGCCGACCTCCAGCGAATGCATCGCGGAAGCGACTGCCGATATTCTGGCGCAGGTGCTTTCACCCGCAGGGGGCGGACTGGCGGGACGCAGCGGCATCTACAATCTGACCTGCCGGGGAGAGACGACGTGGTTTGGATTTGCGAAGGCATTTCTGAGCAAAGCGGCTGGAACCGCGGCGCCGGAGCTGATTGCGATTCCAACCAGCGAGTTTCCTCGTCCCGCGCAACGTCCGGCGAACTCACGGTTATTGTGCCAGCGCTTGGAGGAGACATTTGGAGTGCGCCTGCCCGATTGGGAAGAAGCGCTTGAACTGGTTCTGGAAACGCTTGCGGAAGGTGCTTCGCGGCTGTGAGCGGGAACGGAGTTGCGCTTCGATTCGGCTGGCAAAAGCAAGACAGCAGCAGAGTCCCACGAGGCGGTTTTTGCTCGACTCAGGGAAAGCTCTGCCGCTGCCGGCTTCAACACTGCCGCGGGCGGGATGGTTGGGATGCCCGCGATTTTCCCGAACCGTGCTCTTGATCCATAGGATGAGATGGAAATGGCGCGAGGGATAGTGACGGCGGGCACTCGGGACGCTGACAGGAAATTGCGCACGTCCTGATTTGGGAGGCTGCGGAGGTTACCTTCGATTTGCGAAGAAAACGGAAGGGGCAGCTCGCGTGGCGGGCTGCCCCTTTTCTGCTATAGCCGAACGGGAAGGTTTGCGGGTTACGGGAGATAGTAGCGGAAGCTGGTCCAGAACATGTTATCGATGCCTTTGGCGCCGTTGGATGTGTTGGTCGTACCGCCCGCACCGGACCACAGATCGCGCTCGAATCGGCTGTATTGCAGGCCATAACGCAGGCCGCCCTTGGGGCCCTTGTAAAGGTAGTACCAGTAACCTGCGGTGAATTCCTGGACATCCTTGTTTTGGTTGCCGCAGCTGCTGGGGGTGGACGGGTCAAACCCTGTGCCGCCGCCGCCATACGGATTCGCCGCAGCGGTGCTGGGCACAGGTTCCACGTCGCAGCCCGACATGTTGGCCAGCGGCGATCCGTATCCGGTCTTGCCCCAATAGTCGCGATAGACATAATCGCCGCCGTAGTTGAAGTAGACGTTGAGGCGCGGATTGGGGTTGATTTCCAGCGTGCTGAGGGCCGAGAAGGCCTTCAGAGGTTCGATTCCTCCCCACGGAGCCAGGGTGATGTCGGCGATGGTGGATGAGCCGTACCGACCCATGCCCTTGCCCCACAGGCCCTTCAGGCCGATGGTGACCTTTTTGTCGAAGAGCGGAGCGCGGAAGCCGCCGCCGATCCCGGCGCCAATCGCGGCGTCGTTGTACGCGCCCGCTGAAGACGGAGTAGACGCCCCTTCATTGGGATATATGCGGTCCCGGAAGTTACGTTCGATGCCAAAGACTTCCCAGTGACCCCAGCCCGGCTGGAAGGCTATCTTGCCGATGAAATCGGGGGAAAGGTTGAAGGAGTAATTTGCACTTGCATTGTAGAGGCCGCCGCCGTTGCCGGCCGAGCCGATCAGAAGGTTGGTGGGCAGGCCGGAACCGGCGGGGTTCAGGGTCTCCGCGTTTTCGGCGGAAACGCCCATGAAGAACTTGTTGCTGAAGTCCTTGCTCATGCGGAAGCTGTATTGGCGAGTCCAAACAAAGCCGGCTTCGTACTGGGGGTCGATGGTGGCCGGCAGAATTTCGGTTCCTCTCGTAAGGCCTTGGGTGGTTTCAGTGGCCAACGACCATCCCTGGCCTCCGGAGAAATCCCAGCCGTTGGTCAACTTAGCATCCGCCCACAACTGGCGCTGGCGAAGGACGTAGCTGTTGCTCTGGTTGTTGTTGGAGGTGATGCCGGCGCCGAGCCAGTCAGCCTCGTAGTAGCCGGTCATGGTAAAGTTGTCGAGCTTGCCGATGGCTTTCAGGGTCACGCGCGACTGACGGCCGGAACCATAAAATTCCGTCAACTGAGCATCGTCGGAGTACTGAAGCGGAACCCCGGTGAACTGGGTGTTCAACCCGCCTCCTGTGGCGCCCTGGCGCCACACGGTTTCAGCCGCTATGAAGCTGCCTGTGGGTGAAAGCGTAATTCCCTTGAAGTGCAAGGTTTCCGGGTTCTCGATCGCCTTCTTCATCTGGGAGGTCTCATCGGAAACCGTGGTGGCCAGCGAAGTCTGATTGCCCTTCAGATCGGTTACGGTGGATTGCAGGGTGGTGACGGCGGCCGCGTTTTCGCTGACTGCCTGGTTCTGGGCCGAGGCGGCGGCATTTGCCCTGTTCGCAGCGGCCTGGGCATCGGCCGCGGCCTGCTGCGCCCTTTTCAGTTGCGTATCCTTGTCGGCCAGGTCGGTCTTGAGACTGTCGATCTGGCCTTGCAGATCCTGGCGCAGGGATTGAATCTGCTCCTCGACCGTGGGGCGCGGGGGCGTCTTGGCCTTCTTGGTTGCGGGATGCTTCCTGGCCGGCGGTTGTGGATCGCTGGCGTAGGCGGATGAGGCAACTAGAGCTACTGCCAGGATTGCGGCGGCAGCAGTTTTCAGCTTGAAATTCATGGGGCCTCTCATTTTCCTCTCGAATCAGGTTGGATCGTGGCGCGCCCACTTCGAACGCGAACGCTCTGTGCTCCCGCATTCCAGATACCTTGAACATGAAGCCAGACCGGGTTTCCACCGGCATGCAGGAGGAACATAAAAAACCGGAGAAAGGGTCCGCACGAGCGGAGTTTTCCCTGGGTGCTTCCGTTTTCCAGAGTCGCAGAGTCAGGTTAATATTTGACGAATTCACATATTTTTAACATTGACCTATCTTTGACATTCACATGCTTGTAACATCATTTACATATTTGTAACAAATCCGGCGGGCGCATACCGCAGCCAACCCCAAGTTTTCCAAATGGATGGGCAAGAGGATTTGTCCTGCCATGAGAAGCGATCAAGGCTTGCTGAGCGCGCGGCCGCAGTCTGCAAGGGGTCTGTCCGGCATCTTGATTGGAGAGGCCTGTCGAGTAAGTTAGCGGTGGAGAGGAAGTTATGGTGCGCGCGCAGATTTGGCAGCAGAAGCCAGTTGGGCCGAAGCGCTTTGAAGAGCATGCCGGGCTTGGGCTCCGGCATAACTCTTAGAAGATCCACCTTGCCGTGAGCACCAGCTCGTGGTTGTAGGAGTGGAATTGGCTGGAGGCGATCTGTAAGCCGGCGCCGAAGGCCAGGCCGGGGCGGGACTTGGGGTCGGAAGGATGCAGGCCGCACCTGCCGACGATGAGGCCGGGAGTGATGAATTCCTGGGTCTTGCCGTCGTTTGCGCCGCCTTTGTAGAAGGTGGCGTTGCTCTCGATCTCCGGCCAGAAGAGTTTGGCGACGCGGTACTGGGCGACGGTGTTCCAGAGGACGGGCCGACCGGAGGTATTGATGGCGGGATTGCCGGTGGGCAGGGTGGCTCCGATGGTGGATTGCACGTCGAAGTTGCGGAAACCCTTGCCGCCTCCGAGGTTAGGCTGCAGGCTTGGCTTGGTGGAGCCGTTCTTGTAGCTGCCGGTGGGAAAGGTGGCGAGAACCCAGGCGCTCAACGTGTAGGTTCCGTGCTGCGCATTCCCACTGGCGAGGCGGTACTTGCCGAGGGCGGAGAAGTCGCCCGCGCCGTCGGCGGCGGTGGAGTTGTGTTTGATGTAGGGCGGCAGGTCGATGTCCAGCTCGATGTTTCCCCCTGGGATGAAGTTGACTCCCTTGCTGTTGTCGAAGATCCATGTGTCGGTGCGGGCGGGAGCAATTTGACGGAGGACATCGGTGCGCACCACCTGGAATAGCCCGGTGTAAGTGGTAACCAGCGGAACCGCCCAGGCGGGCTGTTTGGCCTGCGTTGCGCTGGTACGTGCCGACCACCAGGCGTAGAAGCCGCCGGAGGCCGGTGCGGCCGAAGAAGATGGGTCGAGATTGTTTTGCGCGAAGGCACTGGCAGAAACGAACAGGAGCAGTAGAGGAAGAGGGGTTTTTTTCATGGTTGTCCCTGAGCATCGGGGACAACATGAGGGCGCCACAACCAACCATTGGGCTAGTTTTTTCTCAGCCTATTGGTGGGCAAGAAACGGGAAGGCCGCTCAAAAGCTCATGGATTTGGCGCCTGGGCTGGAGCTTTGCCAACCGCAGCGTCCTGGCCTGCACTGAGGAGGTTGGCGAGGAGGCGGTAGGCGCCGGGGACGAGCTCGGGAAGCTGGCGATAAAGGGCGAAGGCGACGTAGATGTAGGTGCCGCTGCCGGGATGGGCGACGAGCAGGCCGCCGCGTTGGGGATCCTGGCCGGGGTCGGCGGTTTCAGTCAGGGCGGTGTAGGCGGGGTCCCAGGAATCGAGGAAGGAGTGGCCGCGCTCTTCGACCCAGCCGTCGAAGTCGGCGGGGGTGATGGCGTTGGGCGAGGTGAACAGAGGGTTGCGGGGCGAGAGGAGCTTGACGGGGGCCTGCTCATCGACGACGCGCTCAGCCATGCGGCCCATGGAGAGCGGGAACGGGGCGGGGAAGCTGGCGCTCTGGTAGAGGACGAGGAGGGTTCCGCCGCGCTGGACAAACTGCTGGAGACGCGGCTGGGCGCGGGTGAGTTCGGGACGGGCGGAGTAGGCGCGGATGCCGATGACGAGGACGTTCCACGCGGAGAGGTCGGCGGAGGTGAGTTCGGCGGGGGTGAGCAGGTGGGGGGCGACGCCGAGGGCTTCGATGGCTTCAGGGACCAGGTCGCCGGTTCCCATGACGTAACCGACGCGGAGGCCGGACGCCAGCTTTACGTCTACCTTGCGGGTGAGCAACTGGGCGGACTTATAGAGGTTGTAGGGGCGCAGGCCGGGGTAGCCGACGGACTGCCAGCCGGTCTGGTAGGTGTGCCCGGCGGAGTGGGCGACGGCCTGGATGGTGTAGGCGCCGGCCTCGGTCTTGACCGGAGTGACGGAGAACGGAATTGGCTCGCTGTCGCCGCCGGCGTCGAGATGGAAGTGCGCCTCGGCGGGTTTTGAGCGCCATCCGTGGGGAAGTTTGAGGGAGACCGTGCCTTCGGCGGGGCCTTCGGCATGGATAGTCACGTTGACGGGCAACGGGCCAACATCGAGCGGCAGGATACGTGCCTGAGGGTCAATGCGCACGCCGATGGCAGGCGTCACGACCAGCGGCTCGTAAATGCCGCCGGGACCCAAAACGCGATGCATGGTCTGAACGACCTGGCCGATGCGGATGGGCTGGCCGTCGAATGAGAACTCCGCCCACGCAGCCAGCGGCCAGGGAGCGAAGGAGCGCTCGCGGTAAGCGGGGTTGGTGAGGTCGTAGTATGGTTGTTCGGTCGAAGGCCGTGTGAAGTAGGGCTGGGTAGGTTCGGCATTCGGCGCGACCTGGACTTTAAATATCTGGTCAGTGGCAAGCGCCGGGTGGTCGGCCGGGTCGATGGCGCCGGAGGTGTTCTCGCTCTTCCACTCGTCCCCGGTTTTGCTCTCAAGCCAGACTCGGCTGAGCTGGGCGTCGGTAGTCGAACGCCCGGTGTGGACGCGCACCCGGAACTCCTCGCCTGGGGTAACGCTGGGCGGCATCTCGTCGGCCGAGCCGCCAGGGAACGGACCGCCGCCGGAGACGCTCGAAACTTTTGTGGTGAAGGCGATGAGGTCGAGGCCGAGCAAGTTCTTGAGTGCGGATTGGAACTGCTCGATCTTGGCGTTGAGTTCAAATGCAAAGCTGTCTCTGTCCTTGAATTCCGGAAGACCGATGCCCGGCTCCTTTTTCAAACCGCCAATGTTCGCAGCAACCCAACTTCTCCGCAAGATAAGAGCGTCGTCATAGATCGCCGCAAGCTTGTGGGCAGCCGCGATTTCCGTGAGGCTGGGGCGCTCCGCTTCGAAGTTCTTGAGATCCAGGTCCAACTGTTGCAGACGCTCACGAATTGCCTGGGGTAAATTCGGACCGGTGAGGCTGGCGAGGCCGGCCAAAGACGTGTCGATGTTGACCCGGCTGTTGTGGAAGAGGTCGTTATTGGTCGTAATAGCGCCGGGCTTTGCTGCCGCCTCCGGCGCGACGGCCCAGAGGTGATAGTTGGTGCTGCCCGGGCCGCTGATGGTTGGATTAGCGCCGCCGTTCTGCGACTTCTGTTCACCCCAGCCTTGGCGCGCAATCTGCAGATAGCTGCGGCCCAACGCCGGGTCAAGGGTTCCGACAGGGATCGAGACGTCAGTCGACGGGATCACGGTGGACCATTCGCCGGTGACGTAGTTTTTGAATCTTGCGGGCGCCCATTTGCCGGTGGCGTAGTCGAACATCTTTCCGTCTGTGACGCGGGCAAAGGGAACCATGGAGTAGACGGCGAGGGGCTGCCAGGGTTGGAGGCCGTCTTTGAGCTGTTCGGGGAAGATTTTGGGGTCGGCGGCGGCTTTAAAAGCCTCTTGCGCGATTTCGCCGGAGACCTGGTGGTGGCCGTGGCCGTCGGTGATGCCGCCGACGAAGGTGGAGACGATGACCTGGGGGCGTTCGCGGCGGACGGCCAGCACGGCGTCGTAGAGGACGCGGTCGTGACCCCAGCGGGCGAAGGATTCCTCTTGAGTCTTGGAGAAACCGAAGTCGATCTCGGTACCCCAGAGCTGTTTTGCGCCGTAGTATTCGCCCGCCTTGAGGAGTTCGTTGGTGCGGATGAGGCCCAGGGCGTCGTAGCTGTCGGCGGACATGGCGTTCTGGCCACCTTCGCCCCGGGTGAGGGTGAGGAGCGTGCACCGGACGCCGAGGCCGCGGGAGAGATATGTGAGCAGCGCACCGTCTTCGTCGTCGGGGTGGGCGACGATCATCAGGACGCTGGCGGTGGTGGAGAGGCGGCGGAGGGATTGCTCAAGGGCGGCGGCGCCGCGGTCTTCCGCGAGGGGCAAGGCAATGGCGCTGGGCTCGCCGGAGGGGAGCTGGGCGGGTGCGGCGGCAGCGGGTACGGGCGGCTGGGCAGGCTGCTGGGCAATCTGCTGCGCAGGCTGCTGGGCAATCTGCTGGGCAGGCGGCTGGGCAATCTGCTGCGCAGGCGGCTGGGCAATCTGCTGGGCAGGCTGCTGGGCAATCTGCTGCGCTGGCAGGCGGGCGGAGAGAGCGCCTGCAAGAATCAGGCCGGCAAGGGCCGTACCTGTTGCTGCTCGGAGTGATTGATCGGCGAGGAACATACTTTCCGTCAGTGTACAATCCGGGGGAGCGCAACAGCCTCATGGCACACACCCAGCTTATCTCCGGCAGCAGCGGCACGCTTGAGCGGCGGATCGGGCTGCGGTCGGCGGTGCTGTTCAACATGCTGGAGATGATCGGGGTGGGTCCGTTCATTACGCTGCCGCTGGTGATTGCGGCGGCCGGGTTCCGGCTGAGCGTGTGGGCGTGGGTGCTGGGCGCGGCGATTGCCGTGGCGGATGGGCTGGTGTGGGCGGAGCTGGGGGCGGCGTTTCCGCGTGCTGGGGGGTCATATGCGTTTTTGCGCGAGATTTATGGGCCGGAACGGGCGGGGAACTGGCTGAGCTTTCTTTATGTGTGGCAGTTGAGCTTCTCGGCGCCGCTTTCGATCGCTTCGGGGTGCATTGGGCTTTCGAGTTTTCTGGCGTGGTTCTGGCCGGGACTGGAGCAGGGGCCGATGGCCGCGCTGCCGGGGCTGCACTATGCGAGCTTTGCGGCGGCGGGGGCTTGTTTGCTGGTGACGGCGCTGCTCTACCGGAATTTGAGCCAGGTGACGCGGCTGGCGTGGGTGCTGTTTGCGGGGGTGATGGCGGCGATTGCGGGGGTCATCGTCTCCGGCTTCGCCCATGCGGCGGCTACCGGGGGTTGGGCGATGCCCGCGGAGCCGGCGAAGGGGGTTGCGCTGGCGCTGGGCGGGCTGGCGCAGGCGACGCTGATTACGACGTACGACTACTGGGGCTACTACAACATCTGTTTCCTGGGCGGCGAGGTGAAGAGGCCGGAGCGCACGATTCCGCGGGCGATTCTGCTTTCGGTGCTGTTCGTTTCGGCGTTTTATGTGGCGATGAACCTGGCGGCGCTGCCTTCGTTGCGCGATGCTGCCGCACATGCTGCCGGGGGGGCGACGGTGCGGCTGCAACTGGTGGCGCAGATTGCGGAGTCTGCGTTTGGGCAATGGGCGGGGCGGCTGATGGCGGCGCTGATTGTCTGGACTGCGTTTGCGAGTGTGTTTTCGCTGCTGCTGGGGTACTCGCGCGTGCCGTATGCGGCGGCGCGGGATGGGAACTACTTCCGGTTTCTGGCGGCGGTGCATCCGCGGCACGGGATTCCGCACCGGTCGCTGGTGGCGCTGGGACTGGTGGCCTCGGGGTTCTGCTTCTTCACGCTGACGCAGGTGATTACGATGCTGGTGGTTACGCGCATTCTGCTGCAGTTTTTTCTGCAACATGTGGGTGTGATCCTGCTCAGGGTGCAGAGGCCGGAGCTGAAGCGGCCGTTCAAAATGCCGCTTTATCCGCTGCCGCCGCTGGCGGCGATGGGGGGCTTCGTCTTCATGCTGGTGAACCGGAGCCACGCGCTGGGCGGCCTGGGGGTGGCGGCGGGGATCGGGGTTTCCGGGACGCTGATTTATCTGTATCGCGCGCGGCGGCTGGGGCAATGGCCGTTTGAGCGGGGTGGATGAGCGGTTGAGGCCGGTTGAGGCTGCGACTTATGACAAGGGCAGCAAGTTAGCCCCGCTGCGCGGGATAGCAAGTTGGCAAGTTGGCGGGTTTGCGCGGCAAGCCTGGTCCCCGTCTGCCGTTCATTGCCGTGGCAACTGGAACATTCCTCGGTCAAATCCTGTGACGCCGGGCGCTCTGTCGTGTCTAATTGAATGAGATCGAGAGTTTCCCTTCGCGAGGTCAAAACCATGCTGATTGGCAAATCTTCTGACATTCCTTCTTCGGCCATTACGCCGCAAGACCAGTACCTGAACCGGCGGCGCTTTCTGCGCGGGGCGGTTTCCGGGGTGGTGGCCGCGGGCGCCGGCGCATTGGGCGCGGAGCGGCTGGCCGAGGTGTTTGAGCCGCGCATCGGCGCGCTGGCGGGAACGAAACTGGAAACGGTGAAGAGCCCGCTGACCACCACGGGCGAGGATCTGACCAGCCTGAACGACCTGACCCACTACAACAACTTCTATGAGTTCGGTGTGCAGAAAAACGAGCCGGCCGAGAATGCCGGAGCGCTGCCGACGCGGCCCTGGACGGTGCGCGTGGACGGGAAAGTGAAGAGCCCGAAGACCTTTGACATCGAGGCGCTGCTGAAGCTGCGGCCGCTGGAGGATCGTGTTTACCGGCATCGATGCGTGGAGGCATGGAGCATGGTGATTCCGTGGGTGGGGTACTCGCTTTCGGAGTTCATCAACCAGTGCGAGCCGCTGTCGACGGCGAAGTATGTGCAATTTCTGTCTTACTACGACAAGAAGGTGGAGAAGTGGGGGTCGGAGACTTCGATTTCTTGGCCTTACTCCGAGGGGCTGCGCATGGACGAGGCGATGCACCCGCTGGCGCTGCTGACGTTTGGACTTTACGGCGAGGTGCTGCCCAACCAGAACGGCGCGCCGGTGCGGATTGTGGCGCCGTGGAAGTACGGCTTCAAGTCGGCGAAGTCAATTGTGGCGGTGCGGTTTGTGGACAAGATGCCGCCGACCACGTGGAACGACCAGGCGCCCCGCGAGTATGGGTTCTATTCGAACGTGAACCCAAGCGTGGACCATCCCCGCTGGAGCCAGAAAACGGAACGGCGGATTGGGTTGCCGTTCTACGCACAGCGGAAGACGACGCTGCTGTTCAACGGCTATGGGGAGCAGGTGGCTTCGCTCTACAACGGGATGGATTTGAAGAGGAATTTTTGAAACAGGGACTGGGGCAAGGATTAGGGACTGCGGACACGCCGCCAAGTTCCAGCTTTTTGGAAACTTCCGGTCGGACAGTGTTATTAGCAACGCTAACTCCGCTAACCTCGGCGGCAGCACTCACTTCGCTCATTCATAACGATGAAAAAATCTACGCTCATTCTGCTTAAGACGCTGACCTGGGTGGCCTGCTTATGGCCGCTGGGGTTGCTGGTTTATCAAGCGGTGACCAATACGCTCGGGCCCGATCCCACAGCTAACATCACCTTTTCGACGGGCCTCGCGACGCTGCGGCTGCTGACGATTTCGCTGGCGATTACGCCGGTGCGGAGGCTGTGGTCGCGGCTGAGCTGGCTTATCAAGTTTCGTCGGCTGCTGGGCCTGTTTGCGTTCTTCTATGGGACGCTGCACATGCTGACGTATGTGGCGCTTTATGCGGGGTTCGATGTGAACGCGATGATTGCCGATATTGAAAAGCGGCGGTTTATCACCATGGGCGTGGCGGCTTGGCTGCTGCTGCTGCCTCTGGCGGCGACGTCGACGAACTGGGCGATCCGCAAGCTGGGCGGCAAAAACTGGAGCCGGCTGCACACGCTGGTGTATGGAGCCGCGGTGTGCGGGGTGATTCATTACTGGTGGCAGGTGAAGCCGGGTGTGCTGAGCCCAATGCGATTGACGGTGGTGCTGGGCGTGCTGCTGGCGGCCAGGCCGGTGCTTTTTTGGTGGAAGCGGAGAAGGGTGCGGGCGGTACCGGTATAAAGGATGGGCGCCCGGCGGCCTTATTGATTTTGAGGGTTGGCGGGCGCGGGAACATTGCCGGGCGCGGATGCGGCAAGAGTGAGACTGATGTCCTCAATGTCGTTGAGGACGGTGAGCGGGATTTCCTTGTCGACGTAGCTGTGCGCGGGGGTTGGGTTTGAGGGCGGGGCGTCGGATTGGGGTTGGTCCGGGGCCTTTTGCTCCGTGTCCTGGGCGCCGTTGACCTGGAGGATGTACTTGCCTTCAGCAACATATTCGAAGGAAAAGGTTCCGTCCTCAAGCAGGGAAGTTTCGCGGGCCTTCTCGCGGTCGTCGGCGTAGAGCAGGCGCAGGGTTCCATGGCCCACCGGATGCCCATCGGGCAGGGCGGTTACGGTTCCGGCCACGGTGTGCAGGCCGGAAAGAGGAATCTCGATGTCGGCGCCGCCAGCGGTCTCTCCGGCCTGCACTTTTACGGTTGCGGCATCCTTTCTGCGGAAGACGCCGCCCAAGCAAATGCGCGGAGCTGCCGCCTCTGCATCGGTGGGCATGAGGGTGCAGACGGTGTACTCGCCCGCGGGCAGGTTGGTGAGGCTGAAGCGGCCGTGTCCGTCGCTTACGGCGTGGATGGACCAGGTGTCGAGGAGAGGGAGGCCGACATCGGTCCAGCCGTTCTTTTCAGTTTTGCGGAAAATCTGAAAGTGCATGCCGATGGCCGGAGCGCCGTCGTCGAAAGTGACGGTTCCGCCGATCTCGGCGCCGCGCTCGATTTGAATGGATACTTCGGAGACGCGGTGCTTGGCCACTGAGACTTCCGTGAGATGTTCTTTCCACTGGTCAATGGAGTACTGATGGCGTTCCCGGTCGCTTGACAGGGATCTGATCTTGTCCGGGTCCATCACCAGCGCGGGATCCAGATAGCCTTCCAGGGTGGCGAAGGCGTAGTAATGGCCGGGTTGAACGGCTTCGAGACGGAAGCGGCCATCGAGATCGGTGACGGTGGTTTCCGCGGCGGGAAGGGGATCGCCCTGGTCGTTTTTCTCACCGGTCTTGGGAGCGGCAGAGAGGGTGACCGTAGCAAAGCGGGCGGGCTTGCCGGTATCGGCGCAGAGAACGACCCCTGAAACGACGCCTTTGGTGGGATCGGGCTTCTTGTGCTGGAATTTGTCACAGCCGGCCAGCAGCAGGCAGGCGATGGACAGAATCGAGAGCCAACGCAGCCGCGGCATGGCAAGCCTCCTGAGCGATTCAGGGTTCAGGGAATTGTAACGCTGTTTGCGCTACCGGGTGAAAGCTCTTGCGGTGCAGCGGGGTGGGGCCGAGACGGGCCAAGGCTGCGAGGTGTTCCGGGCAGCAGTAGCCTTTGTGGCTGGCGAGGCCGTAGCCGGGGAACTGGCGGTCGAACTCGACGAGGAGGCGGTCGCGGTGGACCTTGGCCAGGACGCTGGCGGCGGCGATGGAGAGGCTGGTTGCGTCGCCCTGGATGACGGCCTGCTGGGGGCAGTCCCAGTCGATGGTGTCGCGGCCGTCGATGAGCAGGAAGTCGGGGCTGAGGGCGAGTTGCTGGACGGCGAGGCGCATGGCCAGCAGCGAGGCCTGGAGGATGTTGATGCGGTCGATGGTCTCGGCGTCGACGGCGGCGATGGCCCAGGCAACGGCGTTCGAGCGAATTTGGGGTTCGAACTCGTTGCGCTGCTTTTCGGTGAGTTTTTTGGAGTCGGTGAGGCCGTGGAGGTGGCAGCGGGGGGCGAGGATGACGGCGGCTGCGACTACGGGGCCGAAGAGGGGTCCGCGGCCTACTTCGTCAAGCCCGGCGATGCGGAGGGCGCCGCGCTTACGTGCGGCCTCTTCCAGGGCAAAACCGCAGACTGGGGGCTTGGCCATGTTGCCAGTATATGAAGAGAAGCTTGCGGCTGGTGAGATTTCTGATTTCCCACCCTTGCCGCAAAAAACAGCAAAAAACGCGGCAAGGATGGGGCACCCAGTTTTTGAGGAGAGCTCAAGGCAAAAAGAAAAACCCCCGGCCGATGGGGCCAGGGGTTTTTACGGAGAGAGGGGTGCGAACTTGCTTAGGCGCGGACCTTGCCGGTTACGCGGTCCACTTCCTTGAGACGGGCGGCCTTGCCGCGCAGTCCGCGGAGGTAGAAGAGCTTGGCGCGGCGCACCTTGTAGCTGCGAATCTTCTCGATCTTGTCGATGACCTTGGAGTTGAAGGGGAAGATGCGCTCGACACCCTGGCCAAAGCTCATCTTGCGCACGGTAAAGGTGCCCTGAGGGCCGCGGTTGATGGCGATAACCAGGCCTTCGAAGGCCTGCAAGCGTTCCTTGTCGCCTTCCTTGATCCTGACCTGGACGCGAATCTGATCGCCGGGGACGAACTCGGGGAGGTCGGTGCGCTTGAGCTTGTCGGCCAGGCGCTGCATTACGGGATGAATGGACATAGTGGCTTCCTGCTGATGGACTCAGAATTCTCAGTTTATCAGAGAAGCGGTTTGTGTGCCTAATCCGGCTTGGATTCGGGCGCGTTAGTCACTGGTGTCGAAGCACTTGCCGCAGAGGTCGCGGTCTATAAGAATACTCCCGCCGGAGGCCTTTCGGCAGTCAGGCGGGAAGCAGATGGCGATTGCATTCCATCGCTTTGAACGGCAGGGAATCAAGGTCTCACTCGGGTGCAGCGCGGCCAGGGATGCGCTATAGTTCGGGGTATGGATGAGAAGCGGGAATTGCTGCGGCACGCACTGGCTGCCCTGGCCTATCGGGCGGCGCGGGCGCTGGAAGGCGCGCCGGATCACTTTGCGGGCTTTGCCGGAGCCGGCCGCCTGCCGGTGCATATTCTGGCGCACATGGGCGACCTGTTCGATTGGGCGCTGAGCACGGCCGTGGGGCAGGAGCGGTGGCATACCTCCCAGCCACTTGTATGGCCTGCCGAGAAACGTAGGTTTTTCGAGTCGCTGCAGACATTCGACGCGTTTCTGGCGACCGGGGGGCCGCTGCACGCGCCGATCGAGCGGCTGCTGCAAGGGCCGGTGGCCGATGCGCTTACGCACGTGGGGCAGTTGGCCATGCTGCGCAGGATGGCCGGCAGCCCGACGCGTGGCGAGAATTTCTACGTTGCCGCGATCGCCGTGGGGCAGGTGGGCGCGGATCAGCCGGCGGCGGTAAAGCCGTTCAAGTAGTTTGAGTCGATCTAAATACACGAGGAAATCTGTACCGCAAACGAATAACCCTGCCCGAAGCCTTGCGGCAATCGAGCGGGGAGCAAATCAATGCATTTTAGAGCATTTTTCCTATTTGTGTAGAGTGCGGCGTGGACCGGGAGGTCCACGCGACAGCCGGCCAGGAGGCTGATTACATGACAGCGTCGGCTCCCCCGACCCCGAGTAGACTGGTTGCTGCGAAACGACCACGAGCTCGGGATGAAAGGAGCCGAGCATGATGATTATAGGATGTGATTTTCATCCGCG